>WBZY01000035.1_pt1 | contig 179734 bp, 177 predicted proteins | sample 5204191 | NCBI WGS metagenome assembly WBZY01 (sample SAMN12344363, study PRJNA552823) | activated sludge metagenome | biome: Activated sludge suspended growth; feature: Anammox Sidestream; material: Wastewater; isolation source: activated sludge from anammox sidestream of wastewater treatment...
TGACGTTGACCCCATTCCGAGACAGCTCTTAAGGAGAGCAGACGACTTTTTCGGTGTCCTGTTCTTCCTGACGTTGCCTGACGAACTCGCTTGGCGTCAGGTGCCCAAGTGAGCTGTGGGGACGGCGGGTATTATAGTCCACGCGCCAGGCTTCGATGATCGCCTGGGCCTCAGCCAGCGAGGCGAACTGATGTACATTCAAACACTCATCCCGCAGCCGTCCGTTGAATGATTCAATGAAGGCATTTTCGACGGGTTTCCCCGGTCGAATGAAGTCGAGCTGCACGCCCCGTCGATACGCCCACTCCTCGAGCGCACGGGACTGGAATTCCGTCCCATGATCGACCGTGATGGAGCGAGGCCGCTGGCCCTCTCCCAGGACGCGATCCAGTACCTGACTCACCAGCGCTCCAGACATCCGAAATCCGGCCTCTAGGACAGGACTAGAGCGACTCCAGTTATCAACGACGGTCAGAATCCGATAGGGCCGACCTTCACTCAAGGTATCATGCACGAAATCCATACTCCACCGTTCCGACGGGCCGACCGGCACGGGAGCTGGCCCACGATGCAGGGCGATATGCTTTCGTCGGCGCACCCGCATGCGCAACTGGAGCCCCTCTAAGCGATACCAGCGCCGGACCCGCTTCCGGTTGACCGCCCAACCTTCCCGCCGCAGTAAGACCCAGATGCGCAGATAGCCAAACCGAGGCCGCGCATGCGCCAGATCGCGAATGCGCAGCCGCAGGGCGGTCTGATCCTTGGCCTGACTCTTCCGATACCACGACGCGCGACCAAACTGCGCCAACCGACAGGCCCGCGCACAGCTCACCTGAAACGTCCCGTGAAACCACTGGGCGAGCTCCCGACGGCGCGCGGGCCTTAGACTTTTTTTCGCAACGCCTCCGACAGCATGTGCTTATCCAGCGAGAGATCGGCCACCAGTCGTTTGAGCCGGGCATTCTCCTCTTCCACCTGCCGCAGTCGGCGCAGTTCACTCACGCCGAGATGCGCATACTTCTTTTTCCAGGCGTAGAAGGTTTGCTCGGCGATGCCGAGCTGTCGACAGACATCCCCGATGGGGGTGCCACTCTCGGCTTGCCGGATGGCATAGACGATTTGCTCTTCCGAGAATCGTGACCGCTTCATCGATCCACTCCTTTCGTCGAGGACCGCCGAAGCCGCCATTCTACTCTCGTTTTAGATTGCCGTCGTTTTTGGGGGAGACGTCAACACAAGACTAATCCTAACTCCGTCAATTCAATAGTGCGACACAGGTTATCGGCTATCTGTTTGTCGTTGGCAAGACCCTGCCGTGGCATAACCGATGGCCCTGAACTTGACGCATCACGCAGAGCGACAAGAGGGAGGCGACAACACCACGCACACACGATCAAGTAGATTTACATCCTAAGGACGATGCTCGGTGATATGCGTAGTAGAAAATCAACAAGGTCGTCCGCTGCTCTCTAAACGAAAAAAGACCCTCTGAAATCTCTCCCAACTTTCATTTGATATTTTATAGGAAAAGGTCTCCTTGTCTCTTCGGCACTCAATTGAGAAATCTTCCTCGATTTTTTTCACAATGGCCAAAGCAGTCTTTCGTGCATATTGGATTGGAGCTGTTTCCTTGAGTGGATGGGAAAATCGTCGCCCATCTTCCGGTCGACGATTTTCCGAACGTGGAAATTTTGTATGTATTTTGTCATTTCTTGGAACCGGATATCGCGCTTCGATGTAGGCTGCCTTTAGGATCCGAATCAATTCATCTTCAGAATAAGGCTCGAACTTCTTATTCTGGCCATGCCCTCGGTCCTGCTTTGGCGGAGCTATCGGTAGGACGCCTCTCGATCGAAGACAACTCAGCAACTTTTCCAGGTCATGCCCTAAATCTTTGGCTATTTTGTTAATTCTCTTAGAACGGCGATCCTCCGGCAAGTGTTCCCAAACTGATGCTGAACGGGCAAGAATATATGCTTTACAGATCTTTTCCAGACCTTGATAGCAAAAAAATGTGCTGTATTCAGGCCACTTCCTTGCCGATTCAAATTCAAAACTAATGTAAAAATCCTTTATCCCAGAAGTAATCCAATTTTGGATCACTTGGGTCTTGTTCGTGCGGCTCGACTTCATTCGCTCCGCCAAATCGATCAACACTCCCTCCCGCAAGCCCAAATCACTCACCAAAACCTTCGCCGTTCCCAACGTCTCCATCACCGTCCTGAGAATGATCGCGCCGGCGACGATGACCTCTTCTCGACCACGCTCCAAGCCTGGAAGCCCCTGCCGTTGAGCCTTGGAGCGGCTCAGAAGCTGCTGCTCCAACCCGGTCACTGTTTCCAGCGTGAGAATGTAGTTGTGAATCCTGGCCGGCTCATAGGTCGGTAGCTGCTGCGCCATAGCGGCCAGCGCGGTAATCGTGCCGGCTGTGCCGACAAAGGTGAGCCCCTCCCGCCTCGGTATATCCGCCAGGGCCGCGGCTGTCTCACTCCGCACCCAGTCCCTCGCCTGCGCCACTTCGTCACCAGTCGGCGGGTCGTGATGCAGCAGCCGTTCGCTCAACCGCACGACCCCGACGTCGATTGAGCGCACCAGTGGAGAGTGGGCCGGCCGATCCAGGATGAATTCCGTGCTTCCCCCGCCGATGTCGAGGGCCAACATGTCGTTCACACCAGGGGGCAGGCCCGATCGGATGCCCAACAAGGTCCGGCGCGCTTCCTCTTCACCGGAGATGATTTCAACGTCAAACCCCACTTCTTGCCGGACGAACCCGAGGAACTCCTCCCGGTTATAGGCATCGCGCACCGCACTGGTCGCGACCACGGCGGTCGCCGAGACGTGGTGTTCGTTGATCGCGTGCCGCCATTCCTGCAAGGTCGCGATCACCCGTTGCATGGCGTCTGGCCGGATGACTCGATTCCGGTCGACACCTTGGCCCAAATGCAGGATGCGACGGTCGGAGCGAAGCTCACGCAGGCCACCCGATGGCTGCCGCTCCGCGATCAGCAGACGACAGGTCAACGTGCCGATATCGATTCCCGCCAGGATGAGCGGCGCCGAACTAGAACCGACGGTCATGACGGGCTCCTCATGGTCCATCGATTGCGATGTCATTCATTTCCAACAGGAGCTTCGTGCGTTCCTCCTGCAGCGCCTTCACTTGAGCCAACAGGCGGACGACTTCCCCATCCGTCAGAATGCGGTCCAGTGAATCGCCGCGTTCGTGCAGTTCGATAGTTCGCTCGCCGATATCGGCATGCAGGTCATCCAATTGTTGATCGAGCTTGCGCAGTTCCAACCGGTACCGGAGCAACTCGCCTTCTTCCATCGCACGCGTGGCGACCTGAGCCGTGCCCTGGCGCACAGTCACCCACCCAGCACGCAAATCGTGACTCAATCGTTGGAAAAGTCCCATCACTGACCCTCCACGTGAATGGACCGGTTTATGACGGTCAACTTACCTCGCCCAAGGCCAGTTTGCCTTGCCAGCGCCGCAACATCGCCGCCTTCAAGGCCTGATGCTGCGGGGATGCCAACATGGGATCCTGCGCCACCAGCGCCTTGGCTTCCCGCCTGACTTGCTCCAAGAGGTCGACGTCCCGGACGAGATTCGCCGCATGGAATTCCGGCAGTCCCCACTGTCGCAAGCCCCAGAACTCGCCGGGCCCGCGGATCTTGAGATCTTCCTCCGCAATCACAAACCCGTCGTTCGACGAAACCAAGGCCTGGAGGCGTTGTTGGGCATTGGAGAGAGTCTGTTCCGGTGCCCCGTGACGCGCCAGTCTGGATCGCCCCTCGCGCGGCAGGTAACTCGCCATCAGCAGACAGAGGGATTGGTGCGCACCCCGCCCCACACGCCCGCGCAACTGATGCAATTGCGCCAGCCCGAAGCGTTCGGCATGCTCGATCACCATGACGGTCGCATTGGGCACATCGACGCCTACTTCAATCACGGTGGTGGCGACAAGAATCTGAATGGTGCCCGCCTTGAAGGCCGCCATGGTCTGTTCCTTCTCGGCGGCCGAGAGTCGTCCATGCAGCAACCCGACGCGTGCCTGGGGAAAGATCTCGCGTTGGAGTTGTTCAGCCCCCTGGATCGCCGCTTTGAGATCGACCTTCTCCGATTCCTCGACCAGCGGATACACGATATAGGCCTGGCGACCGGCCTGCAGTTCATCGCCGACCGACTGCCAGGCCTTGCGACGCTGCCCCTCGCTATAGAGCATCGTTCGGACCGGTTTGCGGCCCGGCGGCAATATGTCGATGACCGACACCTCAAGATCGCCATACACGGTCATCGCCAAGGTGCGGGGAATCGGTGTCGCCGTCATCACGAGCACATCCGAACGATAGCCCTTGTCGAGCAGGGTTTTCCTCTGAAGCACTCCGAACTTGTGTTGCTCATCTACGATGGCCAACGCAAGATTGGCAAAGGTGACATCCTTTTGAATCAAGGCATGGGTTCCGATCGCAACCTGAGCTTCGCCGTTCGCCAATCGCTTCAGCATCTCCTTCCGATCCTTTGCCTTGCCGCCGCCCTTCAGCAACACCACCGTCAGTCCCAGGGCCTCAAGCGTCGATTTGAGATTCAGGTAATGCTGTTCGGCCAGAATTTCAGTGGGGGCCATCAGGGCCGTTTGGTAGCCTGCCCCACAGGCCAGCACCAACGCATGAAGCGCCACGACCGTCTTGCCCGACCCGACATCCCCCTGCACCAGACGGTTCATGGGCCGGGACGATGCCATGTCGGCCTGAATTTCACGGAACACCCGTTCCTGCGCCGAGGTCAGTTTGAACGGCAGCAGCCGGGCCAGACCGGTCAGGTGCGGCGGGTGCGGGTTGATGTGAAACGGTTTCCGCTCTTCGTGGATGTTCCGTTGGCGCCAAGCCATGGCCGTTTGTAAGAGGAACAACTCTTCAAAGGCGAGCCGGCGATGGGCCGGCGAGAGGCCGCGATTGAGCACGTCAAGATCAGATTGTGCCGACGGATAGTGAACCTGCCGCAGTGCCTCTCCGATTGGCAGCAAGCGATGCCGGGCTCGTAGGGCAATCGGCAGCACCTCTTCCGCATCGGTCTCATGCTCGGCCAGCAACCCATGGACCAGCACACGCATCTGACGTGAGGTCCAGCCCTTCGTCTCATGATAGATCGGGACAATCCTCCCGACGTGGAGCAACTCATCGTCTTCGCCAAGTAGTTCGAATTGGGTCGCCTCCAGCCGCAGATCCATCCACCCACGTCGGCCGGCCGCCACACGACCGGTCATCATCACCCGCAGGCCCTCGACCAAGACGTCCGACAGATAAGGCTGATTAAAAAAAACGGCGTGCGCCACACCGGTCTGATCTTGCACGTCCACTTCGAGAATCGATAACCGGCGAAACCGTGCACGCGTCAATTGAGTATGCACAATGATTCCACAGATGGTCTGGGTCGCGCCCGGGACGAGCTTCCCCACAGGAGTCACCACTGATCGATCGTCGTACCGCCAAGGTAGCGTCCAGAGCGCCTGTTCGACGGTACGAATGCCCAACCGATCCAGCAGGCTGCTGCGTTTCGGGCCGACCCCCTTGACAAACTGAATCGGTACAGCCCAGAGAGGCTGCTGGGAAGGGGACCGACGGGCCTGAGGGGCTGATTGCCCCCCTAGCTGTACGCTGTAGGAGCGATGGGGCTCCTCCACGCTCCCTTGCAACCGCCGAAGCAGGACGAGGGCCTGGGCCAGCCGATCCTGCTGTTCAACCGGAGTCAGCGCCGTATGAAAATCCACAAAAAGATTCCGAAGCACCAGGAGGTCATTTTCGACCGCACGCGGATAGACCCGCTCACTCAAGGCGCCGATGACCTGCTCCGAGACAAACCGGTCGAGGTGTTTGACGGTCGCCAGATGGGCACCGGCATCACGGCAGGCGAATTCGAGGGGTCTGGCGACACGCTGAAGGAAGGCCTGGAAGGGATCGGGCCCATCAGGTCGTGACATGCTGGGCTCGGATCGTACCACAGCCCTCCCTGCCGCTCAACGAGAGGGGCCGGGCGGGAACCTCGCGTTTCGACGCCCCGTCGGTGTCTGGCTTTTCTGACTTTCCTTGGCGCTCGTTCTGCTCAATGCTAGAGTGATTTTGCGTAGGACGGACAGAAGGAGCACTATGTATCGACGCAACATCAAACACATCCTGGTACCGCTGGCGGTCGTGATCGGCCTGTTCATCTTCTACCAAGTGAAGGTGAAACCGACGTATTTTCAGGACCCCGCGCCCCTCCCGCCGCACATCGTCGCCGAGGAAAACCCGTCCAACGCCTCCACTCCGGTGGCCTCTCCACAGAATACGTCCGAGATAGAACGGAAACGCCCTCGCACAATCGATCCCGTGAGTATTCCGGTTCCCAGACATCTTGAACTGCTGAGCGCCATTCACGAGGAACTTGAAAAACATAACGTCGTACTGGCAGAAACAAAACTGACGGACCTGCCCTCCTCGATTCTCACGGAGTCCGCAACCAGGCGGCACGTCGCAATTCTATGGAACAACCTCGGGATCTTGCAGGAAAAAACCGGCGGGACCGAAGTGTCCGTGAAGGCATTCAAGAAGGCGGTCTCGCTTGATCCGCAAAATCCCGTCGCCCACCTCAATCTGGCCAATGCGTATTGGGGCCTCCGCGACCCGGCGCTGACGGAAGAGTTCTTGCGGAAGGTGATGACCCTGGCCCCGGACGAGCCGTTCCCTCACCTGGCTTTGGCCGACTTGCTGCAAGAGAAGGATCAACTCACTGAAGCAGGCAAGCAACTGGCGCAGGCGCAGGCACGCATCAAGAAAGATCCCGCCTTGCAGTCCTACCTGAAAGCGGTCACCGCGAAGGTCCACCGCGCAGAAAAGGCGGAAGAGCACTTCTCAACGCGCAGCAGCGTGCACTTCACGGTGAAATACGACGGGACAGCCGATCCGACGACGTGGACCACCGTCTTGGACATTCTCGAAGAGGCCTATCGAGACATCGGGCAGAAGTTTCAATTCCACCCGTCCCATCCGATCATGGTCGTGCTGCACACCAAAGATCGGTTTCAGCAGGCCTCGGGAAGCCCCGCGTGGGCCGACGGCCTTTTTGATCCTGTGCTGGGACGGATTCAAATTCCCACCCAGGGCGCCGCCACGGATCATGCTTGGCTGACCCGCGTGTTGCGCCATGAGTTTGTCCACGCCCTCGTGCATGAACAATTGGGAGGAGCTGGCGAGCCGATCCCCACCTGGCTGAATGAAGGGCTGGCCATGCAGCTGGCGGGAGACCACTGGCAAGACATCACGGGCACGGTCCCAGCCGAACGGAGTTTGATTCCGTTAACCGCTTTGGAGGGAAGTTGGGAAACGCTCCCTGCCGAGCACGTCGGCATGGCCTACTACGAGGCCAATGCGGCCACCCACTACTTAATCGAACGATATGGCATGCATAAGGTGCACGAGGTGCTTGCCCACCTGAAGGCGCGACAAACTATCGCCGCCGCCATGCAAGACCGACTGTTGGTATCGTATGACCACTTTCAGCAGCAATGGGCCGACAGTCTGGCAAACACCCTTGTCCAACCACGGTCATAACCCCTAGCGCCACCGTACAAAATACGCGTCACGACGCGGCTGTCCGAACCCGTTCCAGAGAGGAATGGCGTGAGGATGGGCCTCCTGCTCTGTCACAGTCGGTGGATCCCCAATCCCCTCCAACTGATCGAACGAATCCTGCCACAGCAACGCCCCGGACATGGTGTCGTAGGCCTGTACAACCAACTCAAACACAGGTGCCGGCGAAGCATCGACCAGACTAGGCGATGCCGATCCAAGCGACGACTGGTCCCACCGAACCGGCTTTCCGTTTCCAGGAGCAAAGCGGTCCTGCCACAGGAGGTTCCCGCTTACGGGATTGAGGGCCCGAACGGAATACAACGTCTGCAGCGTGTTCTGGCTCCGATCCGCAACGGAGGCGGCTGATGGCGTAGTGGGTCGAAGGACGACATCCGCCCCCATCGCGCCCCCATCGCCAGGTTTCAAGAGGTTCAATTGTCCTTCCCAGAGAAAGCGACCGGTCTCGGCGTCGTACACGCGCAATAGAAACATGCGGTTTCCCTTGGAGTCCGTCCCGATCCCGCCGGCAAAGATGCGCCCTCTATTTCCATCCGTTATGGCTGCCCCCTCTTCCTTCACATTTACATCGAAGGAATCTTCCGACAGAATGGTTCCCTTCCGCGCCTCATACGTTCTCACCGTCAGTAGCGAGGAATCGGCGACCTGAAAGCCAAAACCTGCGGCGACGACCTCTGCATGCTCGCCAGATGGTTTGGCCGCAGCCGACACCTCCCTGGGCAAAGGCTCGGCTCCGTCCACCGACGAGCCACCCATCCAATAGCCCAGAAGCATGAATCCGAGAAGTAACCGCAATCTGTGCGGTTCGGCCCCTTGACCGACCTCCCGCGCTCTTGCCAGCCCTTTCGACCCGGAAGCCCCCCCTGTCATGCGTGGAAATGTATAGGACAACACATCCGCCTCCTTATGTGAGGAGCGGATTGTCACTCGATGTCTTGCTGACGGTAAATCACCCGGCGGAGCACCCTTTCCCCTCCTATGCGGGAGAGGAAATGCCGGACGGTAAGGCGCCTTGCAGGCGATGAGGGTGGTCGCTATAGTACACCCCATGGTCTCCACCACCCCTCTGGTTCTGCTACTTTGCGCTATCGTTGCCACAGAGGGGGGACTGCGCTTGGTCGGCTCGCTGCCCTCTCAATCCTCCACGCAGCAGAGTGTGCTTCTGGGGTTTCTCTTTGGCCTTCCGTTGCTCCTGGTGGCGGGACTGCTGACGAATCGACGGCGATGGATCGGCATGGCCACGGTCATGTATAGCACGGTCGCGCTGGCACTGAACCTTGCCACCATCGTTCAGGAAGCTGGGCGGCCTTCGCCTGCACCGTTGGTCTTGGGCCTGACCCTGTTGAGCAGCGTACTGAATTTTCTCGTCATGGTCTTCGGCGGGCGCTTCGTTCTCGCGGACGGATCGGACGCGAGGCCGCTACAATCCCCCCCTCCCAATCCCCGGTTCCCCTCTTGAGGACGATCGGACGGACTTTTACATACCCGGCCTTTCGCAACCATGCGGCAGTCTCACGGAACGGATAGGTATTGCCCCGCTCGGTGAACAGCAGCATGCTCACCGCGAACAAACTGGCCTCTTCGGAGTGCAGGTCTTCGCGCCCATGTAAAAAGGCGTCTTGAATGATCAGCGTTCCCCCGGGGGCCAACGCGTTCAGCACGCGGTGGAAGAGCGCCAGATTTTCTTCCGGCGAGTAGATGTGCAGCACGTTGGAATACCACACCACGTCGAACCGACCGGGAATCGGCTCCGACATGAAATCGAGCGGGAGGTACATAAGGCGCTTCCGCGCCGGATGATTCGCTGCAATATCCTTTGCGACCTCCAAGGCCGCGGCCCGATCACAGAGCGTCGCCGAGAGGCGAGGATGCCGTTCCATGAACGCCAACGCATAAGTTCCCGGGCCGCCGCCCAGATCCAGGATGCTACGAGCCCGCCCCAAGTCCAGCTGCCGAGCAACCCTCGCGGCCACCTCCAGCGACCGATGATGCATGGCCCAGGAAAACTGCCTGCGATAGTCCGGAGTCTCCTGCTCATCCCGATCCACGGGATGCCCGCTGCGCACCGCCTCAGTCAACCGAGACCAGTCCTGCCACTGGCTTTTCAGCAGGTCGAGATACGCTCCCCGGTAGGCTTGATGGCGGGCATTTAACACGGTCGCGGCAAAGCGGCTTGCACGGTACAGCTTCCCGCGCTTCCGCAACAAGCCACAGACTGCCAGGTTGCGGCAAAGAATATCCAATCCGCGCTCGCTGACTTTAAGTTTGTAGGCGAGCGCCGCGATCGGCCAGGCCTTAGTCCCCATGGCCGTAAACAGGTCCAATTCCAGCGCCGTCAGCATGACCCGGGGAAGCCGATAGGCAGCTACCAGATCGCGGAAGGTTTCGATCGAATTGATCGTATGCGGCATGGAGCGTGGAAGTCTCGACGCGACTCGGTCAGGAACGACTCACGAAAAGATTACGGCACCAGCGAACGGTCGTCAGCAGCTCGTCGAGCCGGTGAAAATCACAGAGTTTGAGAAACGTAATGGCGACATACTCGTCATTCATCTCCACCTGTTCAGTAAACCCAGCCTTGAGCAGCATCGGACGCATCTTAGATACAGCGGGGCCCAGAAAATACTTCGCTTGTTTCGCTACCTCATCGGTTCCCAAATCCTCTGTCGTTCCATCGCACATGAGACTTTTCACATCATCCATGGCCACGCCGTGTTGACAGAGTATGTGCCCGTCCGGTCGCACCTCCAGTAGCCAGCCGTCGTCAGAGAGATCCACAGCCACGGCTCCGCCGGGCTCCAATTCGTAGAATTGAGGAACTGCCGCTTGGAGACGAGATCGAACTTCATTCCATGAGACCAGCGCAGCACCGCTCATGAGTGGGACTCCCGATGTCGAGGCATCGTTCCTTCGGCGGCTACACGCGCCCGAAGTGTCTCCAGACGCCTGGTGTTTTCCTCCAATTTGGGGAGACCGTATTTTCGATCCATACGGACCACCTGTTCCAGCAGGTTTACCGCGGTCTGCAGTTGGCCGAGGTCCTCATAACACTGAGCCAGCACGTAACGGGCTCCTCCGGCACGCAACTCGTCCCGGTGACGCTCCGCGATGGACTGGCTGGTGTGGCAGCAGGCGATGGCATCTTCATATCGTTTTTGAATGGCAAAGGTCCGCCCCATCATTCGCCAGGCATCGGCCACGCCACCTTGGTTGTTCAGACGTCGCATCAACACGAGCGATTGTTCATAATGCCGGATGGCCTCGTCAAACTGTCCGGTCTCCCGCGCCACTAGGCCAAGATCCGAAAAGAGCACCGCCTTCCCCAGCTCATCATGGACTCGGGTCATGATGTCGAGCGCCTCAAGATAATAGGCCCGTGCGCGTTCCCATTCGCCGGCATCGGCACGAAGGTTCCCGAGGTTCGCTAAAGTCGTGCCGATCCCCTTTTCATCCCCCAACACCTTCTGGATTTCGAGCACTTCTTGATAATAGATTTGAGCTGACTCGCGCCGCCCGCTGACGGCACAAATGTTACCGAGATTTCCCAACGTGGCACTGAGGGCTCGCTGGTCGCCGGTCAGACGGTCACATTCCAAAGCCTTGGCATAGCAGGCATAGGCCTCCGTGTAGAGGCCGCGGGCAAAGTGTTCATTGCCCTGCCGGTTGAGCTCTTCAGAGAGCCCGTTTCGAAGTGCCATGATTCGCCTACGCCTGAAGAGTTTGGGCCAGTGCGTTTTTGGCCCCACCGACGATACTCGCCCCATCGCCTACCAGAATCGAGTCGAAGGTATATTTCAATAGTCGCCGGAGCCCTTCTCTGGCTTGACCGACATCCAGATATTTCTCCGGCGGCAAGAGGGTCAATGAGCCAACCGGATTGCCGATCACGGCGTCCCCGACGATGAGCACACCTTTTCCCTGCTGGATATAGAACGCCGATTCACCGGGAGACTTTTGATCCTTCAATTGGACGACCCAGATACCGCCCGGCAGCAATTCCCCATCCACGAATGTCTTCGTCGGCGTGACTTCCATCTGCGGCGCGTCAGCCGCCGGAACGTACAACTGGCAGCGAAACTCGGGCTGGTAGGCGGCTGCCTCGCGCACATGGTCCCGATTGGTGACAAGAATGTAATCGACCGGTCCCTGCCGCTGAATGAAGACTCTGGCTTCGGTGGTCATGGGCGGAGGGTCCACCAGAATCTTGTGTTCGCCGACATGAAGGAACAGGCCGTTGAAGTCGAGTTTCTTCTCCTCTGAATACCAAGACCACTGCCAGATTCCTGGAAGGACCGCCTTCATCTCGTCCGCTCCCGGCATTCCATCACAACCCCGCAACCGCATCCTGCACGATCTTCGTCACCTTCGTGCGGATACCGGAGTCGGCCGGAAGGTCGATGATATCGTCCTCGGAAACCGTCATGAACTTGCGGTTGGGTCCCTTGGTCAAAGAGATGAGGAACATGCTGTTCGTCGGCTTGGTAGGAATGACCACCTCCACCGCACCGTTAATCCCCTTGACCACCTCAAGAAACGCCTGTTTCCCCTCTTCCCACTCGTCCATGCGTCCTCACTTCGCGATTACATCGCCCCCGCACCTTGAGCAGGTGTCGAGGCCAACAATTTGTCCACCTCTTGGATAATGACCTCTGCACCGGCCAATTCCATATTCCCGACACGTTGCCATCGGATCACCCCCTGCTGATCAATGACATAGACGTTGGGAATGAACTTGCCGCCGCCATAGAGTTTGTCGGTGGTCTTATTCGGATCCAGCAGGTACGGATAGGTCACTTTGACCGGAAAGGCGCTCAAAAACTCGCCCACATCCCGCTTCGAATTGCCGGATGAGTTCACTCCGACCACGGCGACGTTTTTCCCGCTCAAGGCCTCGTGCACTTTCTGCAGGTTGGTACCTTGCACCATGCAGGGATCGCAAATGTGGAACAAGCCCAACACCACAACTTTGCCCTTGAGACTCTCGAGGGCAAGCGGATCACCCGTCACCGACGTGAGAGAAAAAGCTGGAGCCTTTTCGCCGACCTTGAAAAATCCTGCCGCCAAGACAACTTCTGCGACCCAGAGGGGAGTCAAGAGTATGGCCGCAACGATCAGCAGTCGCTTCATGAGTGCCTCCCTTTCCGCATCCGGATTGGCCTCTGCCTGCAAACACCCGTGGAGCAGCCGGCCCATCTTTGCCGCTCCGCTCGACACCAACAGTAAGGCATCCTAGCACGCGAATTTTTTCGGGAGCAACCGTCTTGGCTCGACGACTGATAGGATTTGGATGCGAAACAGCCCGGCGCAGGAAATCGACGTTTATGCGGAACGCTGCAACCACCGCACGATCACCCGACGCATCCGTGCCGAAGGCAAACACTTGACAGCCAACCAGTGGAACGGCCTGAGCCACACCGCCAACTGCCGCAGGGCCGGCTGCGATACGAACCACGGTAACGGTCGTCGAATCACCGCGGCCTCACTGCGGCAGAGCGAGATCCCGAACTTCCACCGTTCCCACCACGAATCCTTCAGCAGGAAATGCAGCCCCTCCACATTCTGTTCGTCAATGCCGGAGGCGGGAAATTTGAGCAACTGCTTCGGCATATGGCGGAGCAAGCCGGGAATGGTCCGGTCTGTTTCAATCGCATCGAGCACGGCTCGCGGCAAGACGATGTCGAAGAGCGACTTCGCCAAGGCCAGTCCCAGCAAAACCATGCGCCGGCACCGCCATTCCTTTGCTAGGAACAGCAGCCGACTCCAATCCAAGGTTTGACGACGAGTGACCAGTTCCGCCACGTCGCACGCCCACTTCAGCTGCTCCCACCCGTGTTTTGCGCCGTGCACACAGAGGAGCAACAATAATTCTTCAGGACAAAGTCCCGGCACCGATTTGGTTGGCAGATCGACGGCTCTCACACGAGCCCATAGCTGGCTTCGATCCAATCGAAACTCAAAGCGAGGCCCGGCCATGGTCCACTGTAGATCGACCGCGATAATGCCGTTACGCTTCTGAAAGAAATGGTAGGGCTCATCGGAGGATTCGTCGTAGTGCCCGTTCCGACTCGTCAGTTGATAGCCCTGAGACCACAAGACCTGTCGAGCCTGAGACACCGAGGTCTGATCGACGATCAAATCCAAGTCGGCGCACTCCCGCAACGCAAGGTCTCCATAGGCGAACTGGGCCAAGGTGACTCCCTTGAACGGAATGGTCCGGACCCCTTTCGCCGCCATGGCCTCGACCACGGACGCCAATTCCTTGGCCAACAGTGAGTTCAACAGAGCATTGGCTTGAATATGACGTCGGAAGAGTTCATGGACGGTCGCGGGGACCGCAGCAGGACAGATCGCGACCAGATTACGATATACTAGGGGTGCTACTCCGTGAGCCCTGGCCAACCGCCAAATCAGATCCCACTCCACGCCGTCATCGACCAGGTCCGCCACTTCGACACGGATAAAGTCGTTGATCCTCGTTCGGGCGCACAGCACGAGCAAACGCCCTTCCGCGTGCAAATGAGCGAGCCCCGTCGATGGCACAAGCCGCTTTGGCATCGCTCCTCTCCGGCTCGACCGTTTCCAGCCTGTCGTCGTGGGTGTCACCCCTTGCCCCATGTCAGATCTCTCCCTTGCCTGTCCGTTCGAGTAATGGCGTCACCAGCCATGGTAGTTCCAACACATCACGGCCGAAATGCAGCCGGTACGCATCCGCCTGTTCGACGAGGCGCGTCAACGCCTGAAATTCCCTGCGAGCGATATCCGCGTCATACACCAGCAGCGCGTGCGGAAGTATGAGTTGCAGCGCCTGTTTCTTGGACAAGGGCTCCAGGCAACTGTGAGCGGAATCCACAACTTCGGGGAATAGGATCACGGCAGGAAGGCAGGGATCGCCCAACGGTGCCGGATAGAGATCCTGAACACGGAAGTATCGTTTGGGGATCCCGGGCCGGAGAATGGATGTGGGAGCCTGCTGCAATTCAGGAAAGAAGGCGACGGTTTGGTCGGTCACATTGACCTTGAGCGGAAAAGGCAGCAGTTCGACTTGTCCGCCGGACAATCGAAAAAACGGATGATCGTCCGAGAGATACCGGTATCCCCCTCGAAGCAAGGAGAGGAACGAAGTCGTTTTGCCACGGCCGCTGAATCCCGGAATCAGCACTCCCCGACCATTCTTTTCGAGAGCAGTGGCATGGAAGGTATACAGACCGCGCCGCTTGAGCAGTTCCGTCACGCCGAAGTGCACGAAACTCGCACGGATGTCGGCGGTCATGTCATCCGGTCGAACAACGTAGCCCTGCACGTGCCGCTTCGCTCCGTCGATCACAACCATGCCTTCTTCGTGAAAATCAGCCAGGATCAAGCCACGCGCTTCGTACACATCGCAACGCCAGGTCATCCGACGTCCCGTACCCACCGTCAGCCCTGAGCTTCCAAATAGTCGACGGGCATCGGCAGGCAGGCGCATTGGAATGTCGGCAGGGCAGGCGGCTGCCTCAAACTGCATCGTCATCGGCACGTCGCAGAAAGCTGTACACCTGAAAGCATAGAGGAGATCCTCAACCGCGTTCGCCACGGATGGGGACTCGGTCAGGAAGCGGATCTCTACGCCGTGAATAGAAAAGAGCAGTTCATGTGCGGCGATCGTCATTGCCATCGCAACCGTTCCCTTCGGGTTGCTGGTCGGCCATCGTCGCCGACCAGCCCTGACCCTTTGCTCGTGCCGATTACGAAAACTGTTCGTTCTGGACGCGAGAGATGGCAATGGCCGTCACATCACGCAACAACTCATGTGCCACTAACTCCGGCTTGACATACTGCTGCTTTGGCTGCTCTTCCATGCTGATTCACCTCCTTTCAATGTGAAGTAATCCTTCCTCCTCCAAGTGCCGCATCAGCTCCATGAGGTCGCGATGCGCCTGGTCCGCAGGCACATCGAACTCACGGCATACCGACTCCAGAATCTCCGCCAGCGAACGGTCTCCTTGGCACTGATTCCAAATCAGGGCTCCCACTGGATTCAGTGTGTAATAGCGACCGGTGCTCAGATTCAGCACGACGCTCTCCCAGTCCAGCATGGTGCTATGCACATCCTGTCTCTGCTTGGGAACAAGCAGGGAGAGAGACATGAGATCTTCCTTCGAGACTTGGACCGCGTGAGACATGCAGGCCTCCTGATTGGACAGAGTAACGATGAAGTCGTCCGCCGCCATGGAGCGGAAAGGTACCGTCACAGCTCAGCATTCTCTATTCCCACTGCGTCTGGACGACGCCCTCTTTTGAGGGAAACCATTGGGAGGGGATGTGAGGCAGGAACTCAGCTCCAGCGCCCTGCCAGAATTTTCCGCCGTTCGAAACTACGCAGAGACAGGCGGGTGTTCGTGGGATGGACTCGAAGTAGGCGGACAGGCGACGGTAACGGTGAATGATTGCCAATACGGCGAGGGCTCGAGAAAGGCTCCGCCGTTGAGCATGAGCCAGGCATGACCTTCCAAACGCTGATGAAGTTTCATAACGCCGCAGCAGAATTGAACCGGTAAGCCGCGTCGACGTGCGAACCAATAAAGTGCCAACGTACGTGGGAAGCAATTGCCTTTGGGATTGTAGGGGAACAGCGTCAACCAGCGGTCGACGTAGTACACGATTTTGTCCAGGGGAGCCGGCCTGCCCGCCCCCTCCGCAGGTCGACAGGTCAACCAGCGCAACAGGCGCGGCAGTGACACCAGCCGGAGGCTCAACCTGATGACGACCAACGTGATCCCGGTGCCAAAGATCAGCCGATACCGATCAACCACAGACATGCGGGTCAGTGTAACAAGGCATGGAGAGAAGTCCAGACGATCTCAGCTTCGGGTAGCCACGAACGCGAGCAGTGGGGGTCAACGAGAGGGTTCGAACAGTCCTAATTGTAATTCTTCGGCGCGGGTAAAGGAGATGGGGTAGCGTTCGGTGAAGCACGCATTACAGTACTGTTCCGGCCCTCCCGGCGAAGCCTTCAACATGCCTTCCAAGCTGAGATAGCCTAAACTGTCGGCCGTGATGTATTTCCGAATTTCTTCCGTCGTATGGCTCGACGCGATCAGCTCCTTCTTCGTAGGCGTATCGATGCCATAGAAACAAGGCGAGAGAATGGGCGGCGAGCTGATCCGCATATGCACTTCCTTCGCCCCGGCGTGACGCAACATCTTCACGATCTTACGGCTGGTCGTCCCTCGCACCAGCGAGTCGTCTACAACCACGACGCGCTTGCCTTGCAGAACCTCGGGCACGGCATTCAACTTTACCTTCACGCCGAAGTGGCGGATGGACTGCTCAGGCTCAATGAAGGTGCGCCCCACGTAGTGGTTGCGGATCAGCCCCGTTTCAAACGGTACGCCGGCTCCTTCCGAATAGCCCAAGGCCGCAGGCACACCGGAATCAGGCACCGGAATGACGATATCAGCCGGCACCCATGATTCCTCCGCCAATTGACGGCCGAAAGCCTTACGGGTAGCGTACACCGTGCTACCTCCGAAAATCCGACTGTCCGGTCTCGCGAAGTAGACGTACTCAAATACACACATGGCGGGAGTCGTCGCTCCGAACGGCTTGTAACTTTTCACCCCGTTATGATCCAGCACGATCAATTCACCCGGCTCGATTTCACGCACATACTCCGCATCCAACAAGTCAAAGGCACAACTCTCCGATGCGACGATCCACGCATCTCGAAGCCGGCCCAAACAGAGCGGTCGAAAACCGTGCGGGTCACGGGCCGCCACGATGCCGTGGTCGGTCATCAGCACGACGGAAAAGGCCCCACGGACCTGCGACAAGGCATCAATGACTCGATCCAGCAACGTATCCGCCCGAGAATGGGCGATAAGGTGGATGATGACTTCGGTGTCGGAGGTCGATTGAAAGATCGCCCCATAGGCTTCCAGCTCGCTTCGGAGCATGGTGGCATTAATCAAGTTGCCGTTGTGCGCGACGGCCAGATTTCCGAACGCGAAATTGACGCTCAGGGGTTGCACGTTCTTCAGACCAGCCCCGCCGGCCGTCGAGTAGCGGTTGTGGCCGATTGCCATCGTTCCCGGCAACCTCGCCAATGCCTGCTGCGAAAAGATGTCCGCCACCAACCCCTGGCCCTTCTCGATGTAAAAATGCTCACCGTCGTTCGAAACGATGCCGGAGGCTTCCTGTCCGCGATGTTGGAGCGCATAGAGCCCCAGATACGCAAGATTGGACGCTTCTTTATGGCCGTAAATGCCGAAGACGGCGCACTCGTCGTGAAATTTATCCGATGAGAGGAGCGGCAGTTCTTTCGCCATACCGAAATCTATTCCTGTTCCAACGCCCGGGGAATCGCCTTAGACCACTTCTCGTGCAACCGCGCGACGTCGAGGTCGACGATGCACCCGGCCGTGCGCTGATCGCCCGCGACTCGTATCACCAAGCGGTCGCCTCCCACCATTCCGATCCGTGCAGCGGGCACCCCGGCTTCCTGAGCCAGACGAAGCACACGGTCTTCCGCCTCGGCCTTGACGGAAAGCAGCACGCGCGATTGGCTCTCTCCAAAGAGCACGGCATCCCGACGAAGGCCGTTGAGGGCTAATTCTACCACAGCCCCCAGCCGCCGATCCGAACCCGAGATGCAGCATTCCGCCAACGCCACTGCCAATCCGCCGTCAGAACAGTCGTGCGCCGACTGGACCAGCCCCTCCCGTATGAGGTGAATCGTGCAAGCCTGCACGGCCCGCTCCGCTTCCAAATTCAGAAAGGGAGGAGAGCCCTGCTCGCGATGGTGCAGCACTTTCAGATATTCGGTTCCGCCGAGATCTTCGCGGGTCCTCCCCAGCAGAAGAATCACATTTCCATCCTGCTTAAACCACTGGGTGGCTGTACGATCGGCATGTTCGATCAAGCCGACCATCCCGATCATCGGCGTGGGATATATCGACAACTCATTCGTCTCGTTGTACAGACTGACATTGCCGCTCACGATGGGGACCTGCAGCGCTTCGCAGGCATCCTTCAGTCCCTCGATCGCCAGAACAAACTGCCACATCACCTCCGGCCGCTGCGGATTCCCGAAATTGAGACAGTCGGTCGCCCCGATCGGTTCCGCTCCCGAACAAGCCAAATTACGCGCGCATTCCGCAATCGCGATCTTGGCCCCTTCGTAGGGATTCAGCAAGCAATAGCGTCCGTTGCAATCCACCGACAGCGCCAGCGCCTTGTCCGTTCCCTTGATGCGCAACACCGCCGCGTCCGATCCCGGCCTCACCACCGTGTTCGTGCGCACCATGTGATCGTATTGCTCGTAGACCCAGCGTTTGCTCGCAATCGTGGGGGATTCCAGCAACGCCAGCAGCGCCGCGTCCGCATCCTTCACATCAGGCAGCGCGTCGTAATTCAACGACTGCAGCATCTCCTGATACGCCGGCGGCGCACTCGGACGGTCATACCGTGGGGCTTCATCGGCCAGAGCCTTGGCCGGCACTTCGGCCACTACCCGCCCATTCTCCTTCAACACGACCTTGCCCGTCTCGGTCACCCGCCCGATCACCGCCACATCCAAATCCCACTTCCGGCAGATGCGCAGGACTTCCTCTTCCCTACCGGCCTTGGCCACCATCAGCATGCGCTCCTGCGATTCGGACAGCATGATCTCATAGGGTGTCATGCCCGGTTCCCGCCTCGGCACATGGGCCAGTTCCAACTCAACACCGGTCCCTTCGCGCGAGGCCATTTCACAGGCAGAACTGGTCAAGCCCGCCGCGCCCATGTCTTGAATGCCGACCAGCACATCCCCCGACATCAACTCCAAACAGGCCTCGAGCAGCAGCTTCTCCGTGAACGGATCGCCCACCTGGACGGTCGGCCGCTTCTGCATGGCCTGTTCATCGAACGAGTCCGACGCCATGGTGGCTCCATGGATTCCGTCACGCCCCGTTTTGGATCCGACATAGATGACCGGATTCCCGACGCCCGCCGCCTTGCCGAGAAAAATCTTGTCCGCCGATGCGATACCCACGCAAAACACATTCACCAAAGGATTCAATGCATAAATGTCGTTGAAGACGATCTCCCCGCCCACCGTGGGTACACCCATGCAATTGCCGTAACCGGCAATGCCGGCTACCACCCCCTTGAGGAGATGACGCGTATGCGCCTGGTCCAGGCTGCCGAACCGTAACGAATTCAGCAGCGCGATCGGTCTCGCGCCCATCGTAAAGATGTCGCGCAGAATCCCGCCCACCCCCGTCGCTGCCCCCTGATAGGGCTCGATGAACGAGGGATGGTTGTGCGACTCCATCTTGAACACGGCACAGAGGCCGTCCCCGATATCTACAGCCCCGGCGTTTTCACCCGGCCCCTGCACGACGCGCGGTCCGGTCGTGGGCAGTTTCTTCAGATGAATACGCGAACTCTTGTACGAGCAGTGCTCGCTCCACATGGCCGAGAACATGCCGAGTTCCGTCCAGTTCGGCTCGCGCCCCAGAATCTCCAGGATTTTCTTATACTCGTCCTCGCTCAGCTTGTGCTGCTCAAGGACGGCTTTGGTGATGACCGGTGCATTCATAGCGATTCATTCTCGAAGGTCAGAAAGGTCAGAAATGGTCCGCCAGGGTGAGCTGCGGCGCCGAACCTTTCAGGCTGTCCAGCATCGACAAGAAAATGAGGCGGCCGTCTTCGTTGCCCAAGAGCGCCTCCGCGCTCCGTTCCGGATGCGGCATCATGCCCAACACGTTACCGTCGGCGTTCATGATCCCGGCGATGTTGTCCATGGAGCCGTTCGGGTTGACTTCAGGCGTCACCGCACCTTCGGGCGTGCAGTAGCGAAAAATCACCTGTGCGTTCGCCTTGATGCCGGCGAGCGTGACCGGATCGGTGAAGTAGTTGCCGTCGGCGTGGGCGATGGGGATGCGCAGAACTTGGCCCGACTCGCAACGGCTCGTAAAGCGCGTGGCGGCATTTTCCACCTTCACGCACACGTCTTTGCAGATGAAATTCAGCGACCGGTTGCGCAGCATCACGCCGGGCAGCAGGCCGGCTTCCAACAAAATCTGGCACCCGTTGCAAATACCGATGACCAACCCGCCCTTGGCCGCAAACTCCTTCACGCCCGCCATCACGGGAGAAAAGCGTGCGATCGCGCCGGTGCGCAAGTAGTCGCCGTAGGAGAAGCCTCCCGGTAACACCACCGCATGGATGTCGGCCGGCAAGAGGTCCTTGTGCCAGACCATCTCCACGTCTTGCCCCAGCACGTCCTGGAAGATGTACCGGCAGTCATGATCACAGTTGCTCCCGGGAAACACCACCACGCCGATCTTCATTTCACTCACCCTCGCGTCTCCACCGTACTCACTGCAGCTCGTACCGATAATCCTCGATCACCGTGTTCGCCAGGAGTTTCTCGCACATCTGCTTCACCTGCGCATCAGCCTTGGCGCGATCCGACTCGTTCACGTCCACTTCCATGTATTTGCCCACCCGCACGTTCGTCGCGTTCTTGAAACCCAGAGAGTCCAACGCGTGCTCAATCGCTTTTCCCTGCGGGTCCAAAATACCTTGCTTCAACGTCACATGAATCTTGGCCTTCATTGTGCCTTCCCCGCTTCCCGCTGCTCTTTGGTAACCCGCTTCACATATTTCCGAATCTGAAAAATCACCCACACCGTGCCCAGCCCCGCAAGGGCCAGCAGCACGAAGGCCCACCGCCAGGGGGACTCCTTGAGATGGTAGGCCATCAAAGCCACCGTGGCGGCCCATACCAGAATCGCCGCCACCAGGCCGTAGTTCAGGAACAACTGCAGCAACCGATTCATCGCCTCTGCCCTACTCACAGACCCGCTTCAGCACCTCCTGATACGCCTCCTCCACCTTGCCCAAGTCCTTGCGGAATCGATCCTTGTCCATCGATTCCTGCGTCGCCTGGTCCCAGAACCGGCAGGTATCGGGCGAAATTTCGTCTGCCAGGATCAGGCGGTTGTGAAACACTCCGAACTCCAGTTTGAAATCGACGAGAACCATGCGCCGCTCCTTGAAAAAGGGCTGCAGTACCTCGTTGACCTTGCGGCCCAACTCGCGCATTTCCCGCAGCACGGCCGGCGTCGCCACGTTCAGCAAACGCAGGTGATCGTCGTTCACTAAGGGATCACCGAGCGCATCGTCCTTGTAATAAAACTCGATGATCGGCGGGATGATGGCGGCCCCTTCCTTGAGGCCCAACCGTTTGGCCAAACTCCCCGCGACGACGTTCCGCACGACCACCTCGACCGGTACGATCGTCACCTTCTTGGTGAGCATCTCGCGGTCGCTGACGCGCTCGAGGAAATGTGTCTCGATTCCCCGGTCCTCCAGGAGTCGAAACAACCGCTCCGACACCTTGTTGTTGACCACGCCTTTGTCGGCGATCGTCCCGCGCTTCTGCGCGTTGAACGCCGTAGCGTCGTCTTTGAAGTAGTGCAACACCTGGTCGGGCCGATCGGTCGCAAAAATTTTCTTGGCCTTGCCCTCGTAGATCATCGTCCCCTTCGATTCGCCAGCCATCACCGTCCTCCGCTATCGTGCGAACGATTCGAGAATGTCATCCAGCGGGCTGAGGGTTCCCAACAGTGTGGGGTGCCCGATTCGGCGCACGTGCCGGTATTCCTTTACCTGCTCCAGGGCCCGCATCAAACGCTGGAACTCCTCCAACCGGTCCGTTTCGAAATAGGTAATGAAGTCGAAATCGTCCAGGCCGGTCGAGTGGTAGAGTTTCCGCTTCACGACGGGCGTATAGGCCAATGCGGCCTGCGTGTGCTCTTGGATGAGCGCCTGACGCGCCGTTTGATCCAGCGCCCACCAGTCGGCATCCTTACGGATGGGAATGACGATCACATAGGGCCTCGCCCCCACCTCGGCCTGCCCCTTCAACGCTGCCTTCAGCTCGTCGGAAAACTCCGACGCATAGGCGGCTGGCTTCGTGACCCCTTGCAGATAGGTCGCGGCTTCCAGATAACGCCCGAACCTGGTTCCCAAGAGCGACACCAAGAACTGCTGGTTATCCGAGAGGGACCGGGCATGCAGCCGGAACATGAAGTCCGCGTGGTCCGAGAGCCCGCGCAGCAAGTAGGTCTCAACCACGATTTTGCTCGAAAACTGCTCGATCAGCCCCTTCACCTCCGACACGGCAATGACCCGCGCCTCCCCCGTGAGGTTCCACCACTCATGCTTCATCTGAAACGCGGCAAAGGTTGCGTAAACGCCGGGATCCGACAACAGCTTTTCCCGTTCGGCGGAACCAGCCGCCTGCGCCGTCCCTCCCATCAGCAGCCCCGTCAGCAATGCCACAGCACATACCCACCGTAGGATCATGCCCGCCTCCTGCGCTTCCGAGCGGATCGAGCGGCACCCGAACTGAACACGCGTCGAAATACCTGGTCGAGATGTCGCAGATAGTAGGTGGGATCGAAGCAGGCGGCGATCTCCTTGGCGGTCAGGTGGGTGATAATGAAGGGGTCGCGACTCACCAGTTCTTGAAACCCGACGCCGCCCTTCCAGGCCGTCATGGCGTTGCGCTGCACCGCCTCGTACGATTCCTTCCGCTGAGCCCCTTTCTCGATCAAGGCCAACAGCAGCCGTTGCGAATAGACCAACCCGCCGGTCAATTCCAAATTCCGCTTCATGCGGTCGGGATAGACGATGAGGTGTTTCACCAGGTCGGTCACCCGAGCCAACATGTAATCGATCAGGATCGTGCTGTCCGGCATGATGACCCGTTCCACCGACGAATGGCTGATGTCTCGTTCATGCCAGAGCGCCACGTTTTCCATCGCCGTCAGGCTGTTCGCGCGCACCAGACGGGCCAACCCGCAGAGGTTTTCGGAGGCGATGGGATTCCGCTTGTGCGGCATCGCCGACGATCCCTTTTGTCCCTCGGCGAAGTATTCTTCCGCCTCCAGCACTTCCGTCCGCTGGAGATGTCGGATCTCCGTCGCGATCTTTTCAATGCTGGCGGCCAACAGGGCCAAGGCAGCCACGTAGGCGGCATGGCGGTCGCGCTGCACCACTTGATTGGATACCGGATCGGACGTGAGCCCCATCTGGGCACAGACGTACTCTTCGATTTCCGGCCCCTGGTGTGCAAAGGTGCCCATCGCGCCCGACAGTTTGCCCACGGCAATGTCCTGCCGTACCGCCTGCAATCTGGTCCGGTGGCGACAAGCTTCTTCGTACCAAATGGCCAACTTGAAGCCGAACGACACCGGCTCCCCGTGAATGCCGTGCGACCGCCCGACCATGACGGTCCGCCGATGTTCGTAGGCCCGTTTCTTGAGCACGGCGATCAACTCGTCGAGGTCTTCGAGAATCAGATCGAGGGCTTCCGTCATCTGCACCGCGAGCGAGGTGTCGACAATGTCCGACGAGGTCAACCCCATGTGCAGGAACCGATGTTCCGGGCCCACCGAATCCATGAGCGATTCCAGAAAGGCGATCACGTCGTGTTTGGTGACCTTCTCGATCTCGGCAATGCGCGCCACGTCGATCCTGGCCTTCTTCCGAATCCTGGCGCTCGTGCCGCGCGGGACCTGGCCGTCGCGCTCGAACGCGGCACAGGCCTGCAGTTCGACCTCGAGCCAAATCTCATACTTGTGTTTGAGCTCCCAAATGGCGCTCATCTTGGGTCTGGTATACCGATCAATCATGGCGGTCTCTGTTGTTCGCCTCTCGTGAATCGTCGTTCGTGCGCGCGCCGACGTTACGCAGCCGGACGGCAGTGTTACGCCCCTTGCGACACCTCGTTGCTGTCGGCTCCCACCACCGGCAGTTCGGGGAAAGCCCGTTTCCGCTCCAAGCGGTTGTCCGAACTCAGCACTTTGTCCAGGATGCCGTTGACAAACTTGGAGGCTTCCTCGTCGCCGAAACTCTTGGCCAATTCGATGGCCTCGTTCAGGGTCACTTTGGCCGGCACTTCCGGCACGTAGAGTAATTCGAAGCAGCCCAGCCGCAGGATATTGCGGTCGATGATCGGCATCCGGCTGACCTTCCAATTGGTCGCATGCCGCCCGATCAACGCATCCAGGTCCTGCCTATGCGTGAGCACGCCGGCCACCAACCGATCCGCAAAGGCACGCAGCTCCTCCGACAAGGGATACTGCACCCAGAAGTCTTCCAACCAGGCCCCGGCCTGGCCGTGGATGTCGTACTGAAAGAGGACCTGTACCGCCCGTTCACGGGCCTGGTGTCGAGAGGCCATAGGATGTCGCCGGTCAGCGCGCGCGCCTCGTCGCGTTCTTCGAGGGTCGCTGCGAAGAAGCAGGCTTTCGAAGAAGTTTCATGAGATTCGCCATTTCGATCGCCGTGCGAGCGGCATCGGCGCCTCGATTGAGCTTACCGGGATCCGCCCGCTCGGTTGCCTGCGCCACCGTATCCGTGGTCAGGACGCCGAACACCACCGGCACGTCCGTCTCCAGCGACGCTTGAAGGATGCCCCGGCTGACTTCAGTACTGATGTACTCGAAATGGGGCGTGTCGCCGCGAATGACCGCTCCCAAGCAGATCACGGCATCCACTCGACCAGACCGGGCCAGTTGGCGGGCGACCAAGGGAATTTCAAAGGCGCCTGGGACCCGGACCACCTCGATGGCGCCCTCCACCACCCCTGCCTGCTTCAGCACCGCCACACAGGCAGTGAGCAGACGTCCCGTCACAAACGTATTGAATTTACTCGCAACGATGCCGAAGGCCAGCCCCGTCGCGTCATGGGATCCTGTACGGATTTTCATCGCACCGTGTGATGGCTCGCCCGTCTCATCCCGCTGCCTGGGAGAAGAAGGCGCGATCATACCTGGAATGGGCCTCAAATGGCTATACGTTTCGGGGCGATGATCGGTGGCAAAACCGCGGACGCCGGCCGCTACACTTTTTTCAGGATGTGGCCGAGCTTGGCTTTCTTCGTGCGGAGATAGCGTTCGTTATGGGCACGGGGGGCAATCTCGATCGGGACACGCTCGACGACTTTGAGTCCGTAGCCTTCGATGCCGACGATCTTGCGTGGGTTGTTGGTAATCAGACGAATGTGATGCAGCCCCAGCTGCACGAGGATTTGAGCCCCGACCCCGTAATCGCGCAGATCGGCCTTGAAGCCCAACTGCAGATTCGCTTCGACGGTGTCGCTGCCGTGGTCCTGGAGACCGTACGCCTTGATCTTGTTGAGCAGCCCGATGCCGCGGCCCTCTTGATTCAAGTAGAGCAGGACGCCGCGCCCGTCCTTTTGAATAATCTCCATGGCTCGATGCAATTGGTCGCGGCAATCACAGCGCAGTGAGCCCAACGCGTCGGCCGTCAGGCAGCCGGAGTGGACGCGAACCAGGGTCGGGTTTTCATCCACCTGTCCCTTGACCAGCGCAATGTGGGTCGCACCGTCGATCTCGCTCTGGAAGGCGACGGCCTCGAACTCCCCAAACGACGTGGGCAAGGCGGCGCTCGCCGCCCTGGTCACGAAGGTTTCCCGATGCATGCGGTATTCGATCAGAGCCTTGATCGTCACCATTTTCAGCTTGTGTCGTTTGGCAAACTTGGTCAATTCCGGCACCCGGGCCATCGTGCCGTCTTCGTTCATGATTTCGCAGATCACCCCCGCCGGATAGAGCCCTGCCAACCGCGCCAGGTCCACCGACCCTTCGGTCTGACCCGCTCGACGCAGTACGCCTCCCACCTGGGCCTTCAAGGGAAAGATGTGGCCGGGACGCGCCAGGTCCGCCGGCACCGACTGAGGATCGATGGCCACATGGATGGTCGTCGCCCGGTCGGCGGCGGAAATACCGGTCGTGATCCCCTTCCTGGCATCGATAGAGACGGTGAAGGCCGTGCCGAAGGTCGCGGTGTTTTCCACCGCTTGTGGCGGCAGCTGCAGTTGTTCCACCCGCTCCGGCGTCAGCGCCAGACAAATCAGCCCGCGCGCATGCTTAGCCATGAAATTGACGGCCTGCGGCGTCACCTTGCCGGCCGCCATGACCAGGTCGCCTTCGTTTTCGCGATCCTCGTCGTCGACCAGGATGATGAACTTGCCCTTTTTGATGTCCTTGATTGCGTCTTCGATGGGATCAAACAGTTTCGCCATGGTGCCTCAGCTAACCCTTTTCGCCCCGCGCCTGTCAATGGGGAACACCTCGGCATCTGCCTCCTGGCCGAGCATCCGTGCCTGACACCGTAAGGCCGAGCAGACCGTCAGGGCCGCAGCCACGCTCACCAGGGCCAGCCCCGCAAAGCCGATGGCATAGGTGCCCGCGCTGCCGCGCAACAGACCGAACCAGAGGGGCAGGATGAATCCGCCGATCCCCCCGGCGGCCCCCACCAATCCCGAAGCCAGACCGATATCCCGGGGAAACCACTCCGAGACGATCTGGAAAACCACCCCGTTGCCGAATCCCAACAGCGCCACGGTTCCGACGAGCAACCCGACGGCCCAGCCCAGTGGCGGCAGAAACCCTGTGAGGGTGTTCAACAAAGCAAGCCCGAGAAAGACTCCCGCCAGCAGGCGCAGCCCACCATAACGGTCGGCCCACCGTCCACCGAACGGCCGGATCACGCTGCCGATCAACCCGCAGAGCGCAGCCACCGTCCCGCCAAAGACAGCCTCACTCCCATACTGGTCGTGCAACAACACCGGCAGGAAACTCGTCAGCCCGACGAATCCACCGAACGTGATGCCGTAGACCAGGCAGAGCCAATACACCGACGGCTGCCGAATCAAGTCCCACGCGGCTTGCCACCAAACTCCGCCCACCGCCGCCTCTCTTGGCCGCTCTTCCCGCACCGCCAGGGCAAACAGGATGAAGGTCAGGCAGAGCGGAATCAGCATCAGGCCGCAGGCGCCCTGCCAGCCGAGGGTCCCCGCCCAGCGGGGGGTCAGCCAAAAGACCAGCACGGTCCCGATATTTCCCGAAGCCACCAGTCCCAACACCAAACCTTGGTGAGCGGGAGGATAGGCCTTGCTCGCCACTGGCAAGGCCACGGCGAAACTCGCTCCGCCCGCGCCCAGCAATGAGCCAATCGCCAGCAGCTCGGAATAACTGCCGCTACCTGTGGTGGCCCAGATCACCGCGAGGGCTTGGAGCCCCAGCACGGCCAGGCCGGTTACTTTCGTGCCGTACCAGTCGCAACTCCAGCCCGCCACAATACGCAGAAGGGCGCCGCTCAGCAACGGAAGCGCGATCAACAACCCCTGCTGACCCGCCGTCAGCCGCAGCGCGTCGCCGATCGGTACGGCCAACGCACCGAATAGCAACCAAACCATAAAGCTCACGGTCAGGTGCAACCAGGCTCCCACCAACGTCGGAACATGTCCTGTCCGCAGGGCCGATTTCACCACGACAGGGGCTCTCCTACTCCTTGCATCACAGGACCCGTCGCACCTTGCGACAGCAGCCCGTGCAGGCTCCACGCACTATACGAGGCACCATTTCGCCGACGCAAGGACTCCTCACATCTGTTATAGTCTCCATTCGTACCAACCGATTCCCGATGGCATGAGCGACCGCAAACACATCGACGAAGCCGACGAAGAACTCACCGAAGACCACGTCGAGGCCGAACTCCTGGAGCCCACGGACGATGAAGTCACGGAGGAGCACGAAGCGGCGGACCGGGAACAACAGAAGGACGCGGAGGAGCCTCCCCTCTCCACGTCGCTGGTACCCGTCACCACCCTGCAACAGTACCTGACCGAAATCCGTCGATATCCCTACCTCTCCAAGGAAGAGGAGTTGCTCCTCTTCGAGGAATACCAGAAACGAGGCAGCCGCGAAGCCGCCGTGAAGCTGATCCTGGCCAACCTGCGGGTGTCGGTCTCGATCGCGTCCGAGTACCTCCATACCGGCGCCGACCACATGGATTTGATCCAGGAAGGCAATGTCGGGCTGCTACAGGCCATTAAGAAATTCGACCCGACGAAAAACGTCCGTTTTTACGCCTATGCCGCCTGGTGGGCACGCGCCTACATCCTGCGCTACCTGCTGAACACCTATCGCCTTATCAAGGTCGGCACCACGCAAGACCAACGAAAGCTCTTCTACAACCTCAAGAAGGAGAAGGCCAAACTCGAACGGGAAGGCTTCGCGCCTGACAGCAAACTGCTGGCCGACCGCTTGAACGTGCGCGAACGCGACGTCATCGAGATGGATCAGCGCCTGGGCAATTGGGAACTGTCGCTCGACCAGCCCATCGGCCCGGAGCAGGACGGCACCTTGATGGATGTCCTGCCGGCCCATGAACAGCCCGCCGACGAACAACTGGCCGACACGCAACTCAAGGCCCTGTTCCGGCGGAAACTGGCGGAGTTCATCACCACCCTCGACGAGCGGGAAGAAGATATTCTCCGCAACCGCATCCTGTCGGAAACGCCGCTCACACTCGAAGACATGGGCGCGAAGTACGGCATTACCAAGGAGCGCACGAGACAGCTGGAGGCGCGGATCATTAAACGGTTGCGCGACTTCATCAAGAAGGACGTGAAGGACTTTGACCGCCTTCGCATGTAGGGCAAGCTGTCGCTTCCTGGCTTTTGTTCTGAGCCTTCTTGCCCTCACGACCGCCGCTCACGCCGCTTCTCCCATCACGCGGGAAAATGCCAGGCCCGGCACGGCCGAATGGGTCCTGACCGACCCTGCCGACCACGAGGTCGAGGGCTACGCATCGGCCACCAGCATCCAACGGGGCGATATCCTCCGTCTCTTCGTCAGCAGCACGGACCCCAGGGTCTGGCTCACCATCTACCGTATGGGCTGGTATGGGGGGACCGGTGCGCGGCTGGTCCAAGGCGGCATCGTGATCCCCGGTGCAAGGCAACCGGTGCCCTCGCCCGATCCGGTCACCGGACTCATTGAATGCGACTGGCAGGAGTCCTACCGCCTGTCCACCAGCAGCAAGGACCAGCTGGAATGGCTGAGCGGCGTCTATCTCATCAAGTTGACCGCTCAGCCCAGCGGCAAGCAGAGCTACATCATCTTCGTCGTGCGTGAGGACAATCGAACATCCGACTTTCTGTTCCAATCCAGCGTCACCACCTTCCAGGCCTACAACAACTGGGGCGGGAAATCGACCTACCCCTCCAACAGTGTCGGCGAACGTTGGGCCAGAAAGGTCTCCTTCAACCGGCCCTATGCCATGAGCCAGCATCCCCGCGGCGTCAGCGGCACGGGCGCCGGAGAATTCTTGACCGCTCTCTCCATCCACCCCACCCGCACGATTTCCCCCGCTGGCTGGGAATACAACATGGTTCGCTGGCTGGAGCGTGAGGGCTACGACGTGACTTACAGCACGAATCTCGACACCCATCGCCAGCCGGATTTCTGGAAGGGCCACAAGGCCTGGCTCTCGGTGGGCCACGACGAATACTGGTCGCTGGAGATGCGGCGACACGTGGAGGACGCCCGCGACCATGGGGTGGGGCTCGGCTTTTTCTCGGCCAACACCTGCTACTGGCAAATCAGGCTGGAACCCAGTGTCCTCACCGGCGAACCGGACCGTACGATGGTGAGTTACAAGGAGGTCGCGCCGACGGAGGATCCTTTCGCCCTGGATGCCGACCCGACGAACGACCACCTCATCACCGTCCAATGGCGCGACCCTCCGGTCAATCGTCCGGAACAGGCGCTGGTGGGTGTCATGTTCGAAACGGTGCCGGTGGAGGGCGACATCCTCATCACCCTGCCTTCTCACGCGCTGTTTCGCGGCATAGACCTATCGCCGGACCGTCGCCTACATGGCCTGCTGGGCTACGAGATCGACCGAGCCTTTCCGAACGGCCCGCCAGGACTGACCATCCTGGCCCATTCCCCCTATCACAAGGACGGGCAGGAGGTGTTTGGCGACATGACGCTGTATCACACGGCTGGGGGTACGCCGGTCTTCGCCGCCGGAACCATCCAATGGAGCTGGGGACTCGACGACTACAACGCGCCCCAGTTACGGACGGCCCGGGCCAGCGAGCCGGTGCGGCAGATCACTCGGAATGTTCTGGCATTGCTGGCAGACCGGTGAATCCCAAACAGATATAAGCAAATACGTCTTGTATAATCAAAGAGTTACGCATTGACTGCCAAGTTGAACCGGAACTAAATATTTTTATGCCACCCATCCTATTGACTTGCCACACTTTGGCACTATCTTTCCCAACGAGTTTTCTGCAAGGTACACGTCAGAGCTGAATTTCCAGCTTTCACACACTGTACATCAGGGCCTAGACGCTCATCACTAGTAAGGAGGGAATGGGTATGGCTACGGAAGCGAAGGACAAGAAGTCAACGGCTGCGAAGAACTTCCAACCGCTCGGTGACCGGTTGTTCGTCACCTACACCGAGGAAATGGAACGGACCTCGGGCGGCATTTACGTGCCGGACTCCGCCAAGGAGAAGCCGCAACGGGGCATCGTGCAGGCCATCGGAAAGAAGGTCGAAAACATCAAGGTCGGCGACCAGGTCTTGTTCGACAAATATTCCGGCAGCAAGCTCCGCATCGACGACGAAGAGTGCCTCATTCTGAAAGAAGAAGACATTCTGGGCATCTTCACCCACTGAACCTACCTGAACCAACCGACGAGCAGACGATCAGATTAGCTTAATGGAGGAAGACTATGGCAAAGCAACTGTTGTATAGCGAAGCGGCGCGGGCATCCATCCTGAAGGGGGTGAATCAGCTCGCCGATGCCGTGAAGGCGACGCTCGGCCCGAAGGGTCGTAATGCAATTCTCGACAAGAAGTTCGGCGCCCCGACCATCACCAAAGACGGTGTGACCGTGGCGAAGGAAGTCGAGCTGAAGAACCCGTACGAGAACATGGGCGCTCAGCTGGTGCGCGAAGTCGCCAGCAAGACCAGCGATACGGCCGGTGACGGCACCACGACCGCGACCGTGCTGGCTCAGGCCATCTACCGGGAAGGCGTGAAGAACATCACCGCCGGCGCGAACCCGATGGAAGTGAAGCGCGGCATCGATCGGGCGGTGGAAGCCGTCATCGCCGAACTCAAGAAGCTCAGTAAGCCCTGCCAGACCAAGACCGAGATTTCTCAGGTCGGCACCATCTCCGCGAACAACGACAAGACCATCGGCGACTTGATCGCCGAGGCCATGGAGAAGGTCGGTAAGGACGGCGTCATCACGGTCGAGGAAGCCAAGTCGATGACGACCTCGCTGGACGTGGTCGAGGGCATGCAATTCGATCGGGGCTACATCTCCCCCTACTTCGTGACCAACGCGGAACGGATGGAAGCCGTCATGGACGAGCCGCTCATCCTCATCAATGAGAAGAAAGTCAGCAGCATGAAGGACCTGTTGCCGGTCCTCGAGCAGGTCGCCAAGATGGGCAAGCCGCTCGTCATCATCGCGGAAGAAGTCGAAGGCGAAGCGCTGGCCACCTTGGTGGTCAACAAGCTCCGCGGCACCTTGAACGTGTCGGCGGTGAAGGCGCCGGGCTTCGGCGACCGCCGCAAGGCCATGTTGGAAGACATCGCGATCCTCACCGGCGGCCAGGTCATCTCCGAAGATCTCGGCCTGAAGCTGGAGAATGTGAAGCTCACCGACTTGGGCCGCGCGAAACGCGTCACGATCGACAAAGACAACACCACGATCGTGGAGGGTCATGGTGATCCGAAGAAAATCGAAGGCCGCGTGAAGCAGATCAAGGCCCAGATCGAAGAGACCACCTCGGACTACGATCGGGAGAAGCTGCAGGAGCGGTTGGCGAAGATCGTGGGCGGCGTGGCCGTCATCAACGTCGGCGCCGCGACCGAGACGGAAATGAAGGAAAAGAAGGCACGCGTGGAAGACGCGTTGCACGCGACCAAAGCCGCCGTCGAAGAGGGCATCGTCCCGGGCGGAGGCACGGCCTACCTGCGCTGCCTGAAGGGCTTGGATTCGATCAAGGACCTCCCGGCCGAGCAGAAAGTCGGCGTGGACATCGTGCGACGGGCGCTCGAAGAGCCGATCCGGCAGATCGCAGCCAATGCGGGTGCCGAAGGCTCCGTCGTGGTCGGACGGGTCCGCGAGGACAAGAACCAGAACGCGGGCTACAACGCCGCGACGGATGAGTACGTGGACATGATCAAGTTGGGCATCATCGACCCGACGAAGGTATCGCGCTGCGCCTTGCAGAACGCCGCCAGCGTCGCCGGCTTGATGCTGACCACCGAGGTCATGATCACGGAATTGCCGGAAGAGAAGAAAGAAGCCGCCGGCCATGCGGGTCATAACCACGGCATGGAAGGTATGTACTAAGGTTTCCGTTTCTTCTTCGCTGTCGAAGACCGGTCCGGCGGTGGCCCCGCCGGACCGGTCCCTTTTTTGGCGCTGGACAAGTTGCGGTCGAGGTGGCCCTCGGCCGCAACCAACATTGCTGCGAACAGAGGCGACGACTCCGGGTGGTAGAAGAGCGACCGGAACAGTTCATTCACCGTCGCCGTGTGCCGAGCCCGATCCTTCAGAAACTGAGCCAAGGCTGACGCCCGCGACTCCAGCCCATACCCCATCCTGATCGCGCAACGTTCAAGTTCCTCGTCGCTGTCCGGCAGGGCATGCGTCTGCAAGTCGTGCATCATCTGGAGCTTGTGCTCCACATCCCGCAGAAACCAGTAGGCTTCAGTCAACCGCACCTGATCGTCTTCGTTGACGAAACGGTGCCGCCACATCCGCTCAAGCGCACCGACCGTCCGCCGATCCAAGATGCCGGGGACGATCCGCCCCGCCAGGACCTGAATCGTCTGCACCAGAAACTCAATCTCGCGAATGCCCCCGATGCCGAGTTTCACGTTACGATGCTGATGGCCGCGCCCCGCGATCTTCTCGTCGATCATCTCCTTCACCGAGCGGACTTCACGGACGACTGCCAGGGCCCGGTCTTTGGTCAAGTTCGCTGCATCAGGCTGAAAGATGAACCGTTCCGCCATGCGCACGAACGACTCCCCAACCGCCCGCGATCCGGCGATCGGCCAGGCCTTGAGCAACGCGAGCCGCTCCCACACCTGTCCTCGCTGGGCATAGTAACGTTCATAGGCCTCGATCGATCGCGCCAGTTGCCCTACGCTCCCCTCAGCGCGCAGCCGTAGATCAACCCGAAAGACGGCCCCTTCCCTGGTCTGTTCTGCCAGAGCCTTGGTGAGGGAACGAGCGAGCATCTCGAAGTACTCTTCATTGGACAACCCATCGCTGGGTGACGAACGGCCGCGCTTCCCCTTCCTCGTTTCGCCGTCGGCGGAGGCGTAGACATAAATGAGATCGACGTCCGAGCTGTAGTTCAGTTCGTGCGCACCGAGTTTCCCCATCCCGATGACGGCAAACTCCGTTTCCACCCATTGACCGTTGGCCTGACGATGCATCGGCGTGCCGTGCACCGACCGCAGATCGCGATCGATCAGCTCATAGGCGGCATGGATGAGGACGGAGGCCAGGTCGGACAAGGCGCCGGTGGTTTCTTTCACCGTGGCGAGACGAAACAGGTCGCGCACACCGATCCGGAGCATTTCCCGCCGACGCACCCGCCGCAGTACATCCAATTTCAACTCGGTGGCCGTGAGCGTTTCAAGGTTGTGCCGCAGGGCCGCCGCCATCCCCGCCTTGGTCGGCGCCACTGTCAACACCTCTTCTTCCGCCAACCAATAGACCAACATCGGGTCGCGGATGAGGACGAACGCCAGCGAATCGCTGTTTCCGAAGATGGTGCAGAGCAGCCCCAACATCTTCGGGGAGGACTGGAGATACCGTAGCAGCGAGGCCCGGTTCCCGCCTCCGCTGAACAATCGCTCCCAGTGGTTCAACGCCTGGTCCGGATCGGCGGTCCGCGCCACCTCCGCCAGGAGATTCGGTAAAATGGTCGCGAGCAGCTTGCGCGTGTGGGGCTCGCCGGCCATGCTCTGAATGTTGGCATCGGCCTCAGCCGGCTTGGTGATGCCATAGGGCGTAAGGATGGCAGAGACCTGCGCAGGATCCAGGCCGGCGGCGACGAGCAAGGGAGTGGGATCGGGTCTGGGACGACCTTCCATGGCGCCGCATTATACTGGCGCAATTCTTCCGGTACAACGAACGTGGCTTCGGGTATACTCGCAGCCCATGCTGTCCGCGAACGTCGATCGCGAACGGATTCTCGCCGCACTCACGCCGCTCTGTCGCGGCGTGGACGCCGATATCTTGCATGACTTCGTCGCGCGGATGGATGCGGACTATTTCACCGCCTTTCCCCTAAAACTCCTCGCCGAGCACCTCGCGCTGGCGGCACTGCTCACGCCCGACCATCCTTGCGAAGTCCGGTTCGCGAAACTGGATGCCGGGCGCTGGACCATCACGATCGTCGCCTACGATTATTTCTCGGAATTCGCGACCATCTGCGGGCTGCTCTCCGCTTTCGGCCTCAACATCGAAGAAGGGCGCATCTTCACTTCGGCGGAACGCGAGCAGCCTCGCAGCAGCCGGGTACTCGATCCCTATCCGATCCGCATGAAACCGCAGGGGCGCCCCGGCCTCACGCGCAAAAAGATCGTGGACGTGTTCACCGTCAGTCCCATCGAGGGCCAGACGTTCACCGGCACGGAACAAAAACGTCTCGCCGGCCACCTCTCGCGCATGATCATATTGCTGGACGAAGGGCAATTCGACGAAGCCCGGCAGCAGGTCAACCGCCAACTGGTCGAGCACCTCGGCAAACGCCGCAGTTCCTTCAGCGGCCTGCTCCACACCGTCCAGATCACCTTCGACAACAGCCAGTCACCGACGGACACGATCGTGGACATCCGGTCCGACGACACGCCGGCGTTTCTCTACGCCTTCGCCAACGCGCTCGCGATGCGCAACGTCTACATCAGCAAGGCGCAGTTCGCGATCGAAGACGGCAAGCTCCATGACCGCTTCTACATCCGGAACCGCTTCGGGCAAAAACTGCTCGACCCCGGAGACCTCGAACAGCTGCGCCTCACCGCCGTGCTCATCAAGCAGTTCACCCATGCCCTCACCTGGGCGCCCGATCCGGCCAAAGCCTTGGAGGCCTTCGACCAATTTCTCGACCTCGTCCTCGAAGGCTCGCGCCAGGCAGGGCGCAAACAAGCCTGGGCCTTCGTGAAGGACAAGAAAACGTTTCCGATCCTGGCCCGGCTGCTGGGAGCCAGTGATTTCTTGTGGGAGGACTTTCTCCGGCGGCAACACATCAACCTGCTGCCGTTGCTGAAGGACTACCGAGACGCGCCGCTCATCAAGCCCCAGACCACCTTACGCAAGGAATTGAACCGCGTCATCGCCAAGGCCAAAACCGACGAGGCGCGCAAGGAGGCGCTCAATCGCTTCAAGGATCAGGAGCTGTTCCGCATCGACATGAAACACATCGTGGAGCCGGACACGAGTCTGCCCGACTTTTCACTGGCCATCTCGGAACTGGCCGAAGTGATCGTGGAGCGCAGCCTCGTCGACTGTCAGGAGAAGCTGACCAAACGCTACGGCGCGCCGCGTTTGGCCAGCAAGAAACCCTGCCCTATTGCAATCCTGGGCGCAGGCAAATTCGGCGGCAAGGAGATGGGCTACGCCTCCGACATCGAAGTAATCTTCGTCTATGGCGGACCGGGGCGGACCAGCGGCAAGGAGGTTATCGAGAACAGCGAATACTTCGAGCGGCTCGCGCAGGAATTTCTGCAATGGATCGAAGCCAAGCAGGAAGGTATTTTTCACATCGACGTTCGGCTACGACCCCACGGCGGCAAGGGATCGCTCGCCAACGCCTTCGATGAGGTCTGCAAGTATTACAGCGTCGACGGGCAGGCGGCTCCCTTCGAGCGGCAAGCGCTCATCAAGCTGCGTCATATTGCGGGGGACGCCGCGCTCGGCAAGAAGGTCGAGGCCCATCGCGACAGCTACGTGTATAGCAGAGAACCTTGGGACCTGACCGTGGCCCTCGACCTGCGGCGGCAACAGGTGAAGCAACTCGTCGAGCCGGGGCAGATCAATCTCAAACACAGCCACGGCGGCATCGTCACGCTGGAATATGCCATTCAATACCTGCAGGTGATGCACGGACACCGCCACCCGAGCCTGCGCACGCCCAACACGCTCCGGGCCTTGGCCGCCCTCATTGACGTGGGACTCATCCCCCGCGCGACCGGCGAGAACCTGCGCAAATCCTACCTCTTCATCCGCATGCTGATCGACGGCCTGCGCATGGTGCGCGGCAACACCAAGGACCTCGTCCTCCCGCCGCCCGACTCAGACGAGTTCATCTTCCTCGCCCGCCGCGTCGGCTACCAGACCGAAGATTGGCAGACTGGCGCAAGGCACCTGCAGACGGATATCGAAGAACACATGAAGCAAAATAGACAGTTCTTCGAAAAGATGTTCGGAAAACTGTGATGGGAACAGGCTCCCTCCCTGGGAAGAACGGCATGCCGTGAGCCGAATAGGCGCCGCATTCGGCGAGGGGGCTTCTCTGTAGACTTCTTGAAGAAATAAAGAAGCTGGAAGTCCTGGCAGGAAACGAGGCCACGGGGTCGCAGGGAGAAGCGTGCTAGTTATGAGGGAAATGGTCAAAGTCCGCTTACCGGAGCTGGTGACCGCCCAACAGTTTCTACTCCACGCAGGCCGTACAGGCCTTAGGGCAAGTTGTATCGAGCCCGCCCGCCTGACCGCTGGTGGCCGGCAGGCCGTTCAGCATCTCCAACAGCTGGAGATACGATCCCGGCGCGCGCGTCCAGAACAGGTAAACCGGTCACGGCCGAACGCGAAGAGCTCTTGGATCGTCGATGCCAGCTGCGCGAGGGCCTGTTCGATGACGGTAAAGTCGTAGCGGCCTCCTCTGGCTCAAGATCCGGCCATTCCACGCGAAGCTGCAGGCCACGCAGCGCGAATGGCCGGGATGCCACTTCACCGCGTTCGGATCGGGAGAGGAATCCGATGCGTCGGCCGCTGGAAATCCATTTCACCAGGACAAGAGCAGGCCAACGAGCAGCACGGCTATGGCGCCTCTCGTACGTCCAACTCAGATTTCCTTCTCGCATGAATCGGACGCTCGCTGAAGCGTAGCGTCGATGTGAGGCTCAAAGGTCCCTCGATCAGGCTACAGTTCCAGAATCCGCTGATAGGCCCGCAACAAATCCCCCACCGACAGCACGCCGATGATCGTGCCGTCTTCCGTGACAGGCAAGTGACGGATGCCCTCCTTCTTCATCAAGCGCAAGGCTTCCTTGATCGGTTCACTATCCTCGATGGTAACGATCGACTTGCTCATGCAAGCCAGGACGGTGGTGCTGTTGGGATCCAACCCCTTGGCAACGGCCTTCCGGCTCAGGTCGGTGTCGGTGATGATGCCGATGTAGCGGGACCCATCATCGACCAGCAGCGACCCGATGCGCCACTTCTGCAGTAGTCGCCCTGCCTCTTTGATCAACGCGCCCTTGTGAACACTGCGCACATCTTTCGACATGAACTCAGCCACGGTGCGACCGTCGATGCGCTCCCCGACCGTCCGTCGCCAATCACGCCCCACGCGCGCGGCCCGCTTCAATTCGAGCTGCGCAAGACAACTCTCCAGCACCTGCTTCCGCTGGTGAAGGCTCTCCCGATCGGTGCTATGCATCCCCGCCTCTTGCGCTTCCTCCGGCAAGAGTCCCGTCTCCCCCAGCTTGGCATAGTGATAGGCTTCCAGTTCCTCCGATGCCGCCCCGAACGTGTCGCTCAGCACCTCTTCCGCTCGGTCATCGAAGCCATCCAGCGACGCGGTCGCCTTGCGCCGTGACAAGAACGGTTGAAACGCCGACAACGTGGTACGCACCTGTTCGATATGTCGATCGAGAAGCTCGACCGATTCTTGCCCGACCTTCCCCCTCTTGGCCATGCTACCTCCTTGGTGAGAAGCAGGAGGATATCGCAACTCCGACACCGTCTCAAGCCTATACGCTTACAGAGAAGAGGGTTGCGGCGTGAGGCTGGCCGGCGCCGCAGCTGTCTCACTCCCAGGAGCCGAAGCCTTACTCGCCTTGGGCGCCGCCTTGCCGCGCACACGGTGCATTTTTTCCCGCGTGTGGTAGGGCATGAGCATCTCCAGCACGAACGGCAACCGGTCGCAGGGTACGTCTTCCATGATCTTGATCGCGGCCTTCGGATCGGGCCCGGAACGCCCCCCGACGAAGACATCGACCGCATCCACCACCTTGCCCCCCACCTTCGCCTTCTTTCCCAATAACCCCACATCGGCTACGAGATGGTTCCCGCAACCTGCAGGGCAGCCCGACCAATGGACGGTGATCGGCTTGAGCCCCTCCCCAAGCCTCCGCTCCAACGCGCGCGCTGTCTCGACGGCGCGGCTCTTGGTCTCGATGACGGCCAGGTCACAATAGTCGCTGCCCACACAACTGACGAGCCCCTTATACAGCGGCGAGGGGTTATAGGCGAATTGTTTGACCAGGGGCTCCTCGGCCAATTCGCCCACGAGCCGGTCGCTGACATGGGGAATGACGAAGGCTTGCCCCGGCGACAGCCGCACCTCGCCCGTGCCATATCGTTCAGCTAAGGCGGCAATGCCGAGCAAGTCGTTCGCCTTCACGCGACCGACCAGAATCTTGAGGCCGATGTAGTTCAGCCCCCGTTGTTTTTGCCGGAAGATTCCGATGTGGTCACGTTCCGCCGCGCCGCGCGCATCGATGCCGGCCGTGGGTAAATTTCGGCCGACACGGATCTCCACTTCATGACGCAGCCGCGCGTCCCCCCACGCCTCCACGAGAAAGGCCAGCCTCGCTTGCGTGCGGTTCTCCCGCGGTCCATGGTCACGATAGATGTGGAGGAGGGCCCGGCAGACCTCGAAGGCTTCAGCCGGGTTGACGAACATGTCCAATGGGCTCGCGATGCGATAGCCGCCGGATCCCAGCTTGCCGCCGACCAGTACATTGTAGCCATAACACTTGTCGTGGCCCAAGTCGTGGTAGGCCGGCACCAGGGCGATATCTTGCGTCTCCGTGTGGAGGCAATTGTCCGGGCAGCCGGTGACGGCGATGTTGCACTTGCGCGGCAAGTTCGTATAGGCAGGATTGCTCAATACCTCGCGATTGATGGCGCGCACGATGTCCGTGCCGTCCAACAGCTCGTTGGGGTTCAATCCGGCCACCGGACAGGTCATGACGTTGCGGACCGAATCCATGCCGGTTTGCAACGAGGTGAGGCCCGCCTCGGCCAGTTTGGCGAACACCACCGGCACGTGCTCGATCGTCAAGTGCCGCACTTGCACCTGTTGCCTGGTGGTCACATCCACAAGTCCGTTCCCATAGGTCGAGGCAATCTCCGCCAACGCACGAAGCTGGGCGCCGTTTCCTTGGCCGCCCGGTAGACGCACCCGAAGCATGAAATGGCCTGGTGTCGGATTGCGCAGAAACAGGCCATACCATTTGAGCCGCTGGACGTCGGCCTCGGAAATCGATTCCCACCCGGCCTTCGCGAAGTGAGCAATCCTCTCCCCCACCGCCAATCCATCATGCTCATTCTTGATCGCCTCGATCTTGTTCATCACGATCCTCCGTTTGAACTGCCACCGCGTTTCCCTTGCATCTCCTTGTCGTAGAATTCCAACATCTGGGCAATTTCCTCCTTGCTCAGGCCCTTCTCCACCCATCGGTGAGTTTCCCGCGCCAACAGCTCCTTCGCGACTTGCGGCGACAGTTCGCGCACCTTCGGCAGAAACTTCATGTAGAAGTGCTTGGCGACTTCATAGAATCCCTGCCAGTGCACGTAGTCCGGCGCCATCTTCGACAACCCGTGTCGCGCCCGCCTCCCTTCATGGTGCCAGAGTTCATAAAACACCCACTCGATTTCTTCATCGAACGGGGTCGGCGTGATCTTGCCCAGCTCTTTGAGCCGATCCATCGCCTCCTTGGCCGGCTTGCCGAACTTCTCGTTATAGAGGGCCACGCCGCCGTCCATCTGAGTAAAGAACCGCTCCACGATTTCGTTGCTGTGACAGGAGGAGCACACCTGCGTCATGGCTTTGCGTCGGTCCTGGTAATGCTCGAGTCTGGTCGAAACGACCGGGCGTAGCGTCCAACTGATGCGATCGCCGACGTCGTGTGTCACCTCCTGCGTTCCCGTCGCGCTCATGTGACAGGTGGCGCAGGTGGGAAACAGATAATCCTTGCCAGGGTGCCATTTGTCGGACGGTTCGGCCAGCTTCATCTTGTCCTTGTTGGCGGTGAACATGACGCCGTGTTTGCTTTCCATGTAGGCCTCGATCTGAGGGTGATCGGGCCCCATGTGACAGCGTCCGCAACTTTCCGGCTGCCGTGCCTGCGCAATCGAAAAACTGTGCCTCCCATGGCAGGCCGCACAGGTGCCCTTCGAACCGTCCGGATTCACTCGGCCGATCCCGCTATTCGGCCAGGTGGAAGGGTGCAATTTGCCGTTTTCCATGACCTTGACCACGCTCCCGTGACAGCCGGCGCAGCCGGTCGTCCCCACTTCCGGACCCTCGACCACATTGCCCAGAAAGTTGTCCAGCGACCCGATGAATTGCGCCGCCTTCGCATGGTGAGACTTGTCGAACTGCTGCGCTTCCTTATCATGGCACCGCATGCAGTCCTTCGGTGTCACCAGCGTGGACACCAGAAACCCCTCATGACCGTAGGCATCCGCATCGCCTTTCTCGGCGCGGTGACATTCCACGCAGCCGATCCCTTTCGTGGCATGACGGCTGGTTTTCCAGTCGTTGATTCCTCCGACTCCCACATCCTTCGCGACATGACAATCGATGCACTTCTTATTCTCGGCCGAGACAAACGGTCTGACGCCCCCGCCGCGCCGCTCCTCCACCTGCACGTACCCGACGCCGGTGAGCGCGAGAAACAACACCAGGCAGAGGCCGCCGATCATATAGCGGGTAAAGTTCTTCTTGCTGTTATCCGCGGACGCTGGCTCGGTCTGGGGGTGTATCTCATGGTTGATTGGTTCGTCCATTGGTCTGTCCTTCCCTTTCCCACAGTCCTGTCATCACATCTGCATATCCAGATATATCAAGAACACAACCGCCCCCACGACGATCGTTCCGACAATCGCATTGACGATTTCCATCTGCCATCCTCGTTCCGAGAGCGCTCGATCAATGAAGGGATACAACACAAAGACACCTGCCCCGCCAAGGAGGCTCCACAAGGCGACTGGCCCCGGCAACAGGGAAATCCACATGTAGGGCGCCGAGAAATACCAGGGTGGCGAAACATCGGATGCCACTTCCTGTGGATTAGCCGGCGGCCCCAGCATCGGAGGGAAGATCATGACCAGGTCTACGATCAATACCAGCAACCCCACGGCGATGGCTCCCATTTTGAGCGTGTGCTCAGGATAAAACGGGTGAAAGTGCCGGCTCCCTTCCACGTTCGTGAACCCCATGAGACGCACGATGACGACGTGGCCGAGCACCAACCCTCCGAGCAGCACCGGCAGCAGCTTGGTATGAAGATCGTAGAGCCTGAGCAGAGTCATACCGGACACCTCCTCACCACCTCGCAACAGGTACAACAAGGGAGTCCCGACCACGGGAAGCATCCCGATCATATTGGTCACCACCGTCATGCCCCAGTAGGACACGTTGTCGAAGACCAGCGAATAGCCGGTGAAGCCCATGCCGAAGGTGACGAACAGCACCAGCGACCCGCTTACCCATTTCAATTCCCCCGGCGACCGATAGGCTCGCGTAAGGAACACCCGAATCACATGAAAGAGCAGGAACAGAATCATGAGATCCACGGACGTCTTGTGTAAGCCGCGCACGAACCAGCCGAGGTAGATCTCGTTGGTAATCTGGCCGACGCTTTCGTAGGCCTTCTCGGGAGACGGCACATAATAGAACGTCAGCAACAGACCGGTTCCGACCAGAATCCCGAACAGTGTCAGCGGGATGGCACCCAGCGTGTACGGCCACCACTCCAGGTGTTCCGGCAGATCTTTCTGAATGTAGTCGATCCAGTTCTTCTCTTTTCCGGCCGGCTGACTCTCCGCCGCCCCTGTACCCATCGAGGTCATGTGTGGCATCCTTCCGGTGGAGCGATGACTGTGGGTGCGCATCTCCGATCGCAATTCAACGTTCACACTCAAAATTCAACGACGAACCCATCCCTCCGTTGCTATGTGCTCTGAATGCTCACATAGAGCTGTTCCCCGCGCTTGACCAGGTCCAAGCGATCCAACGGTCTGGGCGGAGGCCCGGAGATATTCTTTCCCGTCTTATCGAAAGTCCCCTGGTGACAGGGGCAAATGAACTGCTGGCGCTCTCGATTCCAGGAGACGAGACATCCCAGATCGGTGCAGCGTCGGGAGAACGCGGCCACGCCTTCCTCCGTCTTGAGCACCAGGATCTTTTGCCCGCCAAGATCCATCGAGACCGCCTCTCCCATCGGAATCCGCGATTCGGTCCCAATCAACACTGCTTCCGTCTGTCGCGTTGTGCGATACGGCACGAGGAACTGTAGGAACCGTAGCCCCAAGAGCCCCATCCCAAACACAAGCCCAAACCCCATGACGGCTTGACTAAGAAACCTTCGCCGACCGATATCATCGTGAATGATCGCCATGGTTAACCTGTATATCCTTTCTCTCCATGCTCATAGAGATCCAAGCCCAGCACTTCCCCCTCCTGAGCCACGCGAGACGGCAACATCGACATGAGTAGCCGCAGCAATAGCCATGTCCCTGCTCCGGCTAACGCCCAGGCCGCGCCGACCGCTAGGGCTTGGACGGCAAACTGGTACGGGTAGCCGTAGAACAGACCGTCGCTTCCGCTCGGGTTCACGTCTGTCGACGCAAACAACCCCGTTGCGATCATCCCCCAGGTCCCTCCGACCCCATGCATGCCGAAGACGTCCAACGAGTCGTCATAGCCCAGGATGAGTTTGACGTAGTTCACGACCATGTAACACAACCCTCCGGCTCCGATCCCGATGACCAGCGCCGAGAGAGGTCCGACATAGCCGGCCGCCGGCGTGATCGCCACCAGCCCCGCGACAGCCCCGCTCACGGATCCTAGGGCGGTCGGTTTGTCCCGTTGAAGCCACTCCACCGCCGTCCAGGCAGCCGCTGCCGCGGCCGCCGACAGTTGAATGGTCACGAACGCCCCTGCGACGGTTGACATTGAGGCCGAAACGGCGGCGCCGGTGAATCCAAACCAACCCACCCAGATGAGTCCCGCTCCGCAGAACGAGAAGGGCAAGTGGTTCGGCATCATCTCGATCCGGCCGTACCCCCGGCGCGGACCCAGCACAATCGCCATCACGAGGGCACTGCCCCCCGCGCTAACGTGAATGACGGCGCCCCCCGAAAAATCCAACACGCCCAGGCTTGCCAACCACCCGTTTCCCCAGAACCAATGGGACAGAGGGAGATACACGACCAACACCCAACAGGCCCCGAACACCAGAAAGAAGGAGAAGCGGACCCGTTCCACAATCGCTCCCGCAACCAAGGCCAATGCGATCGAGGCCATCACACCGCGATAGGCCGACCATAACAGGCTGCCATCGCTTGCCTGTCCGATCGGATTCGCGTTTCCGAGGTGGAAGAGGGCTTGATCTCCAAGAAACACCCATTCGAGAGAGACGATGGCCAGCACAGCGAAAGGCAGCCCCATCGTGTTCATGACGTTCTTTTTCCTCACCATGCCGCCGTAGAACAACGCGATGCCCGGCACGATCAATAGCAGGAGCGTCGTGGACATCAGTAGCCACAGGACGTGGTCGGCCGATGTCATGGCTCCTGCCTTTCCATCAACGACACCCGATATTCGCGAGGAGCGATCATCTCTAGGCTCACTTGCTGCGACCGGCTCAGATGATCAACCGCCATCAGCACCTGCGCCCACCCCAAATCGGGCACTGCGCAGAGACTATCGAGCGTCTGGGGGCCTCGCTCGCGCAACAATTCCAGAAGCCGGCTGTGGCTCAGAGACACGTCCGCTGTTTCTTCTTGCAGCATGTTCATGGCCTCCTCCCTTATGAATAGGCTCGCTCGTTATGTTGACTGATATCCAATCCCATCTGCTCTTCCTCGGGAGTCACACGTAATCCGACCGATTTATCCACGAGGGCGAGAATGGCCCAGGTTCCTATCGCGGAAAACAATGCAACCACGACGACCGTCAACACCTGTGCCTCGAAAAACCAGACATTTCCCCGCAGCAGTCCGTCGACGCCATCGGAATTCACCGCCGTAGATGCCAGCATACCGCTCAATAGAATCCCCACCACACCGGCAACCCCGTGAATGCCGACCACATCCAGCGAATCGTCGTACCCAAGACGCCCCTTGTTCATGATGGCCATGTACGACAGCCCGCCCGCAATAAGTCCCATCACGCAGGCGGACAACGGACCGACATACCCCGCTCCCGGCGTCACCATGGCCAAACCGGCGACCGCCCCGCTGGCGATCCCCAGGACTGTCGGCTTGCCGCGATGCCACCATTCAACCGTCATCCAACTGAGCGCCCCGGTCACGGCGGCCACGTGCGTGGCCACGAACGCGATGATGGCTGTCTGATTCGCTCCAAGAGCACTGCCCGCGTTGAATCCGAACCACCCGAACCAGAGTAATCCCGTTCCAAGCAACACCATCGGCAGATTGTGCGGCGCCATATAATCCGTTCCATATCCGTGCCGGGCCCCGAGCACGAAGGCGCACACAAGGGCGCTCATGCCCGAGCTCAGGTGCACCACCGCTCCGCCCGCAAAGTCCAAGGCCCCCAGACCGGCCAACCACCCTCCCCCCCAAAGCCAATGGGCGACGGGACAGTAGACGACGAGAGACCAGAGAGCCGAGAACATCAGCACCGCGCTGAACTTCATCCGCTCGGCGAAGGCGCCGGTGATCAACGCGGGTGTGATTGCCGCGAACATCAGCTGGAACACCATAAAAGCCTGATGAGGGATCGTCGGACCGTAGGTCGGATGGGGCATCAAACCCACTCCGCTCAAGCCCATCCAGTCCACACTGCCGATAAGTCCCTTGATGTCGGGACCGAATGCCAGACTGTAACCGACGAGCACCCAGAGCAAACTGACCACGCAGAGAATCGCGAAGCTCTGCATGGCAGTGCCCAGGACATTCTTGCTGCGCACCAACCCGCCGTAGAACAGGGCCAAGCCGGGCACGGTCATCGCCAAGACCAATACCGAAGAAATCAGCACCCATGCCGTATCCGGCCCGCTGACCGACAGCGACTGGCCCACCGATGATTCCGCATGAGCCCAGGCCGGCAGGATCACGCCTGTCGCCAGGGCCGATGCGGCCAGCCTCCGTCCTGCTCCGAAAGGGTTCTTCTTGTGCCGGTCCGTCATAAGAACAGTGGGCATCTCATCCTCCACAAACACAAATGGCGTCCGCGATTCCCTATGAAACGCGCCGGACGCCATTGTCCGATTCACAGGTATGGGAGCAATCGACCTGGACGCCGTTGTCCCGGTCTCTTCGCCGAATACCCCTTCAGAATGTCTTGTACTCCAGCCACTTGCCGTTCAGCGTGATCTTGCAGCGGGTCTCGCCCTGGCTGCCGGTTACTTTCTCCATGTCGATGGTGAAGTCGATCGCGCTCATGATGCCGTCGCCGAACAGTTCATTGGCCATCTCCCGCAGTGCGTCGCCGTACACGCCGATCACCTCCAGCAGCCGATACTTGAAGGGATCGACGGTAATCGGAAAGTCCGCGCGCACGGGAAAGCGACTCAACGCAGCGATCTGCTCCTTGTCCAAATCCAGCAGGCTTCCGACCTTCAACGCCTCGTCGGGAGAGAGGCGATGGTTGCCGTTCAACGCCGCCGCCACAAAGGTCGGGCTCTTCCCGACCGACTCGGCGACCTGCGCGATGGTGATTTTCCTGTTCGTCCGTTGCGCCTTGATTGCCTCGCACATTGCGTCCTTTTCCATCGTGACCTCCTGTGAAAGATGCGCGCTCGGGTCAAAAAAAACGTCCTCATCCCGATGACGGGAAGAGGACGTCGATGTCCCTGGTTACAAGGCTCCCAGTGCCTTGTCTGATGTCGGTGCCGACGACCACGTCGGCTGCAAATAAAAAGGCGTCCGCCACTCCCGAAAGAATGACGGACGCCTTTGTCCGTGTACCCGTTGTGGTGCGGAGTTCAGATCAGGCGCCGTTGCCTGGGCTCATCCGCAGGGACTACCTATACCATCCTCTCCGTTCGGCCGTCAAGCGCCCGCAACGAAGAAGGCGGCTGCTACACGTCGTAATACAGAAAGAACTCGTACGGATGCGGCCGCAGACGCATCGTATCGACTTCCTTGGCGCGCTTATACCCGATCCAGGCCTCGATCAAATCCTCACTGAACACCCCGCCCTTGAGCAGGAATTGATAATCCTTCTCCAAGTGGCTGAGGGCCTCGTCCAAGCTGCCCGGCATGGTCCGAATCTTGGCCGCTTCCTTGGCCTCGAGATCGTAGAGGTCCTTCTCTGCTGGCTCGCCCGGATTAATCTTGTTTTCGATGCCGTCCAAACCCGCCATGAGCATGGCGGAGAAGGCCAAGTAGGGATTGGCCGCAGGGTCCGGGAATCGGACTTCGATGCGCTTCGCCTTGGGGCTCGGTGAGTACATCGGAATGCGGATGCCCGCCGACCGGTTACGGCTGGAATAGGCCAGCAACACCGGCGCTTCGAAGCCCGGCGTCAACCGCTTGTATGAATTGGTCGAGGGGTTGGTAAAGGCTGCCAACGCCGGAGCATGTTTCAAGATGCCGCCGATGTAATGCAGGCAGAGCTGCGACACGCCGGCGTATTCCTTCCCCGCGAACAGCGGCTTGCCGTCCTTCCAGATGCTCTGGTGGGTATGCATGCCGGACCCGTTGTCGCCGAAGATCGGCTTCGGCATGAAGGTCACGGTCTTGCCATGGCGCCGTGCCACGTTCTTGACGATGTACTTGAACATCATCATCTTGTCCGCCGTGCGCACGAGGCTGTCGAACCGAATGTCGATTTCCGCCTGGCCTGCCGTCGCCACTTCATGGTGATGCTTTTCAGTGGCGATGCCCGCCTTTTCCATTTCGAGGACCATCTCGGTCCGGATGTCCTGCTGCGTGTCGGTCGGTGCCACCGGGAAGTAGCCTTCCTTGTGACGGATCTTGCCGCCCAGGTTGACGCCCTCTTGCCCCATGTTCCACACGCCCTCGTCGGAATCGATGTAGTAGTAGGCACTGTGGTTCGTCTGATCATAACGGGCATGGTCGAAGATGAAGAATTCCGCTTCCGGCCCCCAATAGGAGGTATCGCCAATTTTCGTGCTCTGCAGATACTTCTCTGCTTTCTGCGCGATATACCGCGGATCGCGGTCGTACATCTCACGGGTGATCGGGTCGACGACGTTGCCGATGAGGCTCAGCGTCGGTACGGAACAAAAGGGATCCATACAGGCGGTGGCGGGGTCCGGAATCAGCAGCATGTCGCTGTTGTTGATCGCCCTCCAGCCGCGGATCGACGAGCCGTCGAGGCCGGAGCCGTCCTTGAACAACCCTTCCGTCAGTTCACTGACGGGAACGGTGAAATGCTGCCAGGTCCCGATCAGGTCGACAAACTTCAAATCCACGACCTGGACCTTATTCTTCTTGGCCATCTCTAAGACTTCGCGAACGTTCATCCCCCTCCTCCTTTCAACCCCCCATGAAATGACTGTCTGCGCCCTAAACCCTATGCTGCATCCACAGTGAGAAACGCTTCGATCTTGCCGAGAATCCCCGCGCGCACCGCTTCCAGACGAACCGGATCGTCGATCTTCGTGCCGCCCTCCGCAGTCACATAAAACACGTCTGCCACCTGGTCCAATCTGGTGGAAATACGCGAGGCGTGAACCGACAACCCCAGCTGGAAGATAGCGTTGGTGATGACGAAGAGCAACCCCTGCCGGTCCTCCGCGAATACATCCAAGATGGTGAAGCGGTCGGACGTTTCATTGTCGATCCGCACCTCCGCAGGCTGCCGATGGACCGGGAGTGATCGGCCCATATTGAGCCTGGATCCGCGTCGCATCACCGACTCGATCGACTGGCGCCCCGTCAAGACCTCCGTAATCGTGTCGGCAATCGACTCTCGCCGTTCGGCGGGCGGAGCCCCCTGATAATCCGGATCGGTCACCTGGAAGGTATCGACCGCCACGCCATCCTGTCGCGTCACGATCTGCGCGTCGAGAATCTGCAACCCGCTCGCCGCCATGACCCCGGCGATCTTGGAGAACAGCCCGGGAATTAGGTCGTCATGCGCCACCACGGCGTATTCGCACGTACCCAGGTCGGCATGAAATTCCGTGTCAATCACCACCCCCCCCGGCTGGAGACGACGAATCGCGGTCAGATGGGCGGCGATGCGCCGCGGCGCGGTGCCAGAGAGGTAGCGTGGAGGAAACTGTTCCAACTCCCCACGAATCCACCTGTCGTCCTCCGGCAAGTCCGTCACCGCTTCCCGTTGGTGCATCACCTCGGTAGCAACCCTGGCCAGGCGTTCCGGCCCATCGGCCCTGTCTCGTTCGCCGGACACCTCCTGCATGGCGCGGCCGTACAGCTCCACGAGCAACGATTCCTTCCACTTGGTCAACACATCCGGGCCAACGGCGGCAATGTCGGCAGCGGTCAAGGCCAAGAGCTTGCGCAAGACTTCCGGCGTACCCACCTCACGGACAAACGGCCGCAACACCTTCTCGTCGTACGGGTCGCGCCGAAAGGCCGTATGGGCCATGAGCAGATGCCGATGTACGAGAAACATCAACGTCGCGCGCTCGCGCTCATCGAAACCGAGGCGCGCCGCCGTCTCTTCCGCCAGTCGCTTGCCGACTTCGCTATGGTCTTCCTCATGTCCCTTTCCCAAATCATGCAATAGCACGGCGAGATGGAGGAGGTCCTTTCGCTTGATCTCCCGATAGACTTCGCCCAGCGCGCCCTGATGCTCCGCTAATGCCTCGGCCTTGCCGACAGCCAGCAGGCTATGCTCATCGACCGTGTACTTGTGGTACTGGTTGAACTGCATGAGGCCCCGTACGCGTGAGAACGCGGGCACCAACTTTTCCAACAGGTGGGCGCGATGCATCGCCTCCAAGGTCCGCGCCGTGCCCGGTCCCGCCAGGATCGACATGAACGTGCGGCCGACTTCCGGCGTATGGAATCGTTCGGGCGACAGCGTTTCCGCATGGCGATGGATGTCTTCCAGCAACGAGGGATCGATGTTCAAATTGCGCGACCGAGCCAGGTCGAACAAAGTCACCAAGGCTGCCGGTTGGGCCAACACCTGCGCACGCGATTCCTTCGGCACGGTCAAGGCTTCATCCTCGACGAGAAAGTGCCGATCAATCTTCGTCGCCGGCCTCCACCGGCTCAAACGCTGCCACACAGAACGACGGCGACAACGATCGACGAACCGCATCGACGCGACGTGCAGCCCCATCGTATGCCGATAGTATTGCTGCATGAACTGCTCGACGGCGAGCAGATGGGGCCGATCGGTGAAGCCCCAATGCTGCGCTAACCACACCTGATCGTCGAACGTCAGAATCTCCTGCGCCATTCCCGCCCGAACATGGAGGCAGGCGCGCACGCGCAAGAGAAACTCCCTCGCGTCCTTGATCGTGTGATAGTCCACCGGAGACAGGATGCCACGGTCGGAGAGTTCGCGAATCGTCGGTGCGTGATAACGTGCAGCCCCGATCCATTGGAGGAGATGCAGATCGCGCAGTCCTCCCTTGCTTTTTTTGACGTTGGGCTCCAACAGATACACGGTCTCGCCGAACTTCTGATACTCCCGCTGCCGTTCCGTAACTTTCTGCTCCAAATAGGCGTCGAACCCGGTGGAGACGACCTTGTGAGCGTAGCGGGCATGGAACTGCTGGAACAGCTCGGCGCTCCCGGCGAGGAACCGCGCCTCCATCATGGAGGTACGCACGGTCAGATCGGCCAACCCCAATTCCACGCAATCCTGAATCGTCCGTACGCTGTGCCCGACTTGAAATCCGCTGTCCCACAGGGGATGGAGCACCTGCTTCACCAGGTCGGGCATCGCCTTGGCCGCGTCCGGATGGAACAGGAACATGAGATCGATGTCCGAATGGGGCGCCAATTCCCGGCGCCCATAGCCCCCCAGCGCGACCAGGCAACAATGGTGAAACCCGACCGTCGTGAGGCCTTCACCGCCGGCTCGCGCCGCGGTGCGATACCGTCCGATGATCAACCCGTCGACAAGGTCGGTGGTGGCGTTCACCACTTCATCGCCGGAGGCTCCAGCCAACAAGCGCTGCTGAATCGCCTGCCGCTGTTCGGCAAGAAGGTCGGCCGGCAGCAACGCTCCCGCTTCATGCAACAAGGGCGACCCCGCATCCAACGCGTGCGACATGGTTACAGGGCGCTTTCTCCTGTTTCGCCGGTCCGAATCCGAACGGCCGACGTCAGGTCGCGCACGAAAATTTTGCCATCCCCGATGCTGCCGGTCTTTGCCGCCCGGGTGATCGTTTCCAGGACACGCTGAACCTGCCCGTCGTTGACCGCCACTTCGATTTTCACTTTCGGCACGAATTCGATGGTGTACTCTTGGCCGCGGTAGGTTTCCTTATGCCCCTTCTGACGGCCGAATCCCTTGACCTCCGTGACGGTCATACCCTGGATGCCGATCTCCAATAGGGCATCCTTCACCTCGTCAAGCTTGAAGGGTTTGACGATGGCTTCGATTAGTTTCATCCTTGCCTCCTAGGCTCGCCGCCCGCACGCAGCCGATGGCGTGGTTCACGAATAGGCCCGTTCGTTATGCTGACTCAAATCGAGGCCGGTGGCTTCTTCCTCCGAGGACACTCGGAGCCCCGTCAGAGAATCGACCAGTTTGAGGATGGCGAAGGTGCCGATGACCGTGAAGGCCGCCGTAACCAACGCGACAAGGAGTTGGACGCCCAGGAAACCGGGATTCCCGAACAACAACCCGTCGGCTCCGCTTGGGTTGACGGCCTTATCCGCAAAAAGCCCGGTGGCCACGATCCCGATCACCCCCCCGACCCCGTGGATCCCCACGACGTCAAGCGAGTCATCATAGCCGAATCGCCCCTTCCAAACAATCGCGCCATAACAGGCCAGGCCGGCGACCGCACCGATCAGAATGCCGAACAAGGGGCTGATGTAGCCGGCTGCCGCCGTCACCGTCGCCAGCCCTGCCACGGCGCCGCTCGCGACGCCCAACACGGTCGGCTTCCCACGGTGAGCCCACTCGGCTCCGCACCAAGCCATCGCCCCGGTGGCCGCGGCCACATGGGTGGCGATAATAGCCGACACCGCCACGCTATTGGCCCCCAACGCGCTTCCACCATTGAAACCGAACCAGCCGAACCAGAGGAACCCTGTCCCAAGCAGCGTCATCGGCAAATTGTGCGGTGCCATGTAGTCGGTACCGTATCCCCGCCGCTGCCCCAGCACGAGGGCACAGACCAGTGCCGCAGCTCCGGAGCTGATGTGAATCACCGCGCCCCCGGCAAAATCCAACGCACCCAGCTTAGCCAGCCAACCGCCGCCCCATATCCAATGGGCCAGCGGCACGTAGACCAGCAGGGACCACAGGGCCGCAAACAGCACCACTGAGGTGAAGCGCTTACGCTCCGCGAAGGCGCCGGTAATCAAGGCGGGTGAGATGGCCGCGAACATCAATTGAAACAACATAAAGGCCTGGTGCGGAATAGTTGGGGCATAAACCGGATGCGGTTCGGCCCCGACGCCCCTGAGCCCGATCCAGTCCAACCCGCCGATCATACCGCCCTGATCGGGACCGAAGGCCAGACTGTACCCCACCAAGATCCAGAGGACACTCACGACGCTGAGAATGATCATGCTCTGCATGATCGTCCCCAGGACGTTCTTGCTCCTGACCAACCCCCCGTAAAACAGCGCCAAGCCCGGCACGAGCATCGCCAGCACGAACGCCGAGGATATCAACACCCACGCCGTATCTCCCGTATCGACCTTGAGCGGTGCACTCTGTGCATAGGCCTGCGCCGCCCCGAAGGCCGAGCCCATCAAGAGTCCCACTGTCACGCCCGCGACCACCGTTCCCCGTTGCGCCGGTACGTTCACTCTGTTCCTCCTTCAGCGACACCGTTGACCGACAGGCCTCCCCCTTCAGCAGACGAAGGAGGAGGCGGCGGCAAGACTCTAGAACGTCTTCGTAAATTTCAACTTATAGAAATCTTGATTGTCTGTCAGGTCTTTTCCGGCCGTGAACCGGAAGGCCATGCCGCCCGGCAGTTTCATCTCCACATAGGGACCGATCCAGCGGTAGTAGTCTTGAGCGGCACCGGGTGCGCTGCTGTCGCGAGTGGTCAGCAAATGTTCGTAATGCACGCCGCCGGACCACAGGCTGTTCAGCCTGACTCCACCGCTCACCCAGTAGTGCAGGAAGTCCCAGGTGCCCCGACCACCGGCTTGGCTGGCCCCCAAGCAGTTGGTATCGACCAGGCCCGAACAGCCGACCGCGCCGCCGCCTCCGCTGCCCCCCTCGCTCCGAATGGCTTTGTAGTAGCCTAGGTAGAACTCGCCCTCGAACCGGTTGTCGATATAATTCGCGATGATGTTGGGCACGAATCCTTCGAAGGCCGTCGTGCGCTCATTGACGCTGCCGCCGCCGTTCGGGAAGAAGCCGCCGCGCGAGGAAAGCAGGCTGCCATGCACGAAGCCGATCATCGGCGTTACGGACAATCGCTTCTCCAGAAAGGTGAGATTCAGCCCCATATCGGTTTCGAGCCATGGGGCATTGTCATGGACGCCCACGCCGTTGATCATCGTCCAATAGGTGAAATTGAACGCCAACGCAATGTCGTCGGTGAGCCCGTACGTCCCATAAATGGATGGATTGAACCCGAAGAAACTGTCGGCCTGCATCGCCATGGTGACGGATACGGGATGTTTGGTCGTATCCATCAGGTCGTCCGTCGTCCCGGCCCGCGATTCACCCACCGCGCCGCCCCATCCGCTTACCATCACCGCCAGCCCCACTACCCACACCCGTACCCGTTGCCCGACCATCATATCCATGGCGCCTCCAAGAGATTGCGTAAAGGTGACTCCGCTCGAGGCTTTCGTCCCGACGGATCTGCCTGCCCTGTCTCTCTGGCGCCATTGCCAGCCCTGATGACCGACGCCGTTGTCGGCCGTTGCCCATTCGACTATCGATACCCATTCGTAATTGGCATACGCCGATCCTTCCCAAACGCCCGATAGGTAATCTTGATACCCAACGGGGCTTGGCGTCGCTTGTATTCGCTCCGATCGACCATCGCGATCACTCGCGCGACCGTCGCTTGATCGAACCCCATCGCCACGATGTCCTCCGGGCCACGATCTTCCTCCACGTAAGCCTTCAGAATGGGATCCAGCACTGCGTAAGGCGGGAGGCTGTCTTCATCCTTTTGATCCGGGCGCAATTCCGCCGTGGGCGCCCGTTCCAGAATGCGTTTCGGAATCACCGGGATCGCTCCCTGCGCGTTCCGTCGGTGCGACAGCTCGTAGACCATGGTCTTCGGCACATCCTTGATCACCGCAAACCCGCCGGCCATGTCGCCATACAGCGTCGCATACCCAACGCTCATCTCGCTCTTGTTGCCGGTCGTCAGGACCAAGTGGCCGAACTTGTTGGAATAGGCCATGAGAAGGTTGCCCCGGATGCGGGCCTGCAAATTCTCCTCCGTCGCGTCTGGCCGATGGCCCTTGAAGGACTTGGCTAACGTGCGCAGATAACTCTTGAAGGTCGAGGTAATCGAGAGAGTGTCGACTTGGATATGGAGACGCCGGCCCAGGTCGGCCACATCCTCCCGACTGGCCCGCGAGGTATAGGGCGACGGCATAAACACGCCCAACACGTTGTCCGCCCCGAGAGCATCCACGGCGATGGCCGCCGTCAGCGCGGAATCCACTCCGCCGCTCAAACCGATGACGACTCGCTTGAACCCATTCTTGCGCACATAATCCTGCACGCCCAAGACCAGCGCACGGTAGGCTTCATCCACGCGGTCCAGGTGAGACTCCAAGGCCGGAACGATGATGGAACGCGATTTCCTGGCCGGCAGTCGCAACTCGATGCGATCGATCAACGATGCCACGCGAGGCGGCAGGCTCCGTTTGCGACCGGCCGCTAAGCGAGCACGCCCCACGGCGGCGACATCCAAGTCCGCGATGAGCAGATCCTCCTGAAAGGCCTTCCCTCGGGCCAGGATGGCGCCACTGTGGTCCACAATCAAGCTTCCCCCGTCGAAGACCAACTCATCCTGTCCGCCGACCGTATTGGTATAGGTCACGATCACGCGATTGTCCCGCGCTCGCGTGGCCAACATCTGTTCCCGAATCACCCCCTTGCCCATATGAAAGGGCGAGGCATTGATGTTGATGATGACCTCGGCACCGGCCGCCGCCTGCAGCCTCGTCGGGCCCTCCGGAAACCAGATGTCTTCGCAGATGTTCACGCCGATCGTCGTGCCGTTCAGCACCAACAAGGGGAGTCGTTGCCCCGGACGAAAATAGCGACTTTCGTCGAACACGCCGTAATTGGGCAGGTGCCGCTTGCCGTAGCTCGCGGCGATCCGGCGCTCGCAGAGGACGGCGGCGGCATTGTACAAATCATGGCGCCCGGTGGTTTGCAGCGAGGTTGGATGCTCTCCACCCGAGGCCGTAACCGTTTCCCGGCCTACGTATCCGACGATCACCGCCACCCCTCTGGCTTCGGCGGCAACAGCTTGCAAAGCCCGCGCGGTGTCATCGATAAAGCGCGGCTTGAAGAGCAGGTCTTCAGGAGGATAGCCGGTGATGGCGAGTTCAGGAAATGCCACGAGGTCGGCCTGCGCTTGGCGGGCTTGGCGAATCCAGGTCACGATGCGGCGAACATTCCCCGAGAGGTCTCCGACCGTCGGATTCATTTGAGCCATGGCAATTCTACAAACGCGCATCGAGACTCCCACCACTGCGTATACCAACCATCCTACTGGTCCTAGCGAGCAAAAAAAAACGCCCTCAGACCCATCACCTTGGATCGGAGGACGTCGTTGTCCGTTCGATGACTAGTCGGAGACTCCATTGTCCCCGAAAAACGACCGCATGTATACCACTGGCCCGAACCAGCTGTCAATCAGATCCTCTCCCCGGCAGATCCTTTCTCTGGCGCCCGACGCAACTGCCGTTCGATGCAGGGCTATGGTAGAATCCCGCTCTCATGTGGCCGAAGTTCACATTGCCCATAGTTCTCACCTCTCTGGTCATCAGCGCCTGCAGCGCTCTATCAACCATGCCCCCTATCGGACAGGGTCCGCTGGGAACTGTGGCGCTGGAACGCGTGTCTATCCGAGGCACGACTGCCAGGTATAGCACCCCCCAAGCTTTTCACGCGTCCCATCCGGCCACCATTTCACCTTCCGTTACAGCCCGGCTGTTGACAGGCCTGACGATTTCAGGTCTTGACGGGCCACATCGAACTACGGGACCAGACACCTTTCCCTTATTCTCGCAAGAGGAAGTGGAGTTCCTCGCCCCGCTCGTCTCGGCCGCTTTTCATCAGGCACAGCCCGATCAGCGCATCACCTTTATGGTGAAAGACGATGGGATGACAACACAAGGCTATCTCTTCGCATATCACACGACGATCCAAGTCGCTCTTGTCCACTACCGAACCGCCCCCACAGCGAACAGCCGCTCTCGGCAGCCAACCCTCTCGTTCACTCCAGGCGAGGCGCTCGTCCGGCTCGATCCTCCAGAACCTTGGATGGTGACTGAACCGGAATGGCCTCGTGTGGCGATCGCGGTCGAGGCCTTACATCGGCGTGCCCCGTCTCCCGCGCCTATGACGGAGCCGACACCGGCGAAAATCTCGCATGAAGGGGAGCAACAACGCCTTCAACAGGAACTACAGGCGACCAAGGACTTGGTCGTCAAACAGGCGGAGGAGTTACAACAGTTGAAAGAGGAGCTCGACACTTTACGTCGGCAGAGATCTGAAAAGCCTTCTGCCCCACCCAAGACCACACCAAAAGCAGGGCAACGCAAGCCAGCAGCTACACCGACACCTTGACCCACCGGTAAGGATGAGATTGGAGCGTATGAGCCCGCGGATCAGGAACCCGTTCGCTTTTTATCCGCTCGCTCTTCGATTTCTCCTGCCAAGAGAATGGCCTCGGCAATTTCCCGCATCGATTTACGAAGGTCCATACTCTGCCGCTGAATCAATTTGAATGCCTCGTCTTCCGAGAGCCGCTTGGACCGCATCAGATAACCCTTAGCGCGGTCCAGGAGTTTGCGCACCTGCAGTGCCTCCTGCATCTCAAACGACTTCTCCAGCAGCGTCGTGTGTTCAATGGAGATGGCGGCTTGATTGGCAATCGCCTGCATCAATTTCACATCCTCCGTGGTGAACGTGCGAGGTTTGGAGGTGTAGGTATTGATGACTCCGATCGCCTTTTCACGGACCAGCATCGGGACGCACAACAAGGAACAGAGCCCTTCTTTGGCCGCCATGTCAGGATAGACATACGTACTTTCCGTGGTGACATCCGGCACGATGATTGGCCGACGCTCCTGGACTGCGCGTCCGCTGATGCTCTGACCGATCTTCACATTGGGCTTACGTCGATATTGTTCACTCAGACTTTGTGTCGCTGCAATGCGCAGTTCGCCTGTCGCCTGATCGAGGAGAATGATGGAGCAGATTTTGGACCCCATCATTTGGGCGGTCATCGTCACGATCAGCTGCAACACGTCTTCGATCAGCCGGTTGGAAGAAACCGTTTCCGATACCTGTGACAAGGTCTCGAGTTGAAGCGCTTTGCGAGTCATTTGATCGTACAGCCGGGCGTTCTCGATGGCCCCTCCGACCTGGGTCGCAATCGTGGACAACAACGCCAATTCGTCGGGACGGTATCGTCGCGGTCGTTTGTGCTGAGCATTGATGACTCCGACGACTTCCTGCTTGGTCGTGATGGGAACGGAGACGAACGCCTGATACCGGTCTTCCGGCAGGTTATGGAAAAACTTGAATCGGGGGTCGTCGCTGGCGCTATTCGGGATAACGACTCGCGTTCTTTCGCGGGCTACCCAGCCGGTAATTCCTTCTCCCCATCCGATCGTAATGCGGCCGATCAACTTGGGATGGGGATTCTTTGAAGCTCGTAGAATGAGTTCATCGCGGTTGTCAGATAGTAAGTAGAGCAGACAGGCATCAGCCTTAGTCACCTCCACTACCATATCGACGATGTGACGCAGGACGGCTTCCAGATCGAGCGTATTGCTGATCGACTCGCTGATGCGATGCAAGACATCGACTTCTCGCGTTTTCTCGCGAAGGGCTTGCTCCAATTGAGATACCGTCCGTTTCGCCGTCATGAAGGCTCCTACCGGCCTGGCCCTTGAAGTTGATTCGCCAACTTTCTCCGCTGTGGCGCTCGCTTCCCGTCGAACCAGGCACGCACGCGCTGCTTCTCTAGCGGCACGACTTGTACCGTTCCGATTTGCGTCGGCACCACGCAATAGACCGTTCCGGACGAGACCTTCTTATCTTGCCGCATGGCCGTCCATAATGCACCGAACGTCATCGGCGGCATCTGAACCGGCAACCCCGCCTTGGCGACGAGGGCCTGCAAGCGAGTGACTACTTCTTCGCTGCAGTAACCGAGATGCCTGGCCAAATCTGCCTCGCAGACCATTCCAATCGCCACCGCTTCCCCGTGGATCAGTCCACGATACCCGCCGATGGCTTCCAACGCATGCCCGATCGTATGTCCAAAGTTCAGGATCCTTCGTCGATCGGCTTCACGCTCGTCGGCTGCCACGACCTCTGCCTTAATTTCGCAGGAGCGTTTCACGATCCGCGTTATCGCCTGCTCGTCGAGTGCAAGAATCGCTTCCATGTTGTGTTCAAGATACCGAAAGAAAGGCTCATCGGCGATCACTCCATACTTAATCACCTCGGCTAAGCCGGCAATCTTTTCCCGGATCGGCAAGGTCTCCAGCGTGACAGGATCAATCAGCACGGCACGAGGCTGGTTGAATGCACCGATCAAATTCTTGCCCTTGGCGTGATCCACTCCGGTCTTCCCTCCGACACTTGAATCGACTTGGGCCACCAGGCTGGTGGGCACCTGGACAAAGGGGATTCCGCGTTGGTAGATCGCCGCAGAAAATCCGGTTATATCTCCGATGACGCCGCCACCCAGCGCCAGTAATGTCGAAGCACGTTCGAACTTTTCAGCAACGAGCACATCCATGATCGTGGCAATCGTACGAAGCGTCTTCGTTCGCTCCCCTGGAGGCAAGACGATCGGAATAACGTGATACCCGGCTGCCTTCAATACCCGGCGAGCCAGTTGCAGGTAGTGCTTCGCGAGATTTCGATCGGTCACAATGCCGATCTTCCCGCTGCAGCCAACTCGTTGGAGTTCCGTCCCGAGGGCGCGAAGCAGATAACGCTGGATGATGATCGGATAACTCCGTTCGCCTAATTCGACAGGGATGGTTTCCTGCGGCACCTCACGCACACGTGTTCTCATATACAGCTCTCCAAGAACCTCCACATCTCTTGCCGCGGCGAGGCACCTGAGAGCCGACCGGACGGACAGCCCCCTCACGGCGCTTTCGTAGCGACTCCGGCACCGGCCTTCGACCCATCAGCAACACGCCAGGCTTAGACTGTCCGTAAAGCAGCTACGGGAAGGAGCGATAAGATGACACCGTCGAGAGGAGGGTTTCAGCGGGCTTCGCCCCCACCACCATGCCATGGCATGACCAATGGGAGCGATTATTAGCGTGTGGTGCAAGAACCTGTCAAGTTGCCGATCGCACGATTGTCGGCGTCAGGAAGATCAGCAGCTCTTGCTTGGAGACGTTTTCGGTCTTGTTCTTGAACAGCCACCCTAGGACCGGAATCCGCGAGAGGTATGGAATACCGGCTACATTGTTGGATTGGGTGTCTACGAAGACGCCGCCGATTACCATGGTTTCACCGTCACGCACGAGCACCTGCGTCGTGGCTTCCCGGCGGTCGATGCTCGGACCGGCCGGATTGCTCCGGGCGCCAACCGCATTCCTCGTCGCACGCACCTTCATTAAGATCTGCTTGCCGATCTCCTTCGGGTCACGCGAGGTGATTTGCGGGGTTACATTCAACTCAAGGTTGGCGTCCACGAAGGTGGTCTGAGTACCTTGCAGAGAGGTCGTTTGAAATGGGATCGATTCGCCTTGCGCAATCTTGGCGTCACGCTTATCCAATGTCGTGATCTTGGGCGCTGCAATCACCTTCGTCAACCCGAGCAACTCGCCGGCAGACAGCCGCACGTCCAACATGGCCCCGTCGGTTTTGCCGATTGAAAAACCCGCTCCGGGCACGGATGGCAGCCCTGGGTTAGCCGGAAGATTGATGAGGAAATCGGATACCTGCGCTCCAAACGATCCTGTCGTGCCGGTTTTGAAAGCCGACGTTCCACTCGCACTTCCCAACTGGTTGACGTTCTGAATCCCCCACTGCACACCCAGCGAGCGGGTGTAGGTGGTATCGGCCTGAACGATTCGAGCTTCGATTTGAACCTGCGGGACCTCAAGGTCTACACCGTCCAACAGCTGCCGCAACACATCCAGCTTCGTTTCCGTATCACTGATGATCAAGGCATTGCTCGCTTGACTCACCGTCATTGTTCCGCGGGGGCTCAAATTCTGACGGAGCGAGGTCAATACTTCCTGTGCATTCAAGTTGCGAACATAGAAAACACGCGTGACAATTGGCTCTGCCTTTGCCTTTGAATCTTTAGCCCGCGCCTCTTCATCTTGCTGTTTGGCGATGTTCTGCAACGTATCAACCCAGACGATGTTTCCCTGACGAATCATGCCCAGCGCGTTCATCTTCAGCAACATGTCTAGCGCCTGATCCCAGGGCACACTGGCCAGCTTCATGGTCACTTTGCTCTTGACCCCTTCACCGACAACGATGTTGAAGCCGCTGACCTCGGCGATCAGACGCAATACATTGCTGATATCAGCCTGTTGAAAATCGAGCGAAATACGTCGGCCGACAAACCGTGATGAGCCACCGACGACTTCAGTGTCAGGTTTGGGTTCATCCTTCTGAAACGACTCCGTCGTTAATTGCACCGGCCTGACCAACGTCAGTGCTTTGGAAGCCTTCCGAGTCAGTAATGCCCGGCGGGGAGTGGATTGCACCGTTTCATCCTCTCCTTGCCTCGGTTGCAGCCAGATGACCACCCCACGGTCTCCAGATTCAATGGTGTGCTCAACGGCTTGCGTCAAATCGAAGGCGAGTCGAATCTTCTCAGGGTAATATCCGAAACGAACACGTTCGAGTAAGGAATGCCCCACGGGTAGCACAGACTGTCGGTTATCGGAATGGATGTGCGGGATATCAAGAGCCATTCGATTCGGCCCAATCATCTTCACTACAGGCGACAATCGCCCGTTGCCGGTAACTATCACTGCCACGCGATCACCCTCCGGCTTTGTCTCGACCTTCGTCAGAATAGTCGCGTGGGGAGTACCAGCCGGCTGCTCCGCCACTCGCCCCTGAGCATCGGAACGACTATCCGACAACATCTCGCTCGGACTAGCTTGCTCAGGCATCCCTTGAGACTGCTCGACCGAGGCCGCCTGAACATATCCAGTCAACCCCAACACTCCAGCCATGACGGTCGCACTCACCAGCGGGTGAACACCGATCTGTGTCTGTTTCATTCTGTGCCCTCTTTCGGATGCAGAAGCTTCACATATTCCCGCTCCTGCTTGTTCCCATACACATCCATGAACCGTTCTTGCACTATGATGCCCCGCTCAGTGATCGAACTGACGACGCCGTTGTTTGGACCAATACGTGTCCCTCTCCGAATGCTATAACCTTTCCCGTCAGGAGTCTGAACCATGGCCGTATAGCCATAGTTTCCCCAGATCACGGCGATGAGGCTGAGTTCCGTAAGCCCGACCCGCTGCAACGGAGGGAGGGTAGCATCCGCCTCCGTTTGCTGCCCAAGTTGATAAAGCGGCAAAAAGGGATCGCGACGACCGGAAGGATCGTACGATGCACCGAGGAACTCCGAAGCGAGGGAATTTTCCGATTCGTGTATTGCCGACTCAAGCTTCGAGATGCTCCCTTCTCCCGGCGAGATCGTCTTTCGCTCTTGAGGCAAGGGGGCAACCTTGAGAGTATCAGCAGGCCGCAGTGAGGCAATTTGCCGGAGATGAGGCAGGCTCTTTGACTCGGCCGGCTGAACGACAACCCCGCCGATCAACAACGCCATAGCACAGACGACCGCCGTCTTCATCATTCGGCGGCGCCTCACTGACATGCTGTCGATTCGATTCATCAGATTGCGCATGGTTCAGTCCTCGTTGTCACTTGGTCTTCCCGGGAACCGGTACCGAAGTCATCTTCTTCTCCTGCGGAGCGGCATAGGCCACCAGATCGAACACCGTCTGCGTCACGACGCGCCCCTGATCGACCCGCGGGGTCCCGATCCGAACATCCTGGACTGTGACAATCCGTGACAGCTTGCTGATCCGATCGAAGAAAATCGCGGCAGTGTGATACCCTCCCGCCACTTCCACATTGACCGGCATTCGCACGAAGAGCTTGGATGGATCTTCTGCCTGCATACCCGGCTTCCACAAGCGCACATCCAACCCAAGCCGAAGGCCAAGATCTGAGACTTGCTTCAACAGCATCACTGCTTCTTCTTCCGGCGGCAAGCGCTCCTTCTTGGCAGCCAATTCGATTTCCAATTGTTTGTTTGCTGCCATCAATTCGTCCAAGTGCTTGACCTTGATAGTGAGGTTCTGAATCTCCGTATCAAGCTGCGCGACCTGACGCTGGACCGTTGCCAACTCGGCTGATTTCGGATCAACCACGTAGAAGTAGAATCCGACCAGAATTGCCGCCACGAGCAATCCGAGCAACGCGACCTTTTGGCCCATCGGAATGCTGCGTAGCCCTTCGAGACTGATCGCATTCAGACTCATATTACCCCTTCATCGAGAGATCAAGCTTGAACTGATACGTATTCACCTTATTGTCTTGCCCAGCTCGACTTTCCATCAGTTTGATCGTGTCAAACTGATCGGTCCGCCGCAGATTATTGACGAACTCCACGACATCGTCGTTCGTCATCGCTCGTCCCTCTAGTTCGACGCTATTGCCCTTGAGGTTCAATCGAACCAACCATACTTTAAGCGGATTCAGGCTTTGGCTCACATGATCCAGCACCTTAACCGGACCTGTTCGGCTTTTTTCCAACTGATCGATAATCCGATTCTTATCTTCCAACTGTTTTTTTCGTTGTTCGAAATCCTGAACCGCCTTCACCTGTTCCTTAAGTTGCGCCACCTGCCGATCTTTGCCTTGCTTCTCCGTCTGCTTGGCAAGAATCTCTTCCTCGAGTGATGCGGCATACCACCAACACCCCACCAGTGTGACCGCCAAGACCAGAATGCCGATCAGCGCTTCAACACGAACATCCCATTGAGGCTTGGCTTTTCTCGCCCGCGGCCCGGTCGCAAGGAGATTGATTCTGATCATCGATCACCTACCGTTCGAAGCGCGAGTCCAACCCCGACCGCCGCGATCGGCCCCATTTCCGCCAGAAAGTCCTGATCCACCTGGCACTGGGAGATATCCACCTCACTGAATGGGTTGGCGATCTCCACCTCGACATGCATGCGGTCACGAAGCTGTTGACTCAAGCCCTTAATCTTCGCGCCTCCGCCGCACAGAAGAACGCGGGTAATCTCACCATCTGAGGAGGTCGTCTTGAAATAGTCGATCGTGCGCGCAATCTCAGAGGCTACCTCCGCATTGACACTTTCCATGACCGCCGACAATGGGTCCCCGCTCTCCGGCTCTCCCCGCTTCAATTGTTCGGCCTCTTCAAAGGACACACCCAACTCTCGCTGCACCGCCTCGGAATATCGATTGCCCCCTAATGGGATATCGCGAGTGAAGAGCGACACGCCCCCTTTCACAATGTTGACGTTCATGACGCTTGCCCCGATGTTCACCAATGTCGCGATGTCCTCATCCGATCCAGGAGCTGTTGCGCCGTACATATTCTCGATCGCAAAGGCGTCTACGTCCATCACCACGGGAAGCAATCCCGCGGCCTTGACCAGTTCCGTCAACTCGTTGATCTTGTCCTTCTTGGCCGCCACCAGCACAATAGACATTTCACCCTGCTCTTCGGGATTTTCAGAGGGTGGCAGAACGTAGAAATCGAGGTTCACCTCGTTGATGTCGAAGGGAATATACTGCTCTGCCGCCAACCGTACCTGACTATCGAGTTCTTCGTCAGGCATTGGCGGCAGACTGATCTTCTTGATAATGACTGCATGGCCAGAGATGGAGATCGCAACCTGTTTCAGTTTGATATTATTCTCGGTCAGCAACTCTTTGATGGCGGTCACCACCCGCCCTTCATCCATGACCGTACCGTCAACGATGACTTCCGGCTCAAGCTCTTTGACCGCAAACTTTTGCAATGTGTATCGCCCCCGATGTTCTTTCATTTGAACCAGTTTGATGCTGCTCGACCCGATATCGAGGCCCAAGAGTTGCCGTTGTGAGGAAAACACGGACAGAAGGTCAAGGTCCGCAAAATGTTTCAATGAAGCCAGCATGCTCGTCTCCTCTACGCGACCTCAGCTCTCCCTTGCATGACCTGCTTGATCTGCTCGACGTTTTCCGCGGTGTAGAGCCGCCAGTTCCGCCAATCCCGAGGCGGCCCGGAGATGAGCCCCTCCCGCTCCCAGCGAAATAACGTGGCGCGCGAGATATCGAACATCTCGCAGACCTCGTTTGTCTTGTACAACTTCCGTTTCGGCATTTCGCTGATTTTCTTCACTCCGTGCCTCAAATGCCGCCATTCATCGCGCCAAATTTGCACACACAGGTAAGTATAGTTGGTATAGTCCGACTGTCAAGAAAGCGGACTGCGGGGAGGGGATGCAAACGAGGTGCGAAACGGCGCGTGGAGTCTAGGTTTTCTTGATATCTCGGTGAGCCACGGAGACCTCGTATCCCAGCGTGGAGAGCTTCTCCTGCAGGCGCATCGCCATGGTTACGGACCGATGACGTCCGCCGGTGCAACCGATGCCGATACTGAGATAACTTCGTTGATCCCGCTCGAACAGAGGGATCAAAAAGACGAGCAATCCTTGCAGGTGCTCCAAGAACCGAGAGGCCGTGGGATCTGCACACACATACTGTTGAACTCGCGGATCTTCTCCGGTGAGTGGTTTGAGGTCCGGGATAAAAAACGGATTGCGAATGAACCGCACGTCAAAGAGCAGATCAATGTCGTACGGAACTCCAAACTTGTACCCGAAGGTCACCAATGAGATGGTCATGCGACGGGTAGCAGAATCTTGGCGGAACTGTCTCGCCAGAAGTTCGCGCAACTCATGAACCGTAATGTCAGAGGTATCGATCACCCGGTCGGCATGCCCGCGTAATCCGCTGAGCCGTTCACGCTCGAACCGGACGCCTTCCAGGACAGGCATGTGGGGCAGTAACGGATGCGGTCGTCGGCTTTCCGAAAACCGGCGGACTAACACTTCCTCTCGCGCCTCGAGAAACACAAGTTGGAGCGCATGCCCTTGCGTTTTAAGTTCCTCCAGCACCTTGGCTAAATCGCCGAAGAACACTCGTTCACGGATATCGATGCCGAGAGCCACATTTTTGATTTCGCCTTCTTGTTGACCACACAATTCGACGAACGTCGGCAACAAGGCCGGTGGAAGATTATCAACGCAAAAGTACCCTGCATCCTCGAAGGCTTTTAGAGCATGGCTCTTCCCGGATCCGGAAAGGCCACTGATGATGACCAGGTTAAGTGCGGCCATGAGAAGCGCGTGGACGCTCTCGCGAAGGATCAATAAGGGATACCGTGCCGTCCGGTAGTCGCTGCAAAACCTGTATGTCGCCGGAAGCGGCATTCTCAAACATCAGCACCCCAGTTGAAGTTGATGCGAGAGACTCCAGTGCCTCGGCGAACGTGAGAATCTCTAGGGCCGGACGGACTACACGCACATCCTTCTGCTCAACGAGTGGGATCGATGACGCCACGACACTCGCGCGCAAGCGATTGCCGAATTTGTGGTTGGCCCGTCGTTCCTTCATTTTCCGTAGTTGGGCGCCGAGCTTATCCATCACCTGATCGATAGAGGCGTACATCTCTTGGGTCGCGGACTTGGCTTGTAATCGTCGCCCCTGGACCACCCCCACCGCCTCGGCCACATGGTGGAGTTTTTCCACATGCAGCAAAATCTGCAACGTTCCCAGCTTCACGCCGTAACGCTCCAGCCGTTCCATGCGGCTTTCGACGTATTGCCGCAAGGCAGGAGTGATTGCCACATGGCGTCCCGTAATCATCAATCGCATGTCATCCTCGTGTCTCGGCTCCGTTCATATCATGACTGCTCAAAGTCACGACGTTGATGACTCTATCGTGCACCCTGAGGGCCCTAAAAGAATCGCTTGCGCTGTGTGGCCGAAGGAATATTGTCCTCGGCTCGATACTTCGCCACTGTGCGGCGGGCGATCAGGACATGTTGCGTGCGAAGTCTCGCGGCAATCTCTTCGTCCTTCAATGGCTTGCGGGCGTCTTCCTCCGCGACCATTTTTCGGATCATTTCTCGCACCGTCACAGACGACAGCATATCCGACGGCTGATCAACGCGCTGTAGTCCGGCATTGAAGAAAAATTTCAACTCCAGCATGCCCTGCGGACAATACATATACTTATTGGCCGTGACTCGACTGATGGTGGATTCGTGCATGCCGATATCTTCCGCCACCTGCTTGAGGACCAGCGGCTTCAAATGCTGTATGCCGTGCTCGAAGAATCCTTCCTGGAATTTGACGATGCTCGACACCACCTTCACGATCGTCTTATTCCGCTGTTCGATGCTCCGAATCACCCATTGAGCTGCACGTAACTTGTCGTCCAAATAGGCTTTCGTTTCGGCCGCTCCCGACTGACCCGAAGCCATCATTTGTTTGTAATAGGGACTGATTCGCATCCTCGGCAGTCCATCGTCGTTGAGCAGCACTTGCCACTCTCCTTCATTCTTGACGACAAAGACGTCCGGAACGATCGCATAGTTCTGAGTATTGGAGAAGGGGCGTCCCGGCTTCGGCTCCAACCCCTCGATAAGGCGCGTGGCCTGGAAGACCTCTTCCATCGAGATATTCAGGGCTTTGGCGATCCGGCTATACTGTTTCTTCTCCAAGTCCTTCAGATGGTTTAGGACGATCGCCTCAAGCACTGCCCCCTTGAGCCCGCCAGGGCGGGCACCAAGGGAATTCATATGGCTCCGTCCGAGAAAACCAAGTTGCAGGAGCAGGCATTCCGAAAGATCGCGAGCCGCCACGCCGGTAGGATCGAAGCCTTGAACGTCTTTCAAAACAGATTCCGCCTCGGCAAGGGTGTAATCCGTTCCTGAGACCAGCTCCTCCAGGGTCATCCGAAGGTACCCGTCATCGTCCAAATTCCCGATAATCAGACGGCCGATTGCCTTTTCCCGATCGGTGAGCCCGGATAAGGACAATTGCCAGACGAGGTGGTCCTCCAAGGAAGCCGACTTGGCGACCGTTTGTTCATACGAAGGGAATTCGTCCTTCGAAGAGGTGCTATACTCCGCTTCTCCGCGGCGCAGGTCGGTATCGAAATAGTCCTCCCAGCTAGAAGCCGAAAACTCCTCGACATTTTCTCCAGTCTCGGCCGGTTTGTCGTCTGGTTCACCGCCCGAATCCCCCGACGTGGTACCCGCGATTTCTTGTGCGTCCCGGTCGGGAGACGCGGCCTCCTCAGACTCCTCCATTTCAGTGATCACTTCATCCAGCAATGGGTTCTCCATCAGGTGCTGTTGCAAACTCTGCTGAAGCTCCATCCGAGACAATTGCAGCAGCTTGATCGCCTGCTGCAATTGCGGCGTCATGATGAGTTTTTGGCTGAGTTTCAGGTCCAGTCGCAGCTTCATCGGATACTCACTTCCTGCCCCATTACAAGCGGAACCCCTCGCCAAGGTAGACCGCTCGGGCCATCTCGCTCTTCTCGATCACGCTCGGAGGGCCAGCCTCCAAGATCGAGCCCTCGTTGATAATATAGGCGCGATCCGTGATGGACAGCGTTTCTCGCACGTTGTGATCCGTGATGAGCACCCCGATGTTCCGCTGTTTGAGGCGAATAATGATCTGCTGAATATCGGCCACCGCAATGGGATCGATCCCGGCAAAGGGTTCGTCCAGCAGCATGAAGGAGGGGTTGGTGGCCAAGGCGCGTGTGATCTCCAGCCGACGTCGCTCTCCACCGGACAATGCGTAAGCCTTGCTTTTACGAATGTGCACCAGATCAAGCTCCTTCAGCAACGCCTCCACTCGCCCCGCCCGCTCCATTTTCGAGAAACCTAGCATCTCCAAAATCGCAAGAATATTGTGCTCAACAGAGAGTCGGCGAAAAACCGATGATTCTTGCGGCAAATATCCGATTCCTCGCCGCGCACGCTGATACATGGGCAATTCGGTGATAGTCTCACCGCTCAGCGTGATTTGTCCTTCATCGGGCTGACACAATCCGACCATCATGTCGAAAATGGTCGTTTTACCGGCTCCGTTCGGGCCCAGCAACCCGACAACTTCACCCGCCCGCACATCCAGGGAAACCCCTTTGACCACTTTGCGATTGCGAAAACTCTTCACCAACCCGGCCGCCGCCAGACATTCCTTGGCCCCCGATGGAGCACTACAGGTCGAAGCCTGTGACGACACATCCGGCGAGAGTAATGTCATCGTTTTCCACCGCCTTCGCCCTCGATCGTCACCTGCGAATTTCCCTCGACCAGACTGCGATCTTCGTCAAGATACATCGTGATGCGCTTGCCGGACACACGCGTCCCCTTTTGCCAGGCCACAGGATCACCCGTCAGAACGATCTTCTTTTCGTCCTCGTAATATACGGCAGTCTGACAGGTCGCATGGCCGTCTTCCTTTTCGATTTTCACACGGCCGGTCGCCTCCACCATCCGAATGCTGCGATCGGAAACTGACGGGGCGGCATCCCGACCTTGCCCCGGTCCAGCAGTGCCCCCAGAGTTCTTCTTCGAGACTTTCTTAGAATCGCCAGACTTATCGCCGGAAGGCCCGTCGTGACTGGCATAAAACGATACCACCATATGGTCTGAATATACTACCAACGGCCCTCGGGTTAACACGACCGAACCGTCGAAGATAGCCTTATTCTCGTGATTGCTGACGGTCATTGTCTGAGACGTGATGGTTGTAGGAACCTTGTCCGTATCCGCGGGTTTTTTCTTTTCTGTTTCCGCCGCAAGCCCTGCAACATCACCCATCGACCATCCGAGATTAAGAAGGAGGCACAACATCCACCCGCACGTCGTCCAAAACCTGAAACTCCTCCTTGTCCATTTTTCCGAGCAATCCTTTCCCGGTAACCTGTAACCCGTGTCCATGAATCGTGACATGGTCCGTTGTGTGAATTTCATGCCGTTCGTCCGTCCAGGCAAGGTGATTGGTCTGAATCGTATAACCGCTTTGGGTTTCGACGACTATTGGGAGTAGTCGATTAGAAAGCTGAAAGTTCTTGGTTTGCGTATCGAGCGTGCCCTCATCACCCGACAGCGTCAGTTCTTTGCCTTGTGCACCATAAAGCGTAATCTGCACATTGTTGAGCAAGGCGCGATTCTCCTTTTCAAACAAACGCGCCTGTTCTGCCTGCACCTTCCATTGGACGATGTCGCCCTTGGTCTGCGTAAACGTGAAGTCCTGAATTCTTGCATCCGCCGCCTCAGCCCCCACCTCAGCGATGGAACGGGATGAAGAGCCAGGATTGGATCGTGTGAGCAGGAGATAGCCGAGGAAAGCAGCGAAGATCAGACTGAGAGTGAGAAGACTTCGTCGAATCCACCGTTCCCACATGACCACAGTTTGCCAATTTTCGAAGATGCTTCAATGGTATCCGATGGCATGATAGTAGCATCCCATCCAAACCAAGTAAACCGACTGGAAAAGAAATGAGTGAAGTGCAGGGCAGAGATCACAGGGAGGAAGATGCAAGGAAGGCCACGAAAATGCCACGACGATAGGCGTATCGTCGTGGCATTTTGATTCATCCTTCGGCAGAGGTCGAACCCTTTTCTGGAGCCTCTTTGGTCTCAGCCGTGGGAGCATTGGGAGTTGTCGCCGCTACGGGTTTGGCTTGCCTGGCCACCAGTTCAATGGCAACCATCTCGGCTCCATCACCAATTCGGCGACGGGTCCGAATGATCCTGGTATATCCGCCCGAGCGGTCACGAAAGCGTCCGGCCACATCGCTAAACAGTTTTGAGACAACATCCTTGCTACGCAAGAAACTGAGAGCTCGGCGGCGGGCCGAGAGACTGCCGTCTTTTCCAAGAGACACCATCCGATCGGTAAACCCTCTGATCTCTTTTGCCTTGGCTTCCGTCGTCTCGATTCGCTCCTGTTCCAGTAAGGAGGTCACCAGACTCCGGAACAGAGCCCAACGGTGTTTGGTTTGACGCCCAAGCTGTCGACCCTTCTTTTTATGGCGCACGGTAGCCTGTTCCTTTCTTACTCTGAACGCACGCCTGCGTCGCCGGACGGCAAGGCGTCGACCTTCATTCCGAGACTCAATCCCATTTCCGTCAGGATTTCTTTGATCTCGTTGAGCGACTTCTTTCCGAAATTCTTCGTCTTCAGCATTTCCGCCTCGGTCTTCTGCACCAGATCGGCAATCGTCTTGATATTGGCGTTCTTCAAGCAATTCGCTGCGCGGACCGAGAGCTCCAACTCATTCACGCTTCTGTAGAGATTCTTATTGACCTCGGACGAAAGATCTTCAGTGCCGACGGACGGCTTGGCATCCGAACGCTCCTCCGGATTGATGAAGATGTCTAAGTGTTCTCGCAGAATGCTGGCAGCGTTGGACAACGCGTCTCGCGGAGAAATCGTTCCATCGGTCCAGATTTCAAGAGTCAACTTGTCGTAGTCGGTCATCCGGCCGACGCGCGCATTCTCAACATGAAAATTCACTCGCTTGATCGGCGAAAAAATAGAATCGACGGCAATGACGCCGATGGGAAGCCCCTCTTCCTTGTTCCGCTCAGCAGGCACATACCCACGCCCATGCTTGATCGTCATCTCCATATCCAAGATGGCGTCCTTGTCCAGCGTGGCGATATGCAAATCAGGCGTCAGAATCGCCACATCGCCGTCGTGGATGATGTCGGATCCTTTTGCTTCTCCCGGGCCCTTTTTCTTCAGACGAATCGTCTTGGGCTTATCGCCCTGTAATGCCAACCGAAGGCTCTTTACGTTGAGAATAATCGAGGTGACATCTTCGGTTACACCTGGAATCGTGGAGAATTCATGCAGTACGCCTTCGATCTTGACGGTCGTCACGGACGCCCCGGTCAGGGAAGACAACAAGACGCGACGTAGGGAATTACCGACGGTGGTGCCAAATCCTCGTTCAAACGCCTCTGTCGTAAATCTGCCAAATGTCGGGGATAGAGTGTCCTTGTCGACTTCCACCCGCATGGGGATTTGAAAGTCTTTCATCGCTTTAATCATGACTCCCCCTTCAGTAACTCGTGTGAGCCCATCTATCGTTCAGCCGCGATCGGGAGAGACCAACACTCCCCAGCCCGGTCCGATTAGCGCGAATACAATTCCACGACCATTTGTTCGTTCACCGGGAGGACAATGTGCTCCTTCGTCGGAAGCGATCGAATGGTCCCTTTATAAGCGGTCTTGTCCAGTTCCAGCCACTCCGGAATCCCACGGCCATCCACAGCGGCCAGCGCCCCCTGGATCGGCATGATTTCCCGGCTCTTTTGACGCACTTCTATGGAATCACCGGCTTTCACCAAGGCCCCGGGTGCTTTGACCTTTCTGCCGTTCAACATCATATGACCGTGGTTGACCAACTGCCGCGCCTCCTTCCGAGAGGCTCCAAATCCCAGCCGGTACACCACATTGTCCAACCGGCATTCCAAGAGCCGCAGCAGCGTCTCGCCCGTGACGCCAGTTTGGCGTTCTGCGCGCTCAAAAATCCCTCGGAACTGCCGCTCCTGCAAGCCATAGATTCTTTTGAGTTTCTGCTTCTCGCGCAACTGCAGGCTGTAATCCGACGTCCGCTGGCGAGCCTGACCGTGCTGTCCGGGAGGATAACTCCGGCGCTCAATGGCGCACTTCTCGGTCATGCAACGAGATCCCTTCAAGAAGAGCTTCTCGCCTTCTCTTCGACACAACCGACAGACAGGTCCACTGTATTTTGCCACGCTACTACCCCTCCTCTACCTCAACGAATCCAATACGACTCAATCGGCAACTACGAAGTTTGACGAATCCCTGACTGCGGTTAGACACGGCGCCGCTTCGGCGGGCGACAGCCGTTGTGGGGAATCGGCGTCACATCACGGATCAGGTTGATCCGCAACCCCGCACTCTGCAGAGACCGAATGGCCGACTCACGCCCAGCACCGGGACCGTTGACGTACACGTCGATCTGGCGCATACCGTTTTCCATCGCTTTGCGCGCCGCCGCCTCGCCAGCCCGTTGCGCCGCGAATGGAGTGCTTTTCCGGGACCCCTTGAATCCCTGGTTTCCCGCGCTGGCCCATACCACCGTGTTGCCGCTCATGTCCGTGATGGTCACGATCGTATTATTGAACGACGCCTGGACGTGGGCCACGCCGCTCTGAACGATCTTGCGCTCTTTCTTCTTTCCCTTCTTCACACTCATAATCTCTCCCTCAGCACCTTACGGCTGGTCGCGCCCGATATTCGTTACGCTCCAGTGGGCTTCTTAGGTTTACTTCCCACGCCAGCACGTCTCCCTTTGCGTGTCCGTGCATTCGTCCGCGTCCGCTGTCCGCGAACCGGTAATCCCCTGCGATGACGGAGCCCGCGAAACGTGCCGGTGTCCACCAATCGCTTGATGTTCATCGATACTTCTTTTCGCAAATCTCCTTCCACCCGGTAGTCACGCTCGATTACCTCGCGAATTTTGACGATGGCGTCTTCGCTGACATCCTTGACCCGGACCGAACCGTCAACGCCGGCCTTCTCCAAGATCGCTCTAGCAGCGGCACGGCCTATCCCGTACACATACGTCAACCCAATATCGAGCCGCTTTTCCCTCGGCAAATCTACGCCTGAAATACGCGCCATAATGTCCCTCTCAATCGCTCCTACGCGGTGGCTGGCTGTTGAACTCCGCCTCGATTTTTAGCTTCAAACAAAGCACGCTCATGCTACAGGCAGCCGCCCAATGATTATCCTTGCCGCTGTTTATGCCGAGGATTGGCACAGAGTACCCGAACGACCCCACGCCTCCGCACGATTTTGCATTTCGCACAAATCGGTTTTACAGAAGACTTAACCTTCATGACGATTCCATTTCTCCACTACTTGAAACGATAGGTGATTCGCCCTCTCGTCAAATCATACGGCGAGAGTTCCACAGTCACCTTATCGCCGGGAAGGATCCGGATGAAATGCATCCGCATCTTACCCGAAATGTGAGCCAAAATTTTATGCCCATTTTCCAATTCGACTCGAAACATGGCATTGGGCAGCGTTTCCGCCACCGTCCCGGTCACTTCTATGACATCTTCCTTGGGCACCTAGCGGTCTGCCTTCCCTCGTTAATGCGACAACTGCGAAAGGATACGGGCTGGTCCTGATGGTTGAATGGCGATCGTGTGCTCAAAATGAGCCGACCAACATCCGTCTTGTGTCACGGCCGTCCATCGATCTTCCAAGATCCTAATTGCGCTCGTCCCCATATTCACCATGGGTTCAATCGCCAACACCATGCCGACTTGCAGACGCGGCCCCTGCCCCGGACGGCCATAATTCGGAACCTGCGGCTCTTCATGGAGTTGGCGACCGATCCCGTGCCCAACAAACTCCGTGACCACCGAAAATCCTGCCTTCTCAACATGCGCTTGGATCGCATGCGACACATCGGACAGCCGGTTACCGACTACAGCCTTGGCAATTCCTTGGTACATCGCTTCTTCCGTCACTTGGATAAGACGCAAGGCTTCTTGACTCGCAGTGCCGACGGGAACTGTGACGGCAGAATCCCCATAAAACCCTGACACTATGGCGCCTAAATCCAACCCGATAATATCGCCCTCTTTTAAGCGCCGTTTCGATGGAATGCCGTGCACAACCTGTTCATTGACCGACGCACACAGGGTCTTCGGATAGTTGCGGTATCCCTTAAAAGCCGGGATAGCGCCACGCTTGCGAATACCTTCCTCCGCCATACGATCAAGGTCGTCGGTGGTCATCCCAGGAGCTACCTGCCCCCGTAACAGCTCGAGTACTTCAGCCACCACGCGAGAGGCCTCCGCCATCAACGCCACTTCATCCGGCGTTTTGAAGACAATCATTTTGACTGAATTCCGCTTAAGACCTGCGTCAAGCGACTATAGACGTCTCCCATCACACCCGATCCGTCAAGATCGGTCAGGACCTGCCGACCCTGATAATAGGCAATCAAGGGAGCCGTCTGCTCGTCATAGACCTTTAAGCGGGCCTCAATCGTCTCTGGCTTGTCATCGCTACGCTGGATCAACTCGGCGCCGCATCGATCACAGATTCCACTCGTGCGGGGCGGGGCGAAATCCACGTGAAAGACACTTTGACACTTCCCGCAACTCCGTCTTCCGCTGAGGCGCTTCACGATATCGTGCCTGGAGACGCGGAAGTTGATGACTCGATCCAACCCCAGGGATCGCCGTTCAAGGATTCGTCCCAATTCTTCCGCCTGCTGAACCGTGCGAGGAAAACCGTCCAGAATGAACCCCTGGCTACAGCGTGAATCGTCAAGTTTTGCTTCCACCATGCCAATCACTACGGCATCGGGAACTAACTTGCCGGCATCCATGTACTTCTTGGCTTCGAGCCCCAGAGGCGTGCTATTTCTGACTGACTCCCTTAACAAATCACCGGTGGAAATTTTCGGCCACCCGTATTGAGCGGTCACCCGATCGGCTTGCGTTCCCTTCCCGACTCCTGGAGCACCTAGAAAAATGAGACGCATCTATACTTCCTTACGAGGTTCGACCTCGAAGTTTCCCCTTCTGCAAGAACCCATCATAGTTGCGATTCAGTAGGTGCGATTCAATCTGCTGAGCCGTATCCAGCCCTACACCGATGACGATGAGCAGGGACGTTCCTCCGAAATAAAACGGCATATTCAGCTTGTAGATCAAAAACTCCGGGATTACGCAAACAATGGCCAAGTAAATGGCCCCGGCAAAAGTGATCTTTGTGAGCACGGAATAAATGTAGTCCGACGTCCGCTGCCCTGGCCGGATACCGGGCACAAAGCCGCCGTACTTCTTGAGGTTGTCAGCCATGTCCACCGGATTCATAACGACTGCGGTGTAAAAGAAACAGAAAAAGATGATCAGCCCCACGTACATCAACGTGTAGAGTAACGAGCCTGGCGCGAGCTGCGCTCCTATGGCCTTGATCCACGGGGTTTCAAAAAATCCGGCGATAGTCGCGGGGAAGGCGATGATCGAGGACGCAAAGATCGGTGGAATCACGCCCGCCGTGTTGATCTTGAGCGGAATATGCGTGCTTTGCCCTCCATACACCCTTCGACCGATCACCCGCTTGGCATATTGCACCGGTACCTTGCGTCGCCCGCTTTCAAGGAAGACGATGGCAGCCACCACGGCAAACATGACGAGTGTCAACGCGGCCAAGAGCGGAAAACTCAGTTGTCCGACCTTGTAAAGATCAAAGGTCTGCGCGACCGCAGCCGGCAGACGTGCGACAATACCTGCAAAAATGATCAAGGAAATGCCGTTGCCGATCCCGCGCTCGGTGATCTGCTCACCGAGCCACATCAGGAAGCCGGTCCCTGCACAAAGGGTAATCACTGTCATGAACCGGAATCCCCATCCAGGATTCATGACGAACGCCCCCTGATTCATTTGTTCAAGCCCGACCGCGATTCCAAACCCCTGAATCAGTGCGATGACAATCGTGCCGAAACGGGTATACTGAATGATCTTTTTGCGCCCTCGCTCACCTTCTTTCGCCAACTTCGACAGGTGCGGAATCACGACCGTCAGTAGTTGGAGGATGATCGACGCGCTGATGTACGGCATAATGCCCAGCGCGAAAATCGTGAGTCGAGAGAGTGAGCCCCCCGAGAAAATATCCAAGAACCCGAGGAGGGCTCCCCCTTGTTTCTGAAGAAAGTCAGACAGGGCCTCGCCGTTGATACCCGGGGTTGGGATGTGCGCGCCCACACGATACACGACCAACATGCCCAACGTAAACAATACGCGGGTGCGCAACTCGGGGATCTTAAAAATGTTCTGAAAACTGGTGAGGAGACGCTCAAACACTGGGAATGACCTCGGCCCTCCCTCCAGCTGCCTGAATCTTTGCCTCCGCCGACTTGCTGAACTTGTGGGCCTGGATCACCAGCGGCTTATTCAGCTCGCCCTGAGCCAGGATCTTGATCAGCTGTCCTTTGCGTCGCACAAGGCCTTCATTCATCAAGAGTTGAGGCGTAATTGCTTCTGTCGTCTCCAATGCCGCCAGGCTTTTAAGATTCACGATCGCATATTCGGTACGGAATGGATTGGAGAATCCGTACTTGGGAACCCGGCGAATCAACGGCATTTGGCCGCCTTCAAACCCAGGCTGCTTCCCACCGCCCGATCGGGCCTTTAAACCCTTGTGCCCCTTCGTCGCCGTCTTTCCATGGCCTGACCCAGGCCCACGGCCGATACGCTTCCGTCGTTTGGTCGCTCCCTCAGAGGGAGCCAGTTCATGTAACTTCATTGCGGACTCACTTCTAATAGGTAACCCACCTTCGCGATCATACCCTTCACTTGGTCAGTGGCCGGCCTGGATACGGTAGCATTCAATTTGCGTAATCCAAGTCCACGCAACACTAATCTGTGCTTATAAGGGGTTCCAATTGGGCTTCGTTTGAGCGTGATACGCAGGGCTGGCTGAGCCGCACCTGCCTTCTTTTCGGTCGTCATTAGATTCACACCTGCGCTTCGACACCGACAGCTCGACGTAACCGCATCATCTCTTGCGGATCACGAAGCTGCTGGAGTCCTTGAATGGTCGCCCGAACAGCATTGAAGGGATTGCCTCGCCCCAATGTCTTGGCGATGATATTATGTGCTCCTACCAACTCCACCACCGCGCGAACCGCGCCACCGGCGATAATACCGGTGCCGTCCGCGGCTGGCTTCAGAAGAACATGTTCTGCACCAAACAATCCATGTACTTCATGAGGAATCGTTCCGTCTTTGATTGGAACCCGGACTAGGTGTTTTTTGGCTTGTTCGACGGCTTTTGAGATAGCAACCGGAACTTCGGCAGCCTTCCCCTTTCCGACCCCGACATACCCCTGTCCGTCACCAACAACGACGAGCGCGCAAAAGTTAAAGCGTTTTCCGCCCTTCACCACTTTGGCGACACGATTAATGAATACCACCTTGTCTTTAAGGCTTAACTCTTCGGGATTGACTCGCACAACGTCACACTCCTTTAAACCGTCCTGTGGGGTAGAACGACCGGCTTAACTTGACAACTCCTCAGTTCAAACGCCCTAAAACTCCAAACCGCCTTCGCGCGAAGCTTCTGCCAACGCCCTAACCCGTCCATGGTACAAGCGGCCACCACGATCAAATACCACCTTGGAGACCTTGGCAACCCTTGCCCGCTCCGCAAGTAACTTACCTACTGCTTTGGCGCCCTCAATGCTCCCGGTAGACTTGAGTGAGGTTCGCAACGTCTTATCCATCGTTGAGGCGGCGGCGAGGGTACAGCCTCGGAGGTCATCGATGATTTGCGCATAAATGTGAGCACGACTTCTAAAGACAGAGAGGCGAGGACGTTCCGTGGTTCCGACGACAGACTTCCGAACTCTCAATTTTCGACGCTGCAACTTCCTATTTTTTTCAACGATATTCATGGCTCTCTCTACTTACCTGTCTTGCCTTCCTTCTTACGTAGCGCTTCGCCTGCGTATCGAATCCCTTTTTGTTTATAGACATCGGGTGGCTTGATAGCACGAATGTTCGCGGCAACCTGCCCAACCAGTCGCTTGTCTATCCCCTTGATGGAGATCAATGTTTGTTTATCGACCTTCACATCAATGCCCACTGGCACCGCATAGATTACCGGGTTGATATACCCGACATTGAAACTCATCTCACGACCCTGCATTTGAGCCTTGTATCCGACCCCGGTGATCTCGAGAGACTTCTCATACCCCTTCGTAACCCCGTAAATCATATTACTGAGCTCGGCACGAACTAGTCCGTGCAACGCCCTCGTTTGCCTGGCGTCTCCGTTTCTATCGACGACCAACTGGCCGTCTTTGACCTGAACAGACAATCCTTCCGCCAATCGCCAGTCAAGCTTGCCCATCGGCCCTTTAACCGAAACCAGTGGACCTGCCACTTTGACATCGACTCCGCTGGGAACTGCGATTGGTTTTTTTCCTATCCTCGACATACGAACCCCGTTGCCTTCCTGCCGGTTTCAACCTAGTAAGAGCATCCCTATCCCGCTTACCATACCGAACACAGCACTTCACCGCCAAGGCCAGAGCGCTTGGACTCGCTATCGGTCATGACGCCTTTCGATGTCGAGATGATCGCCACGCCGATGCCATTGCGAACCTTCGGTACGTCATCACGTCCAATATACACTCGACGACCAGGCTTACTGATTCGCCTCATTCCGGTGATCATCGGTCGATTTTGCTCCACATAACGAAGCTGAACGGAAAACATCGGATGACCATCTTCCTGAATTTCCCCATAACCTTCGATAAAACCTTCTCGACCGAGGATATTCAGGATCTGGCCCTTGAGTTTTGATGCGGGGATCTTGACGACATCATGGCGTCGTCGACCGGCATTTCCAATTCGCACAAGCAAGTCAGCAATCGGATCAGTAATCATGCAATCCTCTTCATCAACAAGGCTTCGGCAACCTGGCACTTACCAGCTGGATTTCCGCACTCCGGGGATCTCACCCTTGAGACTCAAAAACCGAAAACAGATGCGACACATGCGAAACCGGCGCAAGTACCCTCGCACACGACCACAGAGTCCACAGCGATGATAATCGCGGCAAGCAAACTTTGACTTTGCAGCGGCCTTATTTTTCAACGCTAATCTCGCCACTCACTCCCCCTTGTCATTCATGACTGATTGTGGCCGCTCCAGGCTACGCGCGGAACGGCATACCCAGATGCTTCAACAGGGCCTTGCCCTCATCATTGGTTTGAGCGGTCGTAACGATGGTGATGTCCATCCCATGAATTGAGGCTACGCTGTCGTATTCAATCTCCGGAAAGATCAACTGCTCTTTCAGGCCAAGGGTATAGTTACCTCGCCCGTCGAAGGCCTTGGGAGAGACACCTCGAAAGTCACGAATGCGCGGGAGAGCCAAGGTCACCAACCGATCCAGAAATTCCCACATGCGACGGCTCCGAAGCGTAACCTTCGCCCCAATGGGCATCCCCTGTCGCAACTTGAATCCTGCGATTGCCTTCTTTGCCCTCGTGGTAACCGCCTTCTGCCCGCTGATGATGCCCAACTCGTTGACGGCGCTCTCCAGCAACTTGACGTTCTGAATTGCCTCCCCCATGCCCACGTTGAGCACAATTCGGTCGAGCCGCGGGACCTGCATCGGGTTGCGATACCCAAATTCCTTCATCAAGGCAGGCACCACCTGTTGCCGATAAGTATCCCTCAGGCGTGGCGCGAACTGGCTTTCTCCGCTCGTTTCCTGGGACACCTCAGGCGCTGCAACTTCCTTCTTAGAAGAAGGACGCGGAACAGACCCCTTACCGCCCTTACCTTTCTCTACTTTTGCCATGAACGTTTTTCCTGTTCGAACTATTCAACGGTTTCTTTTGATTTTTTGCTTAACCGACTGCGCCGCCCATCCTCCTGCCGCGTGATACCCAGTCGAGTCGGCTTCTTTGTGACCGGACACAGGAACATCACATTGGAAATGGCCAAGGGAGCCTCGCGTTCGATAATGCCGCCCTGTCGGTTACTTTGATTTGGTTTGGTGTGGCGCTTGATCATGTTCAGCTTCTCGACGACGATCTTGCCGCCGATGGTATCGACGGACAGGACCTTGCCGGATTTCCCCCGCTCTCGACCAGTCACAACGACCACCGTGTCGCCTTTGCGAATTTTCGTCTTGATTCGTGCCATCCCTACGAAAACCTTTCCATCTCGAACTACAACACTTCCGGTGCCAACGAGATGATCTTCATGAATTTCTTCCAACGCAACTCGCGGGCAACCGGCCCGAAGATACGAGTCCCCACCGGTTCTCCCTGCGCATTGATCAAGACGCAGGCATTACGGTCGAACTTAATGTACGATCCATCATCCCTTCGGACTTCCTTCGTGGTGCGGACAATGACTGCGCGACTGACATCCCCTTTTTTGACACCAGCCTGCGGGATTGCCTCTTTGACCGCAACCACCACGATATCGCCCAGAGAGCCGTACCGACGACGGGTGCCGCCTAGCACATGGAAACACATCACCTGCTTCGCGCCGGAGTTATCGGCGACATCCATGTATGTATAGTTCTGAATCATCCCCTGCCCTACTCGCTCATGCCCAAGGCGAAAGCCCCCAGGCGCTGCAATGTTATCTACTTTTCTGGTTGCCCCTTCACCATCACGCGAACGACCCGCCAATGCTTATCCTTACTGATCGGACGGGTCTCGATGAGCTGAACCCGATCCCCGATTTTGCACACGTTGCCCTCGTCATGAGCCTTCAGCTTGGTCAGCCGACGAAGCACCTTCTTGTAGATGGGGTGGATCACCGAACGCTCGACGGCAACGACGACGGTCTTGTTCATTTTGTTGCTGACGACATTGCCGTACCACTCACGGCGCGGTTGCTGAGCATCATTCATGTGTATCTTCTCTCTTATTTGACACCGGCTGCGCCGATCAGACCTTCGGCAGATTTTCGTTGACGGATGACGGTCTTGATCCGAGCGATGTCTCGCTTCGTGTTACGAATCTGCATCGGATTCTCAAGCCGACCCGTGCCGAGCTGAAATCTGAAATTGAACAGTTCTTGCCTCAACTGCTTTTCCTTTTCGCTCAGCTCGTCGACCGTAAGGCCACTTAACTCTTTCACATCCATAAAATCACCACCGTCAACCTAACTGCAGGTTACTGAATTTCTCCACGCACCACGAATCTGGTCGCGATGGGAAGCTTGTACGCGGCGAGACGCAAGGCCTCTTTCGCCACATCTGGAGCGACCCCGCTCATCTCATACATAATGCGTCCCGGCTTGACGACCGCCACCCAATACTCAGGGTTTCCCTTCCCCTTACCCATTCGAGTTTCGGCCGGCTTTTTGGTGATGGGCTTGTCTGGGAAAATCCTCGTCCACACCTGGCCGCCGCGCTTCACAAAACGGGTAATCGCAATCCGAGCCGCCTCGATTTGCCGACTGGTGACCCAGCCCGGCTCAAGGGCCTTCAAACCAAATTCGCCGAGAGTAATGGCGCCGCCACGGTAGGCCTTCCCCCGCATTCGGCCCTTCTGCATTTTTCTAAATTTGACTTTCTTTGGCGCTAACACAGCCCACCTTCTCCTTAATCGAGTTGCTTTAACCGAGTCTCCCGAGGGCCGACTCAGGCTTCAATTGCAGGGCAGGGAGAAGCTCGCCCTTGTAGATCCATGTCTTGACACCGATCTGCCCCATCGTGGTGTGGGCTTCAGCGAACCCGTAATCCACTTCCGCCCGGAGCGTGTGAAGAGGAACACGACCTTCGCGGTACCATTCTGTCCGTGCAATTTCAGCACCACCCAGACGACCGGCCACCATGATCTTGATCCCTTGGGCCCCGAGGCGAAGCGCAGACTGCACACTCCGCTTCATGGCTCGACGGAAAGCTACGCGCTTTTCCAACTGAGTCGCAACATTCTCGCTGACAAGCTGCGCATCCAACTCCGGCTTCTTGATTTCCTTGACCGTGATGTAGGCCTGACCAGAATATTCCTTTTCCAAGGCGGCCTTCAGCTTATCGACCTCCGCCCCTTTTCGTCCGATAATGATACCCGGGCGAGCGGTATGGATGATCACGCGAGTTTGGTCTCCGGAACGCTCAATCTCCACCTTCGCCACGCCTGCGTGATAGAGCTTCGCCTTCACCATTTTGCGAATCTTGATGTCCTGGTGAAGCAACTTGGCGTAATCCTTATCGGCATACCAACGCGAACTCCAGGTGTAGTTGTATCCGACGCGATACCCAATTGGATGTGTCTTTTGACCCATTGAAAATGAACCTCAATATAAATGTGCAGACATTACTTACCGGCACCAGCGGACGGCACAGCCACTGCGATGGTGATATGGCTGGTACGTTTCTGAATCGAATTGGCACGCCCCATGGACCTTGCGCGGAATCGCTTATAAATCGGGCCGCAATTCACGATGGCCTGCGACACCCACATGTCCTCGCTATCCCCCAGTTCTTTTTGCTCCGCATTCGCCACCGCCGATCTGAGTAGCTTCTCTACCACTCTTGCCGCATGCCTGGGCGTAAGCCTGAGCATGGCAAGGGCCCGAGGAACCTGCTGGCCACGGATCATATCGACGACCACGCGAGCTTTCCTCGGAGTAACACGAACGAATCTCAAATTTGCCTTAGCTTCTGCCATATCTCACCTTTTCGGAACCGGTCGGCCCCGCTCAAACAGATACCTTACTTAAGGGCAACCGCTTTCTCGGTCTTTGCCTGACCATGCCCCTTAAAGAACCTGGTGGGTGCAAACTCCCCCAACTTGTGGCCGACCATATTTTCAGTGACGAAGACCGGAATAAATTTCTTCCCGTTATGCACCGCAAATGTGTGGCCGATCATGTCGGGCACCACAGTCGATCGTCGCGACCAGGTCTTGATAAGCTTCCGATCCTTGGATTGATTCATCTGCTCGACCTTCCTGAGAAGATGATCATCCACAAATGGGCCCTTTGATACTGAACGAGGCATAGTCCGCTCCTACTTCTTCCTGCGCGCGATAATGAATTTGTCGGTGGCTTTATTCTTCCTGGTCTTATATCCCTTGGTAGGCGTACCCCAAGGCGACACAGGATGAGGATTCCCTTGCCCGGACTTTCCCTCACCACCACCATGCGGGTGATCAACAGGGTTCATTACGACGCCGCGAACATGCGGGCGCTTCCCTTTCCAACGTGACCGGCCGGCCTTCCCCACGACAATATTCTCATGATCCACATTACCGACCTGACCAACCGTGGCCCGGCACGATGCCAAAACCTTGCGCATCTCCCCGGACTTCAGACGAATCTGCACATATACCCCGTCTCGCCCCATTACCTGCGCAAACCCGCCGGCGCTACGAATCAACTGCCCCCCCTTACCAGGCCGCAATTCAATGTTATGAATTGTCGTACCTAGCGGAATGTTGGCCAAGGGCAATGCATTGCCCGGTCGAACTTCCGCTTCCGGCCCTGCCTCGACAAGGTCGTTTACAGCCAATCCCACAGGAGCGAGGATATATCGCTTTTCGCCGTCCCGGTAATACAGCAAAGCAATGCGCGAGGAGCGATTCGGATCATACTCGATCGCCGCAACCTTGGCAGGAATCCCGACCTTATCGCGCAAAAAATCGATCTGTCGGTAGAGACGCTTATGCCCCCCTCCACGGAATCGAATCGTCTGGCGTCCATCATTATTTCTGCCGCCCGTACGGAGATGAAAATCGGTGAGCGCCTTCTCCGGTCGCTTTTTCGTCAGCTTCTCATCCTTGAGTGCGGTCATACCACGTCGCCCAGGAGAGGTTGCCTTATACGCTTTCAATGCCATAACTGATTTACCTACTTGAAGATGAGCAAACCATTAACCTAGACGCTTTCGTACAATTCCAGCTTCTCACCCGGCTTCAAGGTCACGAAGGCCTTCTTCCAATCCGAACGCCTTCCCACGAAACGTCCCAAGCGCTTGACCTTGCCCTGCGTGTTCACCACGTTGACACGGGCGACTTTTACCTTGAGCAGCGTCTCCACCGCCTGGCGGATCTGAATTTTGTTGGCATTCGGATGCACCAAAAACCCAACCGTATTGCCCTGCTCACGGAGTGCCGTAATCTTTTCCGTCAGCAACGGCTGGATAAGCACCTGATGGAGGTCACCTTTCATGACCAAACCTCCCGGACACGATCCATTTCGCGTTGCGGAATAACCAATGAGTCGCAGCGCAATACATCATACACATTCAATTCCTCTGGCCTGACCAAGGTCACCTTGGAGAGATTCTTTCCAGCCTGCACAACATCCATCCGCCCCTCCCCGACAACCAGCAATACCGAGCCAGCCAGGCCCAACTGGGCCAATGCCTGAGAAAGCAATTTAGTCTTGGGCTGCGCGAGGGTGAGATCGGAAACCACAATGACATTTCCCTCAGCCAATTTTACAGAAAGAGCACTCTGCAGAGCGGCGCGGTACTTCTTTCTTGGCATCACGAACGCGTAACTGCGAGGTTTCGGGCCAAATACCGTCCCGCCGTGCCTCCAGACCGGAGAACGCAACGAACCAGCGCGCGCACGGCCCGTATGCTTCTGCTTCCATGGCTTCTTACCAGAGCCACTGACCTCGCCACGACGCAACGTGGATGCCGTTCCTTGGCGCCCACAGGCACGCTGCATGACGACTGCCTCATGGACAAGCGCAACACGCGACTCACATCCAAACACTTCGTTGGGCAACTCGATCGTGCCTACTTTGTTCTTTTTGGCATCAACAACATCAACTTTCGGCATAGCTTAACTCTTCTTCGATTTTCGGACGAGGAGCAGGCCGTTCGCGCCACCAGGCACCGCACCGCGGACGAATAACAGGTTTTCTTCAGGACGCGCGTCAACCACCTTCAGTCGCTGGACAGTGACTCGCTCGGATCCCATATGACCAGGAAGAGTCTTGTTCTTCCACACCCTGGAGGGATAAGAGCTGCTTCCAATGGAACCAGGCGCTCGATGAAACATGGAACCGTGCGATTCTGGACCGCCGGAGTAATTATGACGCCGCACCACCCCCTGAAACCCCTTCCCCTTGGAGACGCCGACTACATCGACCCAGTCACCTTTCTTAAAAATATCGACCTTGATGGTCTGACCGACGGACACTTCGCCGGCCCTCGGAAATTCCCGCAGCCACCGACTGGCAGGGGCTTGCTGCTTCTTCAAATGACCGAGTTCGGCCTTTGATAGCTTACGATCCTTCACCTCTCCAAATGAGAGCTGAACGGCCTCATACCCGTCACGCTCCTTGGTCTTAATCGCCACCACTCGACAAGGACCAGCCTCGATGACCGTCACCGGCTCAAGAACGGTCTCGTCGTACATTTGGGTCATCCCCAACTTTTTTCCCAACAATCCGTTTGTCATCGTCGTCCTATCAGCCCCTCGGTGCTTAACCTTAGCATCAGAGCTTGATTTCCACATCCACACCCGCCGCCAAGTTCAACTTCATCAAGGAGTCCATGGTCTCCGGCGTCGGCTCCATAATATCCAGCAAGCGCTTATGCGTTCGGATTTCGAACTGTTCACGGGACTTTTTATCGACATGGGTTGAGCGCTGAACCGTGAAACGCTCTATCTTTGTCGGCAGCGGAATTGGCCCCACGACTCTAGCCCCGCTCCGTCGAACGGTATCCACAATCTCAACCACCGACTGATCAAGTACGCGGTAGTCAAACCCCCGCAGCCTGATGCGAATCCTTTGATCGACTTTCACGCTCCACTCCTCACAAGCCGGCCCTGCGCCAGCCTAACTACGCTAAGATTTCCGTGACGACGCCGGAGCCGACGGTCTTGCCGCCTTCGCGGACCGCAAACCGCAACCCCTGATCCATCGCGATCGGACTGATCAACTCCCCCGTCACCGTCACATTATCCCCCGGCATCACCATCTCCACCCCCGGATTCAACGTCACCACCCCCGTCACGTCCGTCGTCCGGAAATAGAACTGCGGCCGGTACCCGTTGAAAAACGGCGTATGCCGCCCCCCCTCTTCCTTCGTCAAGACATAGATCTCCGCCTTGAACTTCGTGTGCGGCGTGATGCTCTTCGGCTTCGCCAACACCATGCCCCGCTCCACATCCTCTTTCTTCGTCCCCCGGAGCAGCACCCCGATGTTGTCGCCCGCCTGCCCCTCATCCAGCACCTTGCGGAACATTTCCACGCCCGTCACCACCGTGGTCTGCGTCGGCCGCAACCCCACAATCTCGATTTCGTCGCCCACCTTCACGATGCCCCGCTCGCACCGTCCCGTCACCACCGTGCCCCGCCCGCTGATCGTGAACACGTCTTCGATCGGCATCAAAAACGGCTTGTCGATGGCCCGCGTCGGCGTCGGAATGTAGGTGTCGATGGCCTCCAGCAACTTCAGGATCGACGGCACCCCCAGCGGCCCCTGATCCCCCTCCATCGCCTTCAACGCCGAGCCCTGAATGATGGGAATCTTCTCCCCCGGGAATTCATACTTCGTCAGCAGCTCCCGCACTTCCAATTCCACCAGGTCCAGCAACTCCTTGTCGTCAACCTTGTCCGCCTTGTTCAAGAACACCACAATGTACGGCACCCCTACCTGCCGAGCCAGCAGGATATGCTCCCGCGTCTGCGGCATCGGACCATCTGCGGCACTCACCACCAAAATCGCCCCGTCCATCTGCGCGGCGCCCGTAATCATGTTCTTCACATAGTCCGCGTGCCCCGGGCAGTCGACGTGCGCGTAGTGCCGGTTGTCCGTCTCGTACTCCACGTGGCTGATCGCAATCGTCATGATCTTCGTCGCGTCGCGCCGCCCCTGGCTCTCGCTCGCCTTCGCCACTTCGTCGTAGCTCACGAACTTCGCCATCCCCCGCTCCGAGCAGATCTTGGTCAGCGCACTCGTCAGCGTCGTCTTCCCATGGTCCACATGCCCAATCGTCCCAATGTTCACGTGGGGCTTCCGTCGCTCAAATTTCGCCTTCGCCATCCCCGATCCTCCCCTGATTCACACAACCTACGCCTTATTCACCACGATGCTTAGCCGTGATCGCGTCCGCAATCTGCCTTGGCACCTGATCATATCGATCAAATTCCATACTGTAGGTAGCCCGTCCCTGTGTTCGTGAACGCAAGTCCGTGGCATATCCAAACATTTCCATCAACGGCACAGTGGCATCGATGGCCTGCGCCCCGGCCCGCACCTTCATCCCCTGAACCTTCCCACGCCGACCATTAAGATTGCCGATGACATCCCCCATAAACTCTTGAGGAACGAGCACTTCGACCTTCATGATCGGCTCAAGCAGGACAGGATCCGCCTTTTTGCAAGCATCGGCAAAACCCATGGACGCTGCTATCTTGAACGCCATTTCATTGGAGTCCACATCATGATAGGAACCATCGATGACCGTCACCCGAACATCACGCAGCGGGAAGCCAGCGACTACCCCAGTCTCCATCCGCTCCTTCACGCCTTTTTCAATAGCAGGGATATACTCCTTAGGGATGGCGCCGCCAACGACCTTATTGACAAACTCCAACCCCTTACCAGATTCCGAAGGCTCGACCGTCAAAACAACGTGACCATACTGCCCTCGACCGCCCGTCTGCTTGATGTACTTCGACTCGGCTTCTGCCTTGCGACGAATAGTCTCCCTAAAGGCGACCTCCGGCTTCCCAACGTTGGCCTCAACCTTAAACTCCCGCAATAGGCGATCAACGATGATCTCAAGATGGAGCTCGCCCATGCCGGCGATAATGGTCTCGGCCGTTTCCTCATCTGTACGTACACGGAAAGACGGATCTTCCTGCGCCAGCTTCTGCAAGGCGAAGCCCATTTTTTCCTGATCCTGCTTCGTCTTCGGCTCGATCGCCATCGCAATGACTGGCTCAGGAAACTTCATCACTTCCAAAAGAACGGACTGCTTCTCATCGGCCAGCGTGTCACCAGTGGTAGCACTCTTCAACCCCACGGCGGCCGCAATATCACCCGCGTACACAATCTCAATTTCTTCTCGCTTATTCGCGTGCATCTTAAGAAGGCGGCCGATTCGATCCTTCGTCCCCTTCGTGACATTCAAAACCGCGGTCCCGGTCTTCAAGGTCCCGGAATAAACCCGGAAGAACGTCAGCTGACCCGCGAAGGGGTCCGTCATGATCTTAAATGCCAACGCTGAGAAGGGCTCAGAATCAGACGGCTCGCGCTTCACTTCCTTCCCACTATTGGGATCGACCCCAACGACGGCGGGAATATCCACCGGCGAAGGCAAATAATCGACCACTGCATCCAACAACTGCTGCACGCCCTTATTCTTAAAGGCCGAGCCACAGAGAACCGGCGTCACCCTCATGGCAATCGTGGCAGCCCGAATGGCGCGACGAACCTCTTCCTCGGTCAAAGACTGACCATTCAGATACTTCTCCATCACCTGATCGTCGTACTCGGCCACGGCCTCCAACATCTTTTCGCGATATTCATTGGCCTTATCGACAAGGTCAGCAGGAATTTCATCCACCTTGTACTTCGCACCCAATGTTTCGTCGTCGTAGAAAAATCCCTTCATCCTAACCAAATCAACAGATCCACGAAACTCGGCCTCTCGACCAATTGGGATCTGGATAGGCACAGGATTGGCTCCCAAACGGTCGATAATGGACTGGACGCTGGCATAAAAATCGGCACCAATCCGATCCATCTTATTCATGAAGGCAATACGTGGAACCTGATACTTATCAGCTTGCCGCCAAACCGTCTCCGACTGGGGCTCAACACCCTGCACCGAATCGAAAGCGGCAACCGCGCCATCAAGAACCCTGAGCGAACGCTCGACCTCGATGGTGAAATCGACGTGACCAGGCGTATCAATGATATTGATACGGTGATCGCGCCAAAAGCAGGTTGTCGCCGCGGCCGTGATCGTAATCCCTCGCTCGCGCTCCTGCTCCATCCAGTCCATGGTGGCTGCGCCCTCATGAACTTCACCCAACTTGTGCGTCATTCCCGTATAAAAGAGAATGCGCTCGGTGGTCGTCGTCTTTCCGGCATCGATGTGGGCCATAATGCCGATATTTCGAGTCCGCTCTAATGGTGTCTGCCTAGCCACAAATCCCCCAGAAAAACAAATGCGCCACCATCGAAGCCGCAAACCATCAGCCACGACGAACCACTACCGTCGCAGCCCGGCCCGACAGCAGCACGAAACCAAATTACCAACGATAATGAGCGAAGGCCTTATTCGCCTCGGCCATCCGGTGCACATCCTCCCGCTTCTTCACGGAAGCACCGGTATTATTGGAAGCGTCCAACAACTCTGCCGCCAACCGCTCCTGCATGCTCTTCCCGCCGCGCGATCGGGAAAAATCAGTGATCCACCGAAGCGCAAGCGAGACACGGCGAGACGGACGAATCTCAACCGGAACCTGATATGAGGCCCCGCCAACTCGGCGAGACTTCACCTCCACGACCGGCTTCACATTGTCGATGGCCGAACGGAAGATCTTCATCGGATCCCCACCGTTCGTCTTCTGCTGGATCAGATCAAAGGCACCATAACAGACGCGCTCCGCCGTACTTTTCTTGCCGCCAGCCATAAGCACATTCAAGAATTTCCCGACAAGCTTATCGCGATACTTTGAATCCGGCTGCGCTTCCCGGTGACCAAAAAATTGTCCGCGTGGCATCGTTATCCTATAGCGTAATGACTGTTGAGGTTCCGCAAGAACACAACCAAGTAACCAACCCTATTTCGGACGCTTCGCCCCATACTTGGACCGAGCCTGCTTTCGATCCGCCACACCGACCGCATCGAGAGAGCCTCGCACGATGTGATAACGCACACCAGGCAAGTCCTTGACCCTCCCCCCGCGCACCAGGACGATCGAATGCTCCTGAAGGTTGTGGCCAACACCAGGAATATACGTGGTGACCTCCATCCCATTGGTTAAGCGAACACGAGCGACCTTTCGAAGGGCCGAATTGGGCTTCTTTGGGGTGGTGGTATACACACGTAAGCACACACCACGTTTTTGAGGGCAGCGCTTCAGTGCCGGACTTTTCGTCTTGGACTTCATGAGCGTCCGGCCTTTACGGACAAGCTGATTAATCGTTGGCATTCACAGTACTCTTTCTTGAAAAAGCAACGAATTATTAAGATTTGTTCCTGAGCGAAGCCGTCGGATTATAGGGATGTATGCCATCCCTGTCAAGACCGTTCTTCGCCTCATTCGACTTTTTCGCGTTCGATTTCTCCTGCCACAGCGGTCTGTTGGGCAACGGCAACCGATTGAGCCTGCCCTCCCGTTACCTCAGCTTCAGCCTTGGCACTGGCCACGAACGTTTCTCGATATTCGTCAAATCCGCTTCCGGCAGGGATAAGTCGACCGACGATGACATTCTCCTTCAGGCCGAGCAAATTATCCTCACGACCGTTGATCGCCGCCTCAGTCAACACTCGGGTCGTCTCCTGGAAGGAGGCAGCGGAGATGAAGCTGTCGGTAGTCAGCGCAGCCTTGGTGATACCAAGCAATACCGGCTTACCCAATGCCGGCTTCCCATCCGCTTCCAGCACACGCTGATTCTCCAGATCGAAGAGGGACTTGCTCACCTGACTACCAGGCAAGAACGAGGTATCACCAGGGTCTTCAATCCGAACCTTCCGGAGCATCTGCCGCACGATGATTTCGATGTGCTTATCGTTGATCGAAACACCCTGCAAGCGATAGACGTCTTGCACTTCATCCACGAGATACTTCTGCAATTCTTTCGGCCCGAGAACGTCCAGGATGTCGTGGGGATTGGCCGATCCGTCCATCAAAGGCTCACCGGCCCGCACCCAATCTCCTTCATGGACGTTGACGTGCTTGCCCTTCGGAATGAAGTACTCCTTCACGTCACCCACCTTGTTGTCGACCATGACCTTCCGCATGCCCTTCACGAAGCCACCGTAGGACACTTCGCCGTCGATTTCGCTGATGACGGCTTGCTCCTTTGGTTTGCGCGCCTCGAATAATTCCGCGACACGCGGCAGACCGCCCGTGATGTCCTTGGTCTTGGTGGTTTCGCGCGGAATCTTGGCCAGCACGTCACCGGGATGAACCGTGGCGCCCTTTTCAACGAAGATGTGGGCGCCGACCGGCAAAAGGTATCGGGCAACGGGCGCTCCCGCCCCTGAGACCTTGGCGGTTTTTCCGCTTTCATCTTTGATTGACACGCGTGGACGAAGGGCCGCTCCACTCTGTTCGATGATGACCTTGCGTGACAATCCGGTCACCTCGTCGAACTCTTCCTTCATCGTGACGCCCTCGATGATGTCGCCGTAGGCAACTTTCCCGCCGGTTTCCGTCAGGATGGTGAGCGAGTAAGGATCCCATTCGACCAGCTTTTGGCCGACTTCAATACGATCGCCATCCTTCACCTTGATCTTGGCGCCGTACACGACGGGATACTTTTCGCGTTCACGGCCGCTGTCGTCCACGATCGCAATCTTGGCGTTGCGATTCATGACGACCCACTCGCCTTCCTTGTTGCGCACCGCAATGCCTGCGTTGTGCACATCGGCGTTCTTCTTCGCGTCGAAGCTCATGTACTTCATATGGCCGACGTGCTTGGATTCCAAGACGGTTTGCTCGACCACCTTACTCGCCGTACCGCCGATGTGGAAGGTACGCATCGTCAACTGCGTACCAGGCTCACCGATAGATTGCGCCGCAATCACGCCCACCGGCTCCCCCTTTTCCACGAGTCGGCCCCGTGACAAATCTCGCCCATAACACAACCGGCAAACCCCACGCTGCGACTGGCAGGTCAGCACCGAGCGAATCTTCACTCGATCGACACCGGCCTCCACAACCGCCTTGGCTTGCTCTTCATCGATTTCCTCATTGAAGGACACGATGATTTCGCCGGTCACAGGATCACGAATGTCCTCGCCCGCAAGCCGTCCCAAGAGACGCTCCTCGAGCGGTTGGATGATCTCGCCGCCTTCGAGCAAGGCGCTCACGATAATGCCATCCGTCGTGCCGCAGTCTTCCTCGCTGACGATAACGTCCTGCGCGATGTCAACCAACCGCCGCGTCAGGTAGCCGGAGTTGGCCGTCTTCAAGGCCGTATCCGCCAAGCCCTTGCGCGCGCCGTGGGTCGAAATGAAGTATTGCAAGACCGTGAGGCCCTCTCGGAAATTGGCAGTAATGGGCGTTTCGATGATTTCCCCGGACGGCTTCGCCATCAGACCACGCATACCACCCAGCTGTCGAATCTGTTGCGAGCTACCTCGCGCACCGGAGTCGGCCATCATGAAGATAGGGTTGAATGCTTCAGCCTTGGCCGGATCACCGCCGGCGCCCAATTCCTTCATCATCTCGTTCGCCACCTGCTCGGTGACGTGGGCCCAAATGTCGATCACCTTGTTGTACCGCTCGCCGTTGGTGATCAATCCCTCGGCATACTGCTTTTCGATTTCATTGACCTCGCGCTGCGCCTTGACGATGAGGTCTTCCTTGCGTGACGGTATATGCATGTTATCGATACAGATCGACATGCCCGCCTTGGTCGCATAGTGGAAGCCGAGACTCTTGATCTTGTCGAGGAACACGACCGTCTCGCGATGGCCGGCTTGGCGATAGACCGCATCGATGAGCTTGGTCATCTCCTTCTTGGTCATCAGCTTGTTCGCATCGGCGAACGGCATCATCGGAGGCAAGATTTCAGCCAAAATGACACGCCCTGCGGTCGTCTGGACCATGGAGCCGTTACAACGGACCTTGATCCTCGCATGTTCGTCCAGAGCTCCGGCATCATAGGCGATCCGCGCCTCTTCCGGCGAACCGAACATTTTTCCCTCACCCTTCGCGCCGACCCGCTCCTTGGTAAGCCAGTAACAGCCCAACACCATGTCCTGCGACGGCACGGCAATCGGCTTACCATTGGCAGGCGACAGGATGTTGTTGATCGACATCATGAGCACGCGCGCCTCGATCTGCGCCTCCACCGACAGGGGCACATGGACGGCCATTTGGTCGCCGTCAAAGTCGGCGTTGAATGCCGCGCACACGAGCGGGTGCAGCCGGATGGCCTTGCCCTCGACCAGCACTGGATCGAAGGCTTGGATGCCCAACCGGTGCAGAGTCGGCGCACGATTCAGCAGAACGGGATGCTCACGAATCACTTCGTCCAGCACATCCCAGACTTCCGGCCGCTCCTTCTCCACCAGGCGCTTGGCGCTCTTGATGGTCGTGGCGGCTCCGCGCTCTTCGAGCTTGTGGAAGATAAACGGCTTGAACAGTTCCAGCGCCATCTTCTTCGGCAAACCGCATTGATGCAGGCGGAGTTCGGGACCAACCACGATGACCGTACGGCCTGAATAGTCGACTCGCTTCCCGAGGAGATTCTGCCGGAAGCGTCCCTGTTTTCCCTTCAGCATGTCGCTCAAGGATTTCAGCGGTCGCTTGTTTGGCCCGCGGATGGCCCGCCCGCGCCGACCGTTGTCGAAGAGCGCATCGACCGCTTCCTGAAGCATCCGCATTTCGTTGCGAATGATCACCCCCGGCGCCTTCAGTTCGATCAAACGCTTCAACCGATTGTTGCGGTTGATGACGCGGCGGTACAGATCGTTCAAGTCCGACGTGGCAAAGCGCCCCCCATCCAGGGGCACCAACGGACGCAGCTCAGGGGGCAATACCGGGATGACGTCCATAATCATCCATTCCGGCTTGTTTCCGGAACGGCGGAACGCCTCGAGGACCTTGAGTCGCTTGGCGTACTTCTTCTTCAACGCGGCCGAGGCCGAGGCCTTCGCCTTGACATGCAACTCATCCCACTGCGCATTGATATCGACCTTGCGGAGCAATTCGCGAATCGCCTCGGCTCCGATGCCGACCTTGAATGCACCGCTTCCGTACTCCGACTGCAACGAGCGCAATTTTTCTTCCGATACGAGTTCTTGCTCGCTCATACTGGTAGATCCCGGATCCACCATGACATAACTCTCGAAGTACAGAATCTTTTCGAGCTGCTTGAGACTCATGTCCAGCAACGTACCGATTCGGCTGGGCACCCCCTTGAGGAACCAGATGTGGGCAACCGGAGCCGCCAGCTCGATATGGCCCATCCGCTCGCGGCGTACCTTCGACTGAATGACTTCCACGCCGCATTTGTCGCACACGATGCCCCGATGCTTCATGCGCTTGTACTTGCCGCAATTACATTCCCAGTCCTTGATCGGCCCGAAAATTTTGGCGCAAAACAGCCCATCTTTTTCGGGCTTGAAGGAACGATAGTTGATGGTCTCCGGCTTCTTGACTTCGCCGTACGACCACGACCGGATTTTCTCGGGCGACGCGATGCGAATCCGCATCGAGTCGAACGACACCGAGTCACGCGGCTTTTCGAACAATGTGTATACGCCTTCCAAGGTTGATCCCTCCTTAACGGTCGCCTGACCGCAGTTCTGAGTTATGAGCGCTGTGCGATTCGGTCCTCAACACTCAGCCCTAGAATCAGTCCTTCGATTTCACCAATTCGACATCAAGCCCAAGGCTCTGCAGTTCCTTGACCAACACGTTGAACGACTCCGGCAAACCCGGTTCGAGAAACGGTTCGCCCTTTACGACCGCCTCATACATGCGCGAACGACCAGGCACGTCATCCGACTTCACAGTCAGGAACTCTTGCAAGGTGGAGGCAGCTCCGTAGGCTTGAAGCGCCCACACTTCCATTTCTCCCAACCGCTGGCCGCCGAACTGTGCTTTACCGCCCAGCGGTTGCTGGGTCACCAACGAGTAGGGGCCGATCGATCGCGCGTGAATCTTATCATCCACCAAGTGATGCAGCTTGAGCACATACATATATCCGACCGTCACCGGGCTGCTGAACGGCTCTCCCGTCTTGCCATCCATCAACACCGTCTGGCCGCTGGGAGAAATCTTGGCCTTCTTCAGCAAGTCTTTGATTTCTTTTTCCGATGCCCCGTCGAACACCGGGCTGGCCACTTTGATGCCCAATGCGCGGGCCGCCCAGCCAAGGTGTGTTTCGAGAATCTGCCCCACGTTCATACGAGACGGAACGCCCAACGGATTGAGCACAATTTCCACCGGGGTCCCATCCGGCAAGTAGGGCATGTCCTCCTCGGGTAGGACTCGAGAGACGACACCCTTGTTGCCATGACGACCGGCCATCTTATCGCCGACCTGGATCTTCCGCTTCATCGCGATATAGACCTTGACCAGCTTGATCACGCCGGGCGGCAATTCATCACCTCGCTTGAGGCGGCCCACTTTTTCGTCGTAGAGGGTCTGCAGGATTTCGATTTGCTCTTTGGCGCGCCGCTCGACATCCTCCAGCTCCTTCTGCTCGTCGGGATCGCTGAGAATGATATGCCGCACCATGTCGTCCGGCAGGCGCTTCAAGATTTCTGCAGTAAGTTTGCCTTTCTTCTTCAGAATCACGTCGCCGGTTTCAGGATCCATCAGGTCGCGACCGACGACTTTGCCCAGCAAGAGCTTCCGAACCTTCTTGGTCTTTTCGTCTTCAATGATGCGCAGCTCTTCCTGGTGGTCGCGCTGCAGCTTCATATGATCTTCACTCTCGATGCTTTTCGATCGCTCGTCCTTATCCAACCCCTTACGCGAGAAGATCTTCACGTCGACCACGATACCCTCGACGCCGGGAGGCACCGTCAACGAAGTATCCTTCACATCGCCGGCCTTTTCGCCGAAGATCGCGCGCAGGAGCTTCTCTTCCGGCGTCAGCTGCGTTTCGCCCTTCGGCGTCACCTTACCGACCAGAATATCGCCCGGCTTCACCTCCGCGCCGATGCGGATGATGCCGCTCTCGTCCAGATCGCGAAGGGCCTCTTCGCCGACGTTGGGAATGTCACGCGTGATATCTTCCTTGCCCAACTTGGTATCGCGCGCCTCGACCTCGAATTCCTCGATGTGGATCGAAGTGAACGCATCCTCTCGGACCAGCTTCTCACTCAAAAGAATGGCGTCCTCGAAGTTGTAGCCGCCCCACGGCATAAACGCGACCAACACGTTCTTACCGAGCGCGAGTTCGCCGTGATCGATCGCCGGACCGTCGGCCAATACCTGTCCCTTCTTGACCGGCTCTCCGATCCGGACAACCGGCGTCTGGGTAATACAGGTATTCTGATTCGACCGCTGGAACTTGATCATTTCATAAACATCAAGCCCCGAATCGTTTCTCTTCCGCCCATCCTTCGCGTCGACGCGCACCACAATGCGCGTCGCATCGACACTTTCGACCACACCTTCTCGCTTCGCCTGCACCACATACCCCGAGTCGCGCGCGACTACTGCCTCCATGCCGGTTCCGACCAGAGGGGCCTCTGCTTTCAACAGAGGAACGGCCTGCCGCTGCATGTTGGATCCCATCAACGCCCGGTTGGCATCGTCGTGCTCCAGGAAGGGGACCAATGCCGTCGCCACACTGACGACCTGCTTGGGCGACACGTCCATATATTCGACCTTGTCAGGCGTGGCCGTAATAAAATCGCCGCCCCACCGGGCCGAGACCGTTTCCGAGACCAGGCGGCCGGCTGAATCCACCTTTGAGTTGGCCTGGGCGATCACATACTTGTCCCCCTCGATCGCGGAGAGGTATTCAAGCTCATCGCCCACCTTGCCCTTCACGACCTTCCGATAGGGTGCCTCGATGAATCCGAATTCATTGATACGCGCATAAGTGGCCAGCGAGGTGATCAAGCCGATGTTCGGCCCTTCCGGTGTTTCGATCGGACAAATACGGCTGTAGTGCGACGGGTGGACGTCGCGCACTTCGAATCCCGCCCGCTCACGCGTCAAACCACCCGGCCCGAGCGCCGACAGGCGCCGCTTATGGGTAATTTCAGCCAGCGGATTGGTCTGGTCCATGAACTGCGACAACTGACTGCTGCTGAAAAACTCTTTGACCGCCGCCACCACAGGCTTGGCATTGATCAAGTCGTGCGGCAACACCGTTTCCATATCCAGGAGATTCATCCGCTCCTTAATGCTGCGCTCCATCCGTACGAGGCCGAGGCGGAACTGGTTCTCCAAGAGTTCGCCCACCGACCGGACGCGACGGTTGCCCAAATGGTCGATGTCATCGATTTCACCGCGCCCGATCTTCAGATTGACCAGGTACCGCACCACCTCCACGATGTCTTGTGCCGTGAGCGTCCGCTGTTCGAGCGAAAGATCAAGTCCCAGCTTTTTGTTCAGCTTCAGTCGTCCCACCGGCGACAGGTCGTAGCGCTTGGGGCTCAGAAACAGATTATCGAACAGCGCGCGGGCCGTCTCGACGGAAGGCGTTTCCCCCGGGCGGAGACGGCGATAAATCTCGACCATCGCCTCTTCCTTTGACCCCGTCCGCTCCATATCGAGCGTATCGAGAATCACCGGTGTAGCGCTCGTGGTGTCCAGGTAGATGACCTTGAACTCTTCGATATCGCTTTCGAGAATTTTTTCCAGGACCTCTTCCGTCAGTCGCTGATTTTTCTCGGCGAGCGTCTGCTTTTTGCCAGTATCCACCAACTCCGTCAGCACCGCACGACCGACCAGTTCCGCCGGAGCAACAGGAATCTCTTTGATCCCGGCAGCCTTCAGTTTGGCAATCACGACCTTGGTCAGCTTGCCCCCTTCTCGCACCAGCGGATCCTTACCGCCCTTCTCCGTGACTTCGGTCGAGCACTTCAACCCGTGATGGATTTCCGGATCGAGCTTTCGGAACAACTTGCCCCTGGACACCCGAATCTCTTCGACCGGGTAATACATCCGCAAGAGGTCGTCGGTGCTGTACCCGAAGGCCTTGAGGAGAATCGTAGCCGGCATCTTGCGACGCCGGTCGATCCGGACATACAAGATGTCCCGTGCGTCGAACTCGAAATCGAGCCACGATCCGCGATAAGGAATGATCCGCGCCGAGTAGAGCACTTTCCCGCTCGCGTGGGTTCTCCCCTTGTCATGGGTGAACGAGGCGCCGGGTGAGCGATGCAACTGACTCACCACGACTCGCTCGGTTCCGTTGATGAGGAATGTCCCGCGCTCGGTCATGAGAGGAAGCTCACCGACATAGACTTCCTGCTCGCGCACGTCCAAGACCTTCTTCTTCGGACCCTTGTCCTCCTTGTCGAAGACAATGAGGCGAACCCGCAGCTTCAGCGGAACGGCGAACGTCATGCCCTGCTCGAGACACTCCCGCTCATCGTACTTCGGAGTCCCCAGCGAATAACTGGAGAACTCCAACGCCGCCGTATTGTTGTAGTCCGTTATGGGAAAGACACTGGCCAATGCCGCCTGCAACCCTTGATCCTTTCGGCGATCCGGCTCGACTTCCATCTGAAGGAACTCTTCGTAGGACCGTTTCTGGATTTCAATAAGATCGGGAATGTCGATACTCGTACGGATGCGAGAAAAGTCCTTACGTTCGACAAACTCCGAAAGAGTCGATTCCGACATTCGTTAGTCCTCCAAGCTCATAAAAGGGATGGACACGCGGCCCATCCCATCGAACGACCCCACACACGGCAGACGACGGACGGACTACTTGACCTCGACCTTGGCTCCGCTCTCTTCGAGCTTTTTCTTCATGGTATCGGCCTCTTCCTTGGCCACGCCGGTCTTCACGGGCTTCGGAGCCCCCTCGACCAAATCCTTGGCTTCCTTCAAACCGAGGCTGGTGAGCTCGCGGACTACCTTGATGACCTGGATTTTCTTGTCGGCCGGGGCGCTGACCAAGACTACGTCGAACGAGGTCTTCTCTTCCGCCGGAGCCGCCGCCGCGCCGCCGCCCGCCGGAGCCGCCACCGCCACCGGCGCCGCTGCGGTCACGCCGAACCGCGTTTCCAACCCCTTGACCAACTCAGCCAATTCCAACACGCTCATGCCCTCGATCGCCTTGATCAATTCTTCCTGCGACAATTTGGTTCCTGCTGCTGACATGTCCCCCTCCCCTTTCTTTTTATCCTGAATGGCTGCAATGACTCGCACGAACTTGCTCAGTAGGCCGCTCAACGCATATACGACGCCGCGAATCGGGCCCTGCATGGCCGACAGCAACATCGCGATGAGCACTTCTTTTTTGGGCAGCTGGGCGACCGCCGCAAGGTCCTCGGCCTTGACCAACTTGCCCTCCAACACTCCAACCGTGACCTTGATTTTCTCCGAGCGCTTTTCGGCCTGGATGAAATCCTGCAGGATTTTGGCCGGACTGACGGGGTCATCATATCCGATGATCAGTCCTATCGGTCCCTTGAAGTGGTCCTTTGCATCGGCAAGGATCGTCCCCCCCGACGCCCGGACGGCCAACGTATTCTTGACCACGCAATACTCGGCCTTCGCACCGCGCAACTGACGACGCAATTCCGTCATCTGGTTTACGGGCAGGCCGGCGCACTCCGTCAAAATCGCCAAGCGGGCGCGACCGAACTTTTCCGCCAACTCCGCGATCGCTGTTGCCTTTTCTTCTTTCTTCATACTTTCCCCCTACTGAGAACGGCCCGTTCTCACCCACCCAACTTCGACAAGGCCACGGGATCCAACTTCACGCCGGGCCCCATAGTGCTCGACATCGTCACGCTTTTCAGATAACGCCCCTTGCAGGACGATGGCTTGGCCCTGATGACGGACTCCAAGACGGCCTGGGCATTGTCACAGAGCTTTTGAGCTTCGAACGATACCTTGCCGACGGCAACCTGCACGATCCCGGCCTTCTCGACCTTGAACTCCACTCGTCCCTTGCGGATCTCGTTGACCGCCTTGCCCACCTCAAACGTCACCGTCCCCGTCTTCGGATTCGGCATAAGCCCCCGGGGCCCAAGCACCTTGCCCAACTTACCGACCGAGGCCATGAGATCGGGAGTCGCGATGGCACAATCGAACTCCATCCATCCCCCCTTGATCTTCTCCATCAAGTCGTCAGCCCCGACGAAATCGGCGCCGGCTTGCTTGGCTTCCTGCTCTTTTTCGCCCTTGGCGAAGACCAGAACGCGCAATTGCTTACCGGTTCCATGGGGTAAGGCCGTGGTCCCACGCACCATTTGGTCCGAACGCTTCGGATCAATGCCCAACCGAATGGCTAGATCCACGGATTCATCGTATTTCGCGTAGGCTGCCTGCTTGACGACCTCGACGGCCTCCTGCAGTCCATACAGCCTGGGCTCAACCTTCGCTTGAGCCGCGGTCATCTTCTTTCCCATACTGCTACTCCTTCACATCCGACGGATGTTGACTCTACCGAGACTCACTGGACGGCAATGCCCATGCTGCGCGCGGTTCCCTGAATGATCTTGATCGCTCCTTCGAGATCGGCCGCATTGAGGTCAGACATCTTCTTCTGCGCGATCTCACGAATCTGAGCTTGACTGACTTTCCCGACCTTATCCTTGTGTGGGATTCCAGACCCCTTAATGATTCCCGCGGCCTTCTTGAGGAGATCCGACGCCGGCGGCGTCTTCATGATGAAGGTGAAGCTCCGGTCTTTGTACACGGTGATAATGACCGGAATGATGCTGTCGCCCTCTTTCTGCGTTTTCGCGTTGAATTGCTTGCAGAACTCCATGATGTTCACGCCATGTTGTCCCAGCGAAGGGCCGACCGGCGGCGCAGGATTGGCTTTCCCTGCCGGGATTTGCAACTTGATCTGTGCGGACACTTCCTTAGCCATGAATTACTCCCTGAAGACTGCGGACTGAGCACGAGGACTGAGAGCGGCTCTCAGTCCACCCTCTCGAATCCAGTGATCTCAAATACGTTCGACCTGCAAGAAGCCAAGTTCGACCGGCGTCGAGCGGCCAAAGATGCTGACGAATACCTTGACACGGCTGTGGTCGGCATCTACCTCATCGACCGCGCCGTTGAACCCCAAGAACGGCCCGTCTACGATCCTCACGTTGTCACCCTTGATGAACCGGACCTGTTCGCGCGGTCCCGCTGCTCCGGCATCCACCTGCTTCAACAACGACTCGATTTCTTCCTGCGACAACGGTGTCGGCTGTGCGCCTCCGCCCACGAACCCTGTCACCTTGGGCGTTTCCTTGATCAGTTGGAGCGTCTCGTCGGCGAGTGGGGACTCCAATTCGACCAGGACATAGCCCGGAAAAAACTTTCGCCGCGACGTACGACGCTTCCCATCCTTGATTTCGATGACGTCTTCCGTGGGAACCAACACCTGCCCCAATTGCTCGGTCAGGCCCATCTGGTTCGCACGCTCCATGAGGCTGGCCTTCACGCGCCCTTCAAACCCTGCATAGGTATGGATGACGTACCAGTTCTTATTGCTCATCGTCTCCTCTCAGCTGAACATCCAGCACCGTATCGTCCGGGTCATGCCGAACTTGTCCAGCCGCACCGCGCACTTAAATCACCTTGCGCATCAGCCAGCCGAGGACGGAGTCCATCAGCGATAGATACAAGGACATAAGGACACAAAACACGATCACCACCGTCGTGGCGCCGATTGTTTCCGCCCTCGTCGGGAACGAAACCTTCTTCAGTTCGCCGCGCACACCGTCAAAAAATTCTCGAATCGAAGCGCTCAGTCGCTGAAACACGATATCTCTCCTTCACACACTCGCACTGGCCGCCAAAGCCCTCTCGCCCAATCGATCGCGGGACGGCTTGGCAGGGGCACTAGGATTTGAACCTAGACTCTCGGTTTTGGAGACCGATGTGCTGCCATTGACACCATGCCCCTCCGCATCGATCCGGGCACGCCGGACCCGACGCACCGGCACCTCACAAGGCGAAGCGCTACTTCACCTCTTTGTGGGCACTGTGCTTCCGACAAAACTTACAGAACTTGTTCCGCTCCAGCCGGTCCGGATCGTTCTTCTTGTTCTTGCGGGTCGTATAGTTCCGCTGCTTACAGACCGTGCAGGCCAAATCGATGATATCTCGCATGTCCCATTCAGCAAGGCGCGATCCGCTCGACGCCTCGCGCCTCCTACTACGCTAAGATTTCCGTGACGACGCCGGAGCCGACGGTCTTGCCGCCTTCGCGGACCGCAAACCGCAACCCCTGATCCATCGCGATCGGACTGATCAACTCCCCCGTCACCGTCACATTATCCCCCGGCATCACCATCTCCACCCCCGGATTCAACGTCACCACCCCCGTCACGTCCGTCGTCCGGAAATAGAACTGCGGCCGGTACCCGTTGAAAAACGGCGTATGCCGCCCCCCCTCTTCCTTCGTCAAGACATAGATCTCCGCCTTGAACTTCGTGTGCGGCGTGATGCTCTTCGGCTTCGCCAACACCATGCCCCGCTCCACATCCTCTTTCTTCGTCCCCCGGAGCAGCACCCCGATGTTGTCGCCCGCCTGCCCCTCATCCAGCACCTTGCGGAACATTTCCACGCCCGTCACCACCGTGGTCTGCGTCGGCCGCAACCCCACAATCTCGATTTCGTCGCCCACCTTCACGATGCCCCGCTCGCACCGTCCCGTCACCACCGTGCCCCGCCCGCTGATCGTGAACACGTCTTCGATCGGCATCAAAAACGGCTTGTCGATGGCCCGCGTCGGCGTCGGAATGTAGGTGTCGATGGCCTCCAGCAACTTCAGGATCGACGGCACCCCCAGCGGCCCCTGATCCCCCTCCATCGCCTTCAACGCCGAGCCCTGAATGATGGGAATCTTCTCCCCCGGGAATTCATACTTCGTCAGCAGCTCCCGCACTTCCAATTCCACCAGGTCCAGCAACTCCTTGTCGTCAACCTTGTCCGCCTTGTTCAAGAACACCACAATGTACGGCACCCCTACCTGCCGAGCCAGCAGGATATGCTCCCGCGTCTGCGGCATCGGACCATCTGCGGCACTCACCACCAAAATCGCCCCGTCCATCTGCGCGGCGCCCGTAATCATGTTCTTCACATAGTCCGCGTGCCCCGGGCAGTCGACGTGCGCGTAGTGCCGGTTGTCCGTCTCGTACTCCACGTGGCTGATCGCAATCGTCATGATCTTCGTCGCGTCGCGCCGCCCCTGGCTCTCGCTCGCCTTCGCCACTTCGTCGTAGCTCACGAACTTCGCCATCCCCCGCTCCGAGCAGATCTTGGTCAGCGCACTCGTCAGCGTCGTCTTCCCATGGTCCACATGCCCAATCGTCCCAATGTTCACGTGGGGCTTCCGTCGCTCAAATTTCGCCTTCGCCATGATTCACTCCTTTTCTAAAACACTGAAGGTAGTACCCCGTCGCGCTCAAGCATCCAGCGCTCCTGGTCGAGCTAGCTCTATATATGGAGCCCACGACGCGGATTGAACGCGTGACCTCGTCCTTACCAAGGACGTGCTCTGCCAACTGAGCTACGTGGGCCCTCAACACGTATGGCCATGGCACTTCCCGATCGCCATGACATCGGAGAATATCAGCGTTAGACCGAGCAGGCCTGGTTTGGAGCGGGCGATGGGATTTGAACCCACGACAGCCAGCTTGGAAGGCTGGAACTCTACCACTGAGCTACGCCCGCCCACGGCCCCCCAACAGATCCCTTCCTGTCACGGCCTACTCAACAGTGCGCCGTTTCGAGCCAACCAGACCCAGCGGATAACACACTCAACTCCACTCGCTTGCTCCGCACCCGCGTTAGGCGCCGAAGCTGAACCGGCTCGATATGGTGGGCAGGCAAGGATTCGAACCTTGGAAGACATAAGCCAGCAGATTTACAGTCTGCCCCCTTTGGCCACTTGGGTACCTGCCCCTCCGGCACCCGGCTCCATATACAATTTTTCAACGCACGTACGTTCAAACCAGACAAACCACTCGCTGGAGCAGCCCCATCTCCCCTCTGCGGAGAATGAAAGTAAGCCCCACCACGCACAGCTCCCCAGCGAAACGACAGGGCTGGAATGCTGAAGAAATGAGGATTGGTTTGGCTTTGAAAGCAGCCGATTTTATTTGTGACGCGTTCTATTGTCAAGGGGGTATGTTCTATGCAGGAACAAATCAGGGAGTGGGTGGAATTTGGCAGGTACCCTGAGTACTGACGCTCAACCTTGGCCGCTTCAGCACTGCCTCGGCCTGGCGGATCAATTCAACCGGACTCCCCAGCACCTCTTTCATCAGGGTCGTCAACTCCTGGGCGGAAAGCCGAAACTCCGGCGCGAGGAATCGCTTACGCGCCATGGCCTGCTCGCTGGGATCTTCAGGTTCATAATAGCCCTTCAGATCCGCCTCCCCGTCCGCTTTTTCGAGGCGGGCCAACCAACCGGACGGGCTGAACGGTTGCGCCGCCCCCTTCGCAGGCTTCCCCACCTCCAACTGCGTCCAGACCGCCCAGCCGATGAAGATGGCCCAGGTTTCGTTCAGCACCTCCCACGACTCCGTTTCGCTGAGGAATCGTTCCTCCTTCTGATCTTTCTTTTGCAGCAGCGGAGTGATCAGCACATGTTGATACCGACAACGTTGTTGTTCCCGCGCAAACGCCAGTAAGCCCGGTCCGTTGGCAGACTGCGTCTGTTCAAGAAAATCCATATAGGCATGGAACAGCTCGTGATACAGCGTCTCCAGCTCTTTGTGTGTCAACCGTTTCAGAGGCCGCAACGTACCCCCCGCCGCATTCAACGACAACGAACGATTGAGGACCATTCGATGCTCCGCGGGATGATACTCGGCGGCGTAGGCATGCAAATCCTCAAACTCAAACCGAACGAATTGTGCGGGAATCTGCTCAAGAAATTTGGTCGGCAGTTGCAACGCCTTGGCCTCAGCAATCAAGGTCGTCCATAGCCTGGAGGAATCGGGGTGCGGCCCACCGGACTCCGCTCCAGCCGATCCCACAAAAACCAGCCCTACCCACAGCACAAGGGCCCATAGACCAAGCAGACGGGAAAGACGGTTACGACAGGAAGACATCTGGAGCATGGTGCTGGAAACTCGCGGAAGGCCGATGGACAACTACAGCGTCGGCGAGCACTCGTCAATACGAATCTCGATCACGTCCCCATTCATACGCCCCCCCCTCCTCGACCAGAGCCAAGGTCTCGAAGAGCTGTGGAGAGACATGATCAAGAAAACGCGAGGGTTTGGATAATAACATCCCGGAACTCTTATCATACACATTGATTGGATAGATGAGGAAGAGGTGCCGCTTGGCTCGAGTGACTGCGACGTAGAGGAGTCGCCGCTCCTCTTCCAATTCCTCATCCGTGTTGAATGAGAACACGGACGGAAACTTTCCATCCACCACCCAGATCAGGAAGACACATTGCCATTCCAGCCCCTTGGCGGAATGGATGGTGGAAATGACCACCTGTTCATCGTCCGATCCCAGCGGATCCACGCCGACCGCGCTGCCCTCCGGAGGGGAGAGGGCCAAATCCGCCAACAGCTCGGTCAGGCTAGGATAACTTTCAGCAACGGTGTGCAGGTGGTCGAGATCGCGAATACGTTTGGGATAGTCGTCATGCTGATCCTTCAGGATCGGCAGATAGTACTCGTAGATCCGATTCACCTGTTCCGTCGGGCTGAGATCATCCGAGGCGGCAAACCCTTCCAAGACCAAGGCCAAATCCTTCAGTCCCTTTCCCGCCCGTCCACGGCTCTCCCGCAACACTCGATAGGGATCGGCGGTCCGCACGATCGTCGAAACGAGATCCTGAGCCTTCTTCGGTCCCACCCCTTCCACCAGCATTAACACCCGATGCCAACTCACCGCATCCTGAGGATTGAGGACCACCCGCAGATGGGCAAGCACATCTTTGACGTGGGCAGCCTCGATAAATTTAATTCCTCCCCGCTTCACAAAAGGTATACCGCACCGAGACAGCTCGATTTCCAAATCGAAGGCGTGAAAGCTCGATCGAACCAGCACGGCGATCTCATTGAGCGGGACCCCTTCCTCACGCAACTCCAAAATCTTTTGCGCCACGAAGCGCGATTGGGCGTTTTCCCCGGCTGCTTCAACCAAGGCCGGAAGCGGACCATCCAACTTGCGGGTAAACAGACGTTTCGAGTACTTCTCCGGCGCTTCCTGAATGATCTCGTTGGCCACACTGAGAATCGGTTGCGTGCTGCGGTAGTTCTCTTCGAGCTTGTAAATTTTGGCGCCGGGAAACCAGGTGGGAAATTCCATGATGTTTCGGAACGTGGCCCCCCGGAAGGCATAAATGGACTGAGAATCGTCGCCCACGACCATGACGTTCTCGTGGGTCGCGGCCAACTTGCGAATCAGCTCGGCCTGCAACCGATTGGTGTCCTGATATTCATCCACCAAAATATGCCGAAACTGCTGAGACACCGCCCATCTGGTCGCCTCGTCCTTGTCCAACACGTCCCGCAACAGCACCAAGAGATCATCATAATCCAGCAACTGCCGCTGCCGCTTGGTAGCCCGATACGCCTGCTGCAGCTTCGCCAAGTCGTTCAGATGGTCCGCAAAGTGGGCAAACTCTTCGAGCACGATGTCTTCCAACGACCGCAGGGTGTTCTCGCACTTGCTGAAGACCTCCGCGATGGTGCCCTTGCGGGGAAACCGCTTGTCCTTTTCATTGAGTTCCATCTGGGCACGCAACAGGGCGATGAGGTCTTCGGCATCCCCGCGGTCCATAATTGTGAAGCCAGGTTCGATGCCCAACACCCGCCCGTAACGCCTGAGCAGCAGATTGGCGATGGAGTGGAAGGTTCCGCCGCAGACTCGTTGACTCCGCGCCCCGATCAGTTGCCCCGCGCGCTCCAGCATCTCCTCCGCCGCTTTCCGCGTGAAGGTCAGCAGCAAGATCCGTGCGGGGTCGACACCGGAATCGATCAAGTAGGCTACTCGGTGGACGAGCGTCCGCGTTTTCCCGCTGCCGGCTCCGGCAATGACCAGCGCGGGCCCTTCTCCGGCCGTCACCGCCGCATACTGCTGGGGATTCAGCGTGCCGGCATAGTCCAGCGACAGCTTCGGGGGGGCGGTCGGTTCGGAGGCACGTTTCAGAATGTATGGTTTGACGTCTCGATTCATGACGGCAGCGATTCGTAGCCGTGAGGCCCGCACAGCGGACGCGCTGTATAACATACCACCTGATGCCTTGCAACGAACAGGAGCGGCCGGTCACCGTTCGTCGCCCCTGCGGAATGGCGCAACACTTGGCCCCTGAAAGTGAGTTGTATATAATGCCGCTCACCTAGAGGAGGGTTATGACGGCAGAGCAAGACATTTTGGCACAACAAAGGCAGACGGTTGCAGAGCTCATGCTCGCGGTGGCGGGCGAGTCGGTCTCCGTCATTAAACGCGCGGCGCCGGAACAGGCGCTGAAGCTGAAGCGTCAGGAAGAGTGGGGGATCTACCTCGAATTCCTCCGCGTGATGTTCAACCTGGTCGATCGCGTGTCTGCCCTCCATGTTCCCCTCAAGGAACAGCCCCAGTTCATGGACCAGTTGACCGATGCCGTCATCGACCAGCTCAAGAAAGTCCTTGAGCCGGCCTTTGGCGCCGGGGAGGACCAGACGGAAATCGTCCTCACCATCGGCATGGCTGTCTCCGAAAGCCGCCAAACCTACGAACGCTACAGATTTCTGGTGACCGAAGATAGCGCCGGGCGAAACGATCTGTACCGGGATTTCAGCGAACGAATTGCCCGCGCGCTTGGGGTGCCCGGCAACCCCCAAGTCACCGCCGCCGCCACGCTCTGCATCAGCGCGGTCATCCCGGCCCTCTGCGGGATTTTCGAAGGCCAGGCTCCTCCTGGGACGGCGGAAGCCGCGGCTCAGACGGCAGCACCCCGTGGCGCCACAGGTACCGATATCAAGCTGGTGAGTGTCATGTCGAGCATCAAGGGCGAAGAAGTCGAAACGCGCTGGGGGCTCCACCCGCGCTTCCGTCAGGACTTGACCCAGGAGGAGGCGAAACAACTCACGGCGACCATGAACCGCGTCGCCAAAATCCTCGGTGAACGATACGCCACTGTCGCCTTTTCAGACCAGTGGGCCTCCTGGCACAAAGCCGGGCACGCCTGACGCAGCATTCGGAAAGAACGACCCGACGGTCCTCTTCCGCAGCCACTGACCACACTCCACGGAGGCGACGTGCAAGCACCCGATCAGCAACCCCAACCAGGGCCGGACAACGTACCGCAGAATCTGCATCGTTTGGGCGAGCTGGCCCATAATCTCTGGTGGAGTTGGAACGCCGCCGCCAGGCAATTGTTCGAGTCCATCGATCCGACCTTGTGGTTTCTCACCCATCACAACCCGGTGCAGTTATTGTCCGGCGTCAAGCCCGAACGACTGATGGCCCTGGCCAGTGATCCGCACTTCGTCCGCCAATACTCAGCCGTCCTGCGTACCTTCGACGAGTACATGAGCGACAAAAAAACCTGGGCGGCGACGGAATTTCCGGCACTCCAGAGCGCTCCCATCGCGTATTTTTCGGCCGAGTTTGGACTGCACATTTCGATCCCGATCTACAGCGGAGGACTTGGGATCCTCGCCGGAGACCATTGCAAAGAGGCCAGCGACCTCGGCATTCCCCTCATCGGCATCGGATTCATGTATCCGCAAGGCTACTTCAAGCAACGCATCACGCCGGAAGGTTGGCAGGAAGCGACCTATGCGCCGTTCAACCGCCATGATTCGCCCATCCATCAGGCGCTGACGCCGATCGGGATTCCCTGCTCGCTCAAGGTTGAGATCGGCCACCGTCAGGTGACGGTGCTCGTCTGGCAAGTCCGCGCCGGTCGCATGTCGCTGTACTTGATCGATACCGACGTGCCGGAGAATACGCCCGAAGATCGCGCACTCTCCGCGCGGCTCTATGGCGGCGACCAGGAAACGCGTCTCTGCCAAGAGTTTCTGTTGGGCATCGGTGGAGTGCGGGTGCTGCGAGCGATGGGGAAAAATCCTGCCGTCTGGCACTGCAATGAAGGACACTCCGCCTTCCTGACAGTCGAACGGATCCGAGAACTGGTCACGGCAGGCCACAGTCACGCAGAAGCCAGCGACCTGGTCAGACAGAGCACCGTGTTCACGACCCATACGCCGGTTCCCGCCGGCCACGATATCTTCCCGTTTCACCTCATGGATCGTTACTTCTCCAATTATTGGGGCCAACTCGGGTTATCGCGGGAGGAGTTCTTGCGACTCGGAGAAACTCCGGAAAGCAAAGGCCACGGGTTCAACATGACGGCCCTGGCCATGCGGTTATCGGCTCACCTCAATGGAGTCAGCCGGGAACATGGACGAGTGTCCAGGAAGATGTGGCAGCACCTGTGGCCCGGTTTAGCCGAAGACCTGATCCCGATCCGCAGCCTGACCAACGGAATCCATGCCCCGACGTGGATTTCTCCGGAAGCCAACTCCTTATATGCGAAATACCTTAGCCCCAACTGGGCCGAGCGAATTGACGATCATGCGATTTGGCAGCGGATCTCCGACGTGCCGGACGCCGACCTCTGGGAAGTCAGACAGACGACCCGGCGAAAGCTCATGCGGTTCATCCGCGAACGGGCGAGGGACGGCTGGATCCGAGGACACCTCCAGCCCATGCAGGCCATCGCGCGCGGCACGCTGCTGGATCCGGAGGCCCTCACGATCGGATTCGCCAGACGATTCGCCACCTATAAACGGGCGACACTGTTGTTCCGCGACCTCGAACGGCTGAAGCAATTACTGCACAATCGGTGGCGACCGGTCCAAATTGTGTTCGCAGGAAAGGCGCATCCGGCCGACGAGCCGGGTCGATACTTCATCCATGAAGTGCTCAGCTTCTGTAACGACCATAAGCTGGGCGGCCACATCGCTTTCCTCGAAGACTATGACATGCATATGGCGAAATACCTCGTGCAGGGCGTCGATGTGTGGCTCAACACGCCGAGGGCGCCGCTCGAAGCCAGCGGCACCAGTGGTCAGAAGGCTGCCCTCAACGGTGTGATCAATCTCAGCGTCTTGGATGGCTGGTGGCAGGAAGGCTATAACGGCGCCAATGGCTGGGGCATTCAGCCGTTGCCGGATGGGACGGATGCCCACGCTCAGGATCACCATGACGCCGAGCAACTGTTCCGTTTACTGGAACAGGAGGTCGTGCCGCTCTTCTACCAACGTGATCTTGACGGCACCCCACGCGGCTGGCTCCAGATCGTAAAAGAAAGCATCAAGACCATTGCCCCTCGGTTCTGTACCAGACGGATGGTCAAGGAATACATGGAGCAGATGTATGCACCGGCCACCGCACGTACTCCGTCGAAATGGTAGCGTGATCCGTTTGGTTCTGTCGCGTCGGCATGGTGCGCTCCTCTCTTGGGCTTTGGGCATCGTCCTCGGTCTTCACGGAGGGCTTGCCGCCTCCTCGGTCTCCGCGGCCTCCTCACCGCCCAAACCCGCCCTCACAGCCACGGCACGGCAGGCTGCGGCATTCTACAAGTCCGGCGAATACGACCGCGTGCTGCAGCTGCTGCAAAGCGTGGCTCCGGGACAAGAGCCGGATCGCGAGATGATTCGGTATGCGCTGCTGAGCCAGGTGAAACTCGGCAAACCGGAAGAGGCTTTCAAGCTCTACCTCAGGCTAATCCCCGCCGGCCAACCGGATGATCCAGCCTTGTTGCGTGATGTGGCCCGGAGCTTCATTCTCAGCCGCGTCCGCGACTCCCAGGAGCACGTTCGTATCGCAGCCTACACTGCCTTGGCGGAGATCGGTGACAAGGACACCTTACCGCTCTTGGAGGATGGGCTACTGGATTCTTCGGCGCTGGTCCGTGCCCGCTCCGCCGAGGCCATCGGCCGAAGCGGGATGGCCGGACATTCCTCAGCTCTCAAGCGAACCCTTCGCGACGAGGCTCCGGGGGTTCGGATAGCGGCCATCAACGCGCTCAGTGATGCCAAGGTCTCTGGCATTACCGAGCAACTGACGGAAATCGCACGGATAGACGAGGGGCCGGAATCTATTTTTGCATTGGCAGGCCTGTACAAGTTGGGCCGAACAGACGTGCTGATCGACATTTCGAATGCAGCGACCCTCCCTGACCCGGAAGTCCGCATGGCCGCCATCGGGATCCTGGGTCGGCTACGCCGGCCTGGCAGCCTCTCCATTCTGAGTCAAGCTGTGTATGATCCCCACCCTGCCGTCAGGGCCTTCGCAGCTGGTGCATTGGGTGAGTACGGAAGTCCGGAGGGCGTCGCTCCTCTGACCCATTCACTGGGCGACGACAACCCGCGTGTCCGCAGTGTAGCCCTCACCAGCCTTGGCCGTCTGGCCCTGCCTGAAACTCGAAGCGTCATTCAACCGCTCTTGCGTGATCCCGACGAGCAGGTCCGGGTCAGCGCTATCGAAGCCATGCTGCGATTGGGGGACGCCACAGCCGTCCTGAATGCTGCCGACCTCGCTCGCCATCCCGATCCCTCCGTGCGCGGAGGAACCGCACAGGCGTTAGCGGTCGCAACAGCCCCCAAGGCCCTTACCGTGTTGGAAAGTCTGCTGAAAGATCAACAACCGCTCCCCCGCCTCATGGCCGCCCGCGCCCTTGGGAAGTCTCCTCTCAGCACCGTGATCTCTCCTCTCAAGCTCGGCCTGCAGGATTCTGACGCTGCCATTCGAATCGCCTCTGCCGGAAGCCTCCTCCAAGCACTGGCAAGGACGGGTAAATCGGGAAGCAGCCGTTAAGGCTTGTCTCGATACCCAAACTGCTTAAGGGGTCTGCGTAGGGAGAGAGAACCTATGACGTTCCTACGCCCAGGCTGAGAATTTCGCCTGGGCGCAAGAGATTTGCGGAGCAGGTCGAGGGACTACACGGTAGCTGGCTGTTTCTTCCATTTGGCGAGGATACGCTCAACGCGCATCTTCACCACGAGGTCGTTGTCTTTGAGCAGCGGCTTGATGGCCTCGCGGCCACGTTCATCGCCGATGGCCTCCAGCGCAGCGGCAGCCGTCAATCGGATAAACCAGTCCTTGTTCTGCAGCATTTCGATCAAGGGATCGATCGCTTCCGGAGACTTGATGCGGCCCAAGGCAATAACAGCCTGTTTGCGCACCAATTCTTCTTTATCCTTCAACGCTTTGATCAATCCAGGGAGAGCCGGTTCACCCAAGTTGACCAGCGCATCGGTCGCATCCTCCATGAATTCATCGTTCCGCAGTTGCTGTAAGAGCGGCTCCAACACTCGCTCATCGCGGATCTTCCCAAGTGCGGTAATCGCAGCCTTCCGCACATCCCAATCGCGCAGCAACTTCAGCAGGACTTCAACGGCCGGCGATCCGATCTGCCCGAGCCCTTCTACAGCCACTTCACGGACCTGCCAATCTCCATCACGTAGCGCGTTGGCAAGGGGCTCCACACAGCGTTCATCACCCATTTCCCCGAGCGTAATCGCCGCTTCGCGTCTCACCACCCAGTCGGGATCCTGCAGAAGATCGATCTGGATATCGATCTCGTCCTTGACCTGTTCTTCTTCCAGCGCGACATCCTGAACGGCCTCCGTAAGGTCTTGAGCCGCACCTTCCGTGTCGGACGACGCGATGAGCTGATCTGAAACTTGGTCGGTCAAGGCCTCGTCGGTGTCTTCCATATTCTGACCGGCAAGGGCCGGGGCCTGAGGCCGTTCTTCATTGCGACCAGATTGTTCCATTGTGATGTCCCTCATGTGACAGGAGGTGGAAAATGTTACCCGGCAGCCTCGGTTTTCCCTTCAGCCTTCCCCGCCGCCTGCTTGGCACGTAACGCCATAGACCGTCGCTTACGCTGGACCCGTTTCAAACGTTTACGCAGAGACCGGACGGCAGTGCTGTCGGCGGATTTGCCTTCCCCGGTTCCCAGCCCGGTGAGTTTTTTCTTCAGTCGAGTTTCGTCCGTTTCAGCGGTTGGTTTCTTAGCCATCCAGCCCTTCCCCCCAGCGTTAAGTGGCAACAGTTGAACAACGGCGCAGCACCTACGGGCGTCGCCTGAGATCGGGCAGTCTAATCAACTGCAACAGGGAGTGTCAACTGAGCGAAGGAGCAGTCGCCTGATTACGCCACGACGAGTACCGGAACGGTATTATGAGCAGTATGGTCTGCGGCCAACATGCTGCCGATTCGTCGCTCCCGTCGAACGTAAATGGCTTCTTGCGGCAACATGCGCATGGGAAGCGCTGGACCCTGCAGATCGCCGCCAGGCCGACCAGATTGAACGACCTGACGTTCGTTCATGTTCAACAAGACACCCGCCACCACTGGAAGTGTCTGCGGGGGCAACGGCATGACCGGACGATGGTCCGCTACCACCTCGACTTGGACGGACGCTATGCCTGCATCCACCATCCCCAGTTCTCGAGCGGCGGCGTGAGAGAGATCTAACATGCGACCCGCGACATAGGGGCCTCGATCATTGATTCGAACTTGCACGGACTTTCCGTTGTGGACGTTCATGACACGGATCATGGTGCCAAGTGGTAACTTGCGGTGGGCAGCAGTGTAGGCGGTCATATCAAATAGCTCACCGTTGGCCGCGAGTTTTCCGTGAAACTCTTTTCCGTACCATGAAGCCACGCCGCGGTCCTTGATGCCCAAGTCCAACGAAAAGTCTCCTTTGGGAACCGAGGAACAGGCACTCAGGAGGAGAAGACCGGTCAATGGAACAACCGTACCGGCCAGTTTGCGTCGAGACCACTTCTGAAAGGTCTTTTCCATCTTCATAGAAGTACCTCACATGAAAGTCTGAGCAACACAAGGCCTCAGCCTACGAGGGAATCTCCTCGGCGACAATCCCGCCCGAGTGGTGGCGTCCCCCCTACAAATGGACGAGGGGGAGCCTTACCGAAGTTGAATCGTGCGGTCCTCGAACTTGGTCTTCATGACAAACCGCTCGAAGTTCTTCTCCAAGACCTCTGAGAGAATGGCCTCGCCATCTTGCGGATCAAACCAAAACACATTCTCGTAAGCTCCCGAGTGCGCATCAGTCCGTGACAGAGAGCTCTCGTCCTCACGATTGCTGGCTTGAATCACCAACTTGCTTTTGGCCTCAACGTCGGTCAAAAGGAATCCCTTCTTCGCATCGACGGCCAACTCCAAGATCTTCCCCGTGAGCACGATGTCGGGGCCGCCCTCACTCGAAGGAGGAACTGTTTTCGCGTACTGCGCCTGCCACCCCTTCCGCTTGAGATAGGCCGCAAACACCTGAGCTGTTTCTTCACCTGCATTTCCACTTGAGACATTAAAGGGCGTCTCTCCGCCCCACATCGAAGTCCGGCTGCCGATCCTGGTCCGATCGGCCCTTCCATCCTCAAACGGGATGACAACAACCTTGGGTCCCGTCATTGCCCTGACAGGCTGGGCAGGCACACTAGACTCGGCGGACGGCTTGGGGGTCAGATTCATTGGAATGACATCGTTTTTCCCGGAGCAGCCCAAGAGCAGCAACAACCCTATTGCCGTCGTCGCAGACAGCCCACACGATCCATGCTGTCGAATCATAAAAACTCCTTACCTCCTAATAGGCCACAGACCTGAACGTTACAGATTGAATGTGATTTAATGGCGATGCAGCACGATCGAACGAACAACCAAGCCGTCGCGCGTCTTGCTGTACTTCAAGGTCACGTCATCCCCCGGGCGAAGGCGATCGAGCCCGATGCGCTTTTTCCCCAGCAGAATGGTCGAACCTTGCTTGAGTACTGCGCCGACCACGATCTCTTCGGATGAGCCGCTGACGCTACGCACCATGATGACGGGGGGATCTTCGGACGGGCTCACGGAAGCTACGGTACCTCTGATCTCGTGGATCTGACTTCCTGCCGCATAGACCGAGCTCAGCAAGCTTCCCAATCCGGCCACAAGCACACAGAGGATCGCGCCGATCACCAACAGGCCCAGCAGATTTGTCCGTGACTGACTCATGCGCACCAGGTACCGATGCCATCCGAACGTGCCCGACTCGCACCACACCCAGAGAAAAGTCGCGAAACTTTAGCAGTTACGCATCACAGTGTAAAGCCAAACAGTCGAGACCCTGCCCATCGAAACAGGCCGCGTCCGTCTCTTGACTGCATACCAGGCTGCCGGTAATATCCGATTCGGTTTGCCACACCACGTGCCGAATCAACGAACAGCAGGACTCAGCCGCAGGCAGCCGTCCACCTCGACTGCATGATCGACGTTCGCAATATCACGAAGCGGTACGGGCACCTCACCGCCATCGACCGCGTGACGTTTCGGGTCGACAAGGGCGAAGTCTTGGCCTTTCTCGGCCCGAACGGCGCCGGCAAGACCACGACCATGCGGATTCTCACCTGCTTCATGCCCGCCACCGAAGGCACGGCAGAGGTTGCGGGGTTCAATTGCGCCGACCAGCCCGACGAAGTCAAGAAGCGAATCGGCTATCTACCCGAAACCCCGCCGGTCTATCAGGAACTCACGGTCTCGGAATACCTCTCGTTCGTCGGAAAGTTGCGCGGGCTGAGCGGAGAGAAACTGACGCAGGGCATGGATCGCGTGATTGAACGCCTGTCCCTGGGATCGGTTCGAGGACGACTCATTGCGAATCTCTCTCGTGGGTATCGCCAGCGTGTCGGCCTCGCCCAAGCTTTGATTCACGATCCGCCGGTCTTAATCCTCGACGAGCCCACGGTGGGCCTGGATCCGAAGCAAATCATCGAAATCAGAGAATTGATCAAGAGTTTAGCCGGCTCGCACTCCGTCATCTTGAGTACCCACATCCTGCCGGAAGCCACCGCAGTCTGCCAGCGCGTCGTGATCATCCACGGAGGCCGGATCGTCGCAGAGGACACGCCGGAGCAGTTGTCGGCACGCCTGCGCCGTTCCGAAAAGATCAGCGTCACCCTCAAAACCCCTCCGGCAAACGTCCTGGAGCGGCTCCGAGAGGTGGAGGGGGTAGAACACGTGTTGACGACCACGGACAACGGCACCTTTCTCATCGAATGCGCGTTGGGCAAGGACATTCGAGAAGAAATCGCACGATTCGCAGTTGGACAGCAATGGGGCCTACTGGAGATGAAACTGGTCTCAATGACCTTGGAGGACGTGTTCCTACGACTGACCCAACATGAAGAGGGGCTGCCCCAGCCGGGTGGGGTCGGCGACAAGGAGTCGCACTGAGACCATGACACCGGTTGAAGTCATCATAGCGAAGGAGTTGCGCTCCTACTTTGTCTCCCCCGTCGTATATGTCGTAGGCGGGGTCTTTCTGCTGACTTTCGGGTTTTTGGCCTACCTGTATATCGTATTCACCGGGGCCCAGGCCATCCAGTTGATGCAGATGCAAGGGGGAACGGCTCAGATCAATCTGAACGACCTGGTCTTCCGCAACCTTTTTGCCAGCATGCGCTTCGTGTTGTTGCTGATCCTTCCGATCCTGACCATGCGTCTGCTCGCCGAAGAACGGAAACTCCGCACCTTTGAATTTCTGATGACCGCCCCGGTGCGAACCATAGAAATCGTCGTGGGGAAGTTCACGAGCGTCTACCTGGTCTTTCTCGGGATGCTGCTGGTCACAACCCTGGTGCCCCTGACGCTGGCCCTCTTCAGCGACTTCGACTGGTATCCCGTCTTGACCGGATACCTGGGCCTGGCCCTGTTGGGGAGCCTATTCCTTTCGGTCGGCCTCTTTGCTTCCTCCATCACCGAAAACCAGATCGTCGCGGCCTTCACCAGCTTTGGATTGCTGCTGATGTGTTGGCTCTTGGCGGGACTGGGCGCATTACTGGGAGATACCCTGGCTGGAAACGTGGTGTCGTACCTGTCGTTCATGGAGCACTATGACCACTTGGTGCGGGGTTTGGTGGACACCAAGGACTTGGTCTATTACGTCAGCGGAACCGCACTCATGTTGTTCCTGGCCCATCGGATTGTGGATTCGTCGAGATGGAAATGACGCCTACGCGTTTGCCCATCGGTGTCATCGCGGTCGGGTTGGCCACTGCGGGGATCATCGCCTACTCGCTGGCTCCCGATGCCCTCTGGTTGGTGACGGTCTTGGAAGGGTCCGCCCTGGCCTGCTTGATCTGGCTCTTCGTTACCCAGTTCGAGCGGCTCAAAAAGTTTTCCGCGCAGCGCTCCACCCGCATGGGTGCGAACAGCGCCATAATGGTCCTGCTGTTCATCGCCATTCTCGCCATCGTCAATTTCTTAGCTGCACGTCATTCGATCCGGTGGGATTTCTCAGAGAACCAGAACTACACCCTGGCACCGGAAACCTATCGCGTCCTCCGTAATCTGCCCCGGGACATCAATATCACGGTGTTTACCAGAGAAAAGGATCCTGGCTACCAGGCCTATAAGGAACGCCTCGACAGCTACCGGCAATTCAGTCCGAAACTCACAGTACAGTTCATCGACCCTGAGCGGCAGCCGAAGGTGGCGCAAAATTACGGCATCATGCGGACCGATGTCGCCATCTTCGAAAGCGGCCCCCAGTCCGTCCGCATCAGTTCTCCCGCGGAGGTCGAAATTACCGGGGCCCTCCTCCGCGTCTCGCGAGACAGCCGAAAGCGCCTGGTCTTCCTGGAAGGTCACGGCGAACGCAACCTGGAGGACAAAGATCGTGGCGGACTGGCCCTCACCAAGGATGTCTTGCAAAAGCAAGGCTATGATATCGGCAGCCTATCCTTGCTTCAGGAAACCGCTGTACCCGACAACACCGATGTGCTCATCATCGCGGGGCCGCGCCGGCCGGTGACGAAAGACGAGCAGGCCAGGATTCAATCCTACGTCGCCAAAGGCGGGCATGTCATGGTGTTGGTCGACCCGGAGACTCAAGCAGACCTCGACGACCTGCTCGCCGGATGGGGGCTGGAACTGGGACAGGGAGTGCTCGTCGACCTCCAGGACCGACTGGCGCAGGGCGACCTGACCGCTCTACTCGTGCGGACCTTCACCGAGCATGAAATTACCCATGAACTGACCTCCGCGGTCTTATTTCCGCTCGCGCGTCACCTGACGTTCCACGAGGACAAGGGCAAGGACTGGGATTATGTCCCCCTCGCGCGAACTTCCCCCCGAAGTTGGGCCGAAACTGAGATGAAGGGGAAAGTCGTCAGTTTTGACGAAAAAGAGGACGTGCAAGGCCCCCTCGCCCTGGCGGTCGCACTCACCCCGAAACAGACTCCGGAAGAAGGCAAGCCCCGCCCGGCGGTGGTCGTGGTCGGCAACTCCTCCTTCGCCAGCAACGGCTTCATAAACTTCCCCGGCAACAGCGACTTCTTTCAGCGGGCGATCGGCTGGCTGTCGGAAGAACGTGACCTGATCTCGCTGACTCCCAAGGACCCGGCGCTCCGCCCCTTCGTCCCCAACCCCTTGCAGGAACGTATCCTCCTTTACGTGCAAGTGATCTTTCTGCCGGCCATGACCGTCCTCGGCGGACTCTTGGTCTGGCGGCGACGGCGCCGGCTGTAATCCATGACGCGCTATTGGCCCACGCTACTGATGGCGGGTGTATTCGCGGGGCTCGGCCTGTACCTCTATTTCATCGAACTGCCCGAGCAGCGGACCGAAGAACACACCGCCGCCGAAGCCACGCGCATCGTGCCCTTCAACGAGGCGGAGATGACTTCGCTCATCGTCAAGAGCCAGGGTGGAGAGGTGACCCTGTCTCAGGCCCCAGGACAACCTTGGAGCATCACGGCCCCGATCCGTAGCGATGCCGACCAGCGCCAAGTCCAGGCCCTACTCCGCGCACTGGTGACCGGCAAGGTATCGCGCCTCGTCGAAACGCGCCCCGCCTCCCTCGTGCCATTCGGATTGGACCATCCTTCCACCGTCGTCACCATCGACACGGGCACGAAACAGGAGACGCTTTCGATCGGCGATGCCGGGCCATTGTCCTCCACCCTCTATGTCCTGCGAGGATCGGATCAGGCCGTGCTCCTGACCGACCTGGCGCCCAAGGACTTCTTGAACAAGACGCTCCTGTCGTTCCGACGCAAAGAACTCTTGCAGTTCAGCACCAACGACGCGGAGCGGCTCCGCCTCACCTACCCGACCACCGAAATCGTGCTCTACGCTGTAGACGAGAAGCCGAAAAAAAAGTGGAAGATTCGGTACCCGATCGAAGCCGAAGGCGACCGCACCGAGGTGCAGGCCCTGTTGTTTCGTCTGGAGGACCTGAAGGCGCTGGCCATCGTTGATCCCGGCCCCGAACGGGATGCGCTTCTGCCGCTCCTGGTGAAACCCAAGGTCAAGGTCGCCCTGCAGGCCGCCGGCCCCGAACAGACCGTGCGGCTCTTTCAGCCGGACCCGGCCAGCGGCGAGGCCTACGCCCAAACCACGCCCGACGGCCCGATCTTCAAGGTCAGCCCTTCCGCCATCAAGGACCTGACGAAGGACCTGTTCGCGCTGCAAGACAAGCGGCTCCTGGGTGCGGAGATCAACGACATCGCCCTGCTCTCGATCAAGACGCGGGATGAGCAATACGTGCTGGTACGCGACCAAAACGAATGGGTACTCGAAGATCGGCCGACGACCACATTGCGCCAGGATGTGGCTGACCTGCTCGTGAGTCGGATCGTCAACCTGCCGGCGGAGGAACGGGTGCTCAAGCAGGCCGGTCCCCTGGCGCCCTACGGCCTCACCGCACCGGTCGCGGAATTCGTCGCCACAGGGAAAGACGGCCGCACCGTCGGACGCCTCGCGCTGGGCAGCCAGGTCGGCGGACTCGTGTACGCCATCGGCCAGCGCATTCCCGGCATCTTTCAGGCCCGCCCCGATCTCCTGACCCAAATTCCCTCGCGACCGACCCTCCTGGGGCAGTCCCACGAGCAGGAGACCACACGGTAAACAGACGCACGGAGGTGTTTCCAGTCGAGGGAGGTTTGTGCTACTGTGTGCGCGCTATTGCCCTTGGATAAAGTGATAAAGGAGGATCCTTCAATGAGGTACTTGCAGTCTCACAGTGCACTCGTCTTGTCCTTATCGCTGCTCATCCTCAGCGCCTGCGCCACGCAAGAAGGCACTACCAGCGGTTCGTCTGCCGCCGGCTCCTCGATGAGAGCTGCCACACAGACCGACCCACTGCAAGCCTGCCTGGCCCGCATTCCATCGGGTGGCACAGCCGGCACACGCCAGTTGGCGGAAGAAGCCTGTCAACGCGATGAAGCGCTCCGTCAGACGATCGCCGGCACCGCCGCCGTCAAGAGCGGGAATCGCGCCGCCGCCGGTGCCGCCGGTGACACGTTGGAAGCCTGCCTGGCCCGAATCCCTACGGATGCGTCCGCCGGACAGAAGATGCTGGCAGAGGAAAGCTGCAAGCGCGATCAGGCGAACCAACGGTAACCTGCCGCTCCTCCCCGTTGTTGCGCCTTCCGCCTCGGCAGCCGTCGAAGGCGGGAGGCGCGTATCCCCTCAGGAGGATTCCACCTCGACGCTCCACCAACCGCTGACCAGGGCAAGGAGCAACAGGGTGAAGGAGATGCCGACGACCGCGCTCGCAGCCCCCCACGACTCCGCCACCCACCCGAACACCGTCATCCCTGCCATCGAGGTAGTTGTCGCAATAGCCGTGTACAGCGCCATGACCCGCCCCACCAGAGTCGGTGGAGCCACTTCCTGCACCATTCCCCAGGCAATCGGCGTCCAGCCTCCGAAACCGGCGCCGACGCAGGTGACCAACAGGGCAGCAATGCGAAATTCCTGAACCCAGACCAACATCAGCGCCGACGCGCCGCTCAACAAGGCAAACAGCACGACGGTCGAGAGCCGCCGCCGAAGACTCCAGCCGCTCAACCGAATCAAGCCCAGCGAGGTCAGGCAGAGTCCCACCCCCAGCCACGACCAGAGATACCCCACCTCGACCGGACCGAGCTCGAGGAGATTCCGTCCGAACACCGGAAACAATGTGGTGAAGGCGCCCGCGGCAAAGGTATAGAGCGCCGCCAAGAGCACCAACCACAACAGCCGACGTTCGCCGGCAAGGATGTACCACAATCCCTCCCACAGGGCATGAAGAACCTGCCGCACTCCGCCTTCCTCGCCCTTGCCTGCGCGCCCCTCGCTCAACCGGATCGGCAACAGCAGCAACGCGGACAGGAGATAGGTCCCTGCATTCATGCAGAGCACGTCCTGCGACCCGGAAAAGGCGATGCCGAGCCCGCTCAAGGCCGGCCCGATGATGATGCCGAGACTGGTCGTCCCTTGGAGCAAGGCGTTGGCCGCCGTGTACTGAGACCGCCGCACCATGAACGGCACCGACGACGACAGTGTCGGAACGAACAGCGCCGTCGCCACGCCGTACAGAAAAGTCAGCGCATAGAGGGCATCGACCGTAAACTGCGCGACGGAGATCCAGCAGGGGATCAGGCCGATTAAGAGCCCACGGGCCAAGTCGCTGCCGATCAGGATGGCCTTCTTGGGAAGGCGATCGACCATCACTCCGATGAACGGCCCCAGCAGGATAGGAGGCAACGTTTGTAAGAGCCCGATCACGGTGGTTTTGAGTGGTGACCCGGTCACGGCGTATACAAACCAGAGCAGGGCGAGCTTGCTCACTCCATCGGCCACCTGGGAGAGCACCTGACTCCACCAGAGGAGTTGAAAGTCGCGCGTCAGCAGCCACCGATGGGGGTGCCCCGCAGCGTCCGCAGACCGCTCCGTCACGGCTGTCACCAGGCTGTTTGACGGGTGCGGGATGGTCCGATCCTCCTGCATGGAGAGCACCGAGTCGAGGACCGGAGTCGAACGGTTATCGAGTCCGCCCTCACGGTACCGCGATCGGGCTCTGGGTGCATCTCGCGCAATACACGGCGACCGCAGCGGTCATCAACAAGACCACCCCGAGCCCCATCAGGCTCGCCGCCGGCCCCAAAGACTCCGCCACCCAGCCGAAGCCCGTCATCCCCGCCATGGCGGAGGCCATCGAGCCGACGCTGAAGGTCGTGAGCACTCGACCGATCAGCGGTTCCGGAGTCACTTCTTGCAACAGAGCCCACACGATCGGATTCAGGACGGCCGTACTTCCGCCGACGATGATCACGACGGCCGCGGCAATCAACGGTTGTTCGAGGAGACTGAGACTGCCCACCGCGATGCCGCCCACCGTCATGCCCCGAACCACGATGCGCAACCGACCCTGCATGTCGTTCTGTTGTTTCCACGCGAGCCACGTCGAAGCCACCAACATCCCCACGCCCAGCGCGCTCCACAACCAGCCTAATTGCACCGGCCCCACTTGGAGAAACTCCTTGGCATACACCGGCAGGATAAACACAAAGGCGCTGACGCCCAGGTTGTACAGCGAGGAAATGACGACCAGCGTGAAGACCATGGATCGTCGGCCGAACACGAAACGGAATCCCTGCTTCAGGTCACCCCAGAGCGAATGGGCCGACGTCGAAGAGCCCACCGCCTGTGTCACGAAGTGAATGGGCATCAGGCACAACGCTGAGATCAAGAAGGTACCCGAGTTGATGAACAGCGCACGCTCCGATCCGATCAGTGCGATGAGCAGACCGCTGATCGCCGGACCGAATAACATTCCCAAATTGCCGGTACCTTGAATGAGGGCGTTGGCCGCAGTCAGTTCGGACGGGCGGACCAGCAAGGGCACGGCGGACACCAAGGCCGGTCCGAACACGGTCGAGACGATCGAAGTGACGAAAATGAGGAGGTACAGCCGCTCGATCGACAGCGCGTCCACGGCGTACAGTGCCGGAATCAGAAAAGTCAGGCCGGCCCGAATCACGTCCACCCACACCATTACCTGCTTCTTGGGCCACCGGTCGAGATAGACACCGATCACCGGACCGAACAACAACGGAGGGATCGTCTGCAACAATCCCACCATGGTCATCTTCATGGCAGACCCCGTTAACTCATACACGAACCAGAGGAGGGCCACCTTATTCAGGCCCTCGCCGATTTGCGAGGTCACCTGTCCCCACCACAACAATCCGAAGTCTCTGGTTCTGATGAGGCGCCAGCCTCTGTTGTTCGGCTCCGTCGATGAGTCTTGTGCCATGACGATTCCTCCCCGGTCATGACTGTGGGTGCGGGCTGTGTACCCCGCACATACTGCTGTTGTGCCCACCTTAACCAACCGTACGACGAGGAAAAGCTGGGGAAGCCCCTGGAGGTCCGGCATCACGAACCCTCGGCGGAGGCCGAACTCGATGAGGAAGGCCCATGACTAGGGCCTTACCTAGTGCAAGAGAGGCGCCGGGCTGCATAGGGTGATACTCATCAACAGTCGCGGACATCGAGAGTCGCCGATGGGTCGCACGTATTCACTCCGGGCCGCAAGACAAGAAGGAGGTCGAGAGATGTACAACCAGGATTCGTCTAATTGGTCCGCCTTTATCGCAGGAGCCTTCATCGGCGCAGGAATCGCCTTGCTCTTGGCGCCGCAATCGGGACCGGAACTTCGGTCCACCCTTCGGGACTATGCCGCTCGGGCCAAGGATGAACTCGACGAAGCCACGGAACAAGGGCGCGCCGCCTGGGACCGCGCCGTCGAGCGGGGACAAGAATATGTGGAAGGCGGCAAACAGACCTTGCGCAAGGCAGGCCAGGCCGCACGCGAGTTTGTGGACGAGACCGTGCAAAGCGCAGAAAAGACCGTGGAAGAAGCCTCCTCGCGCCGAGGGTAAGCGCTATCTCAAACCGATGCTCGACAACTAGAGAAGGAGAACCATCCCATGATGACCCGCATGACTCACATAATGTTCGGCTTGGCCCTCGTGACGCTCGTCGGCTGCCAATCCACCACCGGCAAGACGGCCGGGCAAACCATCGACGATGCCTCCATCACAGCCGCGGTCCATTCCAAGCTGGCTTCGGACCGTCTGTCGAACTTCACCCGCATCGACGTCGACACAGAACGGGGTGTTGTCACGCTCAACGGGGTCGTGGGGACCGCCGAGCAGAAGATGCGCGTGGCCGAACTGACGCGCGAGGTGAACGGCGTCCGGACAATCAACAACAACCTTCAAATCCAACCCCAGTAACGAGCCCCGTAGACTGTGCGACCGTTCCGACGGAAAGAAGGAGGCATGTCATGAAGCATCGTCGCACCCTCGTGGTTCCAGTCCTCACCGCCGTCTTTCTGACGGGGGTGGCCTGCAGCCATACCATTCCCAAGAGTTCCTCTCAACCGGTGCCGCCGCCCATTACGAGCGCAGTTCCCTCCTTCACTGCGATGGCGAAGGAGGACGCACCGGCCCCGGTGTCGCACGTGCCGGTTCAGGTCAAGACGGATCTGACGCCCATTCAAACGGCAATCCGCCAAGCCGTGCCGGATCGTCTTACGGAGACAGGGCATCCTTTGGAACAGGAGTTCCGGTGGACGTTCGTTAGGACCGGCGAGCCTCACGTACACATCCAAGACGGCCTAGTTGCGATCCATGCGGAGTACAAGGGCGACATCGAGGCGCGTGGGAGTTCCCGCGCCTGCCGATTGGATCCCGTCTATGCGACGCTGGACGCCACCGGAACACTCCTACTCGTGCAAAGCCGCGAGACGCTCTCCTTTGCGTTCGACCTCACTCATGCGGCAGTCGGTACGAAACCGGAGAGCGATGCACGTTGCAATATGTTCAACCGGTCTATCAATGAGCAGTTGCCGGAGTTGTTCAGCCTGACGCAGGTCAAAACCGCCATGGTGGACGCTGTGCATCCGGAGGCCTTCGGCATTCCGTTCCAACGCATCTGGAACAACCTAGAAGGCCCCTTGTCGATTCCCGTGGCCTCCTTGAACACGCGCGCCTGCCTGTACGGCAATCCGCGGGAAATGCTCGTGAGCCAACAGAAGGGAACCGTACAGGAGACGGTGATTGTCGGCACCGCCAAACAGATGCCGTTGGTCACCTATGAGGCGGCCTGTTCGGAAGCGGCTCCCACCGTGGCGCTCGTGAGCTCCGGTCCGGCCTCCACGGAGAAGAAGCCGTACGTGATCCTCGCCAAGATTCCGCTCTCCTATCAACAGGTATCGCACCAGCTCCAGGGCAAACTGTTCCATCAGACGATCTTCTTGGACTCGGCAACCTCCGATGCCGCCGTCATCGAGCGGGTCTCCGCCGCCGATGCCAACGGACGGGTCCTGCTCACGGTCGAGACGGCCGGAGACCTCAAGGGCACCATCTACTACTGGGGCACCCCACGATTGGATGATACCGGGAAGACCCTCACGATCCCCGATTTGCAGATGGCGAATGAATCTCGAACCGCCATCGATTCCATTCGCGTCGGATATTGGCAGGCCGTGGACCGCGAACTGCAGCCCAAACTCCGGCAGGCAATCGCCATAGACCTGTCCAACCAAGTGGATCGGTTGAAGCAGACCGTCACCGGAAGCCACCGGTCCGGGGACCTCACCATGGATATTCTGGTCACCAGGCAGCAGCCGGATCAGGTGTGGTCCTCCACGCAAGGTATCACCGTGTCCATCTTGCTGGAAGGCACGGCTAACGCCACGGGTCAGATGACGCTCGAAGGCCAACCGCCCCGGGCCATGCTGCGGGGTGAGAGTCGCTGACGCTCAGCGGCCGGGTCGAGGGTGTCGAATCCACCCTGGCCCGGCCCGAGCCCTGTCCGTCCGTCCATCAGGGCCCTACCCAGTATGCGCCCCGTCGCTTCCCTGCTACGTTCAGTATCGAGATCCCGCCGGGCTCGAAGGAAGATGAGAGGGAGGCGATCCATGGCGAACGCACAATCCATTTCAAAGGCCCATGAAACGGTCCGCATCTTGCGCAACGACCATCGTCAGATTTTAGCGCTGTTCCACCTGTACCTCGCGGCGCCCGCAGATTCCCGGCAAGCCACCGTGGACCACATTCTCGAACTGATCGAGGAGCACTTCCACAGGGAAGAATCGCTTCTGGCCGACGGATCGCGACCGCGCAACGATCAAGAGCGGAAACTCCTGGGACAGGTGCTCATGGAACACGAAGAACTGCGGGCCATGGTCGACGAACTCCGGCGATCGGAGGCGGACGACGACCAGGCATTGGACGAATTTTTTGAAGACACGATGCGGGCGGCGCGCGCGCACTTCATCACGGAGGAGCGGGATCTCTTCCCACACCTCGAAACGCTGGCCGTCTAGCGCGCACCATGGAGTTCTTCACTTCAACGCCCCTGGTAAAAGGGAGAAGGAGCCTCACCCCATGCGGAGCACCCCCATACGATTCGCAGTGGTCGGCCTTGGACATATTGCCCAGGTTGCGGTCCTGCCCGCATTCGCCCATGCCAAGTCCAACGCACGCCTCGCTGCGCTCGTCTCGGACGACGCGGTCAAACGTCGCGTACTCGGCAAGAGCTACGGCACCCCACACACCTATGCCTATCGCGAGTACGACGCCTGCTTGCGCAGCGGCGAGATCGACGCCGTGTATATCGCCCTGCCCAACAATCTGCACCGCGACTTCGCCCTAAGGGCCGCAAGGGCCGGCATCCATATCCTTTGTGAAAAGCCCTTGGCAGTGACCGCCGCCGATTGCCGCGCGATGGCGCGGGCCGCCGACCGTCACGGCGTCAAGCTCATGGTGGCCTATCGACTCCACTTCGAGACCTGCAACCTGCGCACGATCGCCCTGGCCCAGTCCGGGCAGCTGGGAGACCTGCGTCTGTTTCACTCGGTCTTTACGCAGCAAGTGCGTCCAGGCGATATCCGCTTGAAGCATCAGCTCGGCGGAGGCCCGCTCTACGACATCGGGATCTATTGCATCAACGCCGCGCGGTATCTGTTCCGCGACGAACCGATCGAGGTGTCGGCCTTTCTGGGCAAGGGCGACCGCCGATTCCAAACGGTGGAAGAATCGGCATCCGTCCTCATGCGTTTTCCGCAAGATCGATTGGCCACCTTCAGCTGCAGCTTCGGCGCGACGGACGAAACCATGTACGAGATCATCGGCACGAAGGGTCGCGTCCGCGTGGAGCCGGCCTACGAATATGTCGGAGGGTTGAACGCCGCCATCACGATCGAGGGGACGACGAAGCGTCAGACCTTCCAAGCCGGGGATCAATTCGCGCCGCAACTGATCCACTTTGCCTCCTGCATTCGGCAGAACCGCGAACCGGAACCGAACGGCCTGGAAGGGCTGATCGACGTGCAGATCATCGAAGCGCTGCACCGATCGGCCCTTCAAAGGCAGCCGATCACACTCCGCCTCCCGACCAAACGGATCAGGCCGGACATTCGGTTGGCTATGCATTATCCGCCGGTGCCGAAACCCAAGGAGGTCCACACGAAGTCCCCTACGCTCTAGCAGAGGCGGGGATGCGGCGGAAACGGACTAGGGCTTTGCCCAGTTCAGCAATCTCGGAGCCGCCGATAGGCTCTGACTGTAGAAACGGCGCGGTGAACCCTCTACTACGGATGAGAAGGAGAGCAGAATGGATCAGGAGACGGACATGGATAAGACGATGCGGCAAGCCGGTGACACGATCGCAGACGTAGCAGAGAAGACGACCGCCGGTGTCGGCGGGGTCGTGCAGGACCTTGAGATCCTCATCCGTCGGTATCCGTGGCAGGCACTATTGCTCGGCCTCGGATGCGGGTATGTCTTGTCCCGCATTCGATCGAACTAGGAAGGATGCGACATGGAGAATCCCCATCCGATATCCGTTGCCGCATTGCTTCAAGGCCTCGTCGAAGACGTGCGGTTGCTGATCCAGCAGACCCTGCGGCTGGCCCGCCATGAAATGCAGCTGGAGTGGCACAAGGTCACTGCCATCATCATTCGTGCCGGTGTCGGCATCACCCTGGCGTTCATGGCGAGCGTCCTCCTTCTCCTCATGGTCGTCCATCTGCTGCACGACCCGCTGGGCCTTCCGTTCTGGGCGAGTTATGGAATCGTAGGACTCCTCTGCGCACTCGTCGCGGGCCTACTCTTGGCCGGCGTCGTTTCACTGGGCGCCACGCTTCGCTTGTGGCCGTTCCGCACTTTTCACTCCATAAAGGAAGATGCCCGATGGATCAAAGAACAGGTGCTCTCGACCAAGATCTAAAAGACATTCTGCACACGCGGATGGCAATCGCAGACAAACTGGATGCGTTGGAGCAACGTGTCCTTCATCACGCGGAGGACGCCACGATGCAGCTGACCCAGGTGCTCGATCGAACAACGAAGAGCGTCAACAAGCTGGTGGATAAGACCAAAGCCGTCATCGACCCGGTGCATCGCATCCATGAACATCCTTGGTTGATGGTGGGCGGAGCCCTGTGCGCCGGGTTTGCCCTCGGCCTGCTCGACCAGGGATCGAGACCGCGTCGGCAAGGCGTCTATCCCTACTATCCGCCTGGAGTGAAGGGATCCAGGGTCATGCCGGGACCGGCAGCGCGTCCCAAGCGGCCCCAAGAGGCCGATGGAGTCTACGAGTTCTATCCCAGCGAGTCCCAGCCTCGTCCCCGGCAAGCCCCCCCGCGAAGCACGACGCTGTGGGACTCGCTTTCCCGAGAGTTTCAGCAGGAAACCGAAGAGGCGAAGCTGATGGTACTGGAAGTCGGACGCGCTCTGTTCACGGAATTGACCCGACGGATGGTGCCGGAAATCGCCCGTTCTCTCGGTGTGACGCTTCCGCCGACCTCCTCGTACAGGTCTCCGCAAGAGAAGCGGCGGTCTCCGGAAAAGGCCGAGGAGGGCCAGGTCACGGCCTCCTGATTCACGATGCACGAGCGCTTGGGAATCGATCAAGATCTGCCGTTTCAATATCGAGCCTGGCGCTATCAGCGCATGGCGTGGGCCGCGCTCGCCCTGACATTGGCCGGTGCGCTGCTCGGACTGTTCGGGCAGGGTCCCCTGGCCGATGCCTCGGTCCGCAGCGCGGACGGGCAGGTCACACTGGACTATGAACGTTTCACCCGCTACGACCGAACGACTTGGCTGATCGTCTCCCTGCCCCGTTCCGATCACAGAACCGACTCGATCCAGATCCTGTTCGACAAGGACTACGCGCAGGCCGTCACGCTGCGTTTCCCCTTGCCCAACCCCGTAGACACGGCTTGGACGGCGGAGGGGTTACGGTATGAGTTCACCCGGCCGGAAGGCGGCGGGATCGTGCGACTGTTGCTTTCGATCCAGGCCGTCGGCCCGGTTACCGGCCGTATCCGGGCAGGACAGGGAGAGTGGCTGCCTTTCACGCAATTCATCTACCCATAGGCGCGACGATGGATGCAGTGCTCCGTGGCGCAACGATGTACCTGTTCCTCTTGGTGGTGTTCCGTCTGGCCGGACGCCGGACGCTGGCGCAAACCACCGTCTTCGATTTGGCCCTCCTGTTGATCATCAGCGAGGCCACGCAAAACGCCATGCTGGGACAGGACTATTCGGTCACACACGGCATCCTGGTCATTCTGACCTTGGTGGGTCTCGACATTCTCTTATCGTTGCTCAAACAGCGGGCGCCCTTTCTGGCCCGCTGGATCGACGGCAAACCCCTCGTGCTGATCGACGAGGGCCGGCCCCTCGGGGATCTGATGCGACGCGCACGCGTCGACCTCGAGGATATCCTCCGCGCCGGGAGGGAACAGGGGGTCGAAGGACTGCACCGCATCCGGTACGCCGTGCTCGAAACCAGCGGAACCATTTCCATCATTCCGCGCAACGCCGACGAAGAGCTGGAGGGACGGCCCATACCTCCGAGTCGGGACTGGAGTTGACACGTGGCCGCTTCACTTACGAGCCCATCGCCCCGTTGGAACCCTTGGAAGCTCGGAGGCCTCCCCTGGAAAACCTTCTTCCTCCAATTGTGGCAAGAAAGCCAGAAGGACGAGATCCTCGGCCGCGCCGCGCAGCTGGCCTATTATTTTCTGCTCGCCCTGTTTCCGGCACTGCTGTTCCTGACGGCCTTCATGGGCCTCTTTCCGCTCACGGAGACCTTGCCGGAATTGATGCAATACCTCCGCACCGTGCTGCCCGCCGACGCGCTCTCCCTGTTGGAGCGATATCTGGAGAACGTGGTCCAGGGCAGCGGCGGCGACATCCTGTCACTCGGACTGTTGGGCACGCTCTGGGCCTCGTCGAGCGGCGTGACCGCCATCATGGAAGCCTTGAACGTCGTCTACGGTGCCGAGGAAACGCGCCCCTATTGGAAGGTTCGCCTCATCGCCATCCTGTTGACCGTCGGACTGGCAGGCTTCATCATTCTATCGATCACCCTGATTCTGTACGGCGCGCGGATCGGCGAATGGATCGCGGACATCGTCGGTTTGGGCTGGTTGTTCCTGCTCACCTGGAACGTGTTGCAGTGGCCCGTGGCCGTTCTCCTGATGTTGTTTGCCCTCGCAATCATCTATTATGTGTGTCCGAACGTGGAGCATGACTGGCGCTGGGTGACTCCGGGGTCCGTTTGCGCGGTGTCCTTGTGGTTACTGGTCTCGCTGGGTTTCAAGGCCTACGTTGAACACTTCGGCAACTACAATGCGGCCTACGGATCGATCGCCGGCGTCATCGTGCTCATGTTGTGGCTGTACCTCACGGGCGTGGTGATGTTGCTGGGGGGAGAAATCAACGAGCAGATCGAACAGGCCGCCGCAGCGCTCCGTCGGGGCAAACAGGTGTCGAGGCCCAATTCGGCCGGAGAACCTGCGCAGTTCCAGAAAGGGGAAGAGACGACCGCATGAAGCCCGACTATCCCGACCTCCTCACGGAACAACGGATTCCCCCGCAACCCGCACAACCTCCTGCCTCCTCACCGGCCGATCGGCACCTTTGGCAGATCACGCCGATACGGGATTTGCTGTGGGGCGGCGGATTTCTCTTTGTGCTCTGGTTCGGGTATTACCTGCGAGGGGTCTTCACGCCGGTCCTAATCGCCCTGTTGCTGGCTTACCTGTTCAACCCGCTGATCCGGCGGGCCGAGGCACAGTGGCATGTCCCCAGACCCGCGACCATCGCCATCATCCTCTTTCTCTCGGCGGTCCTGACCGTGGGTCTGATCACATGGCTGGGTCCGCTGCTGGCGGAACAGGTTCAATCCTTTGCTGAGCGCGTGCCGCGCTACATCCAGAGCATCGCTCAGCGGTACCACGTGCGGCTGGGTGACTTCTCGGAACACTTGTCGACGATCGCCACCAGCCTTCGCGAGGACCCCCTTTCGATCTTGCGACCGGTCTTCTCGGGCACGGGCCAGGCGTTCGGCGTGTTGGGAACAGTGATCGGCACCACCGCCGACGTCGTGATTGCCTTCGTCCTGATTCCCATCTACTTCTTTTTCTTCGCCTGGCGGTTCGACCGCTCCCTGGACCAGCTCAAGCGGTACATTCCGGCCGGCTACCGCGCCCGCGTGCGCCATATCATGATACGGATGGACCATGCCGTGAGCGGGTTCTTTCGCGGCCGCCTGACGATCGCGCTCGGTTCAGCGGTGCTCTATTCTCTCGGCTGGGCGCTCACCGGCATTCGGTATTGGTTTTTGCTGGGTCTGATCACCGGCATCCTGACCATCATCCCCTACGCCTCGTTGATCGGCTGGCCCCTGGCCGTGCTGTTGAAATATCTGGACGTGTTGTCGTCCGAGAGTGCCGTGTTCGACCTGATGACCATCGTGGTGTGGCCGTCCCTGGCCTACCTCCTGGTCCAGTTCATCGAAAGCTGGTTGCTGACGCCCTGGGTGCAAAGCCAGTCGATGGACATGAGCGCCGTCACCGTGCTCATCGTGGTGTTCGTCGGCGGCGCCTTGGGCGGATTCTACGGCCTGCTGCTCGCCATCCCCATCGCGGCCTGCCTCAAGATCCTGGGCGAAGAACTGGTCCTCCCGCACCTGGCCCGTCGGGCTGCGGCATCCCCGTCGCCCGACAGCCGACGAAAGGAGCCGCTATGACGACCGTTGCAGACTTGTTGATCGATCGACTGATCGACTGGGGCGTGGACACGATCTTCAGCCTGCCGGGCGACGGCATCAACGGCATTTACGAAGCCCTGCGCACGCGCCAAGACCGGATCAAACTGGTCTTGGTCCGACACGAAGAATCGGCGGCGCTCGCGGCCTGCGGGTATGCCAAATTCACGCGACGGCTGGGCGTCTGCCTGGCGACCTCCGGTCCCGGCGGCATCCATCTCCTGAACGGCTTGTACGACGCCAAGTGCGATGGCCAGCCGGTCCTGGCGATCACCGGCCATACGTTCCACGACCTCATCGGCACGCATTACCAGCAGGACGTGAATCTCGACAAACTGTTCAGCGATGTCGCCGCCTACAGCGAACGGGTCATGGGACCGGCCCATGTCGGCAACGTGGTCGATGAAGCCATCAAGACGGCCATCTCGCGCCGCACCGTCGCCCACCTGACCATCCCCAAGGACGTACAGGACTGGTCGGCCGACACGCAGGGCTCCAAGGCCAATGTCCCCGGCCATAGCGGCGATCTGTATAGCGATCCCCTCCCCTTGCCCTCTCAAGCACTCTTGGAGAAAGCGGCCGCCTTACTGAACGACGGCACGAAGATCGCGATCCTGGCGGGCCGCGGGTGCCTCGGAGCCAGGGCGGAGATTCTGGAGCTCGCCGACAAGCTGGGCGCGCCCATCGTCAAACCGCTGTTGGGCAAGGGCGTTGTGCCGGACGACCATCCCTTGACCACGGGAGGCATCGGCCTGCTCGGCACCGCACCATCCCAGGAGGTCTTGGAAACCTGCGATGCACTCCTCATCGCTGGGAGTAGTTTCCCCTATCTGGAGTTTTATCCCAAGCCCGGCCAGGCTAGGGCCGTCCAGATTGATCTGGACGCAAGCCGGATCGGCCTGCGGTACCCGATCGAGGTGGGGTTGGTCGGGCAGTGCTGGGATGTCCTACGCGCCCTGCTGCCGCTTATCCGACAGCAGCTCGATCGTCGTTTCTTGGAACAGGCTCAGGCCAGAACGGTCGAATGGAATGATTTGCTGGAAGCACGAGGGACCCGCGCCGACGTTCCGCTGAAGCCTCAGGTGGTCGTGCGGGCCGTGAATGAATTCCTGGCGGACGATGCGATCATCTGCTGCGATACCGGCACCGTGACGACTTGGGTCGCCCGCCACATCCGGGTGAAAGGCAACATGGAGTTTTCCGCCTCCGGTACCCTCGCCACCATGGCGAACGGGCTCCCCTACAGCCTCGGTGCCGGGATCGCCTTTCCGGGCCGACAGGTCGTCTGCATCGCGGGAGACGGCGGTTTCTCCATGTTGATGAGTGAGCTGGCCACGCTCGTCAAATATGCCCTGCCCGTGAAGATCATCGTGTTGAAGAACAACCTGCTCGGCATGATCAAGTGGGAACAGCTGGCCTTCGAGGGCAATCCGCAATACGGCGTCGACCTGCAGCCGATCGACTTCGCCGCCTGCGCTCGCTCCTGCGGCGCGACCGGATTGCACGTGGAGGATCCTGCCGACGTGCGGGATGTCTTACGACAGGCCTTCGCCCTGCCTGGACCGGTCGTGGTCGAAGCCGTGGTCGACCCCTCCGAGGCCCCGCTCCCAGGCAAGATTACGATGGAACAGGCCTGGCAGTTCACGAAAGCCATGGCACGCGGCCAAGACGACCGTTGGGAACTGGTCAAAAACTTGGTCGTAAATAGGATCCGTGAAGTGGTGTAACCAGGCAGCGGAGAATCAAAGCAAGGAGGAACGGCACATGGACGCAATGGGTCGCACGAGATGGGCCATCGCGGAAGGTTATATTCCGCGCGAGAGTCACGGACCGGCACCGCACATGACGAGTCACGAGACCGTCTGCCTGCTCAATACCGGGCAGGAGGACGCCCACGTCCGGATCACGATCTACTTCGCCGATCGCGAACCCGTCGGTCCCTATCGAGTGACCGTGCCCGCCCGCAGAACCGCACATGTGCGCTTCAACGATCTCACCGACCCGGCCCCCATTCCCGTCGACACGGACTATGCGAGCGTCATCGAGTCGACCGTTCCGATCGTGGTGCAGCACACCCGTTTGGATTCACGACAGGCCGAAAACGCGCTCTTCAGCACCATAGCCTTTCCGCTCTCCTAACACCGGCTGCCCCGGTCGGTCGAGGTCAGGCAGCCTGAACGATTTCTTCTTCCAGTTCGACCCTATGCGCCGGCAGACTGCGATTCTGCAAAATGACTTCATCGACGAGATCGCCGCATTGAATGCACCGTTGCGCCCAGAACCAATAACCTCCCAGGCTTTCGCCGATGTCCATGCAACGTTCGTGGACCATCAACCCGCCGCAACGGGTGCAGCTCTGGACGTCATGGCTCCGGCTTCCGCCGCTGCTCCGTGGAACGCTGGTGATCGTGGCTTGCATGGCCTGCTCCTTTCGGATTTCTCGGTCGAGTGAGTTCGACCGGTCATGCTCACTGATACCAGGACCACTTTCGTCGGAATACTAGCGCAGCCCCCAGGGGCCGGAGAAATGCACCCTAGGATTGGCAGGCCGCGTTCTACCGTCTCAGTTTGGCGAGCATCGAGCGGGTGATCGTCTGTCGCTGGGAAAAGTACTCACGCCACGGATCCTCGGCGAGTTGCCGGAGCCGTTGCGGCAAGTCGACCACCGTAAAATGGTCGGAACGGAGGCCTGGCGACAATTCGTCCCAGGCCAATGGCACGGAGACCGGCGCGCCGCGCCGGGCGCGGGTCGAATAGGCCGCCACCGCCGTGGCGCCCTCCGCATTACGCAGGTAGTCGATGAAAATTTTCCCCCCGCGCTTCTGTTTCGACATCGTGGCGATGAACCGTTCGGGAATCGTGCCCACCAGGTGCTCGGCCACGGCCTTGGAAAACGCCTTCACCTCGTCCCAGCCCTGCGTGCGGCGGATCGGCACCACGACGTGAAGCCCCTTGCCGCCGGTGGTCTTGACGAACGAGCGCAGGTCCAGCTCCTGGAGCAACGTTCGGAGCAGTTGCGCCGCTTCCACCACCATCGGCCAGGGCACATCCGGAGCGGGATCGAGATCGAGCACGAAACGATCAGGCCTCTCCAGCCGGTCACGCCTCGCGCCCCACGTGTGCAATTCCAACACGCCGAGTTGCACGAGGCCGATCAAGGCCGGCAGCGAATCTGCCACCATGTAGGAGGCCGATGACTCCTTGGTCGGAATCTCCACGCGGCCGATCACGTCCGGAATCCGGTCCGTCGCATGTTTCTGATAAAAACATTCCTGTTCATACCCCTCCGGACAACGGACCAAGCTCAGGGGCCGCCCCTGAAGATGCGGCAAGATCCACTCGCTCACCGTCTCGTAATATCGCGCAAGGGCTTCCTTGGTGAGTTGCTGTTCGGGATAGAGCATTCGCTGCGGGTGGCTGAGGGTCACGCCCTCGATCACCAGATTCTCGGACGAGTCGGTCTCCAGGCCACGAGCCTTGCGTCCTGACTTGGTCGCCGATGGGTACTTGCTTGCCTGGTTCGCAGGCACCTGTTCCCGCCGCACGGTGGAAGCCGGCTTGTCATCGCGCAGCCCTTGAAAGGATGCCTGACGGAGCTGTCCGTCCTTCGTCCATTCCGCGAAGGCCACCTCCGCCACCAGGCTGGGCTCGACCCAATGGATCTTGGCTCGATCCGCAGTCGCCGGTACCGCCTTGAATGGTGAGGACCGGCGCTGTATGGCGCGCAGCCGCCGATGAAGTTCCTGCAGCGACCGAGCCGAGAAGCCGGTGCCCGTTCGACCGGCATACCGGAGCTGCCCCCGGTCGTCGTACCATCCCAGCAACAGTGCTCCGAAGCCTGCTCGCATCCCGGAGGGCTCGGTGAAACCACCGATGACGAACTCCTGGCGTTGCTGACACTTGACCTTCACCCAGGCGTGCGACCTGCCCTCCAGGTAGGGCGCGTCAGCCCGCTTGGCCATGACGCCCTCCAAACCCAGACGGCAGGCCTCCGCAAAGACCTTGTCGCCTCGCCCGGGAATATGGTCGCTGTACCGGATAAGCCCTGCGCCGTCCTCCCCTTCGAGCAACGCAGCCAGACAACGCTTTCGCTCTACCAATGCGGCCGGACGAAGGTCGTACCCATCGAGGTACAGCAGATCGAAGAGGTAGTAGGCGAGATTGGCGGCACCGCCCGACTCAAAGGCATTCTGAAGCGCTTGAAAACTCACTCGGCCGTCCGGCAGCAGCGCCACCACTTCGCCGTCCAACCAGGCGCTCTCCACAGGCAAGGCTGCGAGGGTCTCGGCCATCGGGCGCAATTTGGCCGTCCATTCGATGCCGTTCCTCGTCCACAGCGTGGCCTTTCCGTCGCGGATTCGACAGAGGATGCGGTAGCCGTCGTATTTCAGTTCATGAATCCACGCATCCCCCTCCGGCACGCGGTCCACGAGGGTGGCCAATTGAGGAGCCATCCGGGACTCCTGCCGAGCCTTGCGCGCGTCCTTCGGCGGCGTGGTTCCCGACAACCGGGCCGGACGCGCGCGGACCGATTTTCGACTGGACCTCCCTGCCTGCCACACGTTGCGGCGCCCGGCGGCGATCTCCTCCAGAGTCCGTCCGCTCGCCACACTTTTCGTCAGGATGCGCGTCACCTCAGCCTCTGCGCCCTTGCGTGCGGCTTCATCACGCTCCTTGATGAGAAGCCAGTTTTCTTTCCCGGCTTCCTGCTTCCCGCCCATGCGGACGAGCGTCCAAACCCCGGATAACTTGTCGCCCTGCAGGGTAAACTTCAGTCGCCCGCGCCGGAGGCCTTCACGTGCATCTTCCAGGGGAACCCAGTGGCCCCAATCCCAGAGCAAGACCGTTCCTCCGCCATACTGTCCGGCAGGGATGAGGCCCTCGAACTGGGCATAGTCGAGCGGATGGTCTTCAACGTGGACGGCCAGGCGCTTCTGCGTCGGATCCAGGCTTGGTCCCTTGGGGATCGCCCAACTTTTTAAAGTCCCATCCAACTCCAGGCGAAAGTCGTAGTGCAGACGGCTCGCCGCATGCTGCTGGATAACGTACAGTCCCGCACCCTCGCCGGAACCAGGCCGACCGCGAGGCTCCGGTGTGTTGTTGAAATTGCGCTTGCGCCAATAGGGTTTGAGGCTCATGACCTCCTCGTCACCTGCCTAACGGAGCCGTCGTCGAGCCACGGCGGCCTTCAAGGCACGGGCATTTTGCACGGCATAGGCAGCCTGATCATTGTCGAAATAACAGTAGACCGCGAGACCGGCCTTGCTCCACTGCCTGATCCTGCCGGCCCAAGCGGCCAGCGCCGCCGGTGCATAGGAGCCCTGATACTTTTCTCCCGGTCCATGCAGCCGCAGGTAAACGTGGTCGGCCGTGACGGGAGCTGGAGAACGCAGCCCGCCCAACTCAAAAATACAGAACGACACCCGATGCCGCTCCAGCAGACCGTAGACTTCCGACGTGTGCCAACTCGGATCGCGACATTCGATGCTGTACCGGCGGCCTCGGGGAAGCACGGCGAGAAACTGCCGCAAGCGCTCCACGTTGCAGTGCCAGCGAGGCGGCAGCTGAAAGAGAATCGGACCGAGTTTCCGGCCTAAGCCGCCGGCGGCCTCCAGCAACCGCTCGACCGCTTCGGCGGGCTCCTGCAGTTTCTTCCAATGGGTCAGGTAGCGGCTGGCCTTCACGGCAAAACAAAATCCCGGGGGACTTTGCCGCTTCCAGGCTTCGAACGTCGCCCGTGCCGGCAGCCGATAAAAACTGTTGTTGATCTCTACGCTGTCGAACTCACGGGCGTAATACTCCAGCAGGTCGGACGAGGGAAGCTGCGGCGGATAGTAGGGGCCGCGCCAGTGGTCATAATGCCATCCCGAGGTGCCGATCCGGACTTGCACAGGCTGACCCATCACACAACGGCCTTGCCTCGTCATGAACGGGACGCCGGCGTCCCGCGTGTCTTCTGCCATACTCGCAGCACTTCGGCCACGCTCCAGGCCTGGGCGATACAACCTCGTGGATGGTAGGGTGGCTCGGCATCGAAAATCTCGCTGATCGTGCCGATTCCGGCTTCAGACAGGTGCGCCTGAAAGCCCTCCAGCAACGACCGCGTCTTGGCGGGATCGGGCGAGACCTTCAGCCAGGCGTCGATGAACGGCCCGATCAGCCAGGCCCAGACCGTTCCTTGGTGGTAGGCGGCGTCCCGCGCGCGCAGGTCGCCGAAGTACTTCGATTTGTAGTCGGGATGTTCCCGCGAGAGACTCCGCAAGCCCACCGGCGTGAGAAGTTTCTGGGCAACCTGCTCCACCACTCCACGCCAACGCGTTTCGCCCAGCACCGGATGGGGCAAGGCGATCGACAGCAGTTGATTGGGGCGAAAGGCCGGATCGTCGCCCTGTTCGCCGTCGACCACATCGTACAGGTAGCCGCCCGCTCCATACCAAAATCGCTCGTTGAACGATTGCTGCGCCTGTTCCGCCAGCTCGGCCCACTCGGAAGGCGGCCGGCCGGTGAGCGGTTCCCACTCGGCCATACAGCGGAGCGCGTTGTACCAGAGGGCTTGGATCTCGACCGGTTTTCCCCGTCGAGGCGTCACGACCCAGCCGTCCACCTTCGCATCCATCCATGTCAGTTGGTAGCCGTCGGCGGAAGCTCGAAGCAGACCGTCGCGCCGATCTACGCCGATCCCGAAGCGGGTCCCTCTGACGTGGTGGTTGAGAATCGATCGCAGAACCGGCTGCAAAGATATGAGCGTGTCATGGTCGCCCGTCACGCGGTAGTACCGATCGACGGCATGGAAGTACCACAGCGTCGCATCCGCCGTATGGTAAAGCCCCTCCCGCTCCCCCTCGGGGAACAGATTGGGCAGCAACCCATCCTTCACATAGGTCGCGAAGGTCCTGAGGATCGACCGCGCTTCCCGGTGGCGCCCCGTGCAGAGCGTGAGGCCTTCCAGGCTGATCATCGTATCGCGTCCCCAGTCGGTAAACCAATGATACCCGGCAATGACGGTGCGAGCCTCGTCGCCCGAGGCCCTGGCCAGCGCCTGCTCCTCCACCCGTGAACCGGGCTCGACGATGAATTGATCCGCCGCCAGCGCCAGACGCTCCTCCATCTCATCGGCTCTGGCCTCACGAAGCGGGGCCAGCAAGGTGTTCAAGCGCTGGGCCTCCGCATCGACGATGGTTTCCGGGCCGAAGTGGAGGAACTCCCACGGTTCCGTACTGGCGACGAACGCGATGGATCGTTCCGTCGTCAGGTCGGCGAAAAAATAGCCGGGGCTGGCCACATCTTCAAGATGTTCGGAGCCGCGATCCCGGTCGACCCGGTAACAGACGGAATGGCTGATTCGCGCGTCCGCGACGAAGAGGCCGCAGCCAGGCCGTAGGCACAGTTTCAAGGTCGGGGCTCCATCGCAAAGCTCGATCTCGTAACGTCCCTCCACCACGGTCAGAGGAAAGGGCGGTTGTTTGGCTTCCTTGAGCGGGGCATCCAACATGCGGAAAGTCACAAACGGCCGTACCTGCATCCGAATGGGGTCCCCTTCCAGCAGGCGATATTCCACGTAGAGCGAATTGTGTCCGTGGGGCATAAGGACGCGTTTTTCCAAGCGGCGCCCGGCAAACGCACAACGCCACAATGGCGTCTGCCCTTCACGCACGAATGTTTCGAGCACCGTCGGGAGGTCGCTGTCCGCCCGCCCGTCTTCGAACTCCACCCCGCTGAGATAATAGGTTTCGCCGGCGACGACCGCCTCTTCGTCCAGCCGCGGAATCATGACCGTGCGGCCCCAGGGCGAGGGCAGGTCCGGCACGAAGAGGCCATGGTAGCGCCTCGTCGGAGCACAGAGCAGTGTCGACGAAGCATAGCCACCGAGCCCGTTCGTCACCAGCCATTCCCGCGTGAGGAGCCCCTCTTCATCGTGCAATCGATTACGCGGGATGATCATGGTCACAGGCTGTTTGGGAGCCGTCACGGCCATGGGTCGTCATCCCTCTCTCGAATCAGGCGACGATTGAACCGGTTCGGCCGCATACAGCACGGCCGATTCGGCTGGGAGCCGCCACCCCTCTTCGCTCAAGGGGCCGACGACACCAGGCCCTCCATATCGGGGCTCATCGCTGGACCAGCGCAGGTACCATGAGCGTCCCACCGGCGGGGCCAGCAGGGGCTCGGGGGCCGGTCGATAGTCGTAATCGGCTCCAAGATTCAGGAGCAAGAGCCTGTCATCCCCCGCCGGCCCGAAGTACCTTACGATGAAGGCATCAGGTCCGATGACTGCTCCATCGATCAGCTCGCGCGCCTGCTGGGTGATGACGGGATCCTCGCGCCGCAGCCGCAGAAGATCACGATGCAAGTCGTACCAGATCCGGTGGCGCTCCCGCTCCGACAGATCCAGCTTCGACCGCTCGAACACACGCGGATCGCAGGGATCGGGAATGGTCGCTTGGGCCCCGCTCGACGCCGCGCTCCGAAACTGCGCCAAGAACGCCTTCCTGCCTCGATGAATGGCTTGCGCCAACTCGCCGGGCGGAAAATCGGCGAAGAAGAGAAAGGGCGAGGAGGCGCCGAACTCCTGCCCCATGAACAGGAGCGGCGTCTGCGGCGAGAGGAGCAACAATGCCGTCAAGACGCGGACGAGGCCGGGACTCGTTTTCTCATGGAGTCGGTCCCCGTGCAGCTGATTGGCCACCTGGTCATGGTTTTGGAGGAAAAATACGAATCCGGCTGCCGGTTCGTTTCCCACGACCGTGCCCCGAGGCTTGCCCTGCCAGTGGTACCGCTGCCCTTGGAAGAGAAACGACCGTTTCATGCAGGAGAGCAATTCCTGCGCGGTGCCCCGGTAGTCGGCGTAATACCCTTCGCGGCGGCCGGTCGCCGCGACTCGCGCCGTATGGTGGAAGTCCTCGCACCACACACCGTCCAGTCCCCACCCGCCCTGCTCGATCGGCTGGATGGTATGGACCCACTGCGCCTCGCACTCGGCGACCAAGATGACCGACCTGGCTCCCGCCGCCTGCCTTGCGGCCTTGGACAGGTCGGCCAACACATGCCGTGGACTGGCATCGTGCAGCGCATGCACGGCATCCAGCCGCAACCCGTCGAGATGAAATTCGTCCACCCAATAACAGGCGTTCTGGATGAAGAAGTCGCGCACGCCGGACGACCCCGGCCCATCGAAGTTGATGGCTTGGCCCCATTCGTTCGGATAGCGATCGGTGAAGTATCGGTCGGTGAACGCCGACAAGTAGTTCCCGTCAGGGCCCAGATGGTTGTAGACCACGTCCAGGATGACGCCGAGCCCCAGCCGATGCGCCGCGTCCACGAACCGCTTGAGCGCCTCCGCATCCCCGTAGACGTGAGCAGGGGCATAGAGTCCGACGCCGTCATACCCCCAGTTCCATCGGCCCGGAAATTCGCCCACTGGCATCACTTCGACGACGGTGATGCCGAGGTCCTTCAAGACGTTGAGTTGCGCGACGGCGGCATCGAAGGTGCCTTCCGGCGTAAAGGTGCCCACATGGAGTTCGTAGATCACCTGCCCTCGCATGGTCACGCCCTGCCAGCCCTCGTCCTGCCAGCGGTAGGCCCCTGGATCGACGATCAGCGATGGACCATGGGGACCGGTCGGTTGGAAGCGGGAACAGGGATCGGGATAGGCCTCGCCACCATCGAGGCGATACCGGTAGGTCATACCGGCCCTCGCCCCCTGGACCCTCCCGGACCAATAACCCTGTTGATCACGTTTCAACGGATAGCCACTCCGCCCCTCCTCCAACAGGACTTCGACCAGGGTCCGTTCAGGCGCCCAACAACGAAACCGCACGGCATCGCGCTCCACGGTGGCCCCGAGCGTTACTCCTCGCTGACGCTGCGCCGCGGCGGTTCCCGCCCCCCCTGTTTCCGTCATGATATCCATGCGACCTCCGCCTCTCGGCTCAGTTCCCGCCCTGTCCCTATCCATCGTTTATGCGCTTTTTCGACGGAGCTGTCGATCCTGGGAGGCAGAAGCCCGCTTCGTTTTCCCGGCGTGCCGGACGCTTTGTTTCAGGAGCGCCATGAGATCGACAACCTTGCCCTTGCTCGACTTGGAAGCCAGGCCCCCAGCGGACGGCCTCGTCACCACTGCGGTGCGGCCCGCCTTGATGCGCTTGTTGATCAGGCGCATGAGGTCGTCGTGATAGGTGTCTTTGTAGCGCTCCGGCCTCCACGACTCCGACATGTCCTCGACAAGCCTGGTCGCCATATCCACCTCGCGGGCCGTCACGCCCCCGCCCTTCACCCTCTTGGCGGGAAGATCCAGATCCTTGACCGGCCTGATTTCATGCGCATAGCGCAACGTATTCAACAGCAGCACCCCCTCCCAGGGGATCAGCGCGGCAAGAGACTGTCTAGTCCGGATCACCACCGTCGCGATCGCAACCTTGCCGGTCTTCTTCAGCGTTTCCCGCAGCAAGGCATAACCTTTCTCGCCGCGCTTGTCCGGCACCAGGTAATAGGGCGTCTCGAAGGAAGCGGGCGCGATGTCCCCTGCCTTGATGAAACTCACAATGTCGACCGTCTGCGTGGCCTCGACATTCGCCCGACGAAAGTCCTCGTCGGTCAGGACCACATACCGATCCTTGTCATACTCGTAGCCCTTGACGATCTGGTCCCACCCCACCTCCTTCCCGGTGGTCTTGTTGTACCGCTTGAATCCCACCGGTTTCATATCGCGCCGATCCAAGAGGGTGAGGTCAAACCTGTTGTGGTCTTCCGCCGAGTACAGCAGGACGGGGATGTTGACCAGGCCGAAGCTGATCGATCCTCGCCAGAGAGGCCGTTCCATGGCTCATTCTCCTCCTGAGAAGTACCGTCACCTTAGCACGCGACCAGACACTCACAACTCGGACAATCCCTAGCTGGCAACAACGCCGGCCCACGTTACCCTCACATTCTCAACCACCCTCAGCTCACGACAGAAGGAGCCTCCTATGGACATGGACAAGGGGTCAAGCGCAAGCCGTTCCCTATGGATGTCGACGCCCATGCCGACCTGGCCGCCTCTCGGCACCGGCCTGCATACCGACGTGTGCATCGTCGGAGCCGGCATCGCGGGCTTAACCACGGCCTACTGCCTCCTGCGCGAAAGACGGCGAGTGGTCGTCCTGGATGACGGCCCCCCCGGTGGCGGCATGACCGAACGAACGACAGCACACCTGTCGAACATGCCCGAGAAGGGGTTTGTCGAACTCGAGCGCCTGCACGGACGCTCGGGTGCGCGCCGCGCCGTCGAGAGTCATCGGGCGGCGATCGATCGTATTGAGGCGATTTGCCGGCAAGAACAGATCGCTTGCGATTTTTTGCGACTACACGGGTACCTCTTCGCGGGGAAGGGACAGGGCCTGGAGGTCTTGGACGAGGAACGGGAGGCTGCTCGGCGCGCAGGACTCATGGCGGTCGAGCGGCTTCCCCAGGCGCCGAAGGCCGCGGCTTCGTTGGGGCCCTGCCTCCGTATTCCCAACCAAGCCCAATTCCACCCTATGAAGTACCTGGCGGGCTTGGTCGAGGCGGTCCGACGAGACGGAGGACGGCTGGTCAAGGGGCATGTCACCCGAGTGACGGACGGAGTCCAGCCCCAGATCGAAACCCGCGAGGGCTGCTTCGTGACGGCGGATGCGGTGGTTGTCGCCACCAACACACCGATCAACAACCTGGTGAGCATCCATACGAAACAGGCACCCTACACCAGCTATGTCGTCGGGGCCCGAATTCCGGCCGAGGCCGTCGAGGCCGCGCTGTACTGGGATACCCTCGATCCCTACCATTACGTGCGGCTGCACCGCTCGTCGAACGACGGCGCTCCCCTCCTCATCGTCGGCGGAGAAGACCACAAGACCGGGCAAGCCGACGACAGCGAACAGCGGTATGCCAGGCTGGAGGCCTGGGGGCGCGAACATTTCCCCATGATGGGAACGGTCGAGTATCGGTGGTCCGGTCAGGTGATGGAATCGATCGATGGGCTGGGCTTTATCGGCCGGAATCCGAGCGATTCCGGAAGCGTGTACATCGCCACGGGTGATTGCGGCATGGGCATGACGCATGGCACGATCGCCGGCATGCTGATCACCGACCTCGTGGTGGGCCGCCCCTCCCCTTGGGCCTCGCTGTACAATCCGGCTCGTCGAACGGCAGTGGCTGTCGGCGAATACGTCCAGGAATCGCTGAACATGGCCGCCCAATATGCAGATTGGGTGACCGGCGGCGACGTCCCCCATGAAAAAGAGATTCCGCCGGAGAGCGGCGCGGTGCTGCGAAGGGGATTGTCCAAGCTCGCCGTCTATCGAGACGCACAAGGCGCCCTGCACCGTTGTTCCGCCGTCTGCCCGCATCTCAGTTGCATCGTGGCCTGGAACCACAGCGAAAAGACCTGGGATTGCCCTTGCCACGGATCGCACTTCGATCGATTCGGCACCGTCATCAATGGTCCCGCACACGAGAATTTGGAACCGGTCAAAGAGGAGTAAGTCGACAAGGCCCGCTAACCTTGCGCAGCCGACGCAGAACGCCGATTACCTCCGCCACTCGCAGGGCATCGGCACTGAATTGCTGCTCGGCCAGCCTGGTCGGCATTTGCGCCTGCCGAATCTGCGTCGTGGCTATCTGACGCCCTCGCTGCGTCATCGGCGGAATGCAACGATGGCCGGAATCTTTCTCGGCTCATTCGGAACCTCGAATCTTCACGGCCCGATCACGGAGGACGACCATGAAGCAACGGCGCTCGATTTCCATCTGCTGCGTCTGCAATGCAGTGTGGGAAGACCGATCGGCGCAAGGCACCCCGTTTGAATCGTGGAACACTTTGACTGGGTATCTCCAGGCTCACCGGCTTAGCAGCGGCGACTACCACCTGACGGACAGCTACTGCCCAACCTGCTCGGCGCAGGTCTCGAAACTGAGCCGCCGGCGCTTACCCGTCACCGCGTCGATCAGCTCGTCGCTGTAACGGGCGAGCGACGTGCCTCCTGGGAGGCTCCCGTCCATCGGTCCGCCCGCAGCCGAAGCTCAGCCTTCACGGGTAAGTGGTCGGAGGCGACACGACTCGCCTCGCTCCGGTGGGCTTCCACGCCGAGTAGGGCCGTCGGAGGCGCAACCCAAATTCGATCCAGCGCCAGCAGAGGCCAGCGCGCCGGAAAGGTCGGGGGCGCAGGGGGCACGCCGAACACGGCATAGAGGGCTCGTAGCACCCGCCCCCACATGTGCCACTCGTTCAAGTCGCCCATCAGCACTGTCAGTTCTCGCCGATCCACCGCCAGCAGTTCCAGCAGACGCTTGGCCTGCAGGGGGCGTTCGTGAGGCCACAACCCCAGGTGCGTACTCACGACATGGATCGAACGGCCGCGGTATCGCACATCCACATCCAATGCTCCGCGCGGTTCGTGCCATCCGACGGAGAGGTCCCAATGGCGGACCTGCTCGACCGGAAAACGAGAGAGCAGCGCATTGCCATATTCCCGCCCGTCGCGCAACCAAACCGGCCCCTCCACCCCCGCCATGTTCAGTTTCCCGGCCAGCCAGGGCAGAATCGTAGCGGTCTCGGTTCCCGGCAGATCGACCTCCTGCAGGGCCACGATGTCCGCCGCCATCTCCTCGAGCACGCGGAGAATCCGTTCCGGCTCATACCGCCCGTCCCTGCCGATTCCCCGATGGATGTTGTACGAGGCCACGCGCAGGCACAGGTCCTTCTTGTCGGTTGGCCTCACGAGTCCATCACCCCTCTCGATGCCTGGAAAGGAGCCTTCGGCAGAGGTACCAGGCGCCGACCCAGGCCGTGCACAGAATCCCGGCCAACAGCGCGAAGGCCAGGGGGCTCGGGTCGCGCAGAGCGTCCGCCAGTCGGTCCACGAAGACGGAGGTCATGACAAGCCCGGGTCCCATGCCTACGGCTGTCCCCAGGAGGAAGTCTCGCAACGAGAGACTTGTCGAACCGGCAACCAGGTTCACCATGGAAAAGGGAGCCACCGGCAGGATACGGACCATGAGCACTGCCCAAAATCCATACCGCGCAAGCCGGCGGCTCAGGTGCGCCACATGTCGACCGGCCAAGCGCTGCACCTGATAGCGCCCCAGGACTCGACCGACCGTAAATAACGTCGTCGCGCTCACCAAGGCTCCCGCCAAGGCCGAGGGAACTCCGAGCCAAGGTCCGAAAGCCAACATGGTGACCACGATCATCACCGTGATGGGAACCGCCAACAACCCACCCAACAGATACCCGCTCATCAGGGTCAGAAACCCGGTCGGCCCATGGCCGAGGGTCTGCAACTGCGCGACACCGGCTTCGACATCGATCCACTCACCCAGCGGTGTCCATCGCCAGAGGAGCGCCAAGAGCGCCACCAGAGCCAGCAGGGAATAACCCGCAATCAGGCGACGGCCGAGTTGCCTCCGACCGCCTTGATGCACGACGGTGTCCAACAGGTCATCGGCAGCGATCGGGCGCTCCGGATCGACCAGCAACGGCTCGGGAATCGAGGAGGACGACGCGCCCTTCTCGAACCCGACCTCCTCCAAGCTGCGCTCCCCACCACGCAGGGCATCGATGGCCTGCACGAGAGAACCTCGCCGGCGCGCCTCTTCCGCCACCCGCTCCGGTTCCACGCCCAGATGTTCACCCAAGAGGCGATGGCGCAATCCTGCAATGGCATCCCGCACATGCGCCTGCCCCTGCGCCTCGAGTCCCAGGTTGCATTCGGTGTCCAACCCCATCGACCGGTTCGACAAATTCGCGGACCCCAGACACAACACCTCGTCATCGGCAATCAACAGCTTGCTGTGGACGGCCACACATTCGACTCCCTGCGTGCCGGGCACCGTCGGCGCATAGACACGAAACCGGCCATAGTGATCCGCCAGCACGAGGTCATGGAGGAGCCTGGCCCGCAGAGTGTCCATCGTCTGTTGCTCCAGCCACCCGTCGCTATTGTGCCGCAGCACCAACACCACGTCGGGTCCGTCCTGTTCCGCAAGCCGAGCGGCCAAGGCGCGCCCGATGGCATTGGCGGTGAAATATTGCGACTCGATGTACAGCGAGCGATGCGCGCCCCTGATCGCCTCCAGAAAGGCCCGCTCGACTTCCCGCACCTCCGCTTGCCCGGCGAAGGCCGGTTGCGTCCGCATGATGCCCACCTGACAGTCCACCACGTCCGCCGGCACGTCCGCCGGCCACACATCGCGCAGGGGTCTTGGCGCAGGCCGAGGGAGACGACGCCCTGTCGCGTTCCACCAACGCTGCCGGGCCAGGTCGCCGAGCGCCGCGGCGACCTGGCCGGACACCAGCATCTGCACATCGTGAAAGGGGGCATAGGGCCGGCCGTCGGCATCGACCCGGCGCGCATCCTGCTTGGCGTGAGCCGACGTGTCCCAGCGGGACTTGCTCAAATCCAGCCCGCCGGCGAACGCCACCGTGTCGTCGACCACCACGATCTTTTGGTGGTGCGATGCGCCCAGAGGATGCTGTCCATCCACCTGATACGAGAGTCTGCGGTGCCTGCGCCACCCCGTATGGGCCGTAGGCATCCACTCCCGCTCCAAGGCGTAGATCATGGCGAAATCCCAATTCAGCACATACACACGCAGGCGCCGCTTACGCCGCAAGAGCGCCGTGAGAAATTCACCGAGTTTCGTCGGAAGTCCCTGGGCCGCTCCCGCTCCCCGCACCAGCTCAATCTGGGTGTCGAGGTCCCAGCCCACGATGAGGATGGAATGGGTGGCTTGCAGCGCCGCGTCACGGAAGGCCTTGAAGTACGCTTCCCCATCGATGAGGAAGGCCGCCTGCTCCGCTGGTTCGATACGCCAACAGGTGCGTCCGCAGGTCAGGATGCGGGAGGACGAGGCGGTGGATTCAGAAGCCATCAATTCCATTGGTCGCCACCTTACACGAGCGCTGGGTCCGGCCTGAGCTAGTCATCCCCCTAGTCGAGGCCTGTAACGACGAGCGGTTTTCCTAGTAGGCGCTCAAGGCAAGGGCGGGTAGAGTGATCTCATTCATGTTCACAGACTCAGCGAAGGAGGCGATCATGGCGTCCGTCACCCATTCACTTGAGCAACACACCATCGACTGCATCCATGCCTGTACGGAGTGCGCACGCCTATGTAATACATGCGCGGACGACATGGTCGGCATGCCGCATGAAGGCACGGACGACCTGATGGTTCGCTGTATCAGGCTCTGTCGCGACTGTGCGGACATCTGCCTCTTGTCCGCCCAATGGATGGGACGGAAGTCCGCATTCGCCCTCCGAATCTGCGCGCTCTGCGCGGAGATCTGCGAACTCTGCGCCGGGCTGTGCGAACAACATGCTCCGCACCATGCTCTGTGCGGGGACTGTGCGAAGGAATGTCGTCGCTGCGCCGCGCTCTGCCACCAGATGGTGGCGGAGACAGTGCCGCCGGCGTCGACAGGCAATGCGTGAGTGACGGATGGAGGAGCCCACACCATGCCACACCCCTACATCGGGACATTCATGATGGTCTGGTTGCTGCTCAGCGGAATGCCGGCCGCCGGTGCTGACGTACCGACACCGGTGCCTCAGCCTGGACCAGGTCCCACGGTCCCGCCAAGGCCTTCGGATCCCATCCCCATTCCCCCCACGACACCACCTGCACCACAGGTGAGTTTCTCCTCGTAGGTCCTGGGCTAGGGGTTTCACTAGTGGGGGTTGGATCGGCTATGATGGTACAACTCTCGCCGTCCTCACGATCCGCCGACCTGGGAGCCGAGCTCTGCGTCACCAGCCCGCATTGGCCATCAGACACCCGTGGGCCACCCGATGAATTCACACGACCTGCTGCGCTGGTTGGCCGGAAGCGAGATGGGCGGACGCATTCGAACCCTTGACTGGGCGAAGACCCCCCTCGGCCCCATCGAACAGTGGCCTGCGGCCCTGGTGTCTACACTGGGCGTCTGTGTCACAGCGCGCTTCCCCATGGCCATTTATTGGGGGCGCGATCGCTGGCTGCTTTATAACGATGCCTGGCGGCCTATTCTTGGAGACAAGCATCCCTGGGCATTGGGCCGTCCCGCCCACCAAGTATGGCCGGAGCTTTGGGAAACTATTCATCCCCTCTTTGAAGCCGTGCAGACGCAGGCACAAGGCACCTGGCGCAGCGATGAATTGTTACCGATGCAACGGTTCGGATATACCGAAGAATGTTATTTCGATTACAGCTTCAATCCGATACGAGGTCAGGACGGCACCGTCGAAGGCATCTTGAACATCGTGCAAGAAACTACCTATCGCGTCTTGAACGAGCGCCGGACGCACCTGCTCCGTGAACTGGCCTCTCAGTCGGGATCCGCTCAAGACGACGATCATGCCTGCGCCCTGACCCTCCGAGTCCTTGCCACAGATCCGGCCGACATTCCTTTTGCCTTGCTGTACCGCCTCGATCGGAATCGCAAGCAGGCCGTATTAGCAGGCAGCGTCGGCCTGGAAGAAAGCAGCCCGGCCAGACAACAAGCCCTGTCCCTCTCCCAGGAGGGGCTTGCCGGCGGGTGGCCGCTCGACGCCGCGGTCCGCCAGGGACGCGCACTGATCGTGGACGATCTGGCCGACCGGTTCGGCCGACTTCCCGGCGGCACATGGCCTGAACCGACGCGGCAGGCGCTCATCCTTCCCATCACACAATCAGGCGATGAAACAGGTGATGTATGGTTGGTCGCGGGCGTCAGCCCACGCCGACCGTTGGATGCGGACTATCAGCATTTCATCGGTATGGTGGCCTCTCAGATCGGCCTCACCCTCGCCCACGCCTGCGCTTATGGCGAGGAGCGGCGGCGAGCCGAGGCGTTGGCTGAACTCGACCGCGCCAAGACCGCCTTCTTCAGCAATGTCAGCCACGAGTTTCGCACCCCGCTCACCCTCATGCTCGGTCCCCTCGAAGAGGAACTTCGTGAACGGCCACAGACCACCCGCCTGGAGGTCGCCCATCGAAACAGCCTGCGCCTCCTGAAGCTCGTCAATACGCTCCTGGACTTCTCGCGCATCGAGGCCGGGCGTACGGAGGCGCAGTACCAACCGACCGACCTTGCCGCATTCAGCGCAGACCTGGCCAGCGGATTTCGTTCCGCCATCGAACGAGCCGGCCTGCGCTTCATCATCGACTGTCCTCCCCTGCCCCAACCGGTCTCTGTCGATCGCAGCATGTGGGAAAAGATCGTGCTCAACCTCTTGAGTAACGCCTTCAAACATACATTCCACGGCGAGATCGAGCTGTCCATGCGGCACGGCGCGGAAGGCGCGACACTCGTAGTCCGTGATACTGGAGTGGGCATTCCGGCAGACGCGCTGCCACGCCTATTCGAGCGGTTCTATCGCGTGCACAACCGGCAGAGCCGAACCCATGAGGGCAGCGGGATCGGGTTGGCGCTGGTCCGGGAGGTCGTGCAACTGCACGGCGGGACGGTGCGGGTTGAGAGCCGCCTCGACGAAGGCAGCACCTTCTGTGTCACGCTGCCTTGGGGTAAGGACCATCTCCAGCCCGAACAAATCGGACCGGGCCTCCCTGCCGTCTCCCCGACAACGGCGGCGGCTCCCTACCTCGAAGAGGCGCTGCGCTGGCTACCCGACTCTCAGGAAGATCAAGACCTTCCGCAGGCGCAGGACGCACCCGCCGATCCCACAGCCGCCCGTGCCCGTGTGCTGGTCGCCGACGATAACGCGGACATGCGCCATTACATCCTGCGATTGTTGCGTGAGCGGTATGACGTCGTGGCGGTCGCGGATGGCCTCGCGGCCCTGGCCGAAATTCGCCGCCGCCCCCCGGATCTGGTCCTGAGCGACATCATGATGCCACAGCTTGACGGCGCAGGTTTGGTCAGAACCCTGCGTGCAGATCCTGCGCTCCAAACCATTCCGATCATTTTGCTCTCCGCTCGCGCGGGCGAAGAATCTCGCGTGGAGGGACTGGAGCAGGGCGCGGATGACTACCTCGTCAAACCGTTCGGTGCGCGCGACTTGCTTGCGCGCGTCGCCACCCACCTCAACCTGGCCCGCATCCGGCGGGATGCAGAAGCGGCGATGCTCCGCACCAAGACGTTCTTGGAACGGATCACCGCCTCCACGCCGGACGTGCTGTTCGTCTTCGACCTGCAGGAGGGGAGCCCCGTTTACGTCAACCGCAGCCTGGACACCGTCCTCGGCTACAGCCTGGCCCAACTCCATGCCATGCCCGGTGATCCCTTGTCCTGCTTGGTCCATCCGGAAGACCTGCCCGCGGTCAGAGAGTGGTTGGACGGATTTCAGTCCGCGCCGGACGATGAGGTACGGGAGCATGTTCACCAAGTCCGGCACTCCGACGGCACCTATCGCCGCTTCTTGGTGCGAGCCACGGTGTTCGAACGAACCGGCGACGGGCGTGCCAAGCAGATCATCGGCAGCGCCAGGGATGTGACGGATCAACAGCGGGCCGAGGAGGCTCTCCGCCGAAGCGAAGCGCGCTTTCGGGCGATCGTGAGCCAAGCGACCGCCGCCGTGGCCCAGACCGATCTGACGGGGCGATTCCTGTTCGTCAACCGGCGCTTCTGCAACCTGCTGGGCTACAGCGAATCCGAGCTGCTCGGCATGAGGATGCAGGAGGTCACCGATCCAGAAGATCTCCCTCACAACCTCGAACTGTTCCATCGGCTCGTGAACGGCGGACCGGATTTCATCCTCGAAAAGCGCTACCGCCGCAAGGACGGCACCGCGGTGTGGGCGAGCGTGAGCGTCGGCGGGGTTCGGGAGGGCAACGCACTCCGTTATATTTTGGCCGTCGGATTCGACATCAGCGTCCGCAAGCGGCAAGAGACACAACTCCTCGCCATCAATCGACGGCAACAGTGGCTCTATGAGTTGGCCGACGCTCTCAACCGCGCAGAGCCGCCGGCGCGACTCTACGAGCGGGCGTTGCAGGCGATGGTCGACGCGGTCCAAGCCGACCGGGCCGCGATCCTGCTCTTCGATGACGACGGCACCATGCGTTTCAAAGCCTCCCAAGGGTTATCCGATGAGTACCGGCGGGCCGTTGAAGGCCATTCTCCTTGGACGAGGGACCATCGGGATCCGCCGCCCCTGTTCATCGATGATCTCGAGACCTCCGACCTCGAACCCGAATTGCGAGCGACCATCCGGCGTGAGGGCGTCCGGGCTTTAGCCTTCATCCCCCTGACCTACAGCGAACAATTACTCGGAAAATTCATGCTCTACTTCGACCGTCCGCATCGGATGACCGACGAGGACATCGCCTGGAGCCAGGCCCTAGCCACCACGCTGGCGCTGGGCATCGCGCGGGCCAAGGCCGATGAGATCCTGCGCGCCCGGGAGGAACGACTCCGATTGGCCATGGAGGCGGGAAGGATGGGTGCGTGGGATCTCAACCTCCACACCGGCGAGACCACCTGGGACGCCAAACAATATGAACTCTTCGGGAGGCCGGTGGACCGCCCGCTACGCCGCGCGGAGGAGTTCTACGATGCCCTCCACCCGGACGACCGGGCCCAGGTACAAGAGGCGGCACAGCGCGCGCATCGGTCCGGCCTGTTCTCCGCGGAATTTCGTATCGTGACTCCGGACGGCGGCATACGTTGGTTGTCCGGGCAGGGTGCGACGGTCACCGATGAGCAGGGCCGCCCGGTGCGTATGGTCGGCATCAACTACGACATCACCGAGCGCAAGCGGGTGGAGGAAGATCTTCAGCGCTCAGCCGCCGAACTTGAGTGCCGCGTGGCGGAGCGGACGATCGAACTGACCGAGTCGCGCGAACAGCTGCGCGCCTTGGCCAGAGAACTCAACCTTGCAGGGCAACGGGAGCGCCAACACCTCGCGGCGGAATTACACGACTACCTGGCACAACTCCTGGCGTTGAGCCGCATCCGGCTGGCTCAAGCCATGCAGCATTCGGTGTCTCCCGTCCTGGGCCGAACCTTGAGCGAGTTGCAGGAGGTCATCGATCAGGCCTTGACCTATACCAGAACCTTGGTGGCGCAGCTCAGCCCGCCGATCCTGAAGGAATTCGGACTGCCGATGGCCTTGCGCTGGCTGGCCGAACAGATGGTTCAACGTGATCTCCGAGTGTCGCTGGACCTGGGGCCGGAGCATCTCCCCCTGCCGGAAGATCAGGCCATGCTGCTGTTCCAGTCGGTCCGTGAACTCCTCATGAACGTGGTCAAACATGCCGCCGCGAAGGAGGCCGCCATCACCGTGCGGGTGAACCAGGGATGGCTCTCCATTACGGTGACGGATCGTGGCGTCGGCTTCGCCCATGTGGACAAGGCTGCGCTGCGCGAAGAGGGACACGTGCCGGGGTTCGGCCTGTTCAGCATCCGGGAACGAATGCTCGCCCTGGGAGGGCGGTTCGAATTGCGTTCGGTCCTAGGCCACGGCACCGAAGCGACGTTGATCGCTCCGCTGGCGTCCTCAACCGACCAGGGGAGCAGCCGACCGGCCGCTGCCGGCCTGCGCACGATCCCGGCGTCCACCGATGCGTCCGCAAATCAGCCACTCGAGGGCAGCCATCCGCTCGAAAAAACGCCGAAGACCCGCGTGCTGATCGCGGATGACCATGCGATGGTCCGGCAAGGGCTCTGCGGGCTCCTCGCAGGCTACGCGGACATCGAGGTGGTGGCTGAAGCAGCGACCGGCAAGGAAGCGGTGACGCTGGCGCAGCAGTGGCTGCCCGACGTCGTCTTGATGGACGTGAACATGCCGAGCATGGACGGCATCGAAGCCACCAGGCAGATCAAGAAATCCCAGCCCGCTACGATCGTGATCGGCCTCTCCGTCCAAGACGCCGCCCATGTGGGCGCGGTCATGCGCGAAGCCGGCGCCGTCGCCTTCCTCAACAAGGAAGCTGCCGTCGAAGACCTCTATCAAACCATTCAAACCGCCCGAAACGGATTATTGAGCGCCCGATGACACGATTCCATCAAAAGCCGAACCCGATCCTTTCCATCGCCCTCGTCCTATCCATCGCGGCGGTGTTTGTATCCGAGTTCTACACGAAGCTCGGCATCACCGTCTGGGTGGTGTATCTCATTCCCTTGGTCCTGTCGTATCTCACCTGGAACCCGCTCGTCCCCGTCGCCGTGGGTAGCATCGCCTCGCTTCTCATCCTAATCGGCCTGGTGATCAGCCCGGTCGGCATCGATCCCTCCCTGTCCTTGATCAACCGAGGCATGGGGGCCGGCACGGCCCTGGCGTTGGCGGCCTTCGGCCACCAATTCATCCGTGGTCGACTGGCCGTGCGCAAGGAGGAATGGGTACGGATGGGGCAGACCAAACTCAGCGAACGCATGATGGGAGATCAGAGCCTCCGGACCCTCGGCGAAAACATCCTGCAGGGCCTGGCCGAGTATGTAGGGGCACAGGGCGGGGCGATCTTCATCGACGACGGGTTCGGATTCCACCGCACGGCCACCTTCGGCGTGCCGGAAGGCGCCGCTCTGCCGGAACGATTCCAAGTCGGAGACGGGTTGTTGGGCCACGCCCTTCAACAGAAGCAGACGATCGTCGTACAGGACCTGCCGGACGGATATTTCACGATCGGCTCCGCCCTCGGACGCAGCGCTCCGCGGCACTTGCTCATCACGCCGCTCGGGGCGGACGGCGTGATCAACACGGTGTTGGAACTGGGGTTTTTCCATCGCGTACACGACTCGGATAAGGAATTGCTCGGCCGCTTGGCAGAGTCGATCGCCACGGCGGTCCGGGGGGCTCGCTACCGCAACCGCCTGCAGGAGCTCCTCGAAGAGACGCAACGTCAAGCGGAAGAGCTGCAGGTTCAGAGCGAAGAACTGCGGGTGGCGAACGAGGAACTCGAGGAACAAAGCCGAGCCCTGAAGGAATCCCATGGCCGACTCGAACAACAGCAGGCCGAATTGGAACAGACGAATTCCCAATTGGAGGAGCAGGCTCAGCTGCTGGAGGGGCAAAAAGACGAATTAAGCAACGCCGCGGCGATTTCGGAAGCGCAAAAGCGGCAGTTGGAACGGGTGAGTCGGTACAAGTCCGAATTCCTCGCCAACATGTCCCACGAGATGCGGACGCCGCTGAACTCGACCCTCATCTTGGCCAAGCTCCTCGCCGACAACCCGCAGGGCAATCTGACGCCGGAACAAGTCAAATCGGCCGCCACGATCGAATCGGCCGGCCATGATCTGCTGACGTTGATCGACGATGTGCTGGACTTGGCCAAGGTGGAGGCAGGCCGCATCGACCTGACTCCCGGCCAGGTGTCGCTGCAACGCTTGATCGACAGCCTGCACGCCCTCTTTCAGCCCTTGGCGACCCAAAAGGGATTGCAGCTCCAGATGCGGCGCGCGCCCGGAACTCCGGAGTCCATCGAAACCGACTGGCAGCGGCTCGAACAGGTGTTGAAAAATTTGCTATCCAACGCCATCAAGTTCACCGAAGCCGGCCGGGTCTCGCTCGACATTGCCCACCTGCCGGACGGACGTCTGGCCTTCGCCGTGGAGGACACGGGCATCGGTATCTCGCCCGATCAGCACGACCTCATCTTCGAGCCGTTCTGTCAAGGCGACGGCACCACCAACCGCAAATACGGTGGCACCGGTCTGGGCCTGTCGATTTCACGCGAGTTCGTTCGCCTCTTGGGCGGCGACATTCATCTTGCCAGCACGCCGGGACAGGGCAGTACGTTCACGATCCACCTCCCGCAAAGGATTCCCTCGTCCCCTCCGTTGCGGTCGGCCCCCATGGCTTCGTCCCCGCTCCCTTGCGAGCCCCCCGCCCCCATGCTCGCGTCTCCTTCGGGCGCTCCGCGCGTGAACGGCAACGCCCTGCGGACCGACGACGATCGGGAACGGCTCGACGACCATCGCCGCGTGATCCTGATCGTAGAGGACGACGAGGCCTTCTCTCGCATCCTTGCGGACCTGGCCCACGAGATGAACTTCAATGTGCTCATCGGTAACACAGCCGGCGAGGCCCTGGCGTTGGCCAGACAGTACCTTCCGAGCGCGGTGGTCCTCGACATCGGACTGCCTGACCACTCCGGCCTCTCCGTCATCGACCGCCTGAAGACCGACGTGCGCACCAGACATATCCCCGTTCACGTGATCTCCGGCCACGACCATGCCAAAACCGCCCTCTCGCTGGGTGCCGTCGGCTATATGCTCAAGCCGGTGAAACGCGAGCAGCTCGTGGAAGCCTTCCGCCAGTTCGAAACGCGCCTCACGGATAAACCCCGGCGGGTGCTCATCGTAGAGGACGATCCTGCGCAGCGCGACAGTCTCCATCTGTTGATCGGGTCGGACGACGTCGAGACCGTCGGAGCGGCAAGCGCCGCCGAGTGTCTGTCGCAACTTGCCGAACGCACCTTCGACTGCATGGTGCTCGACCTCACGCTGCCGGATGCCTCCGGCTTTTCTTTGCTGGAAACCATCAGCCGCGAGGAACACCTCGCCTTCCCGCCGGTCATTGTCTACACGGGCCGCGACCTCTCGGCCGATGAGGAACAACGGCTTCGCAAATATTCGCATTCCGTGATCATCAAGGGCGCCAAATCTCCCGAGCGCCTGCTCGACGAAGTCACCCTGTTTCTCCACCAGGTCGTCACCGCCCTGCCGCCTGAACAGCAGCGCATGTTGGAAAAGGCCCGCAACCGCAATGCCGTCCTGGAGGGCCGCCGCATCCTGATCGTGGAGGACGACGTGCGGAATATCTTCGCCTTGAGTGCGGTCTTGGAACCCCATGGAGCCAAGATCGACATCGCGCGGAATGGCCGCGAATGTTTGGCACTGTTGGAGTCTTCCATGCAGAGCGAGGATCGACGCATCGATGTGGTGCTGATGGACATCATGATGCCCGAGATGGACGGGCTGGCGGCCATGCGCGCCATCCGCGAGAGGCCAGAATGGCGGAAGTTACCCATCATCGCCCTCACCGCCAAGGCGATGAAGGACGATCAGGAACAGGCCCTCTCGGCCGGGGCCAACGACTATATGGCCAAGCCGCTCGATGTCGATCAATTGCTTTCGCTGGTGCGCGTATGGATGCCGCGATGACGCCCGACGCGCCGACGAAAACCGAAGACATCGAACTGCGGTTATTCCTGGATGCGATGTATTCGCAATATCACTACGACTTTCGCGGATACTCCAAGGCGTCGCTCAAGCGCCGGCTGCTGCTCGCCTGCCAACGGATGGGCTGCTCGACCCTCTCCGCGCTCCAAGAGCGGCTGCTCCACGACCGGGCGGTGCTTCCGCAACTTCTCAATTACCTGACCGTGCAGGTGAGCGACATGTTCCGCGACCCGGCCTATTTCCGCACCATCCGCGAACAGGTCATTCCCCACCTCAGGACCTATCCCTCTCTCAAGGTCTGGGTGGCCGGCTGCAGCACCGGCGAAGAATTGTATTCCTTCGCCATCCTGTTCCGGGAGGAAGGACTGGAAGGCAAGACCATGTTCTACGCCACCGACATCAACGGCGCGGCCCTCGCCAAGGCGGAAGCCGGCGTGTACGACCTGCAGCGCCTCGCCCTCTTTACCAAGAACCATCGTCTGTCCGGCGGGAACGGCTCCCTATCCGCCCATTACAGCGCGGCGTACGGAGCCGCTCGGTTCGACAAGAGCCTGCGCCGGCGGACGGTCTTTTCCGACCATAGTTTGGCGTCGGATTCCGTCTTCGCCGAAGTACACTTGATCTCCTGCCGCAACGTGCTGATCTATTTCGATCGTCCGCTGCAGGACCGCGCGGTGGGGCTGTTCAAGGATGCGCTGGTGCGCAAGGGGTTCCTCGGGGTGGGCGCCAGGGAAAGCCTGCGCTTCAATGCGCACGCGAAACATTTCAGCGAATTTCTCCCCGCCGAGCGGGTCTACCAAAAACAGGGCGACACATGAACGCGCTCAGCGTCGATCTGTCCCTGCACCATATCGAAGCCGTGGTGATCGGCGCGTCGGCGGGCGCCATTGCGTCGCTCTCGCAACTGCTTCCACCTTTGGGGCCCGATTATCCCCTGGCGATTTTAGTGACGGTGCATGTGCCCCCTGATCAGCCCAACACGATTCCGGCCCTGTTGCAGACCAAATGCCGCCTCACCGTCAAGGAAGCGGAAGACAAGGAACCCATCCTGCCCGGCACCGTGTACTTCGCTCCACCGGACTACCATCTGCTGGTCGAGACGGATCGGCGCCTCTCGCTGTCGAACGAAGAACCGGTGAACTTTTCGCGCCCCTCGATCGATGTGTTGTTCGAATCGGCAGCGGACGTCTACGGGAGGACTCTTTTGGCCCTCATCTTGACCGGGGCCAACCACGACGGAGCGCAAGGGGCCTGCGCGGTCAGCGAAGCGGGCGGCACCGTCCTCGTGCAGACGCCGGATTCGGCCACGGCACGCATGATGCCGGCATCCACCCTGGCCGCCTGCCGAAATGCCAGGGCCTTGAGCCTCGAGGACCTCACCGAAGTATTGGCCTCGCGCGGCCGAAGGGAGTCGTGATGCCGTCCGGTCACGCGAAATTCCTCCTCGTCGACGACCACGAGGCCAACCTCGTGGCGCTCAGCGCAGTATTGTCCCACGACGGCGTAGAGATGTTGCGGGCCCGGTCCGGCCGCGAAGCCTTGGAGCTACTGCTCCGCCACGACATCGCGCTCGCCGTCATCGACGTGCAGATGCCGATCATGGACGGATTCGAGCTGGCGGAGCTGATGCGGGGCTCGCGACGGACGCAGCATGTCCCCATCATTTTCCTGACGGCGGGACCACAGGACAATCTACACCGGTTCCGGGGCTACCAAGCCGGAGGCGTCGATTTTCTTTACAAACCGATCGAGCCGAATGTGCTGCGCAGCAAGGCTGCCATTTTCCTCGACCTCTATCAGCAGCGGGAGGAACTGGCCCGGCAACGGGACAAATTCCTGACCCTCGCCGAGGAAAAGGCGCGGCTGTTGCGGGAACGCGACGAGGCCGACCGTCGTCTGCGCGAAAGCGAATCGCGCTTCCGAACCTTGGCCGACAGCGCGCCGGTCATCATTTGGATGAACGGACCGGAGGGCTGTGAATTCGTCAATCAATCCTGTTTGGACTTCCTAGGCATCAACCGCCTGGAGGACGTCAATCGGTGCGACTGGACCGAGTACGTCCACCCCGACGACCAGGCCCACGCCGCCGCACGCTACCGCCAGGCCGTCGCCGATCACACGCGCTTCGAAGCCTCCTTCCGCTGCCGACGACGGGACGGCACCTATCGATGGTTGCGCAGCGTCGGGATGCCTATGCTGTCCGAGGCCGGCGACCTGCATGGCTATCTGGGCGCGAGCTTCGACGTGACCGAGAACAAGGAAGCGGAGGAACGTCTTCAGCGATGGAGCGTGGACTTGGAGCGGGCCGTCAACCAGAAGACCGGCGAGCTGCGCCGATCGCAAGAGCAGTTGCGTGCGCTCGCGAACGAACTGAACCTGACCGAGCAACGCGAACGCAAACGCCTCGCCACGGAGTTGCACGATTACCTCGCCCAACTCCTGGTCGTCGTGCGCATGAAGTTGCGCCAGACCGTGCCGCTGATCACCGGAGCGCGTGTCTCGGACCTCTTGAAAGAAGCCGACCAGGCCCTCACCCAATCCCTCGAATACACCCGCTCCTTGGTGGCCGAACTCACGCCGCCGACCTTGAAGGAATTCGGCCTGCTGGATGCCATGACCTGGCTGGCCGCCCAGATGCAGCGCCATGGCCTCACCGTCACGGTCCAGCAAGATACCGACGAGCCGGCGATTCCCGAAGATCAAGCCGTGCTGCTGTTCCAGTCCGTGCGCGAGCTGTTGTTCAACGTGCTCAAACACGCCAGGGCGAAGGAGGCGACCATTACCGTCGCCCTGACGGACGACGACAAGCTGCAGGTGGTGGTATCGGACAACGGCTGCGGGTTTGTCCCACATCCTCAAGACCGAGGAGCCGCCCCCGCTCAGTTCGGCCTCTTCAGCATTCAGGAACGGATGGCGGCGATGGGTGGACGGCTGGACATCGAGTCCGCCTTAGGAGGCGGCACCCGCGCCATCTTGACCACCCCCTATTGGCCGATCCCGGCCAAGACGGATGAGGAAGCTGCGATAACCAGGCCGGCGGTTGTCGATCCCGTGGCGCCGCAGGCTGCGGCGACGGACCAGGCTTCTGCTCCGCGCGGGCGCTCGACCATCGGCATTCTGCTGGTGGATGATCACGCCATGGTCCGGCAGGGACTCCGCAGCATGTTGGAAAACTACAGCGACGTGGCGGTCGTGGGCGAGGCCTCGGACGGCAACGAGGCCATCCTATCGGTCGAACGGCTCCGGCCGACCGTCGTGGTGATGGACATCAACATGCCGAACACCAACGGGATTGATGCCACGGCGGAAATCAAGTCACGCCACCCTCACATCACGGTGATCGGCCTCTCCGTGCAGAATACGGGAGAGGCGCGCGAGGCCATGCTCCATGCGGGAGCCACGGCGCTGCTGTCGAAGGAAGCCGCGGTGGACGAGCTGTACGAGGCGATCCGACAGGCCCTGACGGACGAGCAGCCCCGTTGCGGCGCCACGCCGTGATCGGGGGTCGGCGTTCAGCCCCCTATCGTTATCCCTAGTTGGCGAATACGACCCAAACCGATTAGGATCTCCTCCGCACATGCAGACCAACGACGATCCATCGGGCGTCCTACCATCCGCTCTTCCGCCGGCGACCGACTTCATGTTGGCGCGCCTGGCCGCGATCGTGGAGTCGTCCGAGGACGCGATCATTTCCAAAGATCTGAACGGCGTCATCACGAGTTGGAACCAAGGCGCGCAACGACTATTCGGCTACACCGACCAGGAAATGATCGGGCAGCCGGTGCAGCGCCTGATCCCGGAGGATCGGTTCGACGAAGAACCCCGGATTCTCCAGCGGATCCGCATGGGCCAACGTATCGATCACTATGAAACGCTCCGGCGACGGAAAGACGGATCGCTCGTCCATATCTCGCTGACGGTCTCCCCGATCAAGGATCGCACCGGGCGCATCGTGGGAGCCTCGAAGATCGCCCGAGACATCACCCGCCTGAAACAGGCGGAGCAACAGCTGCAGGAGTCGGCCGTCGAGCTGGAACGGCGCATCGCCGAACGGACACAGGAACTGCTCGCGTCCCGAGAGCGATTGCGGGCCCTGGCTTCCGAACTGACCCTGACCGAGCAACGTGAGCGACGACGGCTGGCTACCGAACTGCATGACTATCTGGCCCAGCTGGTGGTCGCGAGCCGATTGCGGCTGTCGCAGATCATTCCTCGCATCGCAGATCCGGAGGTGTCGGCCAGCGTCTCCCAAGTGGACAGCATGCTGGACCAGGCCCTCACCTATACCCGATCCCTCGTTGCCGAGCTCAGCCCGCACACGCTCTATCAATTCGGTTTGGCCAAATCCCTCCAATGGCTTGGAGAACAGATGCAGCAGCATGGCCTGCTGGTCTCGGTCAAAATCGGCCCGACCCCCTTCACCTTGGCCGACGACCAAGCCGTGTTGCTGTTCCAGTCGGTGCGCGAGCTCCTCTTCAATATCATCAAGCATGCCAAGACCGATCGGGCCACCCTCACGGTCAACGTGGACGAGGACCAGGAGTTGCGGATCTGCGTGGAGGACGAGGGCGTCGGCTTCGACATGGCAGCGATCACCCGCTCGACCGACACTCGCGGAAAATTCGGGCTGCTCAGCATTCGCGAACGAATGGGACTCTTGGGAGGCGAATGCGAAGTCTCGTCGACGATCGGCGGGGGAACCCTGGCGATCCTACGTCTTCCGCTTTCCCACAGACCGCAGGACGAACCCCTGGGTCCACAACCGGCCGTCGCTGTCCCCTCCGGGATGCCGGCCAAGGACCCGGCGAAGACCGTCAAGGTCCTGCTCGTCGACGACCATGCCATGGTCCGCCAGGGGCTCCGCAGCATCTTGGACAGTTATGCCGACCTGACGGTGGTGGGGGAAGCCGCCGATGGGCAGGATGCCGTCGTCATGGCGCGTTCCCTCAACCCTGACGTGGTGGTCATGGATGTGAACCTTCCCCTCATCGACGGCATCGAGGCCACCCGGCTGTTGCACCGAGACCACCGTTCCATCGCCGTCATCGGCATTTCGGTCCGCAACGACCCTCAGGTCAAGCTGGCGATGACCGAAGCCGGAGCCGTGGACTTTCTCCCGAAGGAATCCGCCGCCGTTCAACTCTACGACATCATTCTGCGACATTGCCCTATTAAGTTGTGATCTCAGTCAACTCTGAGAAACTAGGGGAATCCCCAGTGTGCATTCAGCGCGCGCGTCGTTATCATATTCTGTGCACGTATCGCCTATAGCCGGTCGACGCCTCCCCCCGAAACTACGTTCCAGCCCTGAGCGCCTGGCAGTCCCGAGCGGCGCGGGCTGTCTTCGGCGGGGCTTGTCTCTCCGCAAGAATTCGCATCGTCCCTGCGAGAGGGTGATCGGTCGTTCATGATCCCGGCACATCTCACATTGCAGCGGGTCGCGGGTTTTGCCGCACTGGCGGCCATTGCCGTTCCCTTGCTCATTCTCCTGTCGTGGGCCTACGAGGCCTCCTGGCTCACGGCGGTACATCCCTCCTTCGGCACCATCAAACCGATCACCCTGCTGTCAATCCTCTTGTGCGGCTTCTCCCTGTGGCTCTTGTCGGACGAGGGAGCCGTGACCGTCACCGGTCGTCGAGCGGCCCAGGCCGGCGCCGGCCTGGCTTGCCTGCTGGCCGGCCTCACCTTGGCCGAGTATCTGTTTGCGGTGGATGTGGGCATCGATCTCTGGTTCCTGGAAGGCCGGGACATCGACTCCTCCGCGCATCCCGGGCGCATGGCCCCTTCGACCGCGATTGTCTCCCTCTTGCTCGGCCTCGCGCTCCTGAGCCTGGATCATCCCTTGAGCAACGGTCACTATCCCTCCCAATATGCCGCCCTGCTCGGAGGGACCATCGGCGGGATCGCGCTTGTTGGATACCTCTACGGGGTCCGGTCGCTCTACAAGGTGGGAAGCTTCGCCACGATCTCGATGTATAGTGCGACGCTGATGTTCCTGATTGGCCTCGGCATTCTGGCATCACGGCCGATGCGGGGGTTCATGGCCACTTTGATGAGCGAGGATTTGGGCGGTGTGATGTTGCGGCAGGTCTTGCCGTTCGCTGTCTTCCTGCCGATCCTCGCCGGATGGATTCGTATCACCGCTCAACGATCCGGGTATTACGAGTTCAACTTCGGTGTCGCCTTGGCCGTCGCGGCCGTGATGCTCATTATGCTCACGCTGCTCTGGTTCCTCGCCGCTCACCTGAACCGCACGGACGGTCAGAAAAAACACATCCTGCAGATCCTCCAACAACGGGAAGCACGCCATCGATTGGCCTTGAAGGCCGGCCGCATGGGCACCTTTCATCAGGATCTCGATCAGCAGACCCTGATGTTCTCTCCCGAGCTGGAAGCAATGTTCGGCCTGTTACCCATGAGTTTCGGCAGCACCTTCGCCGCCTTTCTCGCGCTGGTTCACTCCGAGGACAAACAGCGCGTGGAACGTACCGTCGAGGAGGCTATCCGCAACCGGAGTGCCTATGAGTTCGAATGCCGTGTCCATCGCGCGTTGCCGCCGAGCGAGGCCTGGATCGCAGTCGCTGCGCAAGTGCTTCCCGATACGAGCGGCTCCCCTCGACAGATCACCGGCGTCATGTTCGACGTCACGGAGCGCAAGCGATCCGAAACTGCACTGCGGGAAAGCGAAGAACGGTTCCGCCACCTCTTCGAGCAGGCGTCCGACGGGATCGTGATGGCCGACATGACCGGACAGTATCTGGACGTGAACAGCCGCGCCTGCCACATGCTCGGCTATTCCCGAGACGAGCTTCTCTCAATGAAGATCGCCGACCTCTTCGCCCCGCACGAGCAGTCTCGATTGAGCGAGATCCTGATGGAACTGCTGGAGGGACAGCGGCACTCCGGTGAATGGCGTTTGCAACGGAAGGACGGTACGGCCATATCCGTCGAAATGAGCGCCAAGCTCCAACCGGATGGACGGTGGCACGCCATCCTTCGGGACATTACGGAGCGGAAGCGTGCGGAAGCCGGATTACGGGAAAGTGAAGCCCACTTTCGCATGCTGGCCGACGCCACGCCCGTGCTGGTCTGGATGGCGGGCGCCGACCGCCTGCGCACCTGGCTGAATCGATCGTGGATCGAGTATACGGGGCGCGATCTGGAGGACGAACTGGGCGACGGCTGGGCCGAGGGCATTCACCCCGACGATCGAGCGACGGCCCTGGCCCGTTATCGAAGTCACTTCGGCCGACTGGAGCCGTTCGAACTCGAGTATCGCCTGCGTCGCCATGACGGTCGTTACGGTTGGATTCTGGATCGAGCCGTGCCCTTGACCACCGCAGACGGATCGATCACCGGCTACCTGGGGGCAGCCCTCGATATCACGGACCGGAAACATGCCGAGGAGCAGCTCCAACAGTGGACGGGGGAACTGGAGCAGCGCGTGCATGAGCGTACCGAAGCCCTCGTGAGGTCGCAGGCCCGGCTGCGCGCGCTCGCCTTGGACTTGAGCGCCACGGAGCAACAGGAACGACGCCGGCTGGCCACGGAGTTGCACGACTACCTGGCCCAACTGCTCGTCGTCGCCCGCATGAAGTTGGGCCAAGCCAAACCGCAGGCCCGTGAACCGAAACTGCAGCAGCTCTTGAACGATGCGGACGACGTGCTCACGCAATCCCTGAACTACACGCGCTCTCTCGTGGCGGAGTTGAGCCCGCAAGTGCTGTACCAATTCGGGTTGCCCGCGGCGCTCAAGTGGCTCGCCGGGCAGATGAAAACCCATGGTCTCGCGGTGACCGTGACCACCGCGCTCGACCGATTACCTCTCGAAGAAGACCATGCGGTCATCATGTATCAAAGCGTGCGCGAGTTGCTGTTCAACGTCGTCAAACATGCCGGCACGGATGAAGCGTCCATCGTGCTGTCGCGTAGCGTGGACGATCTGATCGTCGTCACCGTATCGGATCGAGGCCGCGGATTCGATCCGGCCTCCATGACGGAAGCCGACCGCACCAGCCCGGGCCGCTTCGGTCTCTTCAACGTTCAGGAACGAATCGAGGCCGTAGGGGGACGGCTCGCCCTGGATTCTCACGAGGGCCGGGGAACGAGCATTACCTTGATGGTTCCCTTGAGCCACGCCCAGGACTCCGCCCGGGAGATGGGTTCGTCCCGTCCCACACAGCCGGATTCCCTGCCGAACCCGCCTTCGCAACGCCTGCGCGTACTACTCGTCGACGACCATGCGATGGTGCGGCAGGGGCTTCGGAGCGTGTTAGAAAATTATCAGGACTTGGAAGTCGTCGGAGAAGCCGGTGATGGCGAAACCGCCGTCAGCCTGGCCGCCTCGCTGAAACCGGACGTCGTGGTGATGGACATCAACATGCCTCGCGTGGACGGCATCGAAGCCACGAGGCGCATCCTGTCTTCCGATCACACCGTCGTCGTGATCGGCCTCTCGGTCCAAAACGAGCACCATGTGGAAGAAGCCATGCTCGCCGCGGGGGCGGCGGTCTTTGTCACCAAAGAACGCGCCGCCGTGCAGTTATACGAAGCCATCGTAAGTACGGTTCGCGCCAGGACCTGACGGATTCCACCTAAGCGACAGGCGGTCGCCGCCCCATGACCATGCCGACCACGGCCAGAATCAGGAAAATCACAAAGAGCACGTAGGCGATATGGGTGGCGGTTCCAGCCACTCCGGAGACGCCCAACACACCGGCAATCAGTCCGATAACGAGGAAGGTCACTGCCCAGCTCAACATGATGGCACCTCATTCAAAAGGGTGAAGGATCCCGCTGCACTCGCGCTTCATGTCCTGACAATCCCGAACAGCCACAGGAGAAACACGATTCCCGCAGGCACGCCCAGCAACCACAACCCGATCAATCTCCACATGGTGACCTCCTGCGTGTCGCTCCAGACTTAGAACCACAGATGGACGCCCATCCCGATCCACTCCACTCGCTTCGTGAACAGCTGCCCGTCCGGGGTGGGGCCTGCGTAGTACTCCGCCAGCACCTGCAGTTTTCGATCACCAATCCTGGCATTCTCGAACTGTAGCCCCCCCATCAGGGATTGGCCGACCTCCCAGTTGGTTCGCGCGTTAGTTTGGAAGTCGGCATAGGCGACAGGTCGCACCTTGCCTCCCCAGAACAACCAGGGGCTTTTTATCTCCACTCCGCCCTGGGTCGTTGCTCGGCCCAACGTGCTCGGTTCCTTTCGTACGATCACACCGGCACCGCCGTAGAGGCGGAGCCACGCCGTCAGGTCGTAAGAGAGCTTCAGATCCAACTCTTCGTAACTCAGATTGATGCGCTCGACCTGCGGGTTGTTCAACAAAAACTCATCCCCCAGATGAGAACTTTGATGCCGAATGCGGACGAACCCCGAGAATCGATCCGCGCGATAGCTCGTCACCAGACCGACGGTGTAATCGGCATTGATCAGGTCGATGGAGCGGCGCTCCATATCAAAGACTCCAAACACACCGGCTTGAATGCCCAGTTCCCACTGCCCCCCAAAGGGAGCGGCATTCCGATACACAGCGAACGATTCCCCGAACGCGCTGGCAAATTTGTTGCCGGATGACAGCCAGTGGTATGCGGCGCCGAAGTGGGGCCATCGCTGGTCCGCATGCAGCGGCTCCACCAGGAGGCCGCGGGGCAAGAACTTCGAGTGTGAATCCGGTGTCGCAGCCCGTACCACCCCGGGCGCGACGCCTGCCGCCGGTTCAGGGACGGTGACAATATCGGCTTGGATCACGCCGGGAATGGCCTTGAGCGAGGTCACGATTTTCTCAGGGTCTTCTGCCCCCAAGCGAGTGGCGTAGACCACCACCCTTCCCTCTTCGACATGCACGACCGCGCCGGATAGATGAAATTCATGCTCGAGCATGGCGGCGGCGTAGCCCGCGATGTACTCATCCGAGCCTACAGCCGCCCCCGCGGGGCTCGCGGCAGACAGCCCCCACATCAGCAGGGCTGCGGCCCACCACGTCCATAGTCGACACCCCGAGCCTCCCATGCAGGATCTGCCAATTTCTCGCTCCACATCCCTCCACCTCACCGATCGGTCCGATCGAGTTAAAAGTGGAAGTTGAGACCGACCGTGACCATGTGGCCATTGTCCTGGAACTTCTTGTCGACGATGTTCCGGTCTCGTGACTCGATTTTCTCAAGCCAAATATACCGATAGGTGCTGTCGATGGAGACATGCTTGCTGAGGAAGAACTGCAAGCCGCCGCCGGCGTGGGCGCCGAAGCGGTTCTGGGTATCGTCAAAGCCGCCCGGTCCCTTGACGGTGGTGTAATACCACCCGCCGCCTCCCAGCAGAAACGGCGCCAATCTGGTCGTGCCAAGCGGGTAAATCAAGGCCGACACCTGCACGGGATACGTGTGGACGCGGGTGTCACCGATGTCGTTGCGGCGATAATCGACGGAACCCTCGAAGGCAAAATACCGCGAAGGATGCAGGCGGACTTGCCCGCCACCGAACCACCGGCTCGACCCGTCCTTGGGATCGACATAGGTCGCGCGACCACCGATCGACAGCAAGCCGATCTCCACCTGTTCGAACAAACCCTTATCTTCAGCCGCCGCCACGGTCGAAGGCGCCGACAGGCCCCATACCGTCAAGGCGGTTCCCACTACTGCCGTCAATACCGGAACGGGCCATCGTTTCATCGCAGAACTCCTCTTCTGATCGTCGGTGGACTCACCCCATTGCTTCTTCAATTTACCCTTACACTACTTTCACTTGCCCGTTGCCTGGCGTGCCGACCCATCACGAGTCGGCACGCCCAGTTTCTTTAGCGGTCGATCTTGGTCTGTCCGCTCTGCGCGTCGACATAGACCTTCTGCGTCTTGTTGTTGACGTCGACGATCTCGACCTCGTAGACGGTCCGGCCGTCTTCCTTGCCGATTTCCGCCTCCACAGCCTTGCCCGGCACGGCAGTCAAGGCATGACGGACCGCCTCCTCCAAGGTCACGGTCGCCGTGGCCGCCAGCTGTTTGTTCGTTTCGAACAGAGCCCAGGCGGGGCTTGCAATCACACCCGACAACAATGCAATGGCGAGTAACTTCTTCATCGGTGAAACCTCCTTCTCTTCACAAGATGTGACGCGTACGGGTGTTCTGGTCAGCGTGCGCGCTGGGCTTGAGCCTGCTCCGTTCCCGGACGCCCTTGCCGGGCATACCAGTCGTCGGCCCACCGCACGACTTCGTCCTTTTTATCGCCGTACCGCTCCTGCACGCGGCCCACGAACTTGTCGTAGTTGCCTTCGATTTGCATAAGATCGTCGTCTGTGAGCTTGCCCCACTGCTTTTTGACTTCGCCCTTGAACTGCACCCACTTGCCTTTGAATTGATCGGAATTCATTGCGGTCCTCCTTGATGGTGTAATGATGCGGCGGCGGAGGCCGGCGAGCTTGCCGCCGATCCCCCGGCCCGCCGCTGTTGGGCGGTTTGGTTCAGCACCCGATGGGCCGGAGTGCGAAAGGCGAGCCCGTTCTTGCCGCCGCGATAGAGGATGACCGTCTGCTCGCCTCGCTCATCAGCGACGGTGACGATCACGCGGCCTTTGACCCCAGGTGCCCGCTTCATCTCTCCTACCTCCCATCCGTGTTACAGGTTTCTTATACCCCCTTCCCCGCCGCTCCAGGACTGGATATACCCCTAGTCCTGTTCGGAGAGCCCCAGGTGGTACTTACCTTGGCATACGTACGTACGAATCGGTTTCGCCGATCGGATGCAAGAGCCTCACAGAGAGGTGAGACCTTGAGCGAAAGAAGGGGATGGGCGGATCTGAATGATACTACTTATGCCGAGCCGGTCGGCTCATGGCACAGGATGGCCAATGTTCTGGCCTCGATCGTATAGGGTTCGCCGCCTTTGTAGGAGGCCTGTTTGCGGCGCGGCTGCGCGGTGTCCAACACAAGGTCCCAATGGGCTCCCTCTGCATAGGCAGGCAGGAGAAATGGAACCGACTCATGGTGCGCATTGAGCAAGAGGAGAAAGGTGCCGTCGACGATCGGATTGCCTCGAGTATCCTTTTCTTCGATGGCGTCGCCGGCCAAGACGATGCCGATGGAGCGGAGATGGCCTTGGTCCCAATCCGCTTCATCCATCTCCTGACCGTCCGTGCGCAGCCAGGCGATGTCTTTGATGCCGGAACCGTGGATTTCCCGTCCTTGAAAGAACCGGCGGCGACGAAACACCGGATGCTCCTGCCGCAACGCGATGAGCCGTTTGACGAATGCCAGCAAGGCCTTGTCGCCCTTACCGAGTTCCCAATCGTGCCAGCTCAATTCATTGTCTTGGCAGTAGGCATTGTTGTTCCCCGACTGGGTGCGGCCGATTTCATCACCGCCGCACAACATGGGCACCCCTTGCGAGAGCAGGAGGGTCGCCAGCATGTTCCGCTTCTGCCGCTGCCGCAGCTCGTTGACGGCGCGATCGTCGGTAGGTCCCTCCGCGCCGCAGTTCCAGCTCAGGTTGTCGTTGTGTCCGTCCTGGTTGTTTTCGCCGTTGGCTTCGTTGTGTTTCTCGTTGTAGGACACCAAATCGTGGAGACTAAAGCCGTCATGGGCGGTAATGAAATTGATGCTGGCGAACGGCCGCCGCCCGCTCATGGCATACAAATCGCTGCTGCCGGACAGGCGATAGGCCAATTCGGCGACCTGCCCGCCGTCGCCCTTCCAATAACGGCGGATCGTGTCGCGATACTTGCCGTTCCATTCGGCCCAGCCGACCGGAAAGTTGCCGACTTGATAACCCCCTGCGCCGAGGTCCCAAGGCTCCGCGATGAGCTTGACCTGCGAGAGGACCGGATCTTGATGGATGATGTCGAAGAAGGCGCTCAGTCGGTCCACCTCATGCAGTTCCCTCGCGAGCGTGGAGGCGAGATCGAAGCGGAACCCGTCCACATGCATATCCAACACCCAGTAACGCAGGCTGTCCATGATGAGCTGCAAGGCTCGCGGATGGCGGACGTTCAGGCTGTTGCCGCAACCGGTGTAGTCCATATAGTAACGCGGATCGTCTCCGACCAGCCGGTAATAGGCGGCGTTGTCGATGCCTCGGAACGACAGCGTCGGACCGAGGTGGTTGCCCTCCGCCGTATGGTTGTAGACCACGTCGAGAATGACCTCGATGCCGGCGCTGTGCAGGGTCTTAACCATGGTCTTGAATTCCCGCACGTGCCGTCCCCGTACCGGCGACGAGGCATACCGCATATCGGGCGCAAAGAAGCCGATCGTGTTGTACCCCCAGTAGTTCGTCAGGCCTTGATCCGTGAGGTGTTTGTCCTGCACGGCATGGTGCACCGGCAACAGTTCGACCGCCGTCACGCCCAGGCCTTGCAGGTATTCGATGACCGCCGGCGTGGAGAGTCCCGCATAGGTTCCCCGTAGGTGCGCCGGCACGTCCGGATGGCGCGCCGTGAAGCCCTTCACATGCACTTCATAGATGATTGTTTTCGACCAGGGCGTCCGGAGCAGATGGTCCCCGCCCCAACTGAACGCCTGATCCACCACCACGCACTTCGGCATCTCGTCGGCGTTGTCACGATCATCCCGCACTAAATCACCGCCCGGGTCACCGAGGCAGTACCCGAACATGCGATCGGAGAGCCGAATGGTATCGGCGATGGACTTCGCGTAGGGATCGAGTAGGAGTTTGGCCTTGTTGAACCGATGGCCGGCCTGTGGTTCATAGGGTCCATCGACCCGGAACCCATAATGGAGGCCGGGGCGCCCCTCCGGCAGGTAGACGTGCCATGTCTGATTGGTCTGCTCCTCCAGTCGAATCCGATGGGATTCCTTCGAGGCATCAGGCCCATCGAACAGGCAAAGATCCACCGACGTGGCATTTTCGGAGAAGAGGGCGAAATTCACCCCTTCGCCGTCCCACGTGGCTCCCAGCGGATAGGGTCGGCCCGGCCATACCTTCATCGTACTTCCTTTCGGTTACGTCTTGCTGCAGTCCATCGCCGACCGATCGTCTGTGCCTATTTCAGCAGGCTGACCAAGTCCTCGGCATGTTCCTCCTCCTTGGCAAGGATCTCCTCCATCAACCGCCGCGTCGTGGGGTCGTCGTTGCCGACGAAGGCGATCATGTCGCGGTAACTTTCAATGGCAATCCGCTCGGCCACCAAATCTTCCTTGATCATGTCCTCGAGTCCGTTCCCCTCCACATATTCGGAATGGCTGCGATCCGCCAGACCCGTGGGCGAGAGGTCCGGCTCTCCTCCCAATTGGACGATCCGCTCCGCCAACTGATCGGCATGCGCCTGTTCTTCTCCGGCGTGGGTAAGGAATTCCGCCTTCACGCTTTCCGCATTCATCCCTTCCGCCATGAAGTAATGACGCCGATATCGCAAGACGCAGACGATCTCCGTCGCCAAGGCCTCGTTCAATAACTTGATCACGGTCTCCCGGTCTGCCTTGTAGTCGGCCGTGTAGGCCCCATCCTCGATATGTTGACGAGCACGCTCTCTGATGGCTTGCACATCTTTGACGAATGACGACTGGCCCTGTGCGGTTTTCATCATGATTCCTTTCCAGACAGGTGAGTGGTTCGCCGTCCTGGGAGGCGACAGTTTACGCCCGGCAATCCGATCGGAGATGGGGCCAAGCAGATATCCAATTCCACCCCTTTCGCTTTTGGTCACCGGTTGTGTTGGCTTCACCTTAGGCGAGGGGGTGCTGAGAACGCGCTAGGTAGGCCCCTAGGCCGGCTGCACAAGCTCCCTAGTAGAATGGATTATGGCGAGGCTGCATAAATGGAAAGCACGCCCACGAGGCGGTGGCGCCGATCCTGGACCGGCAGCCAATCCAGATGCGAGGCGCGCATCAGCGCGATGGCCTCCGCGAGCAGATCGTCTTGGTAGCAGGACGGGATAGGGCTCCTCATGAACCGTTCGATCGCCGTTTCCGGCGGGGCTTCCCTGATGCGATGGCTCAGCCCCATGTCCCGCTCCGTGAGCATCCCGGACAATCGCGCTCCGTCGTAGACGACCAGCACCGGCACGTCGAGCTTGTTCATCAAGCCGGCGGCGTCTTTCAGGCTGGTGCCGGGCGAGGCGATCGTCACCCTCGTGCTCATCGCCTCCCTGACTTGCTTCGCCTCGCCCGGCAACAACCCCAATTCTTCCTCTTTGGTCGATTCGAGATAGAGGCCTGCCACGCGCCGTGGTGTCGCGGTCCGAGGAGGGATGTCCGCACCCTGTTGCTTCCGGTGATCGCTCATGCTGTTTCCTCCGCAAATGTCACACCACCTGCGGCCGGTTTTCATGCACGACGAGACGGAGACGGCCGTACTGCAGGGGACGCTCCGGATTCCGCGTGTAGTGGCCCTTATCTTCTCCGATGGAGATCATGCTCAAGGGCAACGTCAGCTGCTGCTTATAGTGGGGAAACGCCGTCTCCAGCAGAACGGTGACCGTCTGGCCGTCACATTCGATGACCTCTGCGTTGAGCCCCCGCTCGTCTCGAAAATCAACCGTCACACGTTCTTCCGGATCGATCCACGGGCGAATGCGCGCAGCCTTATTGGGAACGTCCATAGAAGCCTCCTCACCGTCGACGAATCATGGATGTCTTCATAGACACCCGCGTCTTTGTCTTCATCATGCCACCGGATCGTCCCGTCGCCCACCGGCGATCCCCCTCATGGCCCGATCGACGCCTCCTCCCGGCGTCAGCGATACGCCAACAGGGAGGACGACCCGACCTGCAGCCGCTCCTCCACGGAATTCCATGCCACATTGCCGAAGAAGGCCTCGATGTAGTCCTTTCGTTCGTTGGGTTTGTAATCCAACAGATAGGCATGTTCCCACACGTCCATGACCAGCACCGGCAGGAACCCGGCTACGTTGCCATGTTCATGCAGACTCACCCAGTGGTTGGACACCATCCCGCTTGATGGATCGACATTGCAGATCGCCCAGCCCACGCCTCGCATCATTCCGACGCTGCTGAAATCGGCCTTCCAACGTTCAAAGTTTCCGAACGTCCGCTCGATGGCTTGGCCGAATGACGATCCCGCAGCCGGCCGCTCCCCGCCATTGCGCGAAAGATTGCCGAAATAATATTCATGCAGCACCATGCCGTTGTACTCGAACCCCAGCCGCCTGGTGAGTTCGGAATAGGCCGGCATCTCTTCTTGATCCACCTTGCCGTCCCGCCTCAGCTCCGTCAATTGCGCGCGCAGCGAATTGGCCGCCTTCACATACCCTTCATACAGGCCAAAATGCAGGCGGAGACTCTCATCGGAAATGCCGGATAATCCGAACAGGTCGTATGACTTCACGCGAAATACGTCGGGCGATTTCATGGCTCCTCCTTCCTCGATCTTGGTCGCATCCTCGACCTGGTCAAACGCTATCACGCCCTTTCCTCAGACCCAACTAGGTGATGCCCTGGCGAGGCTCTCAGGGAGTTTCCTAGGCACGCAGAGGCGGCGACCATGTTATGCAGAAGGAAGAAGACGGTTTCTGCCGGGGGATACGGATGTATTGGATGGGCGGAACTGGTATGCTGATATGACTGCTGCTCACAGAGGAGGAATGCGTACGTGGCTAAGGCGCGCCTGGTCCTTGCCGACGATCACAGTATCGTCCTGGAAGCCTATAAACAGTTGTTGGAACCGGAATATGACGTGGTGGGCACAGCCTCCAACGGCCAAGAATTGTTGGAGATCGCGCCGGCCCTGTCGCCTGACGTGATCCTGCTCGACATTTCCATGCCGACCATGAACGGATTGGACGTGACGCGGCAACTCCGAACCGCGGTCCCCCATGCCAAGCTCATCTTCGTCACGATGATGAGCGAGCCGTTCTACATCTCCCAGGCGTTCGACATGGGGGCGTCGGGGTATGTGCTCAAGCAGTCCGCCTCGACCGAGCTGCTGTCGGCGCTCGCCGCTGCCTTGAAGAATCAACGCTACATCTCGCCGCAGCTGTCGTTGGAAGTGCAGGATGCGATTGAGACACCGTGGGTAAAACCGGAAGGATTCTCCTCTAAGCTCACGCCGCGCCAGCAGGAGGTGTTACAGCTCCTGACGAAGGGGTGCTCGACGAAGGAGATCGCCTCGACGCTCAACGTCTCGACGAAGGCCGTGGAATTTCACAAGGGCAACATCACCCGCCGCTTAGGCATTCGCACGACGGCCGAACTGACCCGGTTCGCCCTCTCCCAAGGCCTCACGACTCTCGACGAACAACACCCGTGAGGGTCACACCTGCGGCCCCGGCACGGTCGGTTGCTGCGGCATGGCAATCAGGCCGAGCGCGATGGCGTGTTTGGTGAGTTCAGCGGTGCTGTGCACGCCCAGTTGTTTCATGATGCGGGTTTTGTGAAATTCGACCGTTTTGATCGACACGTTCAGGGTCGACGCAATCTCCTTAGTCGACTGGCCTTCGGCGATCAGCTGCAGCACTTCCCGCTGGCGCGCGCTCAAACGATCGTCTCCTCTCATGGATCGAGACGCTCCCGCCTCGGACGGATTGAGCGCCTGCTCGACCAGATTTTCCGCCACGCTGGGAGAGACGTACAACCGCCCCTTCAACACTTCTTTGATGGCGAAGACCAGCTCTTCCGCCACCGATTGCTTCAGAATGTACCCGGAGACTCCCGCCCGGAACGCCTCCGTGACGAAATGCTGTTCGCCGTGCATGGTCAGGATGAGCAGTTTGACCTGCGGCATGGATTTCTTGATCTGACGGCAGGCGTCGAGACCGTTGAGCAGCGGCAGCGCGATATCCACCAACGCGATATCGGGTTGTTCCTTTTCGACAGCTCGAACGAGGGCGCGCCCGTCCGCCACCCGACCGCACAGCTGAAACTCCGGCTCGAGCAGCTTTTGGACACCCTCGGCGACAAGCGTATGGTCATCGGCGATGAGAACTCGTGGTTTCATGGCTGTGCTCCGGGCTAAGGGGAGAGGCTCAGTAGGAAATCGATACGAAATCCTACCACTGTCCTTGTACGATAGCGAGGGGACGTCTCCCGTTACAGTTCTTTGGACCAAAAAAAGATAAGGCCATGTCCGCCTTTGGTCGGCGGCGCCCCGCCTGGGTCTCGGTAGATACCGAAGTTATACGTGTAGTTCAACTCGATCTGGGATTTCCACGGCGCCCCGGTGATGAGGCCGCCGCCCAGAGCCGGCAGCGAATCCGTCACATATTTGATGGCTCCCTCGGTGGTGAAGCGCGGACGTTCCACCAATCCCCACGTCGCTTCCAGGTAGGGGTAGAGAAAAAACAGGGCCTCGTAGCGATATTGCAGATTGGCCACGGCGTACCGGCGAGGAAACAGCTCGTTGAAGGCGACGCCATGGATCATGGGCATCGACACGGCCTCCCATTCATACCCGGTCGGGCGTCCGGGCAATCGGAAGGCGGAGAAGCGGTCCAGATCCTTGCCGATCCCTCCATGCAGGCTGCTGATGAGGCGATGTTTGTCGCTCTCGATAAACGGCAGACCGCTCGCCACCAGCGCATAGGCCGTCGCTTGCAGGTAGGTTCGCTCCTTGGTCGCATCCTGTCGATCGAACGGGGCGCCTCCCCACTGGTCCCATTTGGCGCGGTGCCCGTGGAGGAAATCGCCTCCCAGCGTGAACCCTTCATGCGGCAGTTCCATCAAGTTGCGTTTCAAGGCATCCGCCCGCACGCGAAGATGGATCCGGCCTTCATAGGTATCTTTGGGAACGATATAACCCGGCGCGGTCGAACCGGTGCCCTTGAACCAGCGGTACCCCGGTTCGTAGGTGAGAAACACGTTGACCGCGCTGTCTTGCTTGAACGGATGCACCGGCAGCCGGTACCCGACGCCGGCCCCGGCGAAGGCGTAACTCCACTCCAGTTCCGATTCTTTGATCCGTTGCCCCTGAACGTATTCCGAGCGCCCCATGGGGAGGATGAAATTGTCCCACGTGAAGATCAGCGACCAATTGGGGTAGTCGCGCAGGCCAATGGTGTAGTCGACGTCGTTCACCACGCCCGAAAAGGTCCCGCGCAAGCGGCGGTTATCGTCGTCCCAATTCCGCCACACATAGAGCGCCCCGAAGGGCAACACTTCCATTTGACTGGGCCCATTAGGAATCGCCTGGATGCCGAAACTCATGGCCGTGACATTGCGCCGATCGCGCGGCGGCACGTTGACTTCTTCGCCCAAAATCGTCGTGTGGTGAGGCTCTCCCGCCAGAGGCGTCGGCTCTTCCGCCCGCGCCAGGGGCGTCGGGCCGGAGCACCATCCCACAAACACACCCACCAGCACCCATGACCAGAGCCCCCATCTGCCGTGACGCCACCCGTTCCCTCCGTCGCAGTCGATCATGACGGCTTCACAATCCCTTCTCCCTCGTTGATTGCTGTATCTGTGCCTTAGGGTGTCCTCTTATAAGACAGGCCTGGCCGGTCAACCTCCTAGGCAAACCCCTAGACGAGGGTCCAGAGTTCACGAGTGGTCACGAGTGGTGGCGTGGGCGAAAGGACGTACGGCTATCTCAGAGATGATGCAGGAGACGGGTCAGGGGATAGGAGACGGGAGTCGATCCAATGAGGGCTCCAGCGGAACCAATCGAGCCGCGTCATACCCCATCGCGACCGCTTCGAGGGCCCGACCATACCTGTTCTCCGTCCCATTCCCGCGGACGGCGAGGCGTTGCCCCTCTCGGAAGGAATTGCGCAGGGTGGGGCTTGCATCGGGAGGCAGACGAACCTGCGTGCCATCGGACAACAGCAGGCCCTGAACGATCCCTTTGAGAGGATGGAACAGCAGAACCCGGACCGAACCGTTCGCCGTGAGTTCTCGAACGGACAGTTCCTGCTCCTGCGGGCGCATCGGCAGGTCGAGCCGCAGAGGTACGGCAAACGTCGTGCCGCGGGACAGGTTTTCGATCAGGTCCGGTTGCACCACCGGCGGCGCCTGGTGGCGCCGTCCCCGGACTCGCACGCGGTCCCCCGGTCGGAGCGCATGCAGAAGTTGCGCGGCCGCCCGCGACGTCACGGGCAACTGAGTGCCGTCGACTAAGAGAAGTCCTTCCACTTCCCCGCGCGGGTCGAGCAGATACCGCTCAATCACTCCTTCGACCAGCGGATCCTGCGCGAGAATCTCGAAGGATGCTCCGGCCTCCGGTCGGACGAGTGGCTCAAGGGCCTCCGCAACCGCCGGTTCCCAGGGTCCGGCCCACAGGCTACCGAAGCAGACAGCGAGGCCAATCCATCGCGTGATCTCCATCCTATCCACCTCCGTCGCAGGCCCTCCTCAGACGCTTCGATTTACTGTACTCGGCGGATCGACACAACACAACCGCATCCGCCTCGCCGGATCGCACCTTGTCTCATCCACGCAAGCCTTGTATGCTCACCCCATACGCAGATTCACTTGTCGCATGAAGGGAGATCCCATGAAGAAGACGCCCCGCGCGACCGCTTCCACAGGCAAACCGGCCCGCAAGCCCTCCAAGAGCGGCGCCAAGGTGGGCTCGACGGTCCACGTCATCAAGCGCAAACAACGGGCTGCCGCCGCACCTTCGGAAAAGCAGACGAAGGCAGGAAAGACCAAGGGGCGCCGGACGGGAAAGAACAGCCAGGCAAAGAGAGTCGGCGAAGCCGTGGGCACCATTCTCGGGAAGGTGATCGGAACAGTCGAACAAGCGGTCGCGACCGTGGTGCCGTCGAAGAATTTAAAAGGCCACCGCTAGGGAGAGGCCTAGTCCACACAGCGGAATGCGAGGGGTATGGTGAATCATGAGCGATTGAACCTTCAACAGGGGGAATCATGTCATGGTGACCAGGTCCTGCATCACCCTCGTGGCGACGGTGTTATGGTGCGTGTCACCCGCTACGCTCACGACCGCCGAAACCGGGACGCCTGCGCCGCCGAACGAATCAACGCCGCCCCAGCAGCAGCCAGGCCTGTTGCCCCCTGCGCCCCCGCCGAAGCTCGACCCCGGCATTCTCAAACAGCCGGACCACTTGCCGCCTCCCAACCCTGAGGCGGTGGTGCCGCCCCCCGTGGTGGATCCTGAAATGGCCGTCGATCCGGAGAAGTCTCTGCGTGGCGGCTCCCCCCCTCCTACGCCACCCCCACCCCCTCCACTTTCACCTCGGTAGGAATAGCGCAGACTCGTAAAAACCGCATGACAAGACTCGTAGGACTTTCTAGAATGGCATTCGGTAAGCACCGATCGCCATGGGGAACAATGAGCGTTCGTAGCCGACTCATTTCCGGGCTCGCCCGGCCCTTCAAGTTCACCGCGCGCAAAGTCCTGGGCGACACCCTTTACCAGCAAGTCCGAGTGTCACTCCTCGGAGAACTCAACGGCCTGGGGTTGGATTGGCGCTGGGGTCATTCGTTACGGCGCGTCCACCCCGTTCGACGTGACTTCGGTTGGCAAGCCGGCCAACCGATCGACCGATACTATACGGAAGAACACTTCTTCCCCGCCCACCGCGCCGACATCCGCGGGAGCGTGTTAGAGATCGGCGACAATCGCTACACGATGCAATTCGGCGACGACCGCGTCACCCGCTCCGAAGTCCTCCATCTCCACGCCGGCTCGCCCGGCTCGACGATCCACGGCGACCTGACGCAGGCGCCGCACATTCCATCCGATAGCTTCGACTGCCTCATTCTCACCTTCACGCTGCAGTTCATTTACGACGTGCGGGCGGCGCTCCGCACGGTGGCGCGTATCCTGAAACCCGACGGAGTGGCGCTGGTAGTGGTCCCGGGCATCAGCCAAATTGCACGTTATGACATGGACACCTGGGGCGAGTATTGGCGCTTCACGTCGCTGTCCGCCCGCCTCCTGTTCGAAGAAGTGTTTCGCCCTGAAGACGTCACCGTGTCCACATATGGCAATGTGTTATCCGCCACCGCGAGTCTGCAAGGGTTGATCAGCACGGAACTCCGCCGCGAAGAACTCGACTCTTACGATCGAGACTATCAGGTCCTGATCGGTATCCGAGCCGTCAAGCGATAGTCGCTTCCTCGATACCCCGCTCCCACCTTCAGGGATCGCAAAAGGGCCTGCTAGGGAGTCGCCTAGTACGGCAACCGCCCCTCGGCCATTTAAGATCGCACTGCCCGACACTGCATCATCTACAGCAGAAGGGCCATACATACTCTCAATATCCATCATTTCATCCATCGTACGGTCGTAACAAAGGAGTCATCATGAGGATTGCGCAAATCGCACCACTCTGGGAGGCGGTTCCTCCGACCCTCTATGGGGGAACCGAGCGGGTCGTTTCGTTCATCACCGAAGAACTCGTTCGGCAGGGTCATGACGTCACGCTGTTCGCGAGCGGCGATTCGGCCACCTCCGCCCGCTTGATCTCGACCTGTCCCGAAGCCCTGCGGCTCACTCGCGGTATTGCCAACTACGACGCGCCGCTGGTCACGATGCTGGAACGAGCATTCGCTGCGACGGAGGAATTCGATCTCATCCATTCCCATCTGGAATTCCTGCCCTTCCCGCTCGCGCGCCGCTGTCGTCTGCCCGTGCTCACCACCCTCCATGCGAGGCTGGATCAGCCGGAATTGCTGCCCGTGTTCCGCAAATTCGCGGACCTGCCGTTGGTCTCCGTTTCCGACGCCCAGCGAGAACCGATGCTCTGGGCCAATTGGCACAAGACCATTCACCCCGGATTGCCAGCCACGCTGTATCGGCCCCACTTCGAACCCGGAAAGTACTTGGTCTTTCTCGGTCGTATTGCCCCTGAAAAGGGGTTGGAGCAGGCCATTGCCGTCGCGCAACGAGTGGGCATGCCGCTCCGAATCGGCGCCCGTATCGATCCGGCCCCTATGGACTATTATCGAGCGGTGATCGAACCGCTGCTCGATAACCCCTTGATCGAATTCGTGGGCGAAGTGACGGATGCGGAAAAAGACGACTTTCTCGGCGACGCCTATGCACTCATCGCGCCGTATGAACGGCCTGAGCCGTTCGGGCTGGTGTTCATCGAATCGCTTGCTTGCGGCACGCCGATTATCGCCTATCGACGCGGATCAGTACCGGAGGTGGTCGAACAGGGAACAACCGGGTTCTTGTGCCACAGTCTGGACCAGATGGCCCAAGCGATCGATTTGATTCCGCTGCTTGATCGCACGGATTGCCGCCGATCCTTTGAGCGGCGCTTCACGGTCGAACGGATGGTGCAAGAATATGTAGGACCTTGAGGTCTAACTCCAAGTGCAACACTGCCAGCCCGAATGGGCTACGGTGTTGCCATGCACACGAGAGCGTACACACACCTGAGTGCTGAAGAGCGTGAGACGTTGAGTCTGGGGCTGACCCAT
>WBZY01000019.1_pt2 | contig 179503 bp, 181 predicted proteins | sample 5204191 | NCBI WGS metagenome assembly WBZY01 (sample SAMN12344363, study PRJNA552823) | activated sludge metagenome | biome: Activated sludge suspended growth; feature: Anammox Sidestream; material: Wastewater; isolation source: activated sludge from anammox sidestream of wastewater treatment...
GGCACGTTCCCCCGTCGGTGCGCCTCCAGCTCTCATTCCCGGATAAGAAACTACGACGAAACTCCTATTTTCATCCTAGTGAGAAGTATCACGAGTGCTGCTCGCGGCCATAGAGCTGAAAAGACCTGGTGTGGCCCTAGTTGCTGGGCTGGGCCATCGAGAGCCGGAAGGCCGAAGAAGGGAAACCTCCCGAGGGGAGGGGCGGTTCAGAGGCGATAGATCTCGCCGTATTTGGTTTCCAGGTAGCGCAGGAACGGTTCCGGCGTCACGCTGCTGCCAGTCACCCGTCGTGCGAGGTGGTCCGGCGTGAACATCCGTCCCCAGCGGTGAATTTTCTGTTCGAGCCACCGGCGGAGCGGGAGGAGATGGCCGGCCGCCACGTCCTCCTCCAGTTGAGGGATCTCCTGTTTGGCCTGTTCGTAAAATTGTACCGAGTAGAGATTGCCCAACGTATAGGTCGGAAAATAGCCGAAGGCCCCCATCGACCAGTGGACGTCCTGCAGGACCCCCTCGGCGTCGCGTTCCGGCACCACGCCCAGGTAGTCTCGCATTTTCTCCCGCCACAGTTCCGGCAAGTCTTCGGCCTGCACCTTCCCTTCGATCAAGGGTTGCTCGATCTCCACCCGTAGCATAATGTGCAGGTTGTAGGTCAGTTCATCGGCTTCAACGCGGATCAACGACGGCGTGACACGATTGATCGCCGCGTAAAACCGATCCGGAGAGACATTCGAGAGCTGCTGAGGAAACGTCTGTTGAAGCAGGGGATAGAAGCAACGCCAGAACGGGCGTGAGCGGCCGACGCAATTTTCCCACAGGCGCGACTGGCTCTCGTGAAATCCCAACGACACCGATTCACCCAGCGGTGTCCCGTAATAGCGCGGATCCAGCCCTTGGTCGTACAAACCATGCCCCCCCTCGTGAATGCAGCTGAACAGGCAGGAGGGGAGATCCTTCTCGAAGACCCGTGTCGTGACGCGCACATCGGTTGGGTGGAGTGACGTCGTGAAGGGGTGCGCCGACTGATCGAGGCGGCCGCGCTCGAAATCGTACCCCATGGCCACCAGCACCAGCCGACCGAATTCCAATTGCCGTGCCGGGTCGAAGCTTTGGTGCAGACAGCCCTCGTCGATCGTGACCCCGCTGCCTTGGATGCGCTGGAGGAGCGGAACGAGCTTGGCCCGCAGTTGCGCAAACAGAGGCGTGATCTGCGCGATGGTGGCGCCGGGCTCGTAGAGGTCGAGCAGGGCGTCGTAGGGCGACGCGCGGTACCCCAGATACTCCGCTTCTTCCCGTTTGAGGCCGACAAGGGAGATGAGATGAGGGAGAAAGTGCGCGAAGCGATTCTCCGCGCGGGCTGTGATCCAGGCCTGTTGGGCGAGAGACGAGGCTCGGCTCAATCTCATGACGAACTCGGACGGGAGTTTCCTCGCCCGACTGACATCGCGCCAGGTCTCACGCAACAGGGCGCGGGAGGGCTCATCCCACGTATCACCGGCCTCGCCGGTGGCGGGATCGACCCATTGCGCGAGCAAGGCGTGGGTGTCCGGTGACACGAGCTGGCGATGGGCAAGGCCTTCCAGCACCGCGATCTGCTCGGCACGAGCGGCTCCCCCTCCTGCGGGCATATAGGTTTCCTGGTCCCACGACAGTACGGACGCGGCGCTTTGAATGCGTCGGATTTCCAACAATCGGGTCGTCAGTGGTTCCAGCGCCGCCAGTGTCTGCACCTTCTTGCTCCTTCTGCTGATGTGTCCATGGTATGATCGCGCGGTCTTGCGGATTGTCGCACAACTCTCACGCCGAGTGAAACCGATGGCTGATCTCATTGCCGAGAGGATCGACGCTTATGCTGCCGCCCATTCCTTGCCGGAATCCCCGGCGCGCCGGGCCCTGCGCGAAGAGACCGAGCGTACTATGGAGTATGCCCGCATGCTCGTAGGGCCGCTGGAAGGGGCCTTTCTCCATATGATGACGCGCGTGGTACAGGCGAGACGGGTGTTGGAGATCGGAATGTTCACCGGCTACAGCGCCCTGTGTTTCGCCGAGGCATTGGCCGACGATGGGCGCGTGGTGACGTGCGAGATCGATCAGGAAGCGGCGGCGGTCGCGCGGCGCTACTTTGCGCAATCGCCCCACGGACAGAAGATCGAGGTGCGTATGGGGCCGGCCCTTGAGACCATGGCAGCGTTGGACGGGCCGTGTGACCTGATCTTTATCGACGCGGATAAGGTGAACTATGTGAACTATTACCGCCGTGCGAGGGAACTGCTGTCGCCGCGTGGCCTCATTCTCATCGACAATGTCTTGTGGGGAGGGGACGTGTTGCTCGATCCGCCGCCCGACGACCGAACCGCCGCGATCCAGGAATTGAATCGTGTTGTCAGAGAGGATGCAGGGGTTACCGCCGTGATGGCGACGATTCGGGATGGCCTCTGGGTCATCACGCCGAAACCGCCGCCTCAGGCGGCGCCGTGACGGTCGCGGCAAGTCCTTTGCGGAACGATCGACGAAGGATCGAGTCCATGGAGAAGCCGACGGCGGCTGCCGCCTATGCCGCGCTCACTACATCGGCCTTAGTCTGGGGCGGTTCCATCGTGGGCCAGAAAATGGCGCTGGGGGCCTTTTCGGCGGTGGAGACCTCCGTGCTGCGGGGCGCGGGTGCCTTGGCGATTTTGATTCCCCTCTGGTGGCTGACCGAGGGGCATCGCGCCCGACTGACTGTTCGTGATGTGAAACTCTTGTCCCTTCTGGGCCTGGGCGTGCTGGGCAACCACCTCTGCACGTTGTTCGGTCTGCGATATATCGGCGCCTCGACGGCCGGTGTCATTATCGGCGCGAGTCCGGCGATCACGGCCCTACTTTCCTCGCTGTTGGTGCGCGACATCCCCTTCAGGACCGTAGCGGCCGGCTGTATGGTGTCTTTTGCCGGTGTTGCCCTGGTCTCCGGTCTGGGGGGAAACCTTCCGGCCGGAGCCAATCCCTGGCTCGGTGGCACGCTGGTGCTGCTGGGACTGGTCAGCTGGGCCCTCTATTCCATCGGCGGGCGCGAAGTCATGGAGCGGCTTTCTCCGCTGACGGTGAACTGGACGACCCTGCTGGTGTCTCTCCTCTTGCAGATTCCGCTGTTATGGACGGATCAGAAACTGTCGGTCAGCGGAGCCGACTCCGTGCCGCTCTCCGGTTGGCTGGCCCTGCTCTACCTGATCGTGTTTGCGACGGCGCTGGGCCAGCAGGCCTGGTTGTATGGGGTGAAGGGGGTCGGCCCCTCTCGAGCGGGCATTTTCGTGAACCTCATTCCAGTCTCAGCGCTGCTGCTGTCGGCCCTCGTGCTCGGCGAGGCGATCGGCCTGCGGGAAATCGCCGGTATCGTGTTGATATTGGCCGGCGTCTGGCTGGTCGGCCGGCAATCGAGTCGCCTGCAACAGGCGGAGTAGCACCTACGGCAGCCGATGTCTCGTCTAAAGCACACAAGGGCTCTCTCCGGCCATCGCCACTCCTGGTCGTCTCATCGCTTCGTTGAGATGGCTGTAGTATCATCCAATTATCCTGCCACTCTGGGTAAGAACGGGCCGGAAAGTAGAGTTGCGAGCGGAGGCTGAAGTGGTCGAGCTGAGCGGTGTCGAAGATACCCAACCAGCCGTGATTACGACCGCGCCGGATGGTGTGATCACAAGTCTCAATCCCGCCGCCGAGAGACTGTTGGACATCGCGGCGGATGCCGTGATCGGTCAACTGACGCCTACCTTGTTTCATGATCCTGCCGAATTGGCGGGGCGTATGGACGCGGGCGTTCTTCAGGCCGAGGCCCTGATTGCGGATCGGTTTGACGCCATTGTGGCAAGAGCGAGGATCGGTCAGGTCTCTCAGGAAGAGTGGATCTACGTACACCGTGATGGTCATCGACGTCCCGTGCTCCTCACGGTGTGTCCGGTGCCGGATACATCGGGAAATGTGATCGGCTATTGCCTCGTCGTGCGGGACAAAGACAAACAGGTGGGTGCGGAAGAATTGCTACGGCACCAAGCCGAACTTCTTCACTTGGCCAACGATGCGATTCTCGTGCGGGATCTGGATCGCGATACCATTACCTATTGGAACGATGGAGCCGTCCGGCTCTATGGATGGACAGCGGAGGCGGCGCTGGGGGCCTATATCCATCACTTTCTGCGGACTCGATTTCCGCGCCCGTTGGAGGAGATCAAACAGCTGTTTCTCGAGGGCGGGTTCTGGACCGGGGAACTCATCCATACCACGCGCGATGGCCGGACGATTACGGTGTCAAGCCGCTGGACCTTGCTTCGGGATTCGCAGGGGCGACCCACCGGCAGCTTGGAACTAAATACGGACATTACGGAACAGAAACGGGCGCAGGAGGCGCTGAAGGTGGCGCATGAGGAACTCGAACGTCGCGTGGACGAACGGACCGCTGCGCTCAGTGAGGCGAATGAACGGTTGCGTGTCCTCTCCCGTCGGTTGATGGAAATTCAAGAGTCAGAACGGCGCGCGATCGCCAGAGATCTACACGATGAAATCGGTCAGGCGCTAACGGCCATGAAGTTGAATTTGCGCGAACTGCGTACCCTACCGAATTGTGAGCACGTTGAGGAACAAATTGCGGACAGCCTGGAAATCCTTGCCCAAGTGCTGCAAAGGGTTCGAAGCCTGGCCTTGGATCTGCGGCCGTCCTTATTGGATGAGTTGGGGCTGGTTCCCGCACTCCGGTGGTACGCCGGAAGACAGGCCGAGCGGGCCGGTTGGGAACTGCGATTCAGCGCCGAGGGTGCGGTGACCAGGCCCTCCCCTGAGATCGAAATCGCTTGCTTTCGATTGGCTCAAGAGGCACTGACCAATGTGGCTCGTCATTCCCGGGCCGAATGGGTAGAGGTGCGCCTGGAATTCGGGACCCGTGAGGTGGTGCTGGTGATACGTGACGGAGGAATTGGGTTCGACCTACAAGACATTCGCAATAGGGCGCATGCGGGAACCAGCATCGGGTTATCCGGTATGGAAGAACGGGTCCGTCTTGCCGGAGGGGAGTTTGCAATCCACTCCACACCAGGTGAGGGGACTGAAATCCGAGCCCTGTTCCCGACCAAACCAGAACCACGGCTCGGGGAGAATGCTCCAACATGAAAAAAGTGAGGGTGCTGCTGGCGGACGACCATACCCTGGTACGGGCCGGGTTCCGCGCCTTGTTGGAAAAGTTGGACGGTATCCAGGTGATCGATGAAGTCAGCAATGGGCGTGACGCCTTGAGAATCGCAAAGGAACGCGAACCGGAGGTGGTGCTGATGGATATCGCCATGCCGGAGATGAACGGGCTTGAGGCCACGATCCGGATGCGGCAGGAGTGCCCGCAAACGCGGGTGCTGATGCTGTCGATGTACACGAACGAAGAATATCTCAAAGAAGCGCTTCGTGCCGGCGCCGCAGGGTACCTGCTTAAAGATGCCGATCGTGCCGAACTTGAACTGGCCATCAAGACAGTCTGCCGAGGCGAGACCTATTTGACCCCCTCTGTCGTCAAATTTACCTTGGATGCGTATCGCCGGCAGGACGATTCACAACTCGGGCCCCTGGGTCGTCTGACTGGGCGCCAGCGCGAGATACTCCAACTCATCGCGGAGGGCTGGTCAACTAAGCAGATTGCGCAACGCCTCGACCTGAGCGTCAAGACGGTTGAGACCCACCGGGCACAGTTGATGGAGCGACTGGAGATCCACGACGTCCCGGGCCTGGTTCGCCTGGCGATCAGAACCGGACTCGTGCGGACAGATTCATGAGTTATTACATGCTGTTGTGATGTTTATCCGTTTCGCCCCCATCCTCTGCCCCTCCCGACTTCCTCAGGTGTGATTGAGCGACTTCTCAGGGTATTCCTTATTTTCCCCTCACGGGATCACGTGCGATCCTCCAAGGCGTTCCACATTCGACAGCTCCCGTCAGTGATGAGAGATAGGCCTGTCCGTGCAGGGGCATCGCTCCATGGCGGGCCGGCTGGCATACGCAAGGGTCGAATCGCATCCGTCGTCCTACATGAAGAAACTACGTATCGGCGTGATCGGAACCGGAGCGTTTGCCGAAACCTGTCACGTCCCCGGCTTGCAATCTCATCCGCAAGCAGAGGTGGTGATGCTCTGCGGGCGCGATCATGACCGCACGCAGGCCATGGCCGGCCGACTGAACGTGCCTGAGACCACCACAGATTATGAGATGTTGTGCGCGCGAGCCGATATCGATGCCGTGACTATCGCGACTCCCAACGTGTTTCATGCACGTCAAGCGAAGGCTGCGCTCGCTGCCGGAAAACATGTGCTGTGTGAAAAGCCGCTGGGCATCAGTGTCGGGGAAGCCCTCGATATGGTTCGTGCGGCCGAGGCGACTGAGAGGGTCCACCAGGTTGCGTTTACATTCCGCTATCTCTACGGCGTTCAAGAGCTGCGACGTCGACTCCGCCAGGGTGATGTTGGGCAGCCGCATTACGTGCGCATCGAGTTCGATTCGTGGCAAGGTCTTCATCCGGATTCTCTGATCGGTTTTCGAGAGAAGCTGAGTTGGGCGGGAGCCGGAGTGCTTTACGACGTCGGATCTCACTTGTTCGACTTAGTTAATTTCGTGTTGGACCCCATTGAAGCGGTGACGGGGTTCACGACCTTGATCCCGCGTGAGGGAGTCGACCGCCTGACAGGACGACTCACAGATGTTGAGACAGATGATATCGCCGGTGGGTGGTTCATCTGCGAGAACGCTCTGCGTGGGCAATGGTTTGCCAGCCGCGCCACACCCACTCTCGGAGACAGGGCGTTTATCGAAGTGATTGGACGGGAGGGTGCACTGAGGGCCTCACTGAGTAGAGGATCGGTGGATACGCTGAAAGTGTCGACTCCCGGTCAGACAGAGTGGAAAAACTTGTCGTTGCCGGACCCTGCATCGGACGGCAAACCGCATTGCCTTCCCGTCATGATGCACAGCTTCGTGGATGCCTGTATCCGAGGCAAACTCAACCCTCACGTGGATGCCTCTTTTTATGATGGCCTTGCCGTCCAACGAGCGTTGACGGCCGTGCTGCAAGCGTCCTACCGCCCAGGGTGGATTCAACTGGGGAGTGATTCCCTGCCGACGGTGTCTCAGCCTTCTTCCGCAAACAATGAAAACCGACCGCTTGGGTATTGGCGGGACTGAGAGGAGGGTACTGCGTGGAGCATGGTATGCGTGAGCGAGTGACAGAGGTCGAACCCGATGGGGCGATGGCCGACGCCATTCCGGCCCGCCCGCTGGTAAGCATCGTCATACCTACGTACAAGCGCGCATCGCTCCTCAGGAACGCCATTCGCTCGGCATTGGCGCAGGAAAAGGCCGGCGAGTGGTTCGATGTGGAAATCATCGTCGTGGACGACTGCTCTCCAGATGACACGGCGCTCGTGGTAGCGGAGTTTCCTCAGGTGCAGTACATCCGCCTGGCAAAAAACAGCGGAGCCTCGGGCGCCCGCAACGCCGGGATCAGGCGCGCGCGGGGAAAATATGTGGCGTTGCTGGACGACGATGATGAGTTCCTCACGCACAAGTTGATGATACAGGTGCCAATCTTGGAAGCGCACCCTGAAATCGGTGTGGTATATGGGCAAAGTGTCGTAACGGGTGGCGAGGTTCCGCTGCTATTGTGGCCCGAGTGGGGACCTTCCGGGCAGGTGTTCGAAGAATTCGTGACGAGAACGGATGATTTCCTGCATCCGCCCACTTGGTTGGTTCGACGGGACCTATTTGAGCGCGCGGGTTTTTTTGATGAGACAAAGGCCGGCATGGAGCACTATGACATGGCGCTCCGAATTGCCGCGCTGACTCCTTGGATGTTCCTGTCAGGGGGACCGGTGGCTCGAGGAAGGTATTCCCAGCAAGGTTTATGGTACAGCACGATTGCCGATGGCACCAATGAGCAGCAGTTGCCGGCGATTGTCGAGAAGGCTCTTAAAAAACTCCCCGATACGGCCGAGGCGAATCGGGTAAGGCGAAAGGCGCGTGCTGCGGTCTGTGCCAGCATCGCCCATCAGCGATGGTGGTCCGGTGGAGGATTGAAACCCACCCATGACCATCTGCTCCGATCTCTCCGGGAGGCTCCGTGGCTGCTGGAAGAGCCGGCTGTCATCGAATGGTTGAATCGGGTGTCTGGGGCGCTCGCGGCTGCATCTCCCCATCCAGTCGCCGCTGTCAGGATGTTCTGGAGAGAGATTGCACGAGAACTCTCTGGAAAAACGTGGGCGCTGGGATTTCGTATGCGGCGGCTCTTGGGAGATTTGTTGATCGCGACGGCTGTGAGCCTTCGGGGTGGCTCACCACGGATGGCCAAGGTGGTGGCGTTGAGCGCGCTATTGTACGACCCCAGCCGCTGGGTGCGACGCGGGCGTTTCGCTCAGGCCTGTCGGCTGGCGCTCTTGCCGCCGGATATCAGAGAAACGGAGCAAGCCGTCTCCAAGAGTGCTCGCTGATTCGCGACAGGCGGAACGTGTTGGAAGCAGGCCTCGTATGAAACTGAGCGTGATCGTCCCCTGTTTGAATGCTGCGCAGACGATCGAGGATCTCTTGCAGGCGCTGTGCGAGCAGGTCTGGCCCGGCGAATGGGAAATCATCCTGGCCGACAATGGGTCGACCGATGAGACGCTCAAACGAATTGAGCGTTACCGAGGGCGCATCCCTTGTTTGAAAGTCGTTCAAGCGGCGGCGCGTCGTGGTGCTTCCCATGCGAGAAACGTCGGTGCTTATGCCGCCGCCGGGGAAAGCCTTCTTTTTTGTGATGCCGATGACCTTCCGGCCCAGGGGTGGGCTGTGGCGATGGAATCCGCCTTGCGAGATCATGATTTCGTCGCATCCCGCCTCGATTTTGAGAGGCTCAATTCTCTCTCGGCTCGAGCTGCCAGGGACCGGACACAAGTTGACGGACTGCAGCGGTTCAGCTTCTTGCCATTCCCGCACGCCGGCGCGGGAACGCTCGGGGTCAAACGGTCACTCCATCATGCGATCGGGGGATTTGACGAGTCCATCCTCGTGTGCGAAGACATCGATTACTGTATGCGGCTTCAGCAACAGGCGAAGCCGTTGGAGTTCGTGCCCAGTGCCGTGCTCCATTGTCGTCTGCGAGCTACTTCAGGCGGAGTGTATACCCAAGCATCTCGGTATGCAGAATATGAAGTGTATTTGTACAAAAAGTACGGTGCTCCGCCGGCGTGGGAATTGTGGCGGTGGCGCGCTTACCTACAGTCTTGGCGATGCGTCATGAGACGAATCCCGGAATTGATGCGCACCGCCGAGGGGAAGACCTTGCTGGCGTGGCGGGTGGGGCGGCTGATGGGCTTGCTCAAGGGGAGCATTCGCTTCGGGGCGCCTCCCGTCATGGCTGAGTAGAGGGAGGCAGGTCGCATGAATCCCCGAACGGTGATCTCCGCAGCCGTGAGGAAAGTATTGGGGAGCGTCACCCACGTGGTGACCCATGAATCCGTTGCTGCCCTCACGTTCGATGATGGCCCTGATCCTGAGCAGACGCCCTTGGTCCTGGCCCTCCTCGAAAAGTATAAGGCACGAGGGACGTTTTTTTTGGTCGGGCAGGCCGCGGCGTCCCATCCCGATCTAGTCCACCGGATCGTGGCTGCCGGTCATGCGATTGGTAGTCACTCATGGGATCATCGGGCCTTGCCCGGGCTCTCGAGTCGAGAGCGGCGTCGGCAACTGCGGGATGCTGCGCATGCGCTTCGGCCCATGCAGACCAGGCTCTTTCGGCCTCCTTACGGCGAGCAGACGGTACTCGCTCGCATAGAGGCGGGGTTGATGGGCTATGAAGTCGTTGGGTGGAGCGTGAACAGCGGAGATTGGCACGAGTCGGACCCCGCCGTGCTGAGTCGCTATCTGTTGGAAATGGTCGAGCCGGGAGCCATCGTGTTGTTGCATGACACCTTGTTTGACAAGGGCGTGGCTGCGCATGAGACCGATCCAGAGCATCGGGCCTGGCCCGATCGCCGTGCGATGCTCCAGGCATTGGAGACCGTGTTAGACCGGTTGAGTGGGCGATATCGATTTGTGACTGTTCCGGAGTTGCTTGCTTCCGGCGCTCCCAGACGCACCTTTTGGTTCAAGAAGTCGGCGGTAAGGGCTTGAAGGTGGAACGCATGAAAACCGAATCTCTTCAGGGCCGACCTTCCGTGGCGGTCGTGGTTCCGGGCTATAGCCGGGCCGAGTTCACGGCGGACGAGGAGATTTCTTTCCGTCACGTGGAGCATTTTCTTGGAGCGTACGACAAGTTCCTTGTGGTTCCCCAGAGTCTGAGGATCGCGCGGCCTGGTTTCCACATCCAGCGATTTGCCGATACGTATTTCGGGAGCGCCATCGCCAATGCCAAACTGATGCTCTCGCCGATGTTCTATGAAACCTTCCGGGCATACCGGTACCTGTTGATCTATCAGCTCGATGCTTTGGTCTTCTCAGATCAACTGGCGGAGTGGTGTGCAACCGACCTCGATTACATCGGCGCTCCCTGGATGCAGTGTGACGACAGTCCTTGGGTGGGCACTCAGCGTGTCGGAAACGGCGGGTTCTCGCTCAGGAAGGTGTCGAGTTTTCTCAAGGTGTTATCCTCCGATCGGTACTGGATCGACCCCGAGATCTATTGGCAACGAATCACGGCGGGAAAGCCCGTATACGCGCAATGGTGGCATCTCCCGAGGAAGTGGTTCAAGCACATCAAGCACTTCAATGGAGTTTCGCGAGAGGTGCGGCAATGGCATCTTCGTCCGGACGGAACCAGGAACGAGGACCATTTCTGGGCTGACAAGGCCGTGCGGTACTACCCGGACTTCAGGGTCGCGCCTTTTGACGTGGGGCTGAGGTTCGCTTTCGAGGTTGCGCCACGGGCCTGTTTCACGTTGAATCAACAGCGCCTCCCTTTCGGGTGTCATGCCTGGCCGAGGTATGATCGCGGGTTTTGGGAACCTTATCTCTTAAAATCATGACATGTCCATGAATCGTTTAGAACCTGCAGCAGCAGGCAGCCGCCTCGTGCCGATGGGCGAGCTCCACAAGGAACCTCGCACGCCGACGGTTCGCATCCGTCCGAGTCGAGGGTTGTTCCATTTGGATCTTCAAGCCATCTGGCAGTATCGGGAGTTGCTGGTGTTTCTGATTTGGCGGGATACCAAGGTGCGTTACAAGCAGGCGGTCATCGGGGCTGGATGGGCAGTGTTTCAGCCGCTCATTTCGATGCTTCTATTTACGGCCATTTTCAGTTACCTCGCCAAGTTGCCCTCGGAAGGGGTGCCGTATCCGTTATTTGCCTATGCCGGGTTGCTCCCCTGGAACTTCATTGCCCAGGCGACGAGCCGTAGCGGGACGAGCTTGGTCGGAGAGTCGCATCTCATCAGCAAGGTCTATTTCCCTCGGCTGATCATCCCGTTGGCCGCCGCCGCGACACCGGCGGTCGATCTGCTGTGCGCACTGGTCCTGATGGTTCCGCTGATGCTCTGGTTCGGGGTGATGCCAGGGTGGCAGATCGTTCTGTTTCCCCTTTTTGTGCTCATTGCGTTGCTCGCCACATTGGCGGTCAGCCTCTGGTTCTCAGCGTTGCACGTGAAGTTCCGCGACGTGGGGCATATCATTCCGTTCTTTGTGCAGTTCTGGATGTTCGCCTCGCCGGTGGTCTACCCAGTGAGTTTGATCCCTGACCGGTGGCGGGTGTGGTACAGCTTAAATCCTGTAGTGGGTATCGTGGAGGGGTTCCGATGGACGCTCCTGGGGCAACGCCCTCCTGACTTGGCGACCATTCTACCCAGCATCGGCATCGTGGTAGTGCTCTTTGTAAGCGGTGTGGTCTACTTCAAGCGGATGGAACGAACCTTCGCGGATGTGATCTGATGGGTGACGTGGCGATTTCGGTGCGTGGGTTGACGAAGCAATATGCCATCGCTGGCGTCCGCCACGATACCTTGCGAGATCAGCTCGTGCATCTCTGCCGTTCTCTGGCGGGGGCAACCAGAAGGGAACCAACCGGCCACCGTACCTTCCAGGCGCTGCACGACGTCTCGTTTGAGGTGGCTGAAGGGGAAGTTCTGGGTATTATCGGCCACAATGGAGCGGGCAAGAGCACGTTGTTGAAGGTTCTCTCGCGGATTACGGAACCGACGGCCGGCGAAGTGGACATTTATGGGCGCGTGACCTCTCTATTGGAAGTAGGGACTGGCTTTCATGCGGAACTTACCGGACGTGAGAACATCTACCTGAACGCCGCGATGTTGGGGATGCGGAAGAGCGAGACCGATCGCCGGCTCGAAGCGATCGTGGAGTTTTCTGGGACGCAGCAGTTTATCGATACGCCGGTGAAGCGATACTCGAGCGGCATGTACGTACGGTTGGCATTTTCCGTGGCCGCCCATCTCGATCCGGAAATTTTGATCGTAGACGAAGTGTTGTCGGTCGGCGACGGCGCATTTCAAAAGAAATGCCTCGGCAAGATGGACGAGGCGCGGCGGGATGGGCGCACTGTCATCCTGGTCAGTCACGATTTGCCGGTTGTGGCCAACTTGTGTCAGCGGGCGCTGCTCCTGCGGCAGGGGGCCATTGTCGGAGACGGGCCTCCGCAGCAGGTGATTGAGCAGTACATGAGCGAGGCATTCGCTGGAAGCGAGGTGTCGCTGGCCGACCGGAAGGACCGTTATACCCATCACGAACTGATGGTCCAAGCGATTACATTTCATAATGAGAAATTAGAGCCGGTCCAGCCTGCGTTCTCGGGCCAACATCTCGTGGTGCGGGTGCACTATGCTTGCCACGTTCAGAAGACTTTCAATGATATGCGCGTGATGGTAGTGGTGAATCGGGATGAGCGTACGGTCTGTATTCTCTCTACCGATCTCGTCGATCGTGCGCCCCTCACGCTTGAAGGCCGCGGATACGTGGACTTCCACGTACCTCACCTGCCGCTGTGTGGAGGGCGATATTTCCTGCATGTGGCGATAGAGAGTCATACGCTGACGCAGGATTGGGTCCAGTATGCGGCTGAACTCCAAGTGCTGGACGGAGATTATTATGGAACCGGCAGAATGTATCCTCACGAAGGATGGCGCGGGAAGGGCATGTTTGTCGATCATAGCTGGAACCTCCAAAGGATAGTCTAGGTCCGGCTTCCCATCGTTCTTTGGCTCCATGGTTGAAAAGTTCTCTCGATCCTCCTATTTTCCTCATTTCATCTGAGCAGACCCAGGTTTCTGCCCGTAGGACGGACAGGAACGAGGCTGGCGCTAGAGCCGCCTAGGGCCGATTGGCCTACTTTACCGGTTTTCGGCGCGGGCCTATTCTGTCGGCAGCGTGTCGGGAATCCAGTCGGATCGCTTGGCGGGCGAGAAAGGAAGGACGCAAGTCGATGTGGTGTACTGCGATCCTGTTAGTGACCACGGTGGTCTTTGCACTGGATTGGGCGACGCCCTTAGGCCATGCTGTCTGGCTCCTCTACCTCCTGCCGCTCTGGATGACGGCGTTACAGGCTAAGCCCAAGGTTCTGGTGGGGTATGCATCGTCGGTGACCCTGTTGATGGCGGTCGGGTTTCTCGGGTCTCCTCAGGGCGTCGAGCCTGGAGTGGCCCTCGTCAACCGTCTCCTTGGCGTGGCGATGGTGTGGGGGGCCACCGGCCTGCTCTCTCGACAGCAGAAGACGGAGGTTGCCTTGCGGGTGGCGAATAGCCGCTTGGAAGAGCAGGTCTCCGAGCAGACGAGGAGCCTGACTGCGGCCAACGAGCGACTGACTTTGCAGTTGTCCGAACAGAAACGGGTGGAAACGGCCTTGCGCGAAAGCCAGGAACGATTCGAACTGGCGGCGGAAGGGGCGCATGTCGGAGTCTGGGAGTGGGAGCTCACGACGGGGGCTGCCTTTTATTCTCCTCGTTGGAAAGGCCAACTCGGCTGTGCCGCTCACGAGATCGAGCCGACCATTGCCGCCTGGGCGTCTCGTCTTCATCCGGATGATCGGGCGCGGGCATTGGCTGCCGTAGCCCTCCATCGGGACGGACAGAGCAAACAATATCGCCTCGACCACCGTCTCCTCCATGCTGATGGGTCCTATCGCTGGATCGCCGCCTTCGGTGGCGGCGTGCGCGATGAGCAGGGGCGCATGGCGCGGATGAGCGGCATCCATTTAGATGTGACGGCGCGAAAACAGGCAGAAGAAGCGTTGCGAGGCAGCGAGGAGCGGTACCGTCGGTTGGTGGAGCATGTGGGCGATATCATCTATCGCACCGATGCCGACGGACGGTTCGTCTACTGCAACCCCACATCCCTGCGGGTCTTGGGGTATCTGCCCGAGGAATTGCTGGGGCGGCACTATCTCGAGATCGTGCAGCCGCACTGGCGGTCACGGGCCGAACGTTTCTATGGCCGGCAGTTCGTACGGCGCAAACCTCGTTCGGTGTACGAGGTGCCGGTCGTGACCAAGGATGGGCGCGAGGTCTGGCTGGGGCAACATGCGCAACTGTTGCTGGAGGGGGAGAAGGTCACCGGGTTTCAGGTGGTGGCCCGCGACACCACGGAACGGAAACAGGTGGAACTGGCGCTGCAGGAAAGCGAAGAGCAGTTCTCCAAAGCGTTTCATGCCAGTCCGGCGGGAATGGCGATCAGCCGGTTGGAAGACGGACGTGTGCTGGATGTGAATGAAGCCTTCATGCGTATCTCGGGCTTCCAGCGCGAAGAACTGGTCGGGTTGTCTTCATTGGATGTCGGGATTTGGGTGAATCCCGAGGATCGCCGGCAGTTGGCGGATCTGCTTCGGCGCGACGGCTTCCTGCGCAACCTGGAAAAAGAATTCCGCACCAAAAGCGGCGAGGTCCGGCACGGACTATTCAACGTCGAACCCGTCTCTCTACGACATGAGGATTGTCTGCTGACGCTGGTGCTGGACATTACACGCCGCAAGGAAGCGGAGGCGGCCCTGTCGCGTAGCCAGGCGGTATTGCAGGCGCACCAGGACGCCTTGATGCGCCTCACGAAGAGCGAGCACATCGGGTCCGGAGACTGGCAGGCGGCCTTGGAAGAATTGATGGAAACCTCGGCCAAGGTTTTGGCGGCGGATCGGGCCAGCGTCTGGCTGTTGGATCGGAGTGGGGAGACGTTGGACTGCGCCGAGTTATATGAACGCGGGCCTGGGCGGCACTCCACAGGGCAGCGCCTCTACGTGGCGCAGTATCCGCGATATCTGGCGGAACTGCTGCAGGAGCAGGTCGTCGATGCGCACGATGCCGTGCGCGATCCGAGAACCCGCGAACTGCTCCTGCCGTACTTGCGGGAGTTGGACATCACTTCGCTCCTGGATGTGCCCATCTTTTTCGGCGGTCAACTGGCGGGCGTCGTCTGCCACGAGCGGGGCGGGGACGCGCGGGAATGGAGTCCCGAAGAAACACAATTTGCCACCTCGATAGGCAACCTGGTGACCCTGGCCTACGAAGCGAAACAGCGTCAAGAAGCCGAAGCCGCCTTGACGATGGCCAAAGAAGCGGCCGAAGCCGCCAATCGGGCCAAAAGCGATTTTCTGGCGACGATGAGCCACGAGATTCGCACGCCGATGAACGCCATCGTCGGCATGGCCGACCTGCTGCTGGAGACGCCGCTCAGCGAGGATCAACGGGAATATGTCGAGATCTTCCGCGATGCCGGCAGCAACCTGCTGAGCTTGATCAACGATGTGCTCGACCTGTCGAAAATCGAGGCCGGGCATCTCGATTTGGACCTCGTCGAATTCGATCTGAACGATCTGGTCCAGCGGGCCGCCGAGCTGGTCGCCGTGCGCGCCATGGAAAAGGATCTGGAGTTGGCCTACCAGATTCAGCCGGATGTGCCGACCTCGCTGATAGGCGACCCCAACCGCTTACGGCAGGTTCTGCTCAATCTGTTGGGCAATGCCGTGAAGTTCACGGAAGAAGGCGAAGTCGTGTTGCGGGTGGAGCGCAATCCCGACGACGACGGGCCGGGCCATCTCCTCTTCACTATTCGGGATACGGGCATCGGGATTCCGCCGGAGAAATTGCACGCCATTTTCGAGCGCTTCACCCAAGTCGATTCGTCGATCACGCGACAATACAGCGGGACGGGTCTCGGCTTGACGATTTCCCGGCGACTGATCGAACGGATGGGCGGCAAGATCGAGGTCGCGAGCGAGGTGAGCAAGGGAAGCACCTTTCGGCTGACCGCCAAGTTCGCGGTTCCGGCCCAACCGTCCGGCTCGACTCCGCCCGCGCAATGGGAACAGCTCGCGGGGTTGCGCACCTTGATCGTCGACGACAACGCGACGAATCGCCTGATCGTTCGCGAGACCCTGATGGGCTGGGGAATTCCCGCCGCGGAAGCGCCCGGCGGCGAGGAGGCGTTGATGGAGCTGTCGCGGGCCGCTCAGGCGGGCATGCCCTACCGGCTGGTGATTTTGGACGTGCGGATGCCGAAGATGAGCGGATGGCAGGTGGCCGATACCATCGCCCGGACACCAGGATTCGCGGCCCCGGCGATCATCATGTTGACTTCGGAGCGGCGGGCGGGCGATCAGATGCGGGCCCGCGAGAGTGGAATCGTGCGGTATCTCACGAAGCCGTTCCGGCGTTCCGATCTCTTCAACGGGATGATGGCGGCGATCGGCAAGGCCCCGGAGTATGAGGCGGAGTCGCGGTCGCCGCAGACCGGGGCTTCCGCGAACGGTGCGGGCGGGTTACGCCTCCTGTTGGCCGAAGACTTCGTCGACAACCGCCGTATGATCGAGTTTTATTTCCGATCCACGCCCCATCGGGTGGACACGGCGCCGAACGGCCAGGTGGCGGTTGAGATGTTCACACGGGGGGCCTATGATCTGGTGCTCATGGATATCCAAATGCCGGTCCTGGATGGGTACAGCGCCACCAAGGCCATTAGGGCTTGGGAACGTGCGCAGGGTCGTCCTCCGGTTCCGATTCTCGCGTTGACGGCCAATGCCTTGCAGGGGGAGATTCAGCGGAGCCTGTCCGCCGGCTGCACGGCGCACTTGACGAAGCCGATCCGCAAGGCGCGGCTGTTGGAAGCGATTCAGCTCTATGCGCAGACGGCCTCTCTGGCAGGCCGATTCAACGCAGAGTTCCATGCCGAACCGGTGGTCTTACAGGTCAGCGCGGAGTTTGAAAGTCTCATGCCGGGATTTCTCGCGCATCGACGGCAAGACCTCTCGCAACTCGCGGAGGCGTTGGCCGTTCAAGACTTCGAGCAGATCCGTGCCATCGGTCACGGTATCAAGGGAGCGGGAGGGACCTACGGCTTGATGGCCATCAGCGTCTTTGGGCATACGTTGGAGGCCGCGGCGTTGCATGGGAACGGGGCTGAAATCCAGGCGACGATCGACTCCTTGACTCGTTATCTGGACCGGCTGCAGGTCGTGTTTATCTAGTGCGGTGAGCGTCATATGCGCGTGCTTCTGGTGGAAGACCATATCGATATCCGCCGGCTGTTCGAGCAGGTGATCCAGGCGCGCGGCCATGACGTGACGGCCTGCGCCGACGGCGATTCGGCATGGGAGGCCTTCGCCCATCGGCCCCATGAACTGGTGCTGCTCGACTGGGAATTGCGCGGCAGCCATATCGACGGTCTCCAATTGTGCCAGAACATACGGTCCAGCTCCGGCGGCGAACGTTGCGTCATCGTGATGATCACCGCGCACGATTCACCGGAGTCCCTGCGCGCGGCACTCCAGGCCGGCGTCAACGACTACTTGGTCAAGCCGGTCGGAATCGAGTTTCTGAAGTTGCGGCTGACGATCGCCGAACAGTGGGTCGAAAACGTTCGGCGTCGGTTTGCCGCGGAGGACCACGCGCAGGTCCTGCAGTCTCAACTGGCTGATCAGGGTAAGTTCCACGACTTGATCGGCCGGAGTCAGGCGATGATGGCCCTCTATGCAGACATTCAGAGGGTTGCGGCAGTGGATGCCACGGTGTTGATCGAGGGGGAGACGGGCACCGGCAAGGAACTGGTGGCACGGGCGATTCACCTCTCCAGTCGACGAGCGTCCCAGCCCTTCCTGGCCGTGAACTGTGCGGGATTTACCGACTCGATCCTCGGCAGCCAACTCTTCGGCCACAAGAAGGGCGCCTTTACGGGGGCGATCGACAACCAGCAAGGGGTCTTCGAGGCAGCCGAGGGCGGGACCATCTTTCTGGATGAAATCGGCGATATTTCCTTCGCGGTCCAAACCAGCCTGCTTCGGGTGTTGCAGGAGCGAGAGGTGACACGCTTAGGGGAGTCGAGGCCGCGGAAGGTCGATGTACGGGTGCTGGCCGCCACCCACCACAATCTGCTGGAGGATATGGAGCAGGGAACCTTCCGGAAGGATCTGCTGTATCGCATCAAGGTGGCCCGCCTGCACCTCACGCCCCTACGGGAGCGACCGGACGACATTCCTTATTTGGTGCATGCATTCCTGGGGCAATTCCGGTCGGTGATGGAGAAGCCGGTCCATCAGGTCAGCCAGGAGGCGTTGCAGGTGTTGGTGACCTACGCCTGGCCCGGCAATGTCCGTGAACTCAAGAGTGCGGTGGAATCGGCCATGATCCATTGCAAAGGCTCGGTCCTGATGGTCGAGGATTTGCCGGCGGAGATTCGCAACCCTGCGACCGGGACCGCGTTTATTCCACTGCAGCGACAAGATGAACGAACTCGCATGATGGGGGCGCTTCGACAAACGGGCGGAAACCGGTCCGAAGCCGCCCGATTGCTGGGCATGAGCCGCCGGACTTTCTATCGGCGGTTGGCCGAGTACGACATCTTCGACCCGGCCGATTCGATCAGCGACCAACCACTCGAGCCCCTAACCTGACCGAGACGGGTTCTCGCTTACGGTTCTCTCCATCGCCTGTGCCGATCGTGACTGGGGGGAAACGATGGCACAGGTGTGACACAACACTTCCTGCCATGAGTTTGACGACGAGTCCCCGTGGTTTGCGCCGTGCGATCGCCAACTGCCTTGATTTTCAAACATCGTCTCGCTTCCCGATCGAATGGCACGATCTTTGATATCACCAAGGGGCGTGAGCGTGTGAAGACGGGGTGACCGAGATCGGCGTTGGATACCGTCGGCAGGAGGCGTAGCATGGACGTCAAAGGGTTCCTCTTATCGAATGGGACCGATCGGGAATTTCTTCTGAGCATCCAGCCCTCGGCCCATGGACCGTATGATCGATTGGTGGTCAGGGAAAAGGTGGATGGATATTGGGTGGATCTTGCGGGATTGTCGCAAGGCACTTGGCGGGAACGGGCCCGCGCCATCGAAGCGGTGTTGGGATATCTGCAAGACCTCCGGAGCATGACCCCCGCGCTGCCGAACCCCGAGCGGTGAGGCGGGATTCATCAGAGGTAAGGAGTGCGGGCATGATGTGGAACGAGGACAATGAGCAGGGTTTTCGCAATCGCGCGGCGAGCCAGCCGGGATTATCCGTGAGCCTGAGCCAAGTGCAGGTGAAGCCGGTCGCCGTCAAGCGGCGGCCGGAGGAGCTGACTCCGCGCGAGCGCGAGATCCTCCAGATGGTGTGGGCCGGCATGACGAACCGCGTCATCGCGGAACGGCTGCAGATCAGCATCAAGACGGCCGAGGCGCATCGTGCCAATATGATGAAGAAGCTGCGCGTCTCCAATATCGCCCAGTTGTTGAAGACGGCGCTGGAAGAGGGGTTGCTCGCCACCCATGCGAGCTGACGGGATTCGCGGCGACCTGCATCAGGCGGGAGTGTGCACTCCCGCCGCCTCGCAGCTCCCCGCGGATCCACCCCCGCCGTTCTGTAAATCGCACTCGCGCCGACGATGGTGTTTGCAGTACAATGCCGCACCATCGGAGGCGATGGTGATCGAGCAACGAATCGAAGAAATTACCCGCGCGAATCTCGCCTTTTATGCCGCCTTTGAAAGTCTGGACATGCTTCAGATGGATAAGGTGTGGGCACACCTCGAATACGTCACCTGTATCCATCCTGGCTGGAGTCTGCGGAGTGATTGGCCGGCCGTGCGTGATTCCTGGGTGTTGATCTTCAACAACACCTTCTCCATGAAGTTTGAGCTGACCGACGTGCAGGTGCAGGTCGCGGGCGATCTCGGGTGGGTGATCTGCACCGAAAATCTCACCAGTCGCCAGGGAGACAAGCCCGTGGAGAGCCGGGTTTTGGCGACCAATCTGTTCGAACGCATCGGCGACGAGTGGCTGATGATCCATCACCACGGTAGCCCTGTGATGGGCTGAAGTCGTCCTTGTCGCGCGCGCCTAAGGCTGAGCTGGGCGCCCAAAGGGATTCACCCGCTATCCCAACAACCTTCCTTACATCGCTACGTCCTCTCACCGTCCGTGCCTGTTCGGAGTAGGCACCCGTAACATCGTCCTGCGCCATCTTACTGTGTCATGGCACAGGGTTGGCACAACTCATCCTGCTCCTGACACAGGTTTTTCCATTCGTCTCTTTTCCCTGTGAGGTGATAACTGATTGATCTTGTAGGCCACCGTCCTATACGGCGATAAGGCCTGAAGTTTGAATAGTTGGCCTCGTAGGGCGAACCCCCTGGGGAGTTTGCCGGAGGACAGTGGGGAGTCGGGCGCATGCGCGGCTCCATTGGACAGGGCGAGGCGTGAAACTGGGCATGCATGAAGGAGAGACGGCATGGTGGCAGACAAGAGAGGCGGGAGGAGTTCGACGGGACGGCGAGGAACGAACTCGACCGCCGCGGCGAAGCGACAGGGTCAAGAGGTGGAGGTGCGGGGCACGTTGTCGGTCAGGCGTCGACCGGAAGATCTCACACCGCGTGAACGGGAAATTCTGCAGCTGATCTGGGGCGGACACACCAATCGAAGCATTGCCCAACACTTGAGCATCAGCATCAAGACGGCGGAAGCCCATCGGTCCAACATGATGAAGAAACTACGGGTTTCGAATACGGCGCAGCTTCTGAAGGTGGCGTTGGAGGGGAGGATTCTGGAAGCTCACGACGGCAAACACTAGGGGCGCGCCGCAACTAGAGTGCCGAGAGGGGAGTCGGCAACTCTTTGGTGTTCAAGGTCTGTTGCCACTCCGCTGCGACCTGGTCCCGTTCTTCCATGGTCATGGCGGCGTACTTGCGGAACATCTGCGGTCCACGGCGTCGACGCCAGGTCAGGAAATTGAGAAAGTGGTCCTTACAAATCGACTGCGTACCCGCGGGAGCGTAGACCTTTCCCTGACACCCGCCAATCAAACAACCCTGACCGCTCATACTCATCCTCCCTCTGTAATGGGGCAAAGTATGCCGGAGCCGAGGCCGTAAATGCAATGGACGGCCCGCGTAGGCACTTCCCTTCCGATCGCGCGCAGAACCCTGCATCCGCCTGTCCGTCGGGGGAAATTCCGCTTGCAATCATGAGGATGGGCCGGGTACGGTACCGCGTTCCTTGGCGGCCTCTGTCCGGAGCGCGTCGATCACCAGCATGCTGATGCAGGTCATATCGGTAGTGGGAGCCGTCATGGTCTTGGCGGCCTACGCGCTCATTCAAGCCGGTGTGTGGCGCGAGTTGGATGCGGGCTACTTGGCGCTGAACATCGTGGGATCGCTGTTATTGGGGATTGTGGCGATCGAAGATCGCCGGGTGGGATTCGTCCTGCTGGAATTCGTATGGGCTGGGATCGGGGTGGTCGGGGTGGTTCGGGCGCTACGGGCCAGACGCGCCCCCTGAGCAAGCGAACGGGCCGTTGTTGTAACGAAGGAGAAAGCATCATGGCAGGGTTGTTATCGGCGGATGACATATTCGAGCGGACGAAGGATGCGGCGGTGGCGGCGACGAGTCCGGACGAGCGGGCGCTCCAAATCGATTACGACGCGCTTCAGCTCAAGATCCGGGCGGCATTGGGTGATCGGAAGGTGGCCCGTTGCCATATCAACAAATTTTTGCCGGAGGGGTACGAAGATCAGGGGCGGTTCAATCTGCTGCTGTTGACCGCCGGCAACGTGTTATTCGACATGGTCATCGGCGACAGCTATTTTCGCTACGACATCGTCTCAGTGGGGCAGTTGGACAAGGTGCAGCTGATCGATGCCATGTGGGACAACCGCGAGAAGCGTCGCGAGGAGCCGTTCCTGAGCCTGCGCCTCATGCATGCGGAAGAGACGCATCTTCTGTTGGCGTTGGATGACGATGAACGGGCTAGCTTGCTAGGCTTTGCGGCGGCCGTGACGGCGGTCAGAAACCCTGAAAAATAACGTCCCACCCTTGTTACGCGCGGCGGTAGAGGGGCAGCGCCTTCACCGTCGCGTCGTGCTTCTTGCCGTCGATCTCCACCGTAAGCGCCGTGTCCGGCGCGGAGAAATCCCGCAGAGGGAAGCCGAATGCCAGAACGGCGTTCTGATGCGGTGAGAAGGTCGCGCTGCTGACCCAACCCACTTCGCGGTCGCCGCTGAAGAGCTTGGCTCCTCTTGTCGGGACGGTGGCATCGTGGAGGAGCAGCCCGACGAGATGCCGGCGCACATTGCCGTAGGTGTCCATGCGGGCCACCACCTCTTGTCCGGGGTAGCAACCCTTGTTCAAGCTGAAAGCCTTGCCTTCCAGATTGGCTTCCGGCGGAACGATTTCCTCGTTGAGATCCGGCCCGGCCTTCGGAAGGCCGGCTTCCATGCGGAGGGCTTCTCTCGCTTGACCGCCGGTGGGTTTGATCCCAAAGGCAGCTCCTGCTTCCATGAGGGCATTCCATGCCGCCAGCAGCCCCTCGGACGGGAGCAACAGTTCCAGGTCGACTTCACCGGTTTCCTCTGTTCGGATGACCAGTGCAGGTTGTCCCCCGATCTGCGCGGCGACAAAATGAAGCGGCAGGAGATCGCGACAGTCTACACCGAAGGCGGCTTGTACGGTGCGCGCCGCGTTGGGACCGCTGACCAACAGCAACCCCCAGCTCTCTCCGCAGTTTTCCATCTTGGCCTTGGTGCCGTACAGAAGAAACTTACGCAGGGCGGTGAAGGTGTGGTCGCCGATTTCGCCGACGTCTTCCAGCCACACCGCGTCCGTCTGGAGATAGCAGCGGAAGTAGGTGATCATTTTCCCCTTGTGTGTCAGGAAGCTCGAATAGCGGCCTTGGCCAGGCTGCAGCGGGAGAATATCGTTGCTGATGATCCCTTGCAGCCATTTCACGCGATCCTCGCCGGTCACGCGCACCTTCCCACGAGGGGAGAGGTCCGCCAGGCCGACGGCGGTGCGGACCGCCTGATATTCCGTGCGCCAATCTCCATAATGTGCCGGGATCTCCCAGCCTGCGATTGCTTCGAATGTGGCGCCGAGCTGTGCATGAATGGGATGAAGGCGCGATTGCTTCATGATGCGATCCTCGTGATTTCTTCGACGAGTTCCTTCGTGCGAGCTGAAAACTCATTGCGCGAGACGATCTTGGTGACCCCCAACTCCTTGGCACGGTTCCAGGTGTCCACTTCCTCATGGTTGGCGAAGGCGAGGACGGGAAGTCCCGGCGTGAGAGACGAGGTTCTCACGGTGTGCAGCGCCGCAAAGGCGTCGATGACAAGGTCGTTCATGTTCAAGATCATGGCGTCCGGCTGCGTAGAGGCGAGTGTTTCGGCCACCTGCTCCTGGCTTCGGATCCGCTCCAAGGTGTATCCCTGCGGCCGCAGGGCGTCCCGCACCTTGGTGTAGAAGAAAATGTCGGTTACGGCGACGAGGACGGTCCCGCTCATGTGTGCCTGTTGCTCCGGGTCAATTGAGTGAACTGATCAGTCGTCCCAGGGCCTTCTTGGCTAGGCTGTACTCCGGATTCAGCACGAGGGCCTGTTTGTAACAGTCGATAGCCTCGGTCCATTTGCCCTGACGCTCATACACGCGGCCCAGGTTCAGATGGGGGAACGCGGGGCTTTCGTATCGCCTAGCTTGCATGGCCTTTTGAAACCAGGGAATGGCTTCATCCAGGTCGCCCTTCTCGATCAGGTAGGCCCCGATGTCGTTGTAGGGGTTTCCAAAATCCGGGTCGCAGGAAATGGCCTTATGGCACTCCTCGATCGCCTCATCCAGCTTGCCCATGAAACTGTAGGTCCAGCCGAGGAAGGTATAGGCTTCGGCGGTTTGGTGCCGTTCCAGCGACTGTTTGTACAGTGCGACAGCCTCCTCCAACTGTCCCTTCATCTGCTGTTCGTAGGCCTGCTGGAACAGTTGCCAGGCTTCGCGCTTGTCTTCGTCGCTGCCTTCGCCCTGCACTAAAAAATCTTGAACATCCATGTGCGCTACTTCTGCCGTAATTTCTTGTGAATCAACTCGGCGCCGTAGCGCCCCGATAGGAGCATGGAGCCGAAGGCCGGGCCCATGCGGGGCGTGCCGAAGACGGCGGCGACGGCCAGTCCGATGACGAAGCAATTCGGCGAAACTTCACCGGTGCGATCCATGATTTCTTCTTCCGAGCGGGCCACCCACATGGCTCCGTTGCCCGGCACCTGCTGGTACAGGCCGCGCTTGTGGAGCAGGTTGACGACGATGGCGTCATGGCCCGTCGCGTCGACCACGATTTTACTCTCCAGCGCGATCGGATCGACATGGATGATATCGTGGCCGGCCATCTCCGCCGTGGTGCTGTTGACGACCACGCCTTCGAGGACCCCTTCCCGGCGCAAGATCAAGTCGACCACCCGCGTCAGGTTCATGATCTTGGCTCCGGCGTCATAGGCGGCGGCAATCAGGGCTCCGGTAGCATGCGGGGGATCCACCATGTACATGCCGGGACATTCCTTGATCTGCTTGCAAGGCACGCCGATCTCTTTCAGGATTTTATGGGCCGGGGCGCAAATGGTGGCCTTGTTCATCAGGTAGCCGCCGGACCAGAACCCACCGCCGAGCGCCAAACTTTGTTCCAGCACCAGCGTACGAAATCCCATTCGGCCCAAATCGTGGGCACAGATCAACCCGGACGGGCCGGCGCCGACGATGATGACGTCGCTCTCAATGAGTTGATCGAATTCTTTATAGTATTCCCGCGCGATATGGCGGGTGATGTCACGCTCCCGTAACGGTGCCGGTCTTGGTTTCCCCATGCTCTCTTCCCCTTCGGAGGCTGCTTACAGATAAATCTCGGAACCGGCATTCTTGAACTCTTCGGACTTTTCCTTCATGCCGATCTGGATGGCCTGTTGCTCCTCCAGCTGCTTCTGGACGGCGTAGTCGCGCACATCCTGGGTGATCTTCATCGAACAGAAGTGCGGTCCGCACATGCTGCAGAAATGAGCGACCTTCGCGGCATTGTCCGGCAACGTGGCATCGTGGAAGGAGCGGGCGGTTTCCGGGTCGAGCGAGAGGTTGAATTGATCCTCCCAGCGAAACTCGAAGCGCGCTTTTGAGAGGGCGTTATCACGGACTTGGGCTCCCGGATGGCCCTTGGCCAGGTCGGCGGCATGGGCGGCGATTTTGTAGGTCACCACGCCGACCTTGACGTCCTCCTTGGTCGGCAAGCCCAGATGTTCCTTCGGCGTCACGTAACAGAGCATGGCGCAGCCATACCAGCCGATCATGGCAGCCCCGATGCCGGAGGTGATGTGGTCGTAGCCCGGCGCAATGTCCGTGGTCAGCGGCCCCAGCGTATAAAAGGGGGCCTCTTGGCATTCCTTCAACTGCTTTTCCATGTTCTCCTGAATCAGGTGCATGGGCACGTGACCAGGCCCTTCGATCATCACCTGCACGTCGTGCCGCCAGGCGATCTTGGTGAGTTCTCCCAACGTCTCCAACTCGGCGAACTGGGCTTCATCGTTGGCGTCCGCGATCGAGCCGGGACGTAGCCCGTCCCCCAGGCTGAAGGATACGTCGTAGGCCTTCATGATCTCGCAGATCTCTTCGAAGTGCGTATAGGCGAAGTTTTCCTCATGGTGCGCCAGGCACCATTTCGCATGGATCGAACCGCCGCGTGAGACGATGCCGGTCATGCGTTTTGCCGTCAACGGCACGTAGCGCAGGAGCACACCGGCGTGGATGGTGAAGTAGTCCACGCCCTGTTCAGCCTGCTCGATCAAGGTGTCGCGGAAGATGTCCCACGTGAGGTCCTCGGCCTTGCCGCCCACCTTTTCCAGCGCCTGGTAAATCGGCACGGTGCCGATGGGCACGGGCGAGTTGCGGATGATCCATTCCCGCGTCTCGTGGATGTTCTTGCCCGTCGAGAGATCCATGACCGTATCCGCGCCCCAGCGGATCGACCAGATCATCTTCTCCACCTCTTCTTCGATCGAAGAAGCCACGGCGCTGTTGCCGATATTGCTGTTGATCTTCACCAGGAAATTGCGACCGATGATCATCGGTTCGCTTTCTGGATGGTTGATGTTCGCAGGGATGATGGCGCGCCCGCGGGCCACCTCGTCGCGCACGAATTCGGGGGTAATGGTGTGGGGAATGCCGGCGCCCCAGGCCTGTCCGGGATGCTGAACCACGCCGCCGCCGTAGCCGTTCTTGGCCGTCATGATCTCCCGGGCTTGCTCGCGAGACTGATTTTCTCGGATGGCGATGAATTCCATTTCCGGCGTGATGATGCCCTGCTTCGCATAGTGCATCTGGCTGACGTTTCGGCCTGGTTTGGCGCGCAACGGCTTCCGGATGTGACCGAAGCGCAGGCCGGCCAACGAGGGATCGGCCGCGCGTTGACGGCCGAAGAGCGAGGTGACCTGCGGGAGTTCTTCGGTATCCTGACGGCTCTCGATCCAGGCCCGTCGCACGGGCGGCAGCCCGGTGCGCACGTCGATACGAATGTTCGGGTCGGTATAGGGGCCGGATGTGTCATAAACCGTCACCGGCTGGTTGGCGACTTGGTCGCCCCCGTTGGCCTGGCGTGTGGCGGTCAGGCTGATTTCGCGCATCGGCACCCGCACCCCGGGCAGCGAACCGGTCACATAGACCTTGCGCGAGGCGGCGAATGGAGTGGTGGTGAGGTGTGCGGTCGAAGGCTTGGAACCGTGACCGTTGCTCGAGCCGTTGGGTGTATGGGTGTCGCTCATGGCAGCAATCCTTTCATCACGTCGGGGGTGAGGGCCTGACGGCAAATAAAAAAAGCCGCATCCAGCTTGGGTGCGGCTTGAAGCGATCACGAAGCCAGTCGATCGGTCGCTTCCCTACGCTGGTATTACCCAGGTCAGGTTCTGAGGGTCGTCCGACAGGGTCGGACTCTCAGCCGGATGGCACCCCTAGCTGTCGGGGGTGATGGTACCGAGCCCAGGAGGCGAAGTCAATCTGTCGGAAGACCCAGGGCGAATCAGGCGGCGGTCCACAAGGGCTTCGTGCCTGGGCCCTTTGCTCCGGGCTTCGTTCATTGATTGTGCGAGAAGGGCTGTCGTAGAATCAGGCTACATAAGTTCGCTTCTGGTATAGTGTTTTACATCCAACCGAAAGGCTTCAGGTGAAAACGGTCGCCACGCTTCCTCGCCCTGTCACCGAGTATCAATCGCTGCCCGCGGAAGATCTATGTGAGCGAACTCGCGCGGCGAAACGGACGCTGGGCAACCGCGTGATGATTCTCGGGCACAATTACCAGCGGGATGAGGTGATTCAACATGCCGAATTCCGCGGCGACTCGTTGAAGCTGGCGCAACTGGCGGAGCAGCGGTCCGACCGGCCCTATGTCGTGTTTTGCGGGGTCCATTTCATGGCGGAGACCGCCGACATCTTGAGTCGCTCGAACCAAACCGTGATTCTGCCCGACATGGCCGCCGGCTGTTCCATGGCCGACATGGCGGCGATCGAACAGGTGGAGGCCTGCTGGGATACGTTGGGGCGGGTGATTCCGGTTGAAGAGCAGGTGATGCCTGCGGTGTACGTGAATTCTGCCGCGGTCTTGAAGGCCTTTTGCGGCGAACATGGCGGCATTACCTGTACCTCGTCGAACGCGCGGGCGGTGATCGAGTGGTGCTGGGCGCGGCGCGAGAAGATCCTGTTTTTCCCCGACGAACATCTGGGGCGGAATACCGCCAATAAGATGGGCATCCCTCGCGACCAGATGATCGTGTGGGATCCGTATATGCCGCGCGGCGGCAATTCCGTCGAGGCGATCAAGCGGGCGAAACTCATCCTGTGGAAGGGGCACTGCAGTGTCCATCAAATGTTCCAGCCCTCGCACGTCGAGTACTTCCGTAAGCAACACCCTGGGATTACGGTCATCGTCCATCCGGAGTGCCACGAAGACGTGGTCAACAAGGCCGACTTGGTCGGCTCGACCGAATTCATCATCCGCACCGTCACCGCAGCCCCTCCCGGCACTGCCTGGGCGGTGGGCACGGAACTGAATCTGGTGAACCGTCTGAAGCATGAATTGACCGATAGGAAGGTGTTCTTTCTCTCCTCGACCGTCTGCCAATGCGCCACCATGTTTCGCATCGATGCGCCGCATTTATGTTGGGCCATGGAGAATCTCGCCGAAGGCCATGTGGTGAATCACATCGTGGTCCCGGACGATGAGAAGCGGTGGGCGAAGGTGGCGTTGGACCGCATGATGGCGCTCAGTTAGGGACAAACAAAGCACTGGTTCCTCTCGCCTCGATTCGGTATAGTCCTCTCTTTACGCCTACTTCCGGAGCATGTGACGCCTCGCGTCGATAGAAAACCATGGACTATAAAGCGACCCTGAATTTACCCAAAACCGACTTTCCCATGAAGGCCAACCTCCCGCAGCGGGAGCCGGAGATGCTCGCCCGCTGGGCGGCGGAACGGCTATACGAGCGGATTCAGGAAGCGCGCCGGGGGTGTGAGCCCTACATCTTGCATGATGGGCCGCCCTATGCGAACGGGCGCATTCACATCGGCCACGCATTGAACAAAATTCTGAAAGACATCATCGTCAAATCGAAGACGATGTCGGGGTATCAGGTCCCCTACGTGCCGGGTTGGGATTGCCATGGCCTGCCCATCGAACACCAGGTCTTAAAGGAGCTTGGTGACAAGAAGCGGGACTTGGATGCCTTGGCGATTCGCAAGCTCTGTAAAGAATATGCCGAGAAGTACGTGGCGATCCAACGAGAAGAGTTTCAGCGGTTGGGCGTGTTGGGGGACTGGCAGCAGCCGTATCTCACGCTTAATCCTCGGTATGAGGCGACGATTCTCCGGGAGTTCGGCCGTTTCGTGGAGCGGGGCGGGGTCTACAAGGGACTCAAGCCGGTTCTTTGGTGCACGCACGACCAGACGGCCTTGGCCGAGGCGGAGGTCGAGTACGACGACCATACCTCGCCGTCGGTGTATGTGAAGTTTCCCCTCGCGAGCCCCCCGACCATCTTGAGTAAGCGATTCGGCGGTCCCTCGTTTCCGAACGATGTGCAGACCGTTGCGGTCCTGATTTGGACCACGACGCCCTGGACACTACCGGCCAACCAAGCGGTCTGTCTCCATGCCGACATCGACTATGCCTTCGTACAGGTTGGGCATGAGTTGCTGATCATGGCCGAGAAGCTGGTGGAGTCCGTCGCCAAGGCCTGTGATCTTTCCGGCTACCAAGTCGTGGCGGTCAAAAAAGGAGGCGAAGGGTTCGAGGGGCTGGAAACCCAGCGCCCGCTCACCACCGGCCTCTCGCCGATTCTACTGGGCGACTTTGTAACCTTGGACCAAGGCACGGGCTGTGTCCATATCGCGCCGGGGCACGGGATGGAAGACTATCTCCTGGTGTTGGACCACAATGCCAAGGCCAGCGTCGGAGAACGGTTGGAGATTCTGGCTCCGGTGGACGACGGCGGGAAATTCACCGCGGCTGTTCCGGACTTTGCCGGCCAGCATGTGTTCAAGGCCAATCCGAAGATCGTCGAGCGCCTGAAAGAGAACGGCCGGTTGCTGGGCCATGGGACGCTGAAGCATTCCTATCCGCACTGCTGGCGTTGCAAGCAGCCGGTGATCTTCCGCGCGACCGAACAGTGGTTCGTGTCGATGGAGACCAACGAGTTGCGGAAAGAGGCGCTGGCGGAGATTGAGCGGGTCCGCTGGATCCCGGCCTACGGCCGCGACCGGATCAAGGGGATGATCGAGAACCGGCCCGATTGGTGCCTGTCGCGCCAACGAGTCTGGGGCACGCCGATCCCTGGGTTCACCTGCGTGAAGTGCGGCAAGGTCATGGCCGATCCCGGGGTGATCGACCATGTGGCGGACCTGATCGAACAGCACGGGACCGACTACTGGTTCGCCAATCGAGCCGACTCCTTACTCCCCGTTGGGACCAGCTGCGATGCATGCGGCGGAACGGAATTCGAGAAGGAGCGAGACATTCTGGACGTGTGGTTCGAATCCGGCGTGAGTTATGCCGCCGTTCTCAAATCGCGGCAATGGTGGCCGGCCAACCTGTATCTCGAAGGCTCCGACCAGCATCGCGGCTGGTTTCACAGCGCGTTACTGGCAGGTGTGATCACCGATCACCGAGCCCCCTACGAGGCGGTGCTCACGCATGGGTTCGTGCTGGACGGAGCCGGGCGCAAGATGTCGAAGTCGGCGGGCAACGTCGTGGCGCCGCAGGATGTGATCAAGCAATCGGGCGCCGAGATCCTCCGTCTCTGGGTGTCGGCGCAAGATTATCGCGAAGATCTGCGGATCTCCCAAGAGATCCTGAACCACTTGATCGAAGCCTATCGCAAGATCCGCAATACCTGCCGGTTTCTCTTGAGCAATCTGTACGATTTCGATCCGGGGCAGCACCGGGTGCCGTTCGAGGAGTTGCCTGAACTGGACCGGTGGGCCCTCATGCGCCTCGGCGAGCTGATCCCGCGCGTGCGGAAGAGTTACGACGAGTTCGAGTTCCACGCGATCTTCCACGCATTGAACAATTTCTGCTCGGTGGACCTGAGTGCCGTATACCTCGATATCCTGAAAGATCGGCTCTACACCTTCCGCAAAGATTCCCCCATGCGGCGCGCCTCGCAAACGGTATTGTTCGATATTCTCGTCGCGCTGACGAAGCTCATGGCACCGGTCTTGAGTTTTACCGCCGATGAAATCTGGCGAATGTTGCCGGAGGCGGTGCGTGCGGAATCGAAGGCGGATAGTGTGCATCTAGCTCTATTCCCCGAGGCCGATGCCCGCTGGAGCGACTCAGTGTTGGCTGAGAGGTGGGAGCGCCTCTTGGATGTGCGAACGGCAGTCCAGGCGGCCCTGGAAGTGAAACGCCGCGACAAAGTGATCGGGGCTCCGCTGGAAGCGCGGGTGGTGATCGAGGCGAATTCCGAGCGATATGAGTTTCTGAAGCAGTACCAGCAGGATCTCTCATCGGTCTTTATCGTGTCGGATGTCGAATTGCGGTCCGTTCATCATCCTCCGCTCTCCCCTGATTTCAGCATCAGGGTGGAGAAGGCGACCGGGGAAAAGTGCGAACGTTGCTGGAACTATCGGCCTGCAGTGGGGAGCTTTGCCGACCATCCGACCCTGTGCGATCGTTGTGTGGAGGCGGTACGTTGAGCCCATCCGTGCGATACTTTCTGCTGGGTCTCTTGAGTCTCATCATCGTGGTGGTGGATCAAGTCACGAAGGTGTCCGTCATGGAGAATATGCGTCTCCATGAGTCCATTCCCGTCATCCAGAATTTCTTCAACATCACCTACATTCGAAATCCCGGCGCCGCCTTCGGATTTCTGTCGTCCAGCAGCAGTTCGTTTCGGTTCGTCTTCTTCGGGGTGACCTCGGTGTTCGCGCTGGGGCTTCTGGGAACGATCCTGGCGCGGATGCCGAAAGACGATTGGATGGGACAACTCAGCGTCGCGGGGATTCTGGGGGGCGCGATCGGCAACCTGATGGATCGACTACGCTACGGCGAGGTGATCGACTTTCTGGACTTCTATATCAACGGGTATCACTGGCCCGCCTTTAATGTGGCCGACTCGGCCATCACCGTCGGGGTGGTCTTTCTGATCCTCCACTTTGCATTGGAGAAACACCCTGAGGAGGCGCCGGTGTTGACGGAGCATCCTCCCTCCTCCTGATTCTCCGGCCTCCGAACCTAGGCCGGCAAAGGCAGGATGAACCCTCCCTTCTCACGAAACTGCTTCTGCTGAGCCTGGCTAAACATCGCCAAGGGTTCGCTGTGACAGAAGCGGCATTGCTTCACGGTGATGGGGGCATCCGGCTCCCCGATCTCGACCAAGTGCTGCTTCGCGAGCGTCAGGGCCAGCTCCTGGCTGGTGGTCATGACATCGAAATGGATCTTGCCTTTTCTGCCAGTGACCCACGTGTCGTACACGTGGACAGTGTCCAGCGCATTTCCCATGAGACGGACTCCTTCCGATAATCGATCAGTGCACCACCAGGAGAACGACAACGCCCAGCACCATCCGGTAATACGCGAACACGCGCAGGCTGTGCCGCTGAACGAAGGTCAGAAAGGCGGCGATGACGGCCCAGGCGACCACAAACGACACGATCAAGCCGAGGGCCAGCGCCACATAATCAGCCTGTGAAAAGACGGTTTGGGATTTCAGCATTTGATAGATCGTCGCGATGATCATGGTCGGGAGCGCCAAGAAAAAGGAGTATTCGGTCGCGACGCGTCGATCCAGGCCCGCAAGGAGGCCGCCGACGATGGTCGAACCGGAGCGGGACATGCCGGGAATCAAGGAGGCGCATTGGGCGATTCCGATCCAGAGCGCCGACCGCGGGGTGACCTGAAGGAGTTCCTTGGTATGGGCGCGATCTTGCAACCGTTCGACCGCCAAGATGATGAGGCCACCAAGAATCAGCGACGCGGCGACGGTGGTCGGTGTGAACAGGTAGGCCTTGATGGTTTTGTGGGCCAGAAAACCGACGAGGGCGGCGGGCAAAAAGGCCAGACCCAAGCCGATGACGAACCACAGGTTGGGGTGACTCTGCAGCGATTTCTGCAGCACCGATTGCCAGGAGCTGCCGCCGCTTGTTACGAGCGAGCGGAAATCCCGTTGCTCCCGTATTGTATTTGCGACGAGGGCGCCGAGTTTGGTGCGTTCATAGGCAATGATGGCCAGAATCGAGCCGAGCTGGATCGAGATCTCCACGTTCGACGCGATGTCTCCCGTGAATCCGAGGGCGTGCCCGACCAGGATCAGATGTCCGGTCGAAGAGACGGGGAGGAACTCGGTGAGTCCCTCGATGATGCCGAGAATGACGGCGAGCTCCGGGCCCCAGTTCATCATAGGTGGATAGTAGGCTGCAGGTGGCGTCGTGGTTGGTTGCGTAGTCGCGCGGACGTGTGCCTGCATATTCCCAAACTGTCCTTCGGCAGTCAAGCGGAGGGCCTGTTCGTGCGTTCGCGGCGCGGGCGGCGCCCTTCACCGTCCAATCGGCAAACTTGTTGACAAAGCGGGGAGGTTGGCATACACACAACAACAGAACAGACTTCTAGTCGGTTGTGGCCGAACAGGGGGAGGATCGCATGAGGCAGGTGTGGATGGCGGGGGTCGCGCTTCTCAGTGCGGTGGCCGTCAGCGGGTGTGTGTCCGAAAGGAAATATCATGAGGCGCTGGCCGATGCCGATGCGGCTAAAAGCGAGCTCGAACGTGCCCGCGCTCAGAAGAATGCATTGGAACAGCAGGTCAAGACGCTCAAAGACCTCAACGCGAAGATCGGGTCGGAAAGCCAGATCGCGCGCGATGAATTGCAGCGGATCGAACATGGTCGTGACAAAGAGCGCGACACCATTGAGTTGCGCACCAAGGAACTGGAAGACAAGGTCAAGCAGTTGACGGCGCAGAATCGGAGCGTCAAGCAGGAATATGAAGAAGCCCGACGCCACAATGAACAGTTGAAGTCGTTGGTGGCCCGCTATCAAAAAGAGATGAAAGAGCGCGCCCGTTCGCTGTCGCCGGCCGTCGCGCCATCGTCGTCGGCATCCGGGGCCTCCGGCTTGGTGGGCGTCTCGCCTCAGCCGCCTGCCGATGCGGCCAGGACGTCGTTGCTGAATATCAATAAGGTGTCTTCGGCCGATCTGGTGCTGTCCCTGGGGATTACCCAGGATGTGGCGGAGCGGATCGTGGGCAATCGTCCCTATAAGGTCAAAGGCGAACTGGTTGCCAAGAACGTGGTGACAAAGGATCTGTTCGACGAAATTAAGGATCGCATTACCGTCAGTCCATAGACGCTGACACCTGTATCACCGAGATCTGTGGATCAGAAGGCCGTTTGCCTGGACAGGCAAACGGCCTTCGTCGTTTACCGCGCGTCTCGCTCGGGGCCTGGTCCTGTCGGCTGAATCGTCCTCTCTTTTCCTGCTAGAATGCCGGCATTGCCCAAGGGAACATCGCCGCATGGTACGACGAGTGACTGTGATCGTCGGAGTGCTGGCCATTGGTCTGGCCATCGCCGGCTACGTATTTTTCAACGGTGAGCGAAAGCCGCCGGTTCGATACCGCACCGTGCCGGTGGAGCGGGGAACCCTGATCTCGCTTGTGACGGCCACCGGGACGATCAATCCCATTACCACGATTCAGGTCGGCAGCCAGGTGTCCGGTATGATCGAGAGTCTTCACGCCGACTTCAATTCGAGCGTCAAGGCCGGTCAGGTCGTGGCTCGCATTGATCCCTTCCCCTACCAAGCTAGACGTGACCAGGCTGCGGCGAGTTTGGCCAACACCAAAGCGGCGTTCGACAAGGCTCAGATCGAACAGGCTCAGAAGCGGCGAGAACTTGATCGCGCCAAGGCGCTGATCGGACAGCAGTTCGTTTCCCAAAACGAGGTTGACGTCGCCCTGACCGCTTATGAAGGCGCCGTGGCCCAAGTGAAGGTAACTCAAGCGGCGGTCAAACAAGCGGAGGCGATGCTCCAGGCCGCCGAACTGGATTTGAAATATACCGTCATCCGCTCTCCCGTCGATGGGGTGGTGATTTCTCGACAGGTGGAGGTCGGCCAACGAATTTCGGCGAGCTTTTCCATCCCCACCTTGTTTCTGATCGCCGAGAAGGTTACCAAGATGCAGGTGGATACCAACGTCAGTGAAGCCGACATCGGTGGCGTGGCTGAAGGAAAGGACGCGTCCTTTACGGTGGATGCCTATCCTGGCGAAGTCTTTCATGGCCGCGTGCGCCAAGTGCGGAATGCGCCGATCAACGTGCAGAACGTGGTGACATACGACGTGGTGGTGGAATGCGAGAATCCCGGGTTTCGACTCAAGCCGGGCATGACGGCCAATGTATCGATTGTGGTCGCGAAACGGGATCAGGCGCTCAAGGTGCCGACGGCCGCTCTGCGGTTCACGCCTCCCACCCAGGCGAAGAGCGGCGGGAACACACCTCCGGCCTCGATGGGGCGCCGGCGCGTGCTCTGGAGGCAGGGCGTCGATCAGGAATTGGAGGCGGTCACGGTGGAGGTGGGGATTTCGGACGGAGCCTACGCGGAGGTGGTCACTCCCGATCTCAATGAGGGGGATGCGGTGGTGATTGGGCTCGATGCCCAGCGCGGTGAGCGGAAGGGAGCCGAACTACCGCCGGGATTCGGAGGCGGACAACGGGGATCGCGACGGGATCGGGGACTCTAAGTGGAGGCGGATAGCGTGACCCACGGTTCCGGTGATTCTCGGGCGGGCCTGACCAGCGGCGGCAATGGTTCCACTCCACTGATCCTGTGTGAGGATCTGTGGAAGATTTATCGGGTCGGCGATGTCGAGGTGCGGGCCCTGCAAGGGGTGAATCTGGCTATTGATCGAAGAGAGTTTGTCGCCATCATGGGGACCTCCGGATCGGGGAAGTCGACCCTCATGAACATTCTGGGATGCCTGGATCAACCCACACGAGGCCGGTATCGGCTGGACGGGTTGGATGTCGCCACGGCCAAGCCCGATCTATTGGCGGAACTGAGGAATCGGCGGATCGGCTTCGTCTTTCAGAACTTCAACCTCATTCCGCGAACCAGTGCATTGGAAAACGCGCAGCTGCCTCTTTTCTATCGGGGCCTGCCCATCAGGGAGCAGCGTCGACAGGCGGCCGCCGCCCTCGAACGAGTGGGCTTGGCCGGCCGCGAGCAGCACTATCCCACCCAGCTGTCGGGCGGACAACAGCAGCGCGTGGCCATTGCTCGGGCGCTGGTCGGATCCCCGTCGATCCTCTTTGCCGACGAACCCACCGGGAATTTGGATACGTCCTCCAGCCGGGAAATCATGGGTATTCTCGAACGATTGAATTGCGAAGATGGGATTACCATCATCCTGGTGACGCACGAATCGGATATCGCCGCATACGCGTCCCGAGAACTCGTCATGAAAGACGGGCAGATCGTGCAGGATGTGCAGCGTATGCCTCACCTATCCGTCACTTCCTAGGACCTCCGATGGCCGCTTTCTTGTGGTTGACCATCCTTACGGCGTTGCGGATTGTCAGCCGCAACCGATTGCGCGCTGGTCTGACCATGCTGGGCATCGTGATCGGCGTGGGTGCGGTCATTGCCATGGTGAGCATCGGACAGGGAGCCCGGGCGGCCGTTCAAGCGCAGGTCGCCAGCATGGGAACGAATGTCATCATCGTCATGCCCGGGGCCACGACCGTCGGAGGGGTGCGGGGCGGACAAGGAGGTGCGGTCACGCTGACGGTGAGTGATGCACTGGATTTGAAGAAACGGAGCCCGCTCTTATCCGACACCGGATGGGCCAAGCGAGATGTCATGCAGATCGTCAATGGGAACCGCAATTGGAACGGTCCTGTGAACGGCATCTCGCCCAGTTATCTCACGATTCGGGACTGGACGTTCACCAGCGGCGGACCCTTTGCACAGGCGGATTTGGATAGCGCGGCTCGGGTGGCGTTGATCGGCCAAACCACCTTGGAGAATCTCTTTGATCCTGGAGAGGAGGTAATCGGCGCCACCGTCCGCATCAGGAACGTGCCGTTCCAAGTCATCGGGGTGTTGGCGCCTAAGGGGCAATCGGCGCAGGGGGCCGACCAAGACGACGTGATCTTCATTCCCTTCACCACTGCGGAACGGAAGGTCTTCGGCAGTCAGTTCTTGGGATCGGTGGGTGCGCTGTTTGCCGCTACGGAATACAACACCGACCTACCCGAGGCCGTCGAACACATTCGTGAGATTCTGCGGGCACGGCATCGGCTGCAACCTGATCAGGGGGACGATTTCACGATCCGTACGCAGGTCGACATCGGGAAGGTCCAGGAAGGAACGAGCCGGACGCTCACGGCCATGCTGTTCGCGATCGCCTCGGTGTCGCTGGTGGTCGGCGGAATCGGCATCATGAACATTTTGCTGGTGTCGGTGACGGAGCGGACCAAGGAAATCGGTGTGCGGATGGCGGTGGGCGCTAAGCGGGGGCACATCGTGGCGCAATTCTTAATTGAAGCAGTCACGTTGAGTCTGCTCGGGGGGCTGCTCGGGGTAATCGTCGGGGTCGTCGGAGCCTCCCTGACAACGGCGATTGCCGGCTGGCCCACGATCATCTCGTTGGATGTGATTGCCGGGGCCTGCTTTTTTTCGCTGGTCGTCGGTCTCTTTTTCGGACTGTATCCTGCCAATAAAGCTGCCCGCCTGAACCCCATCGATGCCTTGCGGTACGAGTAATCGGACGGGGAAGACATGACCCGTGAGGAGAGGGCGCGGGCTATGGAGCCGCGCGCTCGAATCCTTCGGGGACGGTTCCGAGGACGGATCGAATGCCTCGGGCCGGTGCCTGCGCATCCTGATTGGCAAGGTCGAGCACCAGCGGGACGACATAGGGTTCGCCTACCGGATCATGCGTGACGGTGATGATGGGCTGGTGCAATTTCTTCGTGTTGATGACACTGACGATGGCCCGCTCACCGGTGGTCAGTTCGACGAAGCTATAGACGGGATAGATTCCCATCGTCTTGACGAAGAGGGAGATCAAGGATACGTCGTATCGCCCATCCTGCCCCTCCTGGTAAAGCCGTTGAAGGGATTGGTGAGGCGTCAAGGGAGAGGCGCCCCCGAAACCGGTGAGCAATTCATCGTAGCGATCCGCCACCATGACGATGCGGGTCATCGGGGAGGTGAAGGCGCCGCGGGTTTCGGCGGGAAATCCGGTTCCGTTCAAATAGGCATGGTGCTCCGCCACGATCTGTTCGACGACCGGTGTAAACCCTCCTTGGCGCTCCAGCATAATGGCCCCCGCACGCGCGTGCCCTTCGTAAGTTTTTTGTTCTTGTTCGGACAGGATGGCGGAGGTGGCGGCGACCCGCCGAAGAATCGCCGCCGGCGTCTGCAAGAGACCGATGTCGTGCAGCAAGGCTCCTGTGGCTAAATCCAATATGGACAGGAGATCGTACGCCGCCGCATGGGCCAGGATCATCGAAAAACTGCAGGTAGCCAGGGCATGTTGACTGAGCGGTTCATGTTCGTTCCGACCCTGGCTGAGGGCGATGAAGAGGGCGTGTGTGGTCAGGGTTTGAGCGACCGCGCTGATCTCGTGGACCCGATGCTTGGCATCTTCCGAGTCCACGGCGCCGGTTTCCGCAATCCGTGAAAACGTCGATTGCACCGAGCGTTGGAGTTGATCGCGGGCGGCCCGGGCGGCTTGCAGCTCCTCGGCCATCATCGCGAGCGACCGTACCTCCGTCCGACCCTCGGTGGGAGTCTTTGCGAGGTGGGCGAGTGATCCCGGCGGAGGCGGCAAAGGTGCCGCTGGGCGGTCCGAGAGGTCCAGGCCCCGTGCCGGGTCGATCTGCAATCGCTTGACGCCTGCCCGTCGTAATTTGTCGATTTGCTCGGTCGTCCGAATCAAGAAGGAATGCCGAAAGAATGGCGAGCGGAACCAAGCCACGTCCAGTTTGACGACGAACATACCTGTCTGGAGTTGATCGATGGTAATCGGTCGGTTCGCCATGCTCTCTCGTGTTGCGAAGACGCGGGTTCGCCCGTGGAGTCCCGCTCAACGGCGCGAGGCCTGCTCCGAGCCTGCGGGATCACCGGAGAGGATCCTGACCAGGTTGCCGGTATGTTGCATTTGCTGTGAATCAGAGGAGATGACAGACAAGCGTATCTCCATGCGCGGCTGGTCGCGATCCTGATGTTTGTAGAGATGGGTTTCCACCACCCGGTTGTCGTTCACTCCCAATGCTTCACAAAGGGCGTCTTGTGCGATCTTGAGTCCTCCATCCGTGTCGCGGCGGAGCGGAGACGCAAAAAAGAAGTGAATCGACAGCGCCAGATCGGCGTGGTGGAGGGCACGCGTTAGCGTAGCACGATGGGCCGATTGGGCAAGTGTAACGAGAGTTTGTTGTCCAACCAGTGCTTTGAACGCCCGTCCTTTTGCCGAGAGGAGCCGGCGACCATTAACGGTGGCGTATTGATGGTTCACGCTGGGTGGAATGGGGAGAATCAACCGGATGGCGTCCGCCGTGACCTGCGAGCCATCCGTCCTATTGGTCGGATGCGAGGGGGGCGAGACCTCAGGGGGAACAACGGACCTAGGTGACACGGAAGTCTTGGGCATCCCAACCGGCTTGCCAGACGCTGTTCGGAAAGAAGTGGCGCGAATCGGAAGGGGACCCCGTCGAGAGAGAGGTAGGCGGCGCAAGGTGGCCCGTCAGAGAAGATTAAGAATCTTCGCCATGTTCTGTTCGTAACGGTCTTCCGTCTTGGAGATGTACCGTCGCCATTCAGCTGGATTCCAAACCTCCAGGCGGTGATACAACCCAACCAGGATGATTTCTTGATCATCGTCGACCGGCACCAGTTTGCGGAGTTTGCCGGGGATGAGGACACGGCCCGCTTTGTCGATTTCCGACATGCCGGCTTCTGACACCACGAAATGCATGAAGAGGCGGCTCTGATCCTCATCTAGAGTCGTTTTGGTTCGTTCCAAGACCTTTTGCCATTCCTTGGCGGAATAGAGCCAGAGTGACTGTTCGGCATTTCTCAGGAACATCACCTGGTTGCCCTCCGCCTCGAGGTGCTCACGAAGCGGCGAGGGAATCGAAAATCGTCCCTTCTCATCAACTTTGCAGAGATATTCCCCTGCGAACATCAGCGTCGTTCTCCGATCATGGCTGCGAGGGCGGCCCCATCCGTTCGCGGAGCCATCGCTCCAAATCGGTCCGTGCGAACCGCCACTCCTTTCCCAGCTTGAAACCGGGGAGTTGGCGCTCCTGAATATAGCGATAGAGCGTACGGGGGCTGATCTTCAGATAACGGCAGGTTTCCGCCACCGTGAGCAGCTCGTTCTTGTGGTCGGTGGTCATGGGCACACAGCTGTGAAAAAAACGGAGCCATAGAAACCTGCTGCCTATCCATTCTCGGAGCGATGGTAGGAGACCAAGGCAATCCTGTCAAGTGAATATTCATGACATTGCTTGTCAATCGATGTCACCACTGTCCATTGTTGATGGAGGGAGCTCTTCCCCTTCCAGTGCCCCTTCAAAGTCGTCGCCCAGGTCTTCTCCCATTTCTTTCCCCATTTTTTTCATGAAGCGCGCCATGCTTTGCGGGTCGCTCTCGTCCAGCCCCGCCAGATTGCCGGGATCGGCAAGGGCTTCGAGTCGAGCTTCTTCGGATTTGGGGGAGGCGAAACGAGACATGATTCGTTCCAAGGCGGGGCTGTGACAGTAGTCGCAGGAAAGTTGCGGTGGATTGCTGAGACTCAACACGAGACGTGTTGTGCGTCGCTTGCATTGCCGACAGCGATACTCGTAGATCGGCATGGTTAGGCTCTTCCTTCCAGGTGGGCAGTGGGAATCATCGGCAGAGGGTTCGCGTCCTGAAAGAGATCGCCATCGATCGACCGTGCCAAGGTGAGGACTTTGACTTCGCGTGCCTGCGCATTGAGCAAGACGCTCGCGCATTCGTCGGCGGTGGTTCCGGTGGTGAACACGTCATCAACGAGTAAAATAATGCGCCCACGCACTTCACCGGGATTCTTGAGGGCGAAGGCCTTCCGGAGGTTGCGGAGTCGAGCGGAGCGGGAAAGGGTAGTCTGCGGATTGGTATCGACGACCCGCACCAAGTTTCGATAGGATACCGGTCGTTGCAGGATGGGGCTGACGTAATCCGCGAGGAGAAGGGATTGGTTGAATTCTCTTTCACGCAGCCTGTTCGGATGGAGCGGGATCGGCATAATCAGATCGGTCTCCAGCTGTGCCGGCAGGGCTTGGATCAGGAGTATGCCGAGTGAGCGGGCCAAGGCAACTTTTCGATGATATTTGAACAGAGCGATGGCCTCCCGTAATGGCGATCGGTAGGCATAGGGGGCCCACACCCGGGTATAGCGAGGGAGTCGGGTTCGGCAGTCATGGCATTCGTGGGTTGGGCTAAATACCGTCGCGACTTCGGATGCAAATGGGCGCCGGCATCGGGAGCAACCAGGACCCTGAATCGGCCGAATGTGGGCCCAACAGTCTCGACAGAAGAACGGCGTAGGGTCGCTCGAAAGCGCCTGTCCACAGGTCGTGCAATCCGAGGGGAGGAGCAAGCGGGAAGCCCGTCGAATGAGATCGAACATCAAGGCCACGATGCGGACCCTCCGTTAACGATGCCCTTCGTCTTGTACGGAAAACCCCCTGATCTGTCAAGGTTGTAGGGGAGCCGTGGCTGTGTTATACGCCGTCATGCACGATTCTCCGCAACGGGTGGTGCGCGTCCAAAACCTGACGAAGGAATATCGCCATGGCTCCTCGGTGGTGCGAGCGCTGCACAATGTGACGTTGGATATCGGCGAAGGGGAGTTCTGTGCCTTCGTCGGGCCGAGCGGATGTGGAAAAAGCACGTTGCTCAATCTCATTGGGGGATTGGATCATCCGACTGCCGGTACCATTGCGATTGGAGACCGGCCGATGACCCAGGCCGGAGCAGCCGAGTGGACTCGTCTTCGGCGTGAATTCATCGGGATCGTGTTTCAGGCGTTTCATCTTATCCCAGGCTTGACGGTTGAGGAGAATGTGAGCCTTCCGCTGCTGCTGAACGGCGATCAGGGAAGGCACGTGATGTCCCGTGTAGACGAGGTGCTGCAGAGTGTGGGGATGGAGACCCGCCGTCGACACCGGCCCAGCGAACTGTCGGGAGGGGAGCAGCAGCGTGTGGCCATCGCGCGCGCAATCGTGCATCGTCCCCGACTGATCCTAGCGGATGAACCGACCGGCAATCTCGACTCAACTCAGGGCGCCGAGATTGTGGCACTCTTTCGTGCCCTGCCTGAGCGATTCAGACAGTCGGTTCTCCTGGTGACCCATAGCGAAGCCGCGGCGGCTGCTGCGGATTATATCTGGCACATGCGGGACGGCCGACTGGTGAACCGCACCACACCGGATGTCAGACCGAAAGGAGCAGAATGGATCTCAGCGTCACGATTGCGGGAGTGAAATTTCCGACCTGTTTCATGAATGCCTCCGGCGCGCTATGCGTCACGCGCGAAGAACTCTTGGCCCTCGGCCGCTCGCAGGCAGGGGCGATCGTGACGAAGTCCATGACGCTGGAACCGCGTGGGGGCAATCCCGAACCGCGGTATTATGGGTTTCCCGGCGGGTCCATCAACTCCATGGGGTTGCCCAATCTTGGCTATCGCGCCTACGCAGACCTCATCCCCGAATTGGCTCGGTTCGGGAAGCCGGTGATTGCCAGTATTGCGGGACTGTGTGAAGATGATTTCCTGACCATGGCGCGCGCCATTGATCAGGCGAGACCGGACCTGATTGAAGTCAACCTCTCCTGCCCGAATATTCCCGGAAAACCACAGATTGCCTATGATCCGGTCGACTCCGAGCGGCTGCTCCGGCGCGTTCGCCCCTTGATTTCAGTGCCCATGGGGGTGAAGCTGCCTCCGTACTTCGACCCCGCCCACCATGCGGTGATGGCGGATGTGATTCGGCGCTGCGGCGTGGATTACTTGAACCTCATCAACTCAGTCGGGAACGGATTGGTCATCGACCCGCAACGACAAACACCGGTGATCAAGCCAAAAGGCGGCTTCGGCGGCTTGGGTGGGGCTATGATCAAACCTGTCGCATTGGCCAATGTAAGGGCTTTCTGGAAACTACTGGACGGGCGGATTCCCATCATTGGGACCGGTGGCGTGGTTCGGGGCGTCGATGCCTTCGAACATGTGCTCTGTGGGGCCTCAGCGGTTCAAGTCGGAACCGCGTTGGTTGAAGAAGGCGTGGCTGTGTTCGACCGATTGGAAAAAGAGCTGGTTCACGAACTGACGAGCAGAGAGTTCGCGTCGCTTGAGGCCTGTCGGGGAAAACTCAGAGAACTCTGAGTCGACGAGTTCCCCACTCTGGGACCCGTTACTTGAATGCGAAGTTTTTCGGGAGAAAGCCGTGTTGCAATGCCTGGCGGAGCAACTGGGCTACATTTCGAACCTTCAACCGCCGCATCAAATTGAAGCGGTGCACTTCCACTGTGCGCACGCTGATCTCCAGCCGGCCTGCAATGTCGCGGTTCGTGTAACCCTGCGAAACCAGTTTCAGAATTTCCTTCTGACGGGGGGTTAACCCATCTGACCGTTTTCCGCTCGGCTTCGTCGTCCGGGCTGGTTGCGCGGTGCGTGCGGGCTTGGTCGGGGAGAGGGACTTTCGGGATCCGCTAACTTTCTTGGACCGAACTCGTTTGCGTGTTGCCATGAGATTGTGTCCCAAATTCTACTGTTAGTAATCCTAGCATACCTGGGTAAATCTGTAAAAACAATTACTACACCACTCGGTCAGCTAGCTGTCTCATGAGAAGTGTACCAGTTACTTGGATCTTTGTGTTCTTTCGTCTCGGATGGATCCATGTCACTACCCATCGTGGTCGGACCCTGCTTACGATCCTTGGAGTTGGGTTGGGGGTCGCCGCGACGGTTGCCGTTCAGACCGCCAATGTGAACGTGCTGCGTTCGTTCGAGGAGTCGGTCCTGACCGTGGCGGGTCCCGTCACGCTTCAAGTATCGGGCGGGGCAGGGGGGATGGATGAGCGCTTCATCCGACGAGTCCGAGAAGTTGCCGGAGTCGAGTCGACGCGGCCGGTCTTGGAGGTGAGTGTGCGTACGGTGCAGTCGGATGGCCGCATCCGATCCTTGACCGTGCTTGGACTGGATCTACTGGAGGAACTAGGGACGAGGCAGGGCCGCATTCCCGCGACGCTATCGAGCATAGATGGCGAAACGGATGGGCTGGGGGAGCTCTTCGCTCCCGAGGGGCTGCTGCTGGGGCACGCTCTTGCCCTGGAGCTGGGGGTGAAGGTGGGCCAGCAGATCCTTGTCGACCACGGGAACCGTGAGCTGACCCTGTCCGTAGCGGCGATCATGAACAGGCCCGTCGGGGCTCTGTCCGCGTGGGATCGGATCGCCGTGATGGACATTGCAGTCGCTCAGCGAACTTTCGACCTGATCGGTCGTTTAGACCGGATCGATGTGATCACGGATAAAGCGGTCTCTGTCGAAGCGGTTGCCGAGGCAGTGAGGCAGGTTGCCCCGCCGGCAGTCACTGTTCGTCGCCCGATTCAGCGCAGCCGGCAGGTCGAGGCCATGGTTCGGGCGTTTCAAATGAACCTGTCGGTGCTCAGCATGGTGGGGCTGTTAGTGGGCACCTTCCTGATATACAACACGATCGCCTTTGCCGTGGCGCAACGGCGCCGCGAGGTAGGGATTTTGCGAGCAATCGGGATGTCTGAAGCCATGGTCGCGGGACTCTTCCTGGCTGAAGCGGGCCTGCTCGGATTGGCAGGAGGCGCAATCGGTGGTGGGTTAGGTTTGGCTCTGGGCCATGTGCTCGTGGGGTTGGTTGGGAGGACCATTCAGGACCTTTACGTTCCGCTGGGGACTGTGCCCCAGGTGTGGCAAGGGTTGGCCGCAGCTGCTCCGCTGTTACAGGAAGCGTTGTTGATCGGCAGTGTTGTGTCTCTGTGCGGGGCGCTTGGCCCCAGCCTGGATGCCGGTCGGACGGTCGTCGTGGCCGCCCTGGCCCAGGGTGCCTATGACGTGGCGCAACATGTGCGCGTTACCGCGATGGCGAAGGCAGGGTTGCTGCTTCTCCTGATCGCAGCCGGCTCCCTATTCCTGGAACCGATCGGCGGCGTTCCGGTGTTCGGATACCTGGCAACATTCTGTATCTTGGCGGGCTTGTCTTGTCTGGTACCGGTATTGATCCAGCAAGTGTGTCGGACTCGCCGACTGGGGGGTGGGGATGCTGCTCCCAATCTGGGAGGAGCCATTCGCCATATCGCCCGTGAGCAAACCGTGAGGGGAATCGGGCGCAATGCGGTGACCGTCTCCGCCTTTCTGGTGGGGGTGGCGATCATGGTCGGTGTGATGGTGATGATTCGGAGCTTTCGCGCAACCGTGGAAATCTGGATCAATCAGACAGTCATGGCTGATTTCATCGTGGCGCCGGCCGGCTGGCCCCATGTGGGGCAGGAGGGGGCAGAGGGGACCACCCTACCTTTTGCGTGGCAGGCGCGGCTCGCCGAGACGGAGCATGTGTCCGCCGTGGACACCTACCGAGACGTTCGGATTGAAATTCAGGGACGTTCGATCGCCCTGGTGTCAAGGGATCTGGCCCTCCACGCCGCACGAAGCAGATATCTCTTTATAGACGGCGACCCCTCGACGATTTTGCGTCGTGCCGCAGCCGGTGATGGGGTCATTGTCTCAGAGGTGCTGGCCAATGCCTTGAGGGTGACCACGGAAGACCGCCTGTCCGTCATGACTCCGGCTGGGGAACAGATGGTGACGGTCTTAGGAGTATTTTTCGACTATGCAACCGATGGGGGTAAGATCGTCATGGACAGGGCGCTCTACCATCGATGGTGGAAGGATACGGCGGTGACAGTGTTTCCTGTCTATACCAACCCCGGTTCGGATCTGGAACAAGCTCGGGGCGCCCTTGAGGAGACCTTGGCCCGTGTCCCCCACTCGGCGTTTGCTCCGATCGTGCTCAGCAATGCCGAACTGCGCCGCGAGATCCTACGGATTTTCGATCGGACCTTCGCCCTCACCTATGTCTTAGAGGCGATAGCGGTGATTATCGCCATGCTTGGCATTGTCAACACCCTCGTAACCTCGGTGGTAGAGCGACGTCGAGAGCTGGCGACGCTGCAGGCTATCGGCGGCAGTCCAGGGCAGGTTACCGCGTTGATTTTGTGGGAGGCCGGCTATTTGGGTTTGTTGGGGACCGCGATGGGGCTCGTTGGAGGGTTCGCCCTGGCGTGGATCCTGATCCGTGTGATCAATCGGCAGTCGTTTGGTTGGACGATTCAGCTCTCGTGGCCGTTCGGGCTGACCGCAGAGATAGCCCTCATGGCCTTGGCCGCAGCCCTCGTGGCGGGGCTGTGGCCGGCACGCTGGGCGGCCAGGCAGCCGCTCATCGACGGCTTGCGTTACGAATGAAGCTGAACCGCAGGCTGCGGAGCCTCCACCGAGGAGGGAGCGGCCGGCTGATGGTCTGCCTCAATTTCGAATCCGAGATCCTCGATCATCCGCCAGACCTCAGCAGCCGGCTGGCCCGGTGTCGTGAGGTACCCATCAACGAAGACCGAGTCCGCCGGGTACAGCGCGAGGGGCTGGAGGCTGCGCAGATTACGCTCGCGGCCACCGGCAATGCGGATTTCCGTCCGTGGGTTGAGGAAACGGAAGAGACAGAGGGCTTTCAGGCAGCGCTGCGGAGTGAGGGTATCACAGTGCTCCAACGGCGTCCCTGACGCAGGGTGCAAGGTGTTGAGCGGGATGGATTCCGGCTTCACGGCTCGCAGCGCTAGGGCCAAGTCGACGAGATCCTCGTCGCGCTCCCCCATACCGACGATGCCGCCGGAGCAGATTTCCAGTCCGGCCGTCCGCGCATGCTGGAGGGTGGCCAGTCGATCCTGGAAGGTGTGGGTCGTACAGATGGAGGGGTGATACGCTTCGCTGGTGTTCAAATTGTGATTGATCCGGTCGACACCGGCAGCCTTTAAATCCTTCGCTTGGCGTTCGTTCAGCAGGCCGAGAGAGCAGCAAATCTGAATGGGAACCTGCTGTTTGATGGTACGGACAGCGGTGGCGATGTCGGCCACTTCGCGATCGAGCGGGCTGCGTCCGCTGATGACGATGCAGTAGCGTTGAGCCTTGGCCGCGGCTGCCCGGCGCGCGCCCGTCAGCATGTTTTCCAGGGGGAGTAAGCCATATCGTTCAATCGGGGCCGTCGAGACGGCAGACTGGGAACAATAGTGGCAGTCCTCCTGACAGGCGCCGCTTTTGGCATTGAGCAGCATTTGCAGTCGGACGGTCTTGCCGAAATAGCGCTCGCGGACCTGGAAGGCAGCCTGGAGGAGTTCCAGTAACCGCGAATCCGGAGCTTGGAGGACGGAAAGGCTTTCCTCCCGGCTGAGAGCTTCGTCACGCAACGCTTTGTCGGCTAAGATCTTGAAATCAGTCATGCACGCAACTCCTCAAAAAGACAAACGACTGCTCCCATCTGGTACGGCGAAGAGCAGCATGCGAGCTTGGCGATAGATAAAAACGGCGGGAAAACCCTACACGGTTTCAAAAGGAGATGCAATGCCCTGATAAGGCACGGCACGGATTCTAGCGGTTGACCCGTCTCGTTCAGCTTCGGGCTTGTTGGCGTCGAGCCAGGGCAAGGCTACATAGGTGTTCCAGCGTCCACAGCGTCGGCAACGTCCGGACCACTCGGCGATTTCATGATGGCATTGAGTGCAGAGATAGGGAACCACGACGCGTTTTCGGAAGCCCAAGGCCTTCTTGAGTTCACCTACGGCTTCATCCATGTGCTGCTTGCGCAGGTACAGGTTCGCCATGATCTTGTGGTAGTCCACCAGTTGTTCGTGGGTGCTGTCGAGCGTGGACAGAATGTCGTAGGCCTCATCCACCATTTCCAGGCGGTAATATAGCTTACCAAGATAAAACTGAATGACGGTGTTATGGGGGTCCTGCTGCAGAGCCTCTTGGTAGACCCGAATGATCTCATCCGGCTCTCCGAGTTCAAGGAACAATTCCTCCAGCCGGTGGAGGATGATGACACTGCGGGTCTTGGCGTAGATCTTCTTCAGGATCTCGACGGCGTTCTTGGTTTTGCCTTCCCGGACGAGAATTTCTCCCAGTCCGATGTACGCCGGCAAAAACGTGCGATCTTTTTTGATGGCGCCACGAAAATAGCGACGGGCCTTGTCGGGATGCCCCCGTTCCAAGAGCTGCCGCCCGACCTCATACGTGCATCCCAGCAGGAGGTTGGCCTCCGTCCGCCGTTCACTTTCCGGGAGATGGGCTTTGGCCAGGCGGTGCTGAATCTCCAGGGCATCGCTCCATTTCTCGAGTCGAATGTAGAGGTCACGTTTCCTGATCAGGGCCATGAGGTTATCGGGTTCGAGGCGCAGGATGTCCTGGAGGGTTTGCAGTGCGTCCTCATACCGTCGCGCCCCTTCCAAATCTTTGGCCAATTCGAGCAAGATTTCGACGTTTCGTTCCTCGATGCGATGGGCCTGCTGGTGCAGGCGGATGGCCTCGGTAAAGTTGCTCTCCGAGCGATAGATGTTGCCAAGCCACAAAAGGGAGTCTGTCCGGTTGGGATCGATGACCAGCGCTCGTTCGAATAAGCGTACGGCATCGGCTGTGCGTTTCGACATAAAGGCGTGGGTCCCGTCTCGGTGCAGCGCGTCGACTTTCTCTTTGCGCCGGACCAGCCGGTTCGTCCTCCAGTTCATGAAAACGTGGGAGGTTTCCTTGATCGTCACAATCAGCGTGACCAGGACGGCACCCAGCGCTATGGAGAGGAGCACCAACGTCACGGGGCTCAATTCAAACAGCGCGTCCGGGCTGGTTCGAATGGCCACGGTTCCAGGATTGAGCTCACGGAAGTAACTGTAGAGAAAGATGCCGAGGCTGACGAGGAAGATGGTCGAGAGCAGGCGGAACATTCTAGACCCGTTTCCTGGTACGAGCCGGACGAGTGGCAGTCCGCCGGGCGCGGGGAGGCTTTACGACGCGCTCCTCCGGCAATCGGACCTGTCCGGCATCGCCCCATAGCCGTTCGAGGGCGTAATGTTCACGAATGTCCTTTTGAAAGACATGTACCACGACGTCACCGAAGTCCATCACGATCCATTGGGCTCGTGATGCGCCTTCCACACTGAGGGGGGCCTCGCCTTGCTCGGTCAACAGGTCGCTCACGTGGTCGGCGATAGCCCGAGCTTGACGTTCTGACTCTCCGGACCCGATGACCAAGTAGTCGGCGACAGAGGTCAGTTTGGCGATATGCAGGATGAGAACATCGGTGGCTTTCTTGTCCAAGATGGCGCTCGCGATTGCGAGAGCCTTAGCCTTTGCTTCGAGTGCGATCGCCGGCCTCCCTGTATAAACCCTCGCGAAGTATATAGGATTCGACAGGGGTGGGCAACAAATTTGCCAGCGACTCTCCCGCTTGTAGGCGTCGTCTGATCTCGGACGCGGAGATGTCGCAGGGAGGGAGGCGGAGAAAGGTGAGCGTGTGCCCATCGGGAATGGGGACGTCGGCCCGGTCTCGGATGCCGGCGTCGAGGTCGCGTAGCAGCGCTTCCGGGATGCTCCGAAACAGCGGGATAGCGGCTAAGCTGCAAAAGGCGGTGGAGGGGCGTGAGATGACTACAAAGTGACAGGTTTCGAGCAGCGTCTGAGCTTCTTTCCACGAGGGCAGATCCAAGAAGGCATCGAGTCCGATGATGAAAAACAGCGCGGTATCGGCTCCATAGTGGCGCTGGATGGCTCGAATGGTATCGATCGAGTAGGATTTGCCTTCGCGCCGGATTTCGAGATCACTCAGTCCAAAATGGGGAACGTCCTGAATGGCCAAACGGACCATTTCGTACCGGTGGGCGGCGGGGGCAAGAGAACCGGGTTGCTTGTGCGGGGGGGCACCGGCGGGGATGAAGAGGATCTGGTCCAGGTCGAGCACCTCTCGGGTGGCTTGCGCAATGGAGAGGTGACACCAATGGATTGGATTGAAGCTACCGCCCAAGAGTCCCAGACGCATGTGTGTCAGACGGCGTTAGAGCACAACCAGGTTATCCCGATGAATGACCTCTTCGTATTCTTGGAGGCCCGGGATTTTCTGAATGTCCGCAGTTTTGAGCCCCTTAATGCGGGCGAGGATGGCCGACGAAAAATTGACCAGGCCCTTGGCGAATTCCTTCCCGTCCGGCGTCAGGCAGGTGACGGGATCTCCTGCCTCAAACTGTCCCACGATATCCCTGATGCCCGACGCCAGGAGGCTTTTGCCCTTCCGGGACAATGCTTCCACTGCGCCCCGGTCGAGTTGAACCTGACCCCGTGGCCGGAGGGTAAAGGCGATCCAATGTTTGCGGCTGTTCATCCGTCGTTCGCGGGCCACGAACAGGCTCCCGCCTGGCTCACCGGCGAACACCTTCGGGAATAGGCGCGGCTGTGTGCCGTTCAAGATGAGCGTCGCGACGCCATATTCACCGACCTTCTTCGCTGCCCGCACCTTTGTGGCCATTCCGCCGGTCCCTTCGAAGGTTGAGGACAGACCGGCCCGCTGCTCGATCTCCGGGGTGATCTCCGGAATCAGCGGAATCAACGTGGCGGTCGGGTCTTTTCTGGGATCGGCGGTGAACAGGCCGTCGACGTCCGAGAGGATGACGAGCAAATCGGCATCGACTAAATGCGCCACTTGGGCCGCCAGGGTATCGTTATCTCCCACTCGGATTTCCTCCACGGCCACGGTGTCGTTTTCGTTGATGATGGGAACGACGCCGAACTTGATCAGGGTGGTGAGGGTGTGCCGGGCGTTGAGGAATCGCCGCCGATCGGCCAAGTCTCCATGGGTGAGCAGGATTTGGGCGACGCCGAGATGCAACCGCTCGAAGGCCTTCTCATACGCCCACATCAGGTGGCTCTGTCCGACGGCGGCGGCGGCCTGTTTGATCGGCAAACTCTTGGGATATTCACGAAGCGCGAGCTTCTTGATACCTGAGACGACCGCGCCGGATGAGACGACCAATACTTCCCGGCCTTGAGCCCGTACCTCGGCGATCTCACCGGCCAAGCGCTCGATGCGTTCCGCGCTGAGCCCCTGTTCGCGCGAGGCGACCAGGCTGCTCCCGATCTTGATGACAATGCGTCTGGCTTGCCTTAGGAGTTCGTCTCGCACGGGGTGTTCCGCAGGCGCTCCACTTGCTGGCCCAGGTACTGAACAAATTTGTCGAGTCCCTCTCGGGTAGCAGCCGAAATGGAGAAAAAGGGGATCGCGCGACGCCGACAATGCGCCCGCAATCGTTTCAGCCGTTCGCCTGTGCCGGCGATGTCGAGTTTCGTTCCCACGACGGCAAACGGTCTGGCGGCGAGAGTGTCATTGTAGGCGGTGAGTTCATGCCGCATGATGTCCAAACTGGTTACCGGATCGTCAGGAGTCCATTCGGAAATGTCGATGACATGCACCAACAGGCTGGTGCGTTCGACATGGCGAAGAAACTGAAAGCCCAAGCCCTTGCCTTCATGCGCTCCCTCGATGATGCCTGGAATATCTGCAATGACGAAGCTCTGCTCCTCGTTCCATCGCACGACCGCCAGATTGGGCGTCAAGGTGGTGAAGGGATAATCGGCGATCTTGGGCCGCGCCGACGACACAGCTGCGATCAGGGTCGACTTGCCGGCATTGGGATACCCGACCAGTCCGACGTCGGCCAGCAATTTCAGTTCGAGCCGAAGCGACCGTTCCTCGCCGGGAGTGCCCGGTTCAAAATGGATCGGCACGCGGTTTGTGGAAGTGGCAAAGTGGGAATTGCCTCGTCCACCGAGACCCCCTTGTGCGATGACGCAGGTTTCACCGTCGCTGGTCAGGTCGGCGAGAAGTTCCTGCGTGTCGTCGTCGAAGATCATGGTCCCAACCGGCACGAGAATGACCACATCGTCGCCCGTTCGGCCATGGCAGCGGCTGCCGCCGCCTGGTTGGCCGTTTTCAGCGGTGTAGTGTTTCTGGTACCTCAGGTCAAGCAGGGTGCTGAGGCGGGTTGTGGCTTTCGCAATCACCCGCCCGCCATTACCGCCGTCTCCACCGTCAGGGCCCCCACGTGGGACGTACTTCTCCCGACGAAAGCTACAGACGCCGTTGCCGCCTTGACCGCCTTTGACGAAGATATGTGCCTGGTCGACGAATGTAGACATGCAAACCCTCACCCTGCCGGCAGGGTGCCTTGGACGCAGCAGTATATCCTATCCGCCGATCCTTGGGGAGGTTAGGGAAAGGAGGGGGACAAGCCCGTGATGGCGACGAGGTCTGCCGAGGGCAGGTCAGGACTTGGTTGTCGAGGGGTAGACGCTCACTTTTTGGCGACCACGTCCGCCTTCGAATTTCACGACGCCGTTCACGCAGGCAAACAGCGTGTGATCGCGTCCCAATCCCACATTAAAACCGGGAAAGAACTTGGTGCCGCGCTGCCGGACGATGATAGAGCCTGCCTTGACAGTCTCTCCGCCGTAGGCCTTGACGCCAAGGTATTGTGGGTTACTGTCGCGGCCGTTCCTAGTGGATCCGCCGCCTTTGTTTGTTGCCATGGCGAACTCTCCTTTGCGCCGTTACTTCGCGGCGATTTCAGTGACCCGCAGCTGCGTGAACCCTTGCCGGTGGCCTCTGGTGCGGCGATAATTTTTGCGACGTTTCTTTTTGAAGATGGTGATGGATCGTGTCCGCCCCTGGCGGATGATCTCCGCGGTGATGCTGGCACCGGCGACGAGCGGATGGCCGACGACCAATCCGTTTTCACCATTGAGCAACCGTACCTTGTCGATCTGTACGGTATGTCCGACTTCACCGGGAAGCGACTCTACCTGCAACACCGTCCCCGCTTCCACCCGATACTGTTTTCCACCGGTCTCGATAATAGCGTACATGTGTCTCTTTCTCCTCGTCAGCAGAACGTGAATCTGTATCATAGCCGCGAAGAGAGTGTCAAGGCTCGGGGTGCGTAGGTCCGTGCGCGCCGCTGCCTTGACGGTCGTTGTAGGGCGCTGCTATTATCCCGCGCATGTTGCAAACCAGTGAAAAAATATGGATGGACGGACAGTTTGTCGCGTGGGCCGATGCGCAGGTCCATGTGCTCACTCACTCGCTCCATTACGGCCTCGCGGCGTTTGAGGGGATCCGATGCTACAAGGGGAAGAACGGATCCGCTATTTTCCGGCTTCCCGAACATGTGGATCGCCTCTTTGAGTCCGCGCATATCGGCTTGATGGAGATGCCTTATGATCGCAAGCAGATCACCGAGGCCATCGTCGAAACGGTGCGAGTGAATCGTCTGGAGGCCTGCTATATCAGGCCTCTCGTGTATATCGGATACGGTGCGATGGGGCTTTATCCTGGGGAGAATCCCATCAAGGTGAGCATTGCCGCATGGAAATGGGGCACTTATTTGGGAGACGAGGCCCTCTCCAAGGGCATTCGCGCGAGGGTGTCTTCCTTCACACGCCACCATGTTAACGTCTCGATGACCCGAGGGAAAATCTCCGGCTACTATGTCAATTCGATTCTGGCCAAGCGTGAGGTGAAGGCTGACGGGTACGACGAGGCCATCATGTTGGACCCTGAAGGATACGTAGCCGAGGGGACCGGGGAAAACGTGTTTATCGTTCGGCGCGGTATGTTGAAGACCACTCCGCTGACCTCGATCCTGGAAGGGATTACTCGAAACTCGATTTTGCAGCTGGCGAAGGAGCGCAATATTCCGGTCGTTGAAGAGCGGTTTACCCGGGACGAAATGTATGTGGCGGACGAAGTGTTTGTGACCGGAACAGCCGCGGAACTGACCCCTGTGACCGAAATTGATCGTCGACGGATCGGAAACGGAAAGCCTGGACCTATCACACAGGCTCTTCAAAAGGATTTTTTTGCGATCGTTCACGGGGAAGATGCCACCCACCGTCATTGGCTGACTTCCGTCTAACAGGCCGCAACTTTCCCGATTACGCTGATTATTCCAGCCGAGTGTTTCCCCTCAACCCATAGACAAATCCATCAGGCCAAGCCCTGGATATCACCGTGAGCTGAATGTGGGGAGGCGAACCTAGTGCGAGCCTTCTCCGCCGGGGTGGGATTCCCCAGGTGACGGTTTAGCGGCATCCCCGGAGGTAGTGGGGGCGGGAGCCGTTTCCGCGGGCTTCTTATTGAGGTCGATGACCGTAGAAGAAAAAGTACGGTCTTTCGCGAGGATGGCCAAGGTAAGGGAGGTAAACATGAACACGAAAGCTGTGATGACCGTGAACTTGCTCAGGAAGTTGGCCGGACCCCGGCTGCCAAACACCGTCTGGCTCGAGCCGCCGAAGGCGGCGCCGATTTCAGCGCCCTTGCCGGACTGTAGCAGAATGGCTCCGATCATCAGCAAACACACGATGACATGAACGATGATGAGTAATGTGTACATGGTGTTTGATTCAGTTCGCAGTGGACTTATACCCGAGAGCGACGGTCAGGAGTGTAGCAAATCGGACAGGGTCCAGACAAGCCCCGCCGACTAACCCGCCATCGATTTCTTCCGAAGCAAGAAACTCGGCGATATTGTCGGAGGTGACGCTGCCACCGTAGAGAACCCGGACCCGTTCTCCCGCGTTCGAGCGACTCAGGTCGTTGAGTGTGCGCCGAATGAGGCGATGGACGGGAGCGGCTTGGTCCGGGGAGGCGGCGCGGCCCGTGCCAATAGCCCACACCGGTTCGTATGCAATCGTGAGGGAGGCAACGGCGCTGTCCTCGACACCGTTCAGTGCGGCTCGAAGTTGCCGCTGGATGATCGCATCGGTCTGGCCGGAATCGCGCTCCTGGAGTGTTTCACCCACACAGAGAATCGGCATGATGCCGTGCCGGAGCGCGGCGAGAACCTTTTTGTTGATCCAGCCGTCCGACTCTCCGAAGTATTGACGCCGCTCAGAATGACCGATGAGAACGAATCGGCAATCGAGATCGGCGAGCATCGCTCCCGAAACCTCTCCCGTAAAAGCGCCCTTGTCTTCCCAATGAAGATTCTGTGCGCCGAGCAGAAATTGCGGCGAACTCCCCAAGGCCTCACGAACGGCCTGAAGAGCCGTGAACGGCGGCGCGAGCCCGATTTGCAGGTTGCCCAAGGGGGGAATCGCTTGGGCCAGTTGGCCGATAAAGACCTTCGCCTCGGAGGCGGTCTTATGCATCTTCCAATTACCGACGATGAAACGTGTTCTCACAAATCCTCGGATCGGCTGGACGGGCTCCGATAGTTCGGTTAGGGCTGGCGATTGGGGAGGGCTGCGAGACCGGGGAGCGTCTTGCCTTCCAACAATTCCAACGCCGCTCCGCCGCCGGTCGAAATGAAGGAGATGCTTTCTGATTCCCCGGCGCGGTGCACGGCGAGGGCGGTTTCTCCTCCGCCGACGATGGTCAAGGCATAGGCATTCGCGACTGCGTGGGCCATGGCCAGTGTTCCCCTGGCAAACGCATCGACTTCAAACATGCCCATCGGCCCGTTCCACAGAATGGTTTTAGCGTCCTGGACCGCCTCGGAGAACAATTTGACCGATGCGGGGCCGATGTCCAGCCCGTACCAACCTTTCGGAATCTCCTGTACGGGGACGATCTTCGTCTCGGCTCCAGGCTCCCGACCGGCTGCGACGACACAGTCGACGGGCAGGTAAAACTTCACTCCGCTGGAGAAGGCGTGATCCTGGACGCCCTTGGCAAAATCGAGCATGTCGTTTTCCACGAGCGACAGACCGATTTCGAGCCCCATCGCCTTCAGAAAGGTGAAGGCCATGCCGCCGCCGATGATGACCTTGTCGACCTTTTTCCCGAGATTCTCGATGACCCCGATTTTGCCTGAGACTTTGGCGCCGCCGAGAATCGCGACGAAGGGGCGAACCGGGTTTTCGACGGCGCCCTCAAGGTATTCGATCTCTTTCCGCAACAGATAACCGGCAGCCGCCTCGGGAATGAACTTCGTGATGCCGACCGTCGACGCATGGGCGCGGTGCGCCGCTCCGAAGGCGTCATTGATGTACACGTCGGCGAGGGAGGCAAGCGCTTTGGAAAACGCGTCGTCGTTCTTTTCTTCCTCCGCATGGAAACGGAGGTTCTCCAGCAACATCACATCGCCGGGTTTCATCCTTGCCACCAGGCTTTCTACGACCGAACCGATGCAATCCGGCGCAAAGATCACTTCCTTGCCTAGGAGCCGCTGCAACCGTTTCGCGACCGGTGCCAAGCTGTACTTGGGGTCGAATTTTCCCTTGGGCCTGCCGAGATGCGAACAGAGTATCACCCGCGCCCCTTCATCGACGGCGCGATTGATCGTCGGCAAGGTCGAGCGGATCCTGGTGTCGTCCGTGATCTGCAACGAATCATCGAGCGGGACGTTGTAGTCGGCACGGATGATGACGCGCTTGCCGCGAAGCTGAACATCCTCGATGATTTGCTTTCGAAGGTTCATGGCAGATCCTCTACAATGGTGATGATCCAGGCACACCGCTGCGCCCCAGTGCCTAGCGGCGTGCGTGGCGGGGTGGGTTACGATGTCTTGGCGACGATGAATTTGATCAAGTCCCGTACGCGGCAGGAGTAGCCCCACTCATTGTCATACCAGGCGGTCACTTTCACGAGACGCTTGTCGATGACGGCGGTCAAGGGGGCATCCACCGTGGCCGAGTGGGGGTCCCCCTTCTGGTCGATGGAGACGATAGGGGCTTCCGAATAGGCCAGAATATCCTTCATGGGGCCTTCGGCGGCCTTCCTGAACGCGGCATTCACGCCCACGACATCGCAATCTTTCTCGGTTTCTACCGTGAGGTCGACCAACGAGACGTTCGGGGTCGGAACACGAATTGCCAACCCGTCCAGCTTCCCCTTCAGTTGAGGAATCACCAAATGCAGTGCCTTGGCAGCGCCGGTGCTCGTCGGGATCATGGACATGCCGGCGGCGCGTGCACGGCGAAGGTCCTTGTGAGGAAGGTCGAGGAGCTGCTGGTCGTTGGTATACGAATGGATCGTGGTCATCACCCCGTGCTTGATGCCGAAATTCTCCAGGAGCACCTTGGCCACCGGGGCCAAGCAATTAGTGGTGCACGAGGCGTTGGAGACGATGTGATGGGTCTTGGCGTCATACACCTGTTCGTTCACCCCCAAGACCACTGTCGCGTCCGGATCTTTCGCCGGAGCTGAAATGATCACGGTCTTGGCGCCGGCCGAGAGGTGTTTTCCCGCGCCTTCCCGATCGGTGAAGCGACCGGTCGATTCTACGACGATGTCGACCCCCAAGGCCTTCCAGGGAAGTTCTTTCGGATCCTTGACGGCCAAGACTTTGATGGCGCGGCCATCGATGATCAATTGATCGTCCTTGGCCTCGACGGTGGCCTGCAGCGTCCCATGGACCGAATCGTACTTCAGCAAATAGGCGAGTGTTTTGGCATCGGTGAGGTCGTTGATGGCGACAAATTCGAGGCTGGGATCTCCCAGGGAAGCACGAAGCACGTTCCGACCGATGCGTCCGAATCCATTGATGCCGATACGTGTGGTCATGGGGCGAAATCCTCAAAAATGAACGGGTTGAACAGAGCAAATCTGCGGCGATAGTACTGACCGTCTCTCGGCGTGTCAAGCACACAAAAAGAAGGCCGCGGCGCGTACGGTGGCTGAATGGTGGGGTAGTTCCGGGCGCTGAGGGCCGCTTGTTTGCGCGCCAAACGGTCGGGTAGAGTCAGGCTTGCATGCAATCTGAATCACTGCAACGGGAAGCGGCGAAGCTGCTGGAATGGGGCAAGCTTCTCGACCTCTTGGCCTCCCATGCACATTCGACGGTCGGGATGGAGCATTGCCGAACCCTGCTGTTGGAGCAGAGCCTGGGCGAGGCGGTCGCCCGAGGGCAAGAAACCTCCGACATGGTGCGGTTGCGTGCCGGACTCGATCCGTTTCCCGCCCTGAGGTTTCCCAACGTGATCGGGCTGGTGCATCGGGCAGCGAAGGGAGCCTGCCTAGAGGTTCTGGAACTGCGTGACATCGGCCTGGTGCTGGATCTGATGGACGAGGTGCAGCGTTATCTGTTGCGCCACCAGGCCGATGCGCCTGCCATCGGTGCCCTGGTCGACGGATTCGGTCCGGCCGGACAGTATCGCGCGCTCAGGACTGCGCTCCATGCGGCCATCGATCCGGACGGATCGATGCGGGAGTCGGCGAGCCCCGAGCTGCACCGATTCCTGCAGCGGGCCAATGAACTCAAACAGCACATGCGCCACCGGCTCGACCAAATCCTGCACTCCCGGCGCTACGAGGAAGTGCTGCAGGAACGATATTTTGCGCAGCGCGAAGGGCGGTACGTGGTCCCGATCAAGGCTGAGATGCAGGGCAAGGTCCCCGGCATCGTGCACGATGTGTCCTCCAGCGGTGCGACCGTGTTTGTGGAACCTCGCGAACTCGTCGAGTTGAACAACTCCATCAAGGTGGTGGACTTGGATGTCGAACGGGAGGTTCGGAGGATCCTGCGCGAACTGTCCGCCTTGGTCGCCCCGCACGAGGAAGGTCTGACTGACTGCGTGACCCTGCTGGGTCGTCTGGATGCCATCGCCGCCAAAGCGGCCCTGGGGCATCACCTGAACGCCACGGCGTCTCGCCTCAACGACGAGGGGCGGGTTGTCCTCAAGCAGGCGCGGCATCCGCTGCTGGCCTTGACCAAGGAACAGGTCGTTCCCAATGATGTGGTCCTCGACGAGACGGTGCGCGTGCTGATCATCTCTGGTCCCAACACCGGCGGCAAAACCGTGGTGTTGAAGCTGTTGGGATTGTTCGCCCTTATGGCGCGATGCGGGCTGCACTTGCCCTGCGCGGCGGATTCCGAGATGGCGATCTTTCCCTCGGTCTATGCCGACATCGGGGATGCCCAGGACCTGTCGCGGGACCTGTCCAGTTTCTCGGCCCACATCACGCAAATGGTGCAGCTGTTGGCAGAGGTGTCCGGAGGAACCGCCGTCGCACCTGGCACCGAGGGCGAGCCTCCAAGCCGGGCCCTAGTGCTCCTCGACGAACCGGTCACCTCGACCGATCCGGCGGAAGGGGCAGCCTTGGCCAGCGCTCTCTTGTGTCGCCTCGCCGCCGCAGGGGTGAAGGTGGTAGCCACGACCCACTACAGCCTCTTGAAGGGGCTGGCGCAGGAACAGCCCGGATTCGCCAATGCCAGCGTGGAGTTCAATTTGGACAGTTTGGCGCCGACCTACCGGCTGATTTCCGGCCAGCCGGGCGGATCGGCGGCCATCGAAATCGCCGGACGGCTCGGGATGGACCAGGCACTGTTGCAGGATGCCCGCGCACGCCTCCAGGGAGATAGTCGCGTCTTGGAGACGCTGCTGAACGACTTGCAGGACAAGCAACGGCGACTACATGAAGACCTGGCCGCAGCGGCAGCGGCCAGGCAAGCGGCAAAACAGGCGGAGCGCGAAGCGAAGGAGCGCCTGGCTCTCCTGCAGGAGTCGGAACGGGACGAGCGGCAGGGGCTCAAGAAAAAGCTCTCGCAGGAGTTTCAGCGCGCGCGGGCGACCGTGCAGGCCACCATCGACGAGCTGAAGCGCGAACAGAAGTTGCTAAAAGCCAAGGAAACCAAGGCTCGGCTAACCGAGTTGGAGCAAGAAGTTCGGCGCGACGCGGGTACGGAAGAGTCCCCCGTGCCGCTGTCCGAGTTGACCGTGGGAGATGCAGTGGAGGTCATGGGGTTAGGCGTGATGGGCAGTCTGCTGGAAAGCCCACAAGGAAAAAAACGCGTGCGTGTGAAGGTCGGCGAGGGGGAGATCCTGGCCAATGTGGCGAGCCTGTCGGGCTTGGCACAGCGGCCGACCACCGTCCGTCAGGCGTCGGGCACGGGTGGGGCGGCCCCGTCCCGGCGTGGCCAGGCCCTCTCGTCCGACGAGCCGCAGGAATCGTTCGATGTGCGGGGGCTGCCGGCTGACGATGCGTTGGATGTCGTCGTGGCTGGGTTGGACCGGGCCGTCTTGGCAGGATGCCCTCTGGTGCGCATCATCCATGGCCACGGGACGGGACGGCTGAAGGCCGCCTTGCGCGAGTACTTGAAGACCTCGCCGTACATCGTGACCTTCCGGCCCGGTGACCGAGCCGAAGGCGGTGACGGAGTCACCGTGGTGGAGCTGCGATGAACGGCCGCCAGGCTGTTTTCTGATGCGCTCGGCCAAATATTGCACTGATCCATCCGCGCCACAACGATATGTTGCATTGCTCGGCGGAGCGCCATCGAATGTGGCTTCGGATCACCCCCTAGGTTCCTTCCCCCATTTCTTTGTATGCTACTGAGGTAACGCCTCGCTGTTCCTTCCACGGCGGTGCCGTCATGAGTCAGCGGGTCAGCCTTCCCCGGGTACTTACCTTTTCCATCCTCTCCGTCGGAATCGTCTCCGGCACGATCGGTCTTGCGGCGGCCTATTGGCATGCGACCCAGTCGCTGCGATCCAGCGTGGGGCTGACCTTTCAGGAACTGGCTAGGCAAAGCGCGGAAAAAACCTCCCTGTGGCTCGGGAAGGAAGTTGAGTGGATCGAGCGCTTTAGCGTCCTGCCCGAGCTGCATGCGTCGCTTGCGGGCATAGGACGGACTCAAGGGTTCTTGCCCTTCGAGCAGTGGCGAGACGGTCGCCACCCCTACTTTCACTCGTTCGCCCTCGTGCGGGCGGACGGACAACTTGTCGGCGGCCAAGATACCGAGCAGACGCGCAACCATTATCGGCACCAGCCGTGGTGGCCGATCCTCTTCGCCGAGGCCCGGGCCTGGGCCGGTCCCCTCACGATCGATGGAGAGGGCCATGGGCATTGGGAGGTTGCCGTTCCGATCGGCAGGCCGGGTGAACCAGTCAGGGGCGCCTTGAAGGTCATCATCGGCACGGACCGCATCCTCTCCTCCATCCTCTCGACCCGCATCGGGCAAACCGGTCACATGATGGTGGTGGACGAGGAGGGCAGGGTGCTGGCCTGTTCGCTCCTCCCACCCACGCGACACCAAGCGGTTCCGGCGATAACCATGCAGAAGGGCGCGTCGGCAGGACCACGCTGGCTGCCCGTGCGCGAGGATTCTCACGGAGGAGGGGAAGGCATCATCGGAGTGGCCCCTATCACCTTGCCCAAGTCCGTGGCCCAGGCCCAGGCGTGGTACGTCTTGATGCAACAGGATCCGGAGGAAACCTTTGCCCCGCTTCGCGGGCTGGTTGAGAAACTGACGCTGTTCTGGATCGGAACGATCGGCTTCATTGCCTGGCTTCGCTGGGGACTCGCCAGGCGTATCGTTCGGCCGGTCACGGCGCTGATCAGGCGCATGGATTCGCTGGGAGCCGGGCGAACGCCCTCCTCGCTCCCCGTCGACGCAGGTACCTCGCCATCGGGAATCGTGGAGATCGACGCGTTGGCCGCGAGCTTCGACGATTTGGCCCGACGGCTCGCGTTTGCGTCCCAGGCCGAGGCACAGTATGTCCGTCGGTTGGAGCAGGCCAATGTGGATTTGGCCGCCTCCGAAGAACTGTATCGTCTCTTGTGGAATCACTCGGTCGATACGAAGATCCTCCTCGACCCTCACGGACACATTCGCGATATGAACCGCCGAGGCGAACTGACGCTGGGGCAGCCTCGGGCGGCTGTGATGGAGCATCCGCTCACCGAGCTGGTGACCGATCCCGATCGGCTTCGCCTGTCGGCAGCGCTGGAACGGGTCCGCAAGACGGGTGACGAGGTGCCGGCCGGTACCATGCGGGTGCCGACGCCTGCCGGTGAGTTGACGATGGAAGTGGACGTCGTGCCGCTGATGAAGGCCGGCCGTATCGATTCGATCATGGTGCAGCTCAGCGATCTCACGGAGCAGCAGCAGCTCGAGCGCCAGCTGGTGCGATCCGAACGCTTGGCGTCGTTGAGCCAGTTCGCCTCGATGTTCGCCCATGACATCCGGAATCCATTGGCGGGGATCAAGAAAACCTTGGAGTGGCTCGGAGGCCGACCCGAGATGGCCCAGGACCTGCCCCGACGTTGCCTGGAGGATTTGCGGTTCACCACCGATCTGCTGCTAGGGATGATCAACGACATGTTGGACGTGTACCAGGAAAGTTATGCCGGCCTGCCGCTCAGCACGTCCTCCGTCTCCCTGAGTCGCGTGCTCAAAGACGTGACCCATCTGTTCCGCCCCGAGGCCGAGGCGCAGCAAGTGCGGTTCTCCGTTCAGATGCCTGCGGAAGAGGTGCGCATCGTGGGCGACGGGCGCAGGCTGCAGCGGGTGTTGATCAATGTGATCCACAACGCGTTGAAGTACTCGCCTCCCCAGGGCACGATCACGATCACGCTCCGACAGAATGCCCCTTCCGGAGTCGGCGGGCTCGACCATGAGGGCGGTCGCGCCTCGATGGTGACGCTCTCCGTGGAAGACGATGGGCCGGGGATCGCTCCCGAGGACTTGTCGCATCTGTTCGAACTGTTCTTCCGGAAGAAGGATGGACAGGACTATCGCATCGGACGAGGTCTCGGCCTGCATTTCTGCCGTTTGGTGGTCGAGGCCCACGGTGGGCTCATCCGGGCGAGTAACCGCCCAGAGGGTGGAGCGATCTTTACAGTGACACTGCCGGTGACCCAGGAGCAGCCATGCCTATCACGATCCTGATTGCCGAAGACCAGCGGCTGTTTCGGCAGAGTTTGCGCCTGCTCTTGGAGCGCGAACGGGATCTGAGCGTCGTGGCCGAGGCGATGGACGGCCGACAGGCCTTCGACCTGGCGGTGGCGCATCGTCCGAACATTGTGCTGATGGACGTCGACATGCCACGGCTGGACGGCATCACCGCGACCAAGTTGATCGGCAGTTGTGTGCCGGAGAGCAAGGTGCTGATGTTGTCGGTGCATGACGACGATGCGCGCATCGTGGCGGCCGTGCAGGCGGGAGCCTGCGGCTACATCTTGAAGGACGCCGACCATCAGGAATTTCTCCGCATCATCCGCGCGACCCACAGGGGTGAGCCGGTCCGATCGGCCTTCATGCCGGACGGGTTTGCCAAGAAGGCCGTGGCGCTGGCCGGCCGGCAGGAGGCGACGGGCGCGAGCGCTCTGGTGCTGTTGACCGATCGAGAACAGGAAATTCTGGCCTGTGCGGCGGCCGGTCGCAGCAACAAAGACATTGCTGATCAGCTCTGCGTGTCGCTCGACACGGTGAAAACCCACCTGCACCACATCTATCAAAAGTTGAACGTGAGCGGGCGCGTCGAGGCCGTGCTCACTTACCTGGGACACGGTTGACCCCTCGCGTGCCTTCCCTTCTTCCTCACCCGAAGGGGTGAGTCAAAATCCACCCGGCAGGCAATGGTCCCATCCGACTTTCTCCGGTACGGTGAATCGTTCCTGCGCAGGAACGTGGTAACGCGGACCACCTCGAGAAGAGGAGGCAGTCATGTACAACGATGTGAAGAAAGGATTGATGGTTGTGTTGGCCGGCGCATTCGTCGTGGCGGTGGCCATGGGGTCGCTCGCGGAGGCTCAAGTGATTCATCCGGATCAGTTGATCGGCTTGCCGGATACCCCCATGGGGGCGATTCCTGAGGGCGGCGTGACCACCAACGAACCGGCGATCGCTGATCTTGAGAAGGGGCTCGATCGTCCGATGATGGCGCCGGAATCGGGTACCGGCTCATCTTCGGATGGCACCATGCTGTTGAAGACGCCGGATGCGACGGATGCGGAGAACGCTCGGGAGTCGGACCGCCAGTCAGCGATGTCCTTCTGAGCCCGCGCCGGTCGGTCCGCCGTCAAGGAGGCGCATCATGACAAGGCACACAGGGTTCGCTAGATATTGGGTTGCGGGTTTCGGTCTCTGCCTCGCGCTCGGCTTCTCGGCCGGGCTCTCATCGGCGCAGGCGACGTGGGTCGATGAGATTGATAGTTCTCTTAATTTCTACAAAACCAATTATCCCGGCGCCCATTGGGACGCCTATAGTCAGCGGCTCGACACGGTCAGGGCCGCGCTGGGACGAGGAGACAATAAGACGGTCAAGAAAGAGATGGGCGCGTGGTTTCGCATGCTCCGCACGCGGGACCAGGGCATCCATGATGTCGCGGCCGATGAACTGTTCAACTTCGCCTTGATGGTCACGCCGATCCAAGAGTACGGCATCAACGTGCCTCCGGCCACAGGGGCAGGGAGCGAGGCGGGGTATTGAGCGGCCGGCAGGTCTTGCCGAGATCGGCGCGCAAGGAGGTGACCATGAAGTGGAATGCATGTATGCTCGTGGGGACGCTGGGATTGCTGTGGCCCCTGTCTGCGGCGTGGGCGGACTTTTCCGACAATCCCATGATCGGGACGCGGTCGGCGCTCAGCGGCCACATCACGAAGATCGAAAGCGGCGTCCTGTTCGTGAAAACACCTTATGGCTTGCAGCCTCGTACGATCAGCCCGAACAAGGCCGATCGGGTCGGTCTGCATGATGCCCATATCGGTGATGCGGTCTGGCTGCTGGTCGATTCCGGCAACGTACTGCTGGATGCGGCCAAGCCTGGGGGCGAGCAGTTTGAGCACCATAAGGTCGTGGCCGGGCGCATCGCCTATGCCGATCCGTTCTGGGGAGAAATCCTCATTTCGACACCGGATGGACCGGAGCGGTTCGAGATCGATGCCTTGGCGGGGAGCAAGTTGTCGGTCTTTCAAGAAGGCATGCCGGTCACGCTGGAGTTGGATGGGGACAATGTGATGATCGACATCCAGTCCCATCGGTAACGGCTGTCGAGCGCTTGACTTCACCGGAGGGGCGTCCTACCATTTTCCCGGGCGCGCCGTGCACGTCGAAGGACGACGCGGCGCGCGGCGCCGGGGCCTAAGGCCGACGCAGTGGGGGCGGCCCATGCGACGTGCTCTACCGTGGATGCTAGCTGGTCTTGCCGCGGGAATGGGATTGCTCGTGGTGCTCCCGACCCGAGCGACCGATCCCCCGCCCGCTTCTCGCGCATCGCTCCCTTTTCAAACCATCCTAGAGTTGGAACGGACGGCCCGGCTGCTGGCGATTTTGCTCGATTCCGGCCGGGCGGTCGTGAACGACAATCAGACCCTCTTGGACGATCCCGCCAAGGGTGACAAGGGGTTCACGTCGGACGTGTTCGAGCGGCAATTGATCGACATGTTCCGGGGCCGTAGCGGGGTTGATCTGCGTGAGGTCGAGACCGGCACCCTCTCGCCCCGAAGCCGGCGTTTGCTCAAGGAACTGGTCGCCGTGAGCAAGCAGGTCGTCGAAGACGCCCAGGCGAACCTCAATCGGAGCGGGGCCGGTTATAAGGGATTCATCCCCGCGGTATTCGGGGAGCGGGTGGCGGCCCGGTTCACGGCCAAGACCGGGGTACGGCTGAAACAGACGGCGCTGGTTCCGCGAAATCCTGCCAATCGTCCTGATGCGTACGAACAGGTGGCCTTGGAGGCCTTTGCCGATGCGGCCTACCCACGGGAACAGGTGATCAGCGAGATCGCCGCCGCCGGCGCGGCGCTACGGTTGATGTTCCCGCTCTATGCGACCAGGCATTGTCTGGATTGCCACGGACAGCCGAAAGGCGAGCGCGATCGTACAGGCTATCCTCGTGAAGGCCTGGTATTGGGGCAGAATGCTGGGGCGATCAGTGTGGTCTTACCGGTGGTGCCATGACCGTCGTCTTGTTGCTGGTGACGCTTCTCTGCGCGACCGCCGGAGCGGTCGGAGCCACGGAACGCCAACCCTTCCACGCCGAGAAACCGGCCGGAAGCGGCGTGATCGTCCACCATGACGGGTATGTCCTGACGGCGCACCATGTCATCGCCCACGCGAAACGGATCACCGTCGTCACATCCGGCGAGTTTCGCGCACCGGCCTTGGTGGTGAGCGTCGATGTGGAACATGATCTTGCCCTCTTGAAAGTGGAGACGGTGGGCCTCTCGGAAGCGCTGCTGGGGTATGCCGGCGGGGTCAAGCTGGACCAGGACGTGATTGCGGTCGGCTTCCAGTTCGGGTTGCGCGAGATCACCGTCACGCGCGGCCATGTCGCCGCCGTGCGCACGAAGGGGGTGCAGCGGGTGTTCCAGGTGGATGCGGCGGTGAATCCCGGCAACAGTGGGGGCCCGCTGTTCAACCGGCGAGGGGAGGTGGTGGGGATCCTGACCACGAAATTTACCCATCCGTCGGGGATCGTCCCCGAGGGAATGGCCTTCGCGGTGCCGATCAGTTACGCCACGCCGCTGTTGGCCAACATTCCGGACTTCGATTTTTCCTCCATCGGACGCGCTAAGCGCAAGCGACGCGATTCCTCGGACTTGGTCACCGAGTTGGCGCGGGTTTCCGTGCGCATCGAAACGGTGCGGATGTCGGAAGGGGCGGTCGCGCCCCCGCCCCCGCCGTCGCAAGAGAGCCCACGCAGTGGCCTGCCGACCGTGACCCACGCGCCGGTCTTGCCGACGCGCCCACCGGAGTCCCAGCCCGTCCAAACCGAGGAGGCGATCGCGCGAGTGACTGCCCAACTGCAGGCAGCGCAACAGGCGGAACTGGCACGGCTGCAAGAGCAAGGCGCGACTATCCCGGCCGGCATGGTCCTGATTCCCGCGGGCGAGTTCCTGATGGGGTCGGAGGAGGGCCCTCCCGATGCCCGCCCGCTGCACCGCCTGTTTCTGAGCGCCTTTTGGATCGATGCCCATGGCCTCACGAACGGCGAGTATCGTCATTGTGTGGACAAGGGGGGCTGCCAGCCACCGAAAGTGCGTGATGCATTCGACGATCCGCAGCTGGGCTACCATCCTGTCACCAACGTCACCTGGACTCAGGCCTGGACGTACTGCCAGTGGGTGGGCAAACGACTGCCCACCGAGGCGGAATGGGAGAAGGCTGCACGCGGCACGGATGGGCGACGGTATCCCTGGGGGAACAGCGACGAGGTCATCCAGATGCATCGGGTCAAATTGGCCGAGCCGAAAATAGTGGCCAACGGGGCCGCCCAGCCCGCCTCGACGGCCATCTCACCCTACGGCGCCGCCGGGATGGTCGGGCTGGTGTCCGAATGGGTGAAGGACTGGTATGCGGAAGACTTTTACCGCACCTCGCCCTCGCGCGATCCCCAGGGGCCCCTACGTGGGAGTTTCCGCGTGTTACGAGGCGGCAGTTGGATGGAGCGTCCGCTCGAACTCCGGGTGAGTCACCGCGGTTGGGATGAAATGACTTACTGGGGGCCGACGCTCGGGTTCCGCTGCGCCACGGACGGACCGTAACCAGACAGGTCCCAGGCTCCCCCTTTTTCTCCTTGCTCTTCTCCAGTACCATACGGCCCGAATGGCCCTCTCCCCTCGCAACAAGAAAATCCTGTCGGCCCTCGCGGTGGGGGTGGCGGTCTTCGTCCTGATGGGCGGGCTGCGCCTGACGCGGTGGCTCGAAGTGGCGGAACACAAGGCGTTGGACCATCTCGTGCGGCGGTACGCCGATCCTGCCAAGGCGGATTCCAGCCTCCTGTTGCTGGCCATCGATGAGTCGAGTCTCGAAGCCTTCGGACGATGGCCCTGGCCTCGCGATCGGCACGGCTTCGTCGTGCGGTACCTGAAAGAAGCCGGCGCCAAGGCCGTGGTGTTCGACGTGATGTTCTTCGAACCCGACGAGAATGCCGAGGAATACGACCACAGTTTCGCCGATGACCTCGCGGCCGCCGGCAACGTCTTCCTGCCGATGCTCTTTCAAGCGGAGCCGTCTTCTCTGCCGCCGGATCTGCTGAGCCGGGTGACAGTGCCGGTCGCGAGGAGGGGAGACCGAGAGGGGGCGGCCGTTCCCCATGAGGCAGGGGTGAAGACGCCGATTCCCCTTCTGGCGCAACAGGCCCGCGGCTTAGGGGTGATCAACCTCTCCGCCGATGCGGACGGTCCGACCAGGCGCATTCCCCTGTTGGGGTTGGTGAACGGCAAGGCGATGCCGCATTTGTCCTTGGCGGTCGCGCGGCATCTGCTGGGCACGGAGCAAGTGGTGCTTGAAGAGGACCGCCTGCAGATCGGCCCGCGGAGCGTCCCGCTGGAGCCGGACGGCACGATGCTGCTCGACTGGCACGGCCCTTTAGAGCAGACCTATCACGTGGGGAAGTATTCGGTCGGCCGGGTCCTCCAGGCCTTTGCACAACAGCAGCGGGGTGAACGACCGTCGCTCGATCCGACCCTGTTCAAGGATAAGGTGATCTTCATCGCGGGCACGGCGGCCGGTCTGTACGACCTGCGCGTGACGCCCTTCTCGTCCGCCACGCCCGGCGTGTTGATCCATATGGCGGCCCTGGACAATCTGCTGCATGGCCGGGCGCTCAGTTCGGCCCCTGCGTGGTTCTCGTTCCTCACGTTGCTCGTCCTCTGTGTCACCTCCGCCGGAGCCTTCATGCTGCCGCGGTCCTATCCGGTGAAATTCGGCGTCACGCTGGCGCTGGCCCTGGCCTATTATGGCCTGGCCGTCCATGCGTTCGCCGGCCATGGACGCTGGCTGGATCTGGTATTTCCCGAAGTGGCCTTGGCGGTCACGTTCGGCGCGGCGGCGACGGTGGAATATGTCACCGAGGGGAGGCAACGTCGGCTTATGCGCGCCGCCTTCGACAAGTACATGTCCGCCGAGGTGGTGGAAGAGATCATGCGCCATCCCGAGGCCATCAAGCTCGGCGGTGAACAGAAGGAGATCTCGATCTTCTTCTCCGACATCGTGGGCTTCACCACCATCTCTGAGCAGCTGTCGCCCGAAGAGCTCGTGGCGCTGCTCAATCGCTACCTTTCGGCGATGACGACCATCATCAAGAACGGCCATCGCGGAAACGTGAACAAGTACCTAGGCGACGGCATCATGGCCCTCTTCGGCGCGCCCTTGACGGACCCGCGCCATGCCTCGCTGGCCTGTTTTGCGGCACTCGATTGCCAGGCCGAACTGACTCGTCTGCGAGAGCAGTGGGCACAGGAGGGGCTTCCGGCGATCGCCGCCCGCATCGGCATCAATTCCGGACCCTGCATCGTCGGCAACATGGGCTCCCAGGAGCGGATGGAATATACCGTGACCGGCGATGCCGTGAATTTGGCATCTCGTCTGGAAGGGGCGGGCAAGTTTTATGGGGTCCGGATCCTCATCGGGCAACGGACGGCGGAACTGGCCAAGAACGACGTTGAAGTGCGCGAGATCGATCTGTTACGAGTGAAGGGCAAGCACGAGCCGGTGGTGGTGTTCGAACTGCTTGCGAGGAAGGGGCAGTTGGATCAGCACAGGGCTCGCGTCGTCGAGCTCTACCGGCAGGGGTTGGCGGTCTACAAGGCACGCGAGTTCTCGACTGCTTGCGCCAGGTTTGCCGAGGCTCTCGCTCTTGACGAGGCGGATGGGCCGTCGCGAGTTTATCTGGAACGGGCGACCCATTACCGGGAGACACCCCCGCCTTCAGATTGGGACGGGGTCTACGAACTGACATCGAAGTGAAGGGCAACGGGAGGCCATGGTGAACAGAGGACGGTCGCTGCGCTGGTTGGGGGTGGTCTTAGGAATCGGCCTATTCCTGTGGGGTCCCGAGGCCTTCGCGGAAACGGTCTATGTGCAGGCCAAGACCGCACAACTCCGGGCAGGAAAAACCTCTCTGGATGCGGTCGTGGGCACGGTGAAGTTCGGCGAGGCTTTGGAGGTCGTCGGACGCGACGGGACCTGGCTGGACGTGAAGACCTCGTCAGGCACACGTGGTTGGATCTTCGCCAACAAGACCGGGGCCGTGAAACCCGCCGGCAAGAGCGACACCTTGGCCAAGCTCGGTCAGAGCATGAGGGGCGGGGAGGCGTCGCAGACGACCGCTTCCGCCGGCGTGCGGGGGCTGGATAAGGCCTCGGAGAGTTATGCGGATCGAGCCGGGATTTCCGCCAAGGATCGGGAAGCCGTGGACCGGATGACGGCCTATCACCTGTCGGACCAAGAGGTTGAAGACTTCATGCGGGAGGGAGGGCTCGGTGAATATGCGAAGTGACAGGAGTCTGCTGGCAGGGCTGCTCGTCCTGTCCGTCACGCTCGGCAGTTGCGCGGAGGTGCAGCGTGCAGCGGAAGATGTCGCGCGCCAATCAGGCAATCCGCGGCTGGCCGGGGTCATCCACGGGGCGGGCAACGTCGTCGGGAGTCTCCTGCCGATCGGGTATGAAGAGGAGTCGTCCATCGGGCAGGCAATGGCACTGCAGGTGGTCGCGCGGTACGGCGGCGTGGTCGACCAACCGGAACTGGTCCGGTACGTCAACCTCGTAGCGAGGGCGGTGGCCAACACGTCGGACCGACCCGACATCCCCTATCGGGTCGCCATTCTCAACCATGATTCGATCAACGCGTTCGCTGCGCCGGCCGGGTATATCTTCGTGACGCGGGGGCTCCTGCGCCAGATTCGTGATGAAGCGGAACTCGCCGCGGTTTTGGGCCATGAGATTGCCCACGTGAGCGAGAAACACATTCTCGATGTGATCCAGCGCAGCAAACGACTCGCCGGCGTCACCGAAGCGGGGCTGGCCTATGCGACGAATAATCCCGCCGCGTTCAAGGGCGTGATCGACGGCGCAGTCAAGAAACTCCTCGATGAGGGCCTGGACCAGGACAAGGAGACAGATGCCGATCGGGTCGGAGAGGTCTTCGCGACCAGGGTCGGGTATGACGCGGAGGCGTACATCGGCCTGTTATCTCGCCTGCGGGATCTCAAGGGCGACGACCAAGCCTTCTTCAAGACCCATCCCAACTTTTCGGCGCGGATCGAGGCCGTGCGAGAGACGATTCGCAACAAACGCCTGGCCGCCACCGGGCTGGTGCTGCAGGAGCGATTCGCCCGCATGACCAAGCGAGTGTAATCTCCTCAAGCGGGGGTTTGGGCAGCGGCGGGGCGAAAGCGAAGCCTGCAGGCCGTTCCCTGACCTAGGGTGCTGGTGATCTCCAAGGTCCCCCCGTTGTCTTCGACCAATCGCTTCACGTTCGTCAGCCCTAGTCCCGTGCCGTAGTCCTTCGTCGTGAAGAAGGGCTCGAAAATGCGGGTCAGGTGCTCGGGCGCGATCCCGCCTCCGTTGTCCGCCACCTGCAGCTCGACCATACCGCCTTCGACCAGGCCCGTCGTGATGGTCAGCGTGCCCCCATCCGGCATCGCCTCCCCTGCATTGATCAGGAGATTGACCACGGCTTCTTTGATCTGTTCGGGATCGACTTGAATCGACGGGAGGGACCTCTCGAACCGGCGTTCCACCGTGATCCGCCCATGGCCACCCAGCGCGTCCCACTGGCGTAACGCGTCGCGCATCACTTCGTCGGGCCGGCACAGTCGCAGGTCGGGCGGCTTTTGCCTGGCATAACGCAGGAAGTCGTGCAGCCGTTGGGAGAGCTTGTCGACTTCATCGATGATGTAGCGCACCATTTCCTGACGAATGGCCTCCTCCTGCGGCCTATCGAGCACCACCTGGGCGCTGCTGCGGATGATGCCGAGGGGATTTCTGAGATCGTGGGCCAAGGCAGCCAAGAGTTGTCCGACGGAGGCCAGCTTCTCCTGGCGGATGAGTTCGTGCTGCTGAGTTTTGATCGTCTCCAGATTCGCTTCTAGCCTCTGCCGCATGGCGATGAAACTTTCCGCCAGATCTTCCAGCTCGTCTCCGGTGCGAAACTCCATTGCTAATGTGGGGAGGCCGTGGCCCCGCGGTTCGTCCGAGGGAGCCGGCAGGGTCAGGGTCTGTCGGAGCGTTTCCGCCTCGCGCTGGAGGGCGGTGATCGGCTTGACGATGCGGGCGCCGACCACGAACCCTAACGCGGACAGGCCGACCACCAGCCCGAATCCGATCAGGCCCACGGTGAGCAGCAGCGAATAGACCGGCGCATAGGTTTCCTCCGGCGCCTGCCTGATGAACGCGAACCAGCGTCCGCCGCCGAGGCTGCCGGCAGTCAGCTGGTGAGTGAACTGCACCGGGGCGGCGCCCACGATGGCCTGGTGGCCTCCATGCCCGTCGTCCTCTGCGACCAACCACGACGGACGGTCAGTGGTGAGGCGGTTCATCAAGGCCGGCGGAATCAAGTGGGCGGTCGGGGGGAGGACCGGGCAGATCAAGGGGGTGCCTTGTGTGTCGAGCAACATGCCGTGACCGCTGTCGCCGATGTGGATCGGCAGGATCATCTCGGTGAGGAGGGTGCGCCTGACGACCAGACCGATCGCGCCGATGGGATTCTCCTGGGCGTCCGCAAGGATGGGCACGGCGACCTCGAAGACCATGTCGTTCGCGTCGGCATCGAAGGCAAGGGTGCCGACGAAGGCCTGCCCCCGTGATGCCTGCATGGTTTCCTGCCACCAAGTCTGGGAGGCCTGGTTTGGGGTGAGGTGTGGGTCTGTCGAGGCTACAACTCGGCCCAGGCGATCGGTGAGGGTCACCCGTAGGAGGTGCTTCGATTCCCGGGCCCATTCACGGAGATAACGAACGCTCTCGGCGGCCTCTGGGAGTGGGGCGGTCCGCTGGTCGGCCAGCATGACCGATCGTTGCACCGGCAGCGGGGCCAGCGCCAAGCGGACGACGCGGTCGATTTCCGTATCCACCGCCGAGGCAAGGCGGATGGCGGTCGAGCGCGCGATTTCCTGAAAGCCCTCGCCGATCGCCTGTTTGAGACTGGCGGTACTGGATCGGTAGGTGGCGACCAGCGCGACGATGCCGGGGATGAGGCCGACGATCAGCAGCGCGAGGAGAAATTTTCGTTGGAGCCCTCCGGTTCGTCCTATCCGGCGCATCAGCCTAGGGCTGTGAAAGGTTGTACTTCGCCATGCGGTAGCGCAGCGTGTTGCGGGTGATCTTCAGCAGGCGGCTGGCTTCAGAGATGTTCCCGCCCGTTTTTTCCAGGGCCTCGACCAACATGGCCTTCTCGACCTCTTCCACCGACAGGCCCAGCGCGAGTAGAGAGGGCGGTTCGGCCGTCTGAGCGGCCTGATGAGGCTGGGGCTTGTTCAACGAGACCGGCAGGTGGTCCATCGTCACCGATCCCTCTTTGCAGGTGATGGTCAGCCATTCCACGACATTGTGGAGTTCACGGACGTTGCCGGGCCAGGGATACTGTTTCAGCCGGGTGAGTGCCTCCGGCGTGACCCCCTTGATGCGGCAGCCGCGTTCCTTTCGGGCCCGCTCCAGGAATTGGGTCAGGATCGGCTCGATGTCCTCCGGCCGTTCCCGCAAGGCGGGGATTCTGAGCTGGTACACGTTTAGCCGATAGTAGAGATCCAGGCGGAATCGCCCAGCCTTGATGAGTTCCGGCAGTTCCTGGTTGGTGGCGGCAATGACCCGGATGTTCACGGCCTGGCTTCGCACGGCTCCGAGCGGCTCCACGACATGCTGTTCCAGCACACGGAGGAGTTTGGCCTGTGCCGTCAGACTCATTTCTCCGATTTCATCTAGGAAGAGCGTCCCGTGGTCGGCGAGTTGAAAACGGCCCGGCTTGGATTTCTTCGCGTCGGTGAAGGCGCCCTTTTCGTACCCGAACAGTTCCGATTCCATCAGGTGTTCGGGAATCCCGGCGCAGTTGACCGCCACCATCGGCCCTTGGGCGCGCGGGCCGGCGAGATGAATGGCGCGCGCGAGCAGGTCCTTGCCCGTACCGCTTTCGCCGGTGATGAGGACGGTCGCATCGGTCTGCGCGACCTCCTGGGCCAGGCGTTTGACGAGTTCCATTTCTTTGGAGACGCCGACGATGCGGTCGAACCCGAACTGTTCCTGCAGGCCGGCCCGCAGGGTCCGGTTGTCGCGGGAGAGGCGGCGGACTTGGAGCGCCCGTGCGATGAGGATCTTCAGCTCATCGTTATCCACTGGTTTGGAGATGTAGTCGTAGGCGCCCTTCTGCATGGCCTCGACCGCCGACTTCACGGTCCCATAGCCGGTGACGATGAGGACCGGCACGTCCGGCAGGTGTTGGCGTGCCGCCTCCAACACATCCATGCCGGACAATCCGCCGAGTTGGAGGTCCGTGATGATCAGGTCGATGGTGCCCTGCTCTTGAATGAGGTGAATCGCTTCGCCGCCGGATGAGGCGAAGAGGAGGTTGTAGCCGGCCGGCTTCAGCACCAGCTCGAACAGCCGACGCATCCGTTCTTCATCTTCGACGATCAGAAGGGTGGGTGCCTGCATGGTGCCGTGGTCCGTAGCCTATCACTAACCCCGCGAGAGGAACAGTGGGGTGGTCAGGGCCTGTCGTCGGAGGCGACGGACTCGGATCGCCGCTGTTGATTGGCCATGGCCCAAGCCAGGTTCCGTTGAAACCCGATGTGCTTGGCTCGGCGGATGGGGCTTTCTCTAAACGCGGCGGCGAAGGCCGGTTCGTCCAACTGCGCCAGGGCTTCCAGCGACGGGGCGGCAGTCAAGGGGCTGGGTTGAAAGCCGGGTTCCTGCGTCGGGTCTGCTTGAAGGTTATAGGGGCAGACATCCAGGCAGTCGTCGCAGCCGAAAATTTTGTTGCCGATGCCACGACGGAGGTCGTCCGGCAAGGGGGGATCGCTCCCGCGCAATTCGATTGTGAGGTAAGAAATGCAGCGGCCCGCATCCACGACATAGGGTTCCGTGATCGCCCCGGTGGGGCAGGCTTGGATACAGAGGGTGCAGGTGCCGCAGAGGTCCGTGCCGGGCTCATCCGGCGTGAGTTCCAGCGTCGTGAGGATTTCACCGAGGAGAAGCCACGACCCGAATCGAGGCGAGACGAGGTTCGAGTGTTTCCCGATCCAGCCCAAGCCCGCTTGCTGAGCCCAGGCCTTTTCCATCACCGGGCCGGTATCCACGTAGGCGCGATGACGGCTTCCCGGGGCGAGTCGGTCGATGTGTTCGACGAACCGATCCAACCGGTCGCCCAGGATACGGTGATAGTCCCTGCCCCAGGCGTACCGCGCGATGCGTCCGTTTCCCGGACGTTCGTCGGCCTGGCGGGCCGTGTAGTAGTTCATGCCGACGGAGATGATCGAACGGCAGCCCGGCAGCACATGGCTGGGATTCGTCCGACGGTCGGGATCCCTGGCCATCCAGGCCATGGTGGCCTGGTATCCGCGTCGAAGCCATTCACGCAGGCGAGCGCCCAGCTGGTCCGGAAAGAGTTCCCGGTTTGGCGCAGAGTCTTGCGTTGAATGGCCGGAGAGGAAGGTGCTGATGCCGACGATGGAGAACCCGAGGTCGAGGGCCGCCTGTTTGATGTGTTCCGTCAGGGCGTCTGCGGCCATTATGGTTTGGAGCAGTCGAAGCGCACCATGAATTGTCCGGTGCAGTGGGGAGAATCGCATTTGCCGCATTGGCCGGTGATCCGCGTTTTCCAGTCCGTGGCCTTCTCGTCGAATTTGCAGTACGTGCGGCCCGCTTTCGACACGGTCGTCCAAGGCTTGTTGGTTCCCGGGAATTTTGCGATTACGCAGCCGTCAGGGATCGGCACGAGGCAGCGCTGGGTGGGCTCACCCTTGGCCATACCGAAGCTACAGGACTGTTCCGTGGTGGCGGACGAATCGGTCGGGGCTTGCGCCAAGGCAAGCGCGGGAATGGTGCAAGCGATCAGGGCGGTGATCAGCAGAACGGGAACTCGCCTCAGTTGAAATCGGTGCATGGATCGGCTCTCCTCCGGTGGTCGGGCATGGTAACACAGTCCCACCGACGGTCGCGAACCGGCGTGATGGGGCGCGCCGCGCGATCGTTCCCGTCCCGGCAGTCCGGCGCGTCGGCTGATTTCCAGCCTCGCACTAGGGCGCCGTGATCAGTATAATTTAAGGGTCCACTCGCGTGACGGATACGTACCCATTTCCCATGTGGCGTCTGGTTTCTGTCCATACAGTTCTCTGCCTCGGCCTGGCTGCGGCCCTGTCGTTGTCGGGCGGTTCGGCCTTGGCCGGAGAAATCGGGTCTGAGCATTTGCTCAGGGCGCTCGTGGTGCAGCCTGACCCTCAGGGCGGCGTTCGAGCCAAGGCCACCCTCCTTTTCCCGGGGAGTCCCGCGGTCATCCATTCCATCCTGGCGGAGTACCGCAAGTGGCCTGAGCTCTTCGAGACCCAGATGCGGTTGGCCCACCTGGAAGAAAAAGACGGGCGAGTGCTCACCGACCTCTACATCTCCCATGCGCTGTTGCCGGGCGAGCATCGATTGCTGTGCGAGTCGCACCCCCTGCCCGGGGGTGGGCTGGTGACGGACCTGAAGGGCGGCGATTTCAAGCGCTACCATCGGAAGTGGAAGTTGGAGGGGGCCGGCGATGGAACCCAGACGAGGGCCGATTTCGAGTTGCTCGTCGAGGTCCAGACCATCGTGCCCGATTGGGTGGTCGCCGTCGCGATGGAGCGCGAGCTGAACGCCCATTTTCGCCTGGTGCGGCAACGGGCGTTGGACCGCCTCATGCAGGAAAAGTGAACTCGGACTGCTCTGCCCGCTCGATCCCCTGCTTGACCAACGTACCGATCTCCAATCCTCGTTCGATGCGCAACACATCATCCAGCCTGGTCCTGGTGCTGGGGTGGAGCGGCACGAAGAGTTTGCAGCAATCCTGATCCGGTTCGATCGACGTGGTGAAGGTGCCGAGCTGCTGGGCCTGCTCGGTGATTTCGATTTTGTCCATGCCGATGAGGGGCCGCAAGATCGGCAATTCCGCGGCGGCCTCGATGACGGACAGGTTTTCCGAGGTCTGCGAGGCGACCTGGCCGAGGCTGTCACCGGTGACCAGGGCCCAACAGCCTTCCCGCCTGGCCAGCTCTTCCGTAATCCGCACCATGAGCCGCCGATAGAGCACGACGCGAAACGGGGAGGGCGCCTGGGCGACGATCTCGCGTTGGATTTCGCCGAACGGCACTACGAAGAGGCGCGCATGGTACTGATAGGTCGTCAGCAATTGCACCAGTTCCTGCACCTTCTCCTCCGACGCGCGGCTGACCAACGGGCGGCCCGAAAAGTGGACGAAGACGGCCTTGCAGCCCCGCTTGATCATCCGGTAGGCCGCAACCGGTGAATCGATTCCGCCTGAAATCAGGCAGGCGACCTTCCCGCTCGTTCCCACCGGCATGCCGCCTGGTCCGTTGATCTTTCGGGCGCCGACGTGCGCCTCCCTGGTCAACAGTTCGACATGCAGGGTGAGGTCCGGCTGTTTGAGTTTGACGGGTTTTCCCGTTACCGCGCAGACGTGGGCGCCGATCTCGCGTTCAACGTCCATCGAGGTCAGGGGAAGGCGTTTGTCGGCTCGTTTGGCCGTGACTCGAAACGACTGAAACGTCTCCTGGGCCAGTTGCCTGACCGCCGCCTCCTTCAGCGGGGTGAGGTTCGGAGAGGCCAAATCGAGTGGGACTGATTCCGTCAGGAGGAAGTTCGACAGGCCGCAGACTCTGCGTAACCGATCGGCGACCTGAGCTGGATCGACGTCCTTGGGAATCGTGATGCGGATGCGGCCTTGCATGGCTTGGATCTGTCGGAGCGTCAGATCTCGAAGGGCCAAGCGCAGATTGCGGACCAGCCGTTGCTCGAAAAAGTCACGGTTGCGCCCCTTGAGGGCCAGTTCGTGGTAGTGGACGATCGCGCAATACATGATGTTATCCGGCCTGTCGGACGATCGGTTTGAGCATCCTCAGGAGGATTTAGCCGTGATGCGGCAGTGATTCCAGGAACCGCTCGGCATCGATCGCCGCCATGCAGCCCGTGCCCGCCGCCGTGATGGCCTGGCGGTATGTTCTGTCCTGAACGTCGCCTGCGGCAAAGACGCCCGGACGGCTCGTGGCGGTTCCTGCTATGGTTCGCAGGTAGCCCTTCTCGTCCATGTCGAGCTGGTCCTTGAAGAGGTCGGTATTGGGACGGTGGCCGATGGCAACGAAGAGGGCGGAACCGGCGAGGTCGGACGAGGCGCCGGTGACCACGTTCTTCAGGCGGACCCCGGTGACATGATCCTGGCCGAGAATGTCTTCGACCACCGAGTTCCATGCGAAGGTGATCTTCTCATGGCCCATGGCCCGCTCTTGCATGATTTTGGAGGCCCGTAACTTATCGCGCCGATGGACCACCGTCACGGTCCTGGCGAACTTAGTGAGGAAGAGCGCTTCCTCCAAGGCGCTGTCGCCGCCGCCGACTACCACGACGTCCTTGTTACGAAAGAAATATCCGTCGCAGGTGGCACAGGTGGAGACCCCATACCCGGTCAAGCGGGACTCATTCGGCAGTCCCAAGCGAATGGCCGAGGCCCCGGTGGCGACGATCAAGGTCTCGGTGTCGATCCGCTGTTCCTCGTCCACGACCAAATGGAATGGGCGTTGCGAGAGGTCGACTCGCGACACATCGCCCGTCAAGAACTCCGTGCCGAACCGCTCAGCCTGGGCCCGCATCTCCTTCATCAGCTCGGGACCCATGATGCCCTTGGAGAAACCGGGATAATTCTCGACCTCGGTCGTGGTCGTCAATTGGCCGCCGGACTGCCAGCCCTCGATGAGCAGAGGGGACAGATTGGCCCGGGCACTGTAGATGGCGGCGGTGAGTCCGGCCGGGCCGGACCCGATGATGACGACCTGTCGCATGGGCGGATGCTAACACACCGCAGCCGCGAGGGAAAAGCGGCGATCACGCGAGCCGCTGCAATTCGCGATACAGCCGTTTCACTTGCGTAAATAGGCGGGAACGAGGCGTGGTGCCGTCCAACACATAGTCGGCGGCGGCAATCTTCTGCCGCATCGGCAGTTGGCTTCTGATCCGGCGCAGGGCTTCCGCGCGCGTAAAGCCGTTGCGGCGCTTGAGTCGGACGATCTGAGTCTCGCGGTCCGCCGTGACGACGACGGTGCGGTCGACTCGTCGGTCGACGCCTGCTTCGAACAGGAGCGGGACTTCGTACACGATGACCGCATTGGGGGTCGCGCGTGCGATGGCGGCGGTGAGCTGCGCCTGCGCGCGGGCGACGCGGGGGTGAATGATGCGTTCCAGACGGCGCAGTTTGACTCGGTTACGAAACACGATCTCGCCGAGGGCTGCGCGGTCGAGCGTGCGATCGTCGTTGAGCACTTGCCGGCCGAAGGCGGCGAGGATGGCGCGCCAAGCCGGTTTGCCCGGTTCCACGACGAGCCGTGCCAAGGCGTCCGCATCAATGGTCCGGGCCCCGCAGCGTGCAAACATCTTGGCCACAGTGCTCTTGCCCGTTGCGACGCCGCCGGTGAGGCCCACGAGGATCATGGGGCGCGACGATACCATGGAGCACAGGAGGCCGCAATCTCGGCTGATTGACTTCTCGCCGCATCCGGCTGTATGACCATCAGCATCATGCGAAGCCTCCTCACACTCGTCGCCTTCTGCCTTGCCATCGGCCTGGCCGGACCAGCCGCCCTGTGGGCGGAGACTGCGCTTCCGGCGGAGTCGCGAGAGTTGGTGGTCGCCTTGGACGGGTCAGGGCAGTATCGATCCATTCAGGAGGCGGTGGATGCTGCGAAGAAGGGCGACACGATTCTCGTCAAGCCCGGTGCCTATGCCGAGGACGTGACCATCCATAGCAAGGAACAGATTCGACTGATCGGGGCCGGAATGGATCAGGTCACGATCGTGGGGCGCGAACGCGTGGGGGTCTTTCATGTCGGCAAGTGGCCTTACGGCGCCACCGACGTCGAGATTGCCGGGATGACCATCAACGAGCACGGTGGTCATGCCATGGGGATCTTCAATGGGCGCGAGATCTTTCTCCATCATGTGCGGGTGAAGGGCATGTTGTTCACCCAACAGGTCGAGGAGGTGCGCATCGAAGATTGTGTCATCGGCGGCAGCGAGACTACGGGGGTACAATTCGCGAATTCGCAGGCCCTGTTGCGGGGAAATCTGATCCACGACAACGACCATGGGGTCAGCATAGCGGGAAAGTCTGCCGTGCGATTGGAACGCAATGTCATCACGCGGAGCCTCTTCGAGGCCGTGATCGTGAACGACCTGTCCCGGGCGGTCTTGGTCGGCAATACCCTCGTGAAGAACGGCGGCGGCGCCGCCTTCCTGGGGACCTCTCAAAACGAGGCTTCGGGAAACATCGTCAGTTACAACACCTACGGTTTCGTGGTGGGGCCCGCAAGCCGGGTGACCCTGTCCTACAATGCGATGCAGAACAAGGAATCCGACTATCTCCGTCCCGGAACGCCGCACCAAGCGGCCCCCGAACTCAAGCCCGATTCCGATTTGACGGTGGATCCACGGTTCGTTGACGTTGCCCGCGACGACTTTCGACTGCGTCCTGACACGACGCTAGTGAAGATCGGCGGGTTTTCCTATCTCGGCGCCCTTCCGCCCCTCGCGGAATCCCACTAGCGATCTCGTGAAACCAGTCACAAATTGAGCGGTTACCTCGCTTTCCCAGTTCCCTACGAGGCCTGTGCTATGCTTTTCCCTACGCAGGATCTCACGGATACTCGTCCTGGCTTAAGAATTGCTCTAACGCAGCCGACAAGAGATTGGAGGCACCAAGTGGCCAGTTATCGATCCGAACTCGAAAAGCGAAGCAATGACGGAATTCCCAACCTGTCCGAGGTGGAATCGGGCAAGCTCGTCGGCGCGATCCTGCCGATGTCCGAGCGAGCCCAACTCCAGTTGCGTGACAGCATCGAAGTCATCGACTACCTGATGAATCAGGAGAGCGTCGTGTGGTCCTAGGCCACGGCTCTCCACTTCCCTCCCGTAGCCCCTCAATACTCCCGGTCCTCGTGACCGTCCTCTGACCGAATAGACTCTACCGACCTCCAGCTTCCGACGGGGATTGCAGTTGCATCTTTCCCGTGCCCGGAGCATGCTGCGCATGCTCGGACGATGCATCTTGGCATGAGAGGGCCCTGCGTGATGTCGGGAGAAACGAAGGACGAGGCACAGATGGACCAGCCGGCCGAGCAACGGCGGCTGGCCGAGGATGACCAACGCAAGCGACACTGGAAGCGGTGGGGGCCCTATCTCAGCGAACGGGCCTGGGGAACGGTTCGGGAAGACTACAGCCCCTTCGGGACAGCGTGGGAGGCCGTGCCGCACGACCATGCTCGATCCAAGGCCTATCGATGGAACGAGGATGGATTGGCCGGCCTCTGCGATCGCCATCAATTCATCTGTCTGGCGTTAGCGCTTTGGAATGGACGCGACCCCATCCTGAAGGAACGGCTGTTCGGTCTGACCGGCAATGAAGGCAATCATGGGGAGGATGTCAAGGAGTACTATTTCTACCTCGACTCCACGCCGACGCATTCCTACATGAAGTGTCTCTACAAATATCCTCAAGCGGCATTTCCCTACAGTCGGTTGGTCGCGGAAAATCAACGGCGCGGTCGGACCGATTCGGAGTTCGAACTGCTCGACACGGGGGTGTTCGAGGGGGACCGATATTTCGATGTGTTCGTGGAATATGCCAAGGCGACGCCGGAAGACCTGCTCTGGCGGATCACGATCGCTAACCGTGGTCCGGACCCAGCCGATTTGACGGTGCTCCCGACACTCTGGTTTCGCAACACCTGGTCCTGGGGGCTGGATGTCCGACGCCCGCGAATGCGACAGGGGCCGTCTACCGCCTCCGTCAGCACCGTCGAGTTCGATCATGACTATTACGGCCGGCGGCGGCTGTTGTGCGATGGGGCTCCGCCGTTGTTATTTACCGAAAACGAGACGAACACTCGCCGCCTCTACGGCGATGCCGACGGGGCTTCGTATGTGAAGGACGGCATCAACGACTATATCGTCCATGGCGACCAGCGCGCGGTCAATCCCGAGCAGGTCGGATCGAAGGCGGCAGCCCTCTATCGGCTGATGGTGGAACCAGGCCAGGCGGTGACGCTTCGACTACGGTTCACCAACGAAACCGGCGAGGCGGCGCCGGATCTCGGGCCCTTCGAAGAAGTCTTTGCGAGCCGTATGCGCGAGGCGGATGAATTTTATGCGGGCCTCGCTGCTCCGAATGTCTCGGATGACGCGCGACTGGTGCAGCGCCAGGCCTTTGCCGGGTTGCTCTGGACCAAACAGTTTTATCACTATGAAGTCGATCGCTGGCTTAAGGGGGACCCGGCCGGACCGGAGCCGCCGCCGGAACGCCTACGTGGCCGAAACAGCGAGTGGATGCATCTCTATAACGCCGACGTCATTTCCATGCCGGATAAATGGGAGTATCCCTGGTATGCGGCTTGGGATCTGGCCTTTCATTGCCTGCCCCTTGCGCTGGTCGATTCCCGATTTGCCAAGGATCAGCTCGTCCTGATGTTGCGGGAGTGGTACATGCATCCCAACGGCCAAATTCCCGCCTATGAATGGGCGTTGGGAGACGTGAACCCGCCGGTGCATGCCTGGGCGACGTGGCGGGTCTACAAAATCGAAAAGAAGCGGAAGGGCGTGGGAGATCGTATCTTTCTGGAACGGGTGTTCCACAAGCTCCTGCTCAACTTCACCTGGTGGGTGAACCGTAAGGATGCCGAGGGGAAGAATATCTTCCAAGGCGGATTTTTAGGGCTGGACAATATCGGCGTGTTCGATCGGAGCAAACCGCTTCCGACCGGAGGCCACATCGAACAGTCGGATGCCACCAGTTGGATGGGGATGTACTGTCTCAACATGTTGACGATTGCGCTGGAATTGGCGCGTGAGGATCGCGCCTACGAAGATGTCGCGAGCAAGTTCTTCGAGCATTTCGTCTACATCTGTCGGGCGATGAACAATATCGGCGGCGAGAAGATCGAACTCTGGAACAAAGAAGACGGATTCTTTTACGATGTGTTGCACCTGCCGGATGGCAAAACGTTTCCCATGAAACTTCGATCGATGGTCGGGCTCATTCCGCTCTTTGCGGTGGAGACCCTCAACTCCGAATTGATCGACCGGCTGCCGCGGTTCAAGCATCGGATGCAATGGTTCATCGAGAACCGTCAGGATTTCGGTCAACATATCGAGACCCAGTCGCAGGACGGCGAGGTGCGCCGCTTCCTATCGCTTGTCAACCGCCATCGGCTGATGCGCGTGCTGCACTACCTGCTGAACGAGCAGGAGTTCCTGTCGCCCTATGGCGTGCGGGCTCTGTCCCGCCACCACCACGACCATCCCTATGTCTTTTCGGCGATGGGGTTTCACCATCGCGTCGAGTACCAGCCGGCGGAATCGACGAACGGGCTGTTCGGCGGCAATTCCAATTGGCGCGGGCCCGTGTGGTTTCCCGTGAACTATCTCCTCATCGAGTCCCTGCAGAAGTTCCACTATTTTCTGGGGGATGCTTTCCTCGTCGAATATCCGACCGGTTCGGGGCGCAAGCTGAATCTCGCGCAAGTGGCCGCAGAACTGTCGCGTCGCCTGACGCACATCTTTCTTCGCGGACCGGACGGGCGGCGGCCGGTCTACGGCGGAACGGAGCGGTTCCAACGCGATCCGCATTGGCGAGACGTGATTCTGTTTTACGAATATTTCCATGGCGACAACGGGGCGGGCATCGGAGCCTCGCATCAAACCGGCTGGACGGGACTCGTCGCCAAGCTCATTCAACAGTCGGGGGAATGACCGTGACGGTCGACACCAGAACCTGCCAAGACCTCGATCGTGCCGTGAGTCTCGAATGGTTGGAGACCAACGGGCTGGGTGGGTACGCCAGCGGGACCGTCGCCGGGGCGAACAGCCGGAGGTACCACGCCCTGCTGTTGGTGGCCAGGAATCCGCCGCTCGATCGCGTGGTCTTGGTGAATCACCTTGAAGAACGGGTCGATCTGGACGGACAGTCCGTAGCCCTCTCGACGAATCTGTATCGCGGCGCCGTTGATCCGGAAGGGTTTCGGTATTGTGACGCGTTTTCGCCCGTTCCCTGGCCGACCTGGCGGTATCACGTCGCGGGGATCACTCTGCGGCGCGAGATCTGTTGTCTTCCGGGACGGGATCTGGTCATCGTGCGATGGAGTCTGGACGCGCCGTCCACGGCTGCGATCGTGCTGCGCGTGCGGCCGATGCTCTCAGGCCGCGATTTTCACGCCTTGCACCAGGAAAACGTCCACCTGCGCCCGGCGGCCGAAATGAGCGAAGGGCGGGTGACCTGGCAGCCCTATCGAACCCTGCCGGCCGTGCAAGCCCTCCACAACGGTACGTATCGTCACGAGCCCTATTGGTATCGCCAGGTGGAGTATCCGATCGAGCGGGAGCGGGGACTCGATCATGTCGAGGATTGGTGGTCGCCGGGTGAATGGCAATTTACGCTCGGACTTGGAAAATCGGCTGAGCTGGTGTTGACGACCGAGGCGAATGCTGCGGTGGATGTCGCTCTGAGCTTGACCGCAGAGGGTCGTCGTCGGGAAGGCCGCGCCCGTTCCAGACCGACGGAAGATCCCCTGGTGCGGAGATTGTGGGAAGCGACGGAAGCGTTCCTAAGCCGGCGTGGGACGGGGCATACCGTGATGGCGGGATATCCCTGGTTTGCCGATTGGGGGCGCGATGCGTGCATTGCCTTGCCGGGCCTCTGCCTGGTTACGGGGCGATATGACATTGCTCGGCAGGTTATCGAGGCCTTCGCGTCGGAGCTGTCGCAGGGCATGGTGCCGAATCGGTTCACGGAGGGCGGCGCGCCGGACTATAACAGCATCGATGCGTCGCTCTGGTTCGTCCATGCGGTGGATCGGTACCTGCACTACAGTCGTGACTTCGACGGGATTCGCAAGGTGGCTTGGCCTGCGATCAAGCAGATTGTCGAGGGGTATCGGTGCGGAACTCGATACGGTATTCGCGTCGATGACGATGGGCTGGTGACCGGCGGCATCGACGGCGTCCAATTGACGTGGATGGATGTCAAGGTGGGCGAGTGGGTCGTGACGCCGAGGCACGGAAAGCCGGTCGAGGTTCAGGCTCTGTGGGTGCGAGCCCTGGCCATTGCGGCGTCGTGGGCGGACCAGTGCGGTGAGCCGGCCTATGCGGAGCGCTGTCGACAAGATCGCCGGCGAGCGGTCGAGTCGTTCCGTGCGCGCTTCTGGTATCCGGCGGGGCGATACCTGTTTGATGTCGTGGATGGACCGACCGGTGACGATGCCTCGCTCCGCCCGAACCAGGTCTACGCCCTGGCGCTGGATGATGAGTTGGTGCCCGGCTCACAGGCGCTGCAGGTGTTGCAAGTCTTAAAGGAACGCCTCCTGACCCCGGTGGGGCTTCGTACGCTTGTGCCGGAGGATATTCGGTTCTGTCCCGTCTATGTGGGAACCGTCGCGGAACGGGACGGAGCGTACCATCAAGGAACGGTCTGGCCGTTTCTGCTGGGTCCCTTCGTGACGGCCTGGGTCAGGAAGCATGGCGGCGAGCCGGCGGCGCGGCGGGAGGCGCGCGAATTTCTCGCGGGCTTGGAGGCGCATCTGGACGAAGCTTGCATCGGCCAGGTATCGGAAATCTTCGATGGCCAAGCCCCTCATCTCCCTCGCGGTTGTTTCGCACAGGCCTGGTCGGTGGCAGAACCGTTGCGCGCACTCATCGAAGATATCGCGCGCTAAGCAATGACGACTCCGGTCGAGATTTTCCTCTGATCGCCGGTTCGGAATCTTGACAGTGGCGGAAGCGTTTGGGTAAGGATAGGCATGATCATTCGCCTGATGCCATGGAAGGCGGGCGTGGTAGCCTGTGCGCTCCTTATGGCGGGATGCCAGGTGCTCGCACCAGCCGAGAAGGGGGTCGGAACACGCTCGGCTTCCGTCATGTCCTTGTGGGAACTCTATCGGCACTGTCAGACCAGTCCGGATGTCGAGACGGTCCTCTCTGCCGCCAAGCAGTTACGGCAGTCGGCTGATGTTTCCCTCAACCCTTCTTCCGATCTACTGAAGTCGCTCGATCGGTTCGTGATGCGCCAGCCGGTTCGAACCACTGTGGATCCCAAGGCCATGGCTGCCTCCTGTACCCTGCAGGCGGCGCGCACCAGCGTCATTGCCGGGCGCGAACAAGAGGCGGAGCAACTCCTGTATTCCGTCGTAGCTGGGTACCCGGAGACGGACTACACATTCTACGTCGCCCAGGCCAAGGTGTGGATCGAAGAGCTGCAACGTCCCGGTCCAATGAGCCCCGCCATTCATCCGATTTCCACGTACTAACCCACATCATCTCGGCGCGTTTCTCACCCTCGCTCTTGTTTCGTCTTGCTCTCTGCCCAAACTGCCTGGTTGCAAATCTCCGGGTCAAGCATTGACAGAACACTCCTGTCGCCGTAGGCTCGCCGTTTGCCATGCATCGAACGGGGCGTGGGCACTATTCACAATCGTTTCACGCAAGGGAGGATGTGATGCACAAGGGCATTCAGATGGGAGTCGGGTTCTTGTTGATGGCCGGCGTGGCGCAAGGCGTGGCAGGCGCGGCTGAGGATTTGCCGAAGGAATCCGTGCTCCCTGTGGTGTTAGCCGGCAAGGCCGCGCAGGCGGCCGTCGACTTTTGCAAGAAGGATGGATACCGCGTGAGCGCATCTGTGGTCGATCGCGCCGGGGTGCTGCGCGCTATGCTGCGCGCGGACGGAGCCGGCCCGCATACGGTCGACAGTAGTCGAAAGAAAGCCTACACCGCTGCCAGTCTCCGCCGCCCGACCACGGATCTGGCGGAGATGATCGCCAAACAACCGGCCTTACAGGCCTTGCGCGAGATGAACGAGAGCATCTTGATGGTCGGCGGCGGCTTGCCGATCGAAATTGCCGGTGAAACGGTCGGCGCGATCGGAGTGGGAGGTGCGCCGGGTGCGCATCTGGACGATGCGTGCGCCGAAGCCGGACTTGACGCGATCGGCGCCGCTTCGAAGGTTCCCGGCGCCAAGTGAGGGGGGTGAGGGAGCCGGGGCGGCTGGTGATCGGTCTGGCTCTACTCCTTACGGGCTGCAATAGTGACAAGCCCGAGCCCGCCGTGGTCGATCTGCCCGCGGCCGGCTATCGGCTGACTGTCACCCGTCTGGCCACCCATCCCTTTCTTGCCCGCTTTCGGCTGATCCTTCACATCGAACGACCATCCGGCTGTTCGGCCACGGTGGAACTGTTTCCCGATACCGGGTATGTCGGGAGGAGGAATCTCTATCACCATCCCTCCGGTAGTCTGCTCGTGCTTGGCCAGTACGATGCGAGGGTGATCGAGTCCGAAGCCTGCGTGATTCGCTTGGTGGAGTTTCGATCGTTGGAGCCAGGCGCGACGTTCTTGGGCTCGTTCGATGTCGATCATGAAAAGCGATGGCGGTATCTGCCGGCTTCCGCTCGCGCAGAGCGGCCCTTCGATATACGCTGAGGAGCGCCTTCGATGCCTGGTCTATCCGCTGAGTCGTTCCTTGAACGTCAGCTCGGCCACGGCGGATTTGTCCAATTCCCCCTTTCCGAGGCTCACCAGCCGCGCGTATTGGTGATAGGCGGCCTTGGCGAGGGGGAGCTCCAATCCGACCTCATGCGCCAGGGACAGGGCGATCCCGGAGTCTTTGGCCGCATGGGCGGCGGAGAAATAGCAGTCATGACTTCGGCTCTGCATGTCCTCGCCGTCGGTCTCAAGCACCCGGGAGTTGGCGCCGGTTTGCGAAAACACTTCGCGCAGCATCGTCAGGTCCAATCCCAGCGCCGATCCCAGGCCCAGCCCCTCAGCGAGGGCGGCGGTATTGGCGTTCATGACCATATTGACGAGGGCCTTCACCTTGGCCGCTTCCCCGGCTGGTCCGATATACCGTAGTTGGGCGCTGAGGTCCTGCAGCAGCGGCTGGGCCCGTTCGAAGACATCTGCCCGCCCGCCGCACATCAGGTACAACGTGCCTTGGCGGGCTTGGGTGACGCTGCCGGCCATGCAGGTTTCGAGGCTTTGCCCTCCCTGTTGTTCCACGAGACGCTGGACCTCGAGGTGGAGGGCGGGAGACAAGGTCGCGCAGTTGATGAATAGTCGATTGCCGGCGTGGAGCAACAGGCTGTCCGGTTGTGCTGGTGCATAGATGTTCTGCATCGCCCTGTCGTCGGAAACGACGGTGAGGACCGTGTTGGCGAGTTCTACCACGCGCGCCGGCGTCGGAACCGCCTCGCAGCCGAGCTCCTCTGCCAACGTGGTCGCCTGCTGTGCCAGCACGTCGTAAAGAGCCACGACGTTGTAATGGAGGTCGTGGAGTCGCCGAGCCATGTTGGCCCCCATTCGGCCCACGCCGACAATCCCGATTCGATAGTCCGCCTTCGCCATTCTCGTCCTCCTGCCGAACATGTTACGCTCTCGTGGGGTCGGAGTGTAACATAGTCCTCGGGAGGCCGGAAAACCGCCGAGTGTCAATGTTCAAGCATGGTCTGCACAGCCTGTCCATGCTTCGGCACGGGCTTCGACGATCATTTCAGAAGGCAAGGGGCCGTCATGCAACAAGCCATTGTGGGCTATCATCAGGATGACGAGGGCCATTGGGTGGCCGATCTTCAATGTGGTCACGGTCAACACGTGCGCCATCAGCCGCCGATGACGAGTCGTCCGTGGGTGTTGACGGAGGAGGGGCGGCGATCCTTTCTCGGTACCTATTTGAACTGCAAGAAGTGCGAGGGGGAGGGGCAGGGGTAGGTCGGTGGTTCCCTCTTGACTGCCTGGAGAGCCAGGAGGAAACCGCGAGACTTACGAGAGGGAACGATCTTCTCTCAGACCCAGAGCCAATCGAGCAGTGAGGTGAGCCAACCGGTGAAGTTGGAGAACCACGATTCTTCCTGCGCCGGAGCGTGGGCTGCTGCAGGGGATACCGGCTTGGGTCCGGCCGCGGCGAGCGGCGGTTTCGCGGCTGCGGTTGCCGGCGAGGTAGCGGAGGCTGTCGGAGGCTGGAGTTGAGGTGCCAGGGCTGGCCCTGGCGAGGAATTCCCCGGAGCTTCGGCCGCCTCTCCGGCTTGACTGGTTGAGCCGGCGGCGGAGGTTGAGAGCTGTATCTGCGACGGTTGTGGCGTGATGACGGCAACCAGGTCGAGATCCTGGTGTCCCTCTGTCCCGGAAGTCGGGATGACTGCCTGCGCGGCAGGCTGTTTGGCCATTTCTTGCTCGTAGCGGGCTGTCACGGCTTCCAGGCGGCGCTCGAGCTGCTTGGTCTGGTTGATTTCCCTCAGCATCGTCTGGTATCGGGCTCTCAGGTTTGCGATGTTGAGCCGTAGGGTTTCCAGCTTGGCTTGATTGGCCTTGTGGATGTCCTCGTACGAAACCTGGACTTCCTTGATTTCCTGTTTGAGCTTCGCCAGCGCCAACTCCTCTCGCCGGTTGGTCGCATGGAGGCGGTCCCGTTCGCGCTCAAGCTCCTGAATCGCCGTTTGCGCCTCCGTCAGCTCGTCAGCCTGCGCGTTCGCCTGTTGTTTGACTTGGCTGTAGGTGTGCTGAGAGACACATGCACTGAGGATCAATGCGGTGCCGCCGACCAGGCATCCGATGGTTGCCCGGCGAATGGTGCGTGCACACATGGTCGCGGGACGCGGTGATGGGGGCATCGATTTCATGGAATCCCTCACAAGTGGAGCCAACCTGTTTGAGATCAATTTTTCAGAAAAGGAGGGAAACGGCAAAAGATTTTCGGAAACGTGCAGCGACCGATGAGGCAGAACGAGTCAGTTCATGAGGTGATGGTAATGCAAGGTTCGGGAGGGAAGAGCTGCATTCCCAGCCCTGGGTCGTGCCAGGGCTGAAGGGTGGGCCCTTGATAGCGGTACCCTCCGACCACCGGATCCATGGAGAGGAGCAGTGGTGTGTCTAGGTCGAGGACATCGAATCCACCCAGACCGAGGACCAAGCTGAAGGAGCAGGCCATGGCCAGACGGGTTTCGACCATGCCCCCCACCATGAGTTGCAACCCGACGGATCGGGAGAATCGGGCGATACGGCAGGCCTCCAAAACCCCGGTTTTCATGATTTTGATGTTGATATAGTCGGCTGCCTGGGCGTCCGCCACACGTTGGGCCTCGGCAAGCGAGCGCACGGACTCGTCGGCGGCCACGGGAATTCCCGTCAGGTGCCGGATTGCGTGCAAGCCTTCAAGGTCGTCGCGTACGACCGGTTGTTCCAGGAGGACGAGGCGCCCGCCGAATTGTTTCACGCCAGCGACGAACGACAGACATTCTTCCCGAGAGAACCCTTGATTCCCATCGCCGATGAACGCGAGGCCGGGGAGGGCTTGGTGCACGGCTTCCAGCCGCCGGATATCTTGATCCACGTCCTGCCCGACCTTCATCTTCAGCAGGCGGAAACCCTTCGCATACCAGCCTCGCGCGAGGTGCAGGGTCTTCTCCAGGCTGCAGATGGGAATCGTGATGTCGGTTTCCCGAGGCCGGACATCGGCCCCGCCCCAGAGTTCCCAGAGAGGAATCCCGTGTGAGCGGCAATGAGCGTCGAGGAGGGCCGTCTCTAGTGCGCAACGGGCGGCAGGATGGGCGAGGGTCTGTTCGCGGAACCGGTCTGACAGGCGCTGAAAGGAAGCGACCGGTTCGCCGAGCAGCAACGGGGCTACTTTCCGAATGGCCGTGAGACAGGAATCACGGTTCTCGTCTCCGACTTCGGGAAACGGCGCGGCTTCCCCGAATCCCTGGGTGCCGTCTCGTAAGGTGATCCGGACGATGACGTTCTCGGCCATCGACCGCGTTCCCGTCGCCACGGCGAAGGGATCTGTGATGGGGACATCCAACGGCCAGATGTCGACCTGTCGGACCCTGTGGGCGTCACCGCGAGGGGTCACGCGGACACCTGATCATCCATAGCGATCGTTGTCCCAGGGGAGGGCGCTGTTGGAATAGCCTCGTACTTCCCAAAAGCCTTTTTCATCCCGCTCGGCGAAAGTGATCTCTTTAATCCACTTGGCACCTTTCCACGCATACCGTTTGGGGACGATCATGCGCACCGGCCCCCCGTGGTCCCTAGTGAGAGGCTTGCCGTTCCATTTGTATGTCAGCAACACGTCGTCGTCGTCACAAGCCTCTAGCGGAAGGTTAGTGGTGTAGTCGTCATAGGACTTGAAGAGCACGAATCGGGCGACCGGGTGGGGCCTGACGACCTCCATGACCTGCTTGAAACTGACACCTTCCCATTCGTTGTCATAACGGCTCCAGGATGTGACGCAGTGGAAGTCCGACGTATCCCGGAATTGCGGCTGGGCCAGAAAGTCAGCCCAAGCCCAGATGATAGGATTGGCGACCGCGCCGCTGATCGTCAGCGTCCAGTCGGAGAGGGAAATATCCGGTTTGTAGCCAAGGTCCAGGACGGGCCAGTTTTCAACGAGGTGTTGTCCTGGAGGGAGGCGGCAGTCTCCCTCATAGAACACTTCACGCTCCTCGCCACCACGTCGAGCTTTCGCCCGGTTTTCCTTGCTTCTCACGAGACGGTCGTTTCGTTCCATCGCGGACCTCCGATACGACAGAGTAGGCGAAGAGCCCCTTCGATGACAAGGTCCTGCCGCAACAGGGAAAGTCCATCCGGCTGTGGGGCGACACAGGTGAGAGCGCATGAGAACGGAGAGGAACCGTGGAAGTGCGCGGGACGTCCGGCGGTGGAGGCTCGCCTCATCGTCACGGCCTTCCCGGGAGCGTTGTGTGGCGCGATCAGACGTGCAGCCTGGTCTCGCGTTCACACCAACGCTGGGGACGCATCAACGTGCCTAATGCGGCCACCGCGCAGATCGTCGCCAGGAGGAGGAAACTGGCAATGAGAAAAAATCCGCCTTTCATATCGTGCACCGAGAGAGGTCCCATTATCTCACCCCCCTACGCCTTATTCTAGCACTTCAATCAATTTGCCAGCCGCAGCCGCAACGCCATGTTTCTTCGGGCGATTCTTTCCGAAGGATCGAGAAACAATGTGGGCAGGGGCGCATCCACACAGGAAGCCTCTTTGCCTCGCCGGGCGGTACGGGATGTCGCTGGTTCGGAGTGGTCGTCATGGAAGCACCCAGCCATTCGATCGGTGGTTGAGAAGTCCGACAATACTTCCATTGGGGCCGTCACGGCAATAGAACTTTCGGCGGGACGACATTCCTCCTTGAGCCTCGTCTCCGGGCTCTCGTCTGTTCCATCCAGTCCCCGGCCGGTGTGAACGGCCTGGATTGACAGAGGGACAAGGAGTCACCATGATACGCGCACGCGCCATGGCTACGACCCTCGAATCTCCCGCCACTGTGAAGCATGATGGGTTGAAGCGTCATGGATTCGGCAAATTTGTGTTGGCCGGCGCAGTGGCACTCGGTATCGCCGCGTTCTTGTACCTGGATCTCGGCCAGTACCTGTCGCTGGAGGGACTGAAGGCCAACCGGGATCGCCTGCTCGCCTTTACGGAGGCGAATTATGTGGGCGCGGTCGCGTTGTTTGTGGTGGCCTATTGCGCCGTCGTCGGCTTGTCCCTTCCCGGCGGGACGATCATGACGCTGGCGGGAGGGTTTCTATTCGGCAGTCTGCTGGGAACGCTCTATGTGAATGTCGGGGCGACGCTCGGGGCGACGCTCGCGTTTCTTGCAGCCCGCTATCTGTTGCGAGATTGGGTCGAGCGTAAATTCGGCGTCCGACTGGCGCCCATTCAAGAGGGGTTCGCCAAAAATGCGTTTAACTACTTGATGACCTTACGGTTGATTCCCCTATTTCCCTTTTTCCTCGTGAATATGGTGTCGGGACTGACACGCGTTTCCATCGGCACCTACATGGCGGCCACTTCTTTGGGAATCATCCCTGGAAGTTTCGTGTTCGCCTACGCGGGGCGCCAACTAGGCACCATCAACTCGTTGCGGGAAATTGCCTCCCCGAATGTCTTGACGGCGTTCACGTTGTTGGGGGCGCTGGCGTTGGTTCCGGTACTCTACAAGCAGTATGTCAGGCCTTCGGTGTGAGCACGCTGACCTAGAAAGTGATGCCTGCCATGAATCGAGAACCTGAGTCACGTCTGCTCCCGAACGACGAGCACAACCGCAAGCTGGAGGAGAACGTTCATCCCCCCGATTGGCAGAACCCTGAGCCGAACGAGCGCTACAACATCGTCGTGATCGGAGCCGGAACCGCCGGGCTGGTGACGGCGGTGGTGGCGGCCGGTCTCGGCGCTAAGGTCGCGCTCATCGAACGGCACCTGATGGGCGGAGACTGTTTGAACGTCGGTTGCGTGCCGTCCAAGGGGCTCATTCGAGCGGCCAACGCCTGGGCTGCGGTGCGGGATGCGGCTCATTTCGGGGTTCACGTGCCAGCAGGTGTGCGGTATGACTTCGGCGCGGCCATGGCTCGCATGCGGCAAATACGCGCCAGGATCAGCCATACCGATTCGGCACATCGATATCGCTCGCTCGGGGTGGATGTGTATTTCGGCAACGCACGGTTCAGCGGCGAACGGACCGTTCAAGTGGAGGGACCTTCGGGAAATCGGGTACTGTCTTTTACGAAGGCGGCGATCTGCACAGGGGCGCGTGCGTCCGTCCCTGACATACCAGGCCTGCACCAGACCGGATATCTGACCAATGACACGGTCTTTTCGCTCACCGAATTGCCTTCGCGCATCGGCATCATCGGGGCCGGCCCGATCGGGTGCGAATTGGCCCAGGCCTTTGCGCGCTTCGGCAGCCAGGTCACCCTGGTTGAAGCGATGCACGGCATCATGCCCAATGAGGATCGGGATGCGGCCGAGGTCGTTCAGCAAGTCTTGGCGCGGGACGGCGTTCGGATCCTGTGTTGCGGCAAGGGCCTCACGGTTGAGAAGGGGGGCGCAGGTACAAGACTTAGGCTGGAGTCACACGACCAACGCTATGATGTGACGGTGGACAACATTTTCGTCGGGGTGGGCCGCAGGCCAAACGTTGAAGGACTGGGACTGGATACGGTCGGGGTCGAGTTCGATGGCGCCGGCGTGACGGTCAACAGTCGATTACAGACTACGAATCCCACGATTTATGCCGCAGGGGATGTCTGCTCGCGCTTTAAATTCACCCATGCCGCGGATGCCATGGCGCAGATCGTGATCCAAAATGCGCTGTTTCCCCACCCGCTGGGACTGGGTTATGCGTCGGCCGATTCCTTGATCATGCCCTGGTGTACCTACACGAGTCCGGAAGTTGCGCACGTGGGTCTGTATGAGGCGGATGCGAAGCGGCAGGGGCTGGAAGTGGAGACCTATACGTATCAGCTTGGCGAAGTAGACCGCGCCATTTTGGACGGTCAAGAGGATGGCTTCGCGCGGATCCACATTCAAAAGGGCACCGACAAGATTCTCGGCGCGACGATCGTCGCCGCGCATGCGGGAGACCTTATTAACGAATTTTCGGTGTTGATGAAGGCCGGGGTCGGGGTCAAGACGATTGCGGCTACCATCCACCCCTATCCCACACAGGCGGACGTGAACAAAAAGGTCGTGAATCTCTGGCGAAAAGCACATTTCACGCCGCAGACGAAGGCTCGCCTGATCAAGCTGTTTGCGTGGATGAGGCGCTGACAAACGATGAACCTTCTGCTGCGGTCGCTCTGCTTCTGCCTGGTCAGCGCATCTGTCGCGTCGGCGGAAGAGCCGACTGTGCTGGAAGTGGGACGCTTTTCCGCTGCCGGTGCAGGCACGGTGGTGCCGGATGGGTGGAAGCCGCTCACTTTCAACAAGATCGCACGGCACACGGTTTATTCGCTGGTCAAGGATGACGGCATTTCGGTGGTCAAGGCGGTCAGCGAGTCGTCTGCTTCAGGGTTGATCAGGGAAGTGACGATCGATCCGCGCGCCTATCCGATCCTGCGGTGGCGGTGGCGGGTCGGCAACGTGCTGGAGAAGGGTGATGTGCGGCGGAAAGCCGGGGACGATTATCCTGCCAGACTCTATGTGACGTTTGCCTATGAGCCTGATCGGGTTAGTCTGGGAAAGAAACTGAAGTATCTGGCCGGGCAAGCCCTATTCGGCGCCATTCCCATCGCGGCGCTCAACTACATTTGGGATGGAAAGAGTCCCGTGGGTACGCTGGTGGACAATGCCTTTACCGACTTCGCGAAGATGATCGTGGTCGAAAGCGGCAGCACGAAAGTCGGAGCATGGGTCGAAGAAGAACGCAACGTGTATGAAGACTACCGGCTGGCATTCGGAGAAGATCCTCCGGCCATCAACGGTATCGCCATTATGACGGACACGGACAACACGCAGGAGCGGGCCGTGGCCTATTACGGCGACATCGTCTTTCTGCAGGCAGCGAAACCAGCCCCCTAGTCGAGTTGACGAGAGAGGCGTCCGAAACCTGCCGTTTCGTTGTCAACCACCATCCTCCCCTGTACGTTGTGAAAGCCAACAACGGTCGTGCCTTCCACCCACCCACAGGAGGATGTATGAAGCAGGTGATCTGGGGAGTCGTTGGGTTGTCGATGTGTCTTGCCTCATCGGTATTCGCGCAAGCAAATACGCCCGGCATCGATCAGCGGCAGGCCAATCAAGAGCAGCGCATCGACCAGGGAATTGCCGGCGGACAGTTGAACGAACGCGAAGCCAGGCGTCTGAATGCTCAGCAGGAGCACATCAATCGAATGGAGGATCGAGCCAAGTCGGACGGCGTCATGACGAGACGGGAGCGGACGAAACTCAACCATGCGCAAGATCGGGCATCACGCCACATTGCCCGACAAAAGCACGACCGGCAGCAGCGATAACATCTGGTCCGGCCAACACCAGCCATCACATGCCGTCTTCCGGGACCGGGAGGCGGCATGGTTGTGTAGACGGCAGAATCGCTCGGCAGCCGCCCTGAATCGTCCGGACAATGCTGTTAGAATGCGGCATGGACGTCATCACGACCCACCTGAATGCAGATTTCGACGGCCTTGCCTCCATGGTCGGCGCGCGCAAGCTGTATCCAGGCGCGTTATTGGTGTTGCCCGGCGGCGCGCAGGAAGCGGTGCGACACTTTCTCGCCAGCCACGACCTGGGCATGACCAAGCTCAGGGACGTGGCCCCGGATCAGATCCGACGGCTGATTCTGGTGGATGTGCAGGAACCGGAACGGCTCGGGCCCTTTCGCGAGCTGGCGTCACGAGTGGACCTGGAAGTCATCATCTACGACCACCACGGGACGGACGAGAGCGATGGCTCGACATCCTCGCTGTGGCGAGGGACGGTGCATCGGCAGCTCCAGGCCGTCGGTGCGACCACGACCATCCTCGTCGAACGGCTGAAAGCGGATCAGGTGGCCCTGACCTCCTTCGAGGCCACGGTGCTGGCGCTTGGACTCTACGAAGAAACGGGGTCGCTGGCTTACTCCTCGACGACGCCGCGCGATCTTGAGGCCGCAGCGTTTGTCCTGCGAGCCGGAGCCGACCTCACGGTCGTGGCGGAAACCCTCCGTCACCCTTTGGATCCTGATCTAATCGCTCTCCTGAATGATTTGCTGCAGTCGGGGGAAATCTATTACCTGGAAGGAAGGAAAATTCTGGTCGCGATCAGCGCCTATGATCGATACCAGGGAGATCTGGCGGAAGCGGCGCAACGGCTCGCGGAATTGCAAGGGTTGGACGCCGTCATCGTCGCCATTGCGATGGACGATAAGGTGCAGGTCATCGGACGGAGTCGGCGTCCGGAAATCGACGTCGCCTGGATTGCGCGGGAATTCGGCGGGGGCGGACATGCCGCGGCTGCCGCGGCGAGTATCAAGGGACGGACGTTGGTCGAGGTGCAGCAGCAACTGACGGCGCTGCTCACGCAACGCTATCGTCCCACGATGGTGGCGGCCGATGTGATGACGAAGCCGGTGATTTCGATTTCCGTGGACGCGTCGGTGGTCGAGGCGGAACGGCGAATGACCAAGTATGGTGTCAACGTCTTGCCGGTCCTCGACGCCAAGGATCGATATGCCGGCCTCATCTCGCGCGAGATCGTCCAGAAGGCGCTGTTCCATCGCCTAGGGGAACAACGGCTCGAAGACCTCGCGCGGGGCGATCAGTATTGCGCCCAGCCGGACACGCCCTTCCACGAAATCGAAGGTCGCATGATCGAATTCAACCAACGATTCGTTCCCGTGTTGTCGGGTGGGAAGGCGGTCGGAGTGATTACGCGGACCGATTTACTCCGGAGTCTGCACGAGGATGTGCTTGCCTCCGCGCGCAGCAAACCCAAGTCGCTGATGGCCCTCGAGTCGCTGAGCGGTGTGCGGCGGCGCGATGTGGCCGGATTGTTGCGGGAACGGATCCCGCACCACGTGTTGCATCTGCTGCAGGAGGCCGGGGAATTGGCCGACCGCCTCGGCTGCACAGCCTATGCGGTGGGCGGGTTCGTGCGCGACCTCTTGCTGGGGATCGACAATCTCGACATCGATTTGGTGGTGGAAGGTGACGGCATTGCTTTCGCCCGTGCCCTGGCGACGGAACGCAACGGTCGCGTGCGGGTGCACGAGCGGTTCGGCACGGCAGTGGTGGTATTCCCGGACCGCTTCAAGCTCGATATTGCGACCGCCCGCACGGAGTATTACGAGTACCCGACGGCCTTGCCGACGGTCGAGCAAAGTTCCATCAAGAAAGACCTGTACCGTCGTGATTTTACGATCAACACGTTGGCGATGCGCCTCAACCCGAAAGCATTCGGCCAGCTCATCGACTTCTACGGCGGCCAGCGTGATTTGAAGGAACGCATCATCCGTGTCCTGCACAGTTTGAGTTTTGTCGAGGATCCCACGCGAGTCTTTCGGGCGATTCGATTCGAACTGCGCTTCGGATTTCACCTGAGCAAGGAAACGCTCGCGTTGATCAAAGGCGCGGTGAAAATGGAGTTGTTCCATCGACTGTCCGGACAGCGGCTCTTGGACGAGCTGCGTCTGCTCTTTTCGGAACGGACGCCGCGACATGCGGTTCGCCGCCTTGCGGACTTGGAATTGCTCCGATTCGTCCATCCGAAACTCGAATGGTCCGGCCGCTTGGATCGCCGCCTCGCCGACATTGAATCGGCGTTGGACTGGCACCGGTTTTCCTGTCTGGATCGGCCGATCGACCGGTGGCTGGTCTATGCGATGGCGTTGGTCGAAATGTTGCCCGATCAGGCGGTGCGGGAGGTCTTGGAGCGGTTCCCCTTTACGGAAGGAGAGCGAGCGGCTCTTACTTCGGCGCGGTTTTCCACTCAACAGATCAGTCGGCAGCTGAACCGGCGCGCCCCGCTTCGTCCATCGGGCACGGTTCGATTGCTGGAGGGATTGTCCGATGAAACCCTTCTGTTCTTGATGGGGAAGAATAAGGCGGAATGGGCCAGGCGTCGGATCGCGTCCTATCTCACGGCCTATCGCCTGGTGAAGCCCACGCTCGGAGGCAAGGAGTTGAAGGTTTTGGGACTCAAGCCGGGACCGGAGTATCGGACCATCCTGGCTCGACTGACCGATGCGAAGCTGGATGGCGAGGTCTCGAATGAGGAGGAGGAACGCAACTGGGTCAAGCGGTTCCTCGCTGAGCGGAAGACGAAGGGCAGAGGGGGATGAGGGCGCTTCTTTCAGAGGCCGGGCAGAAGGGCCTCCGACGGAAGATCCGCCCTCTTCGGGGAACTGACTGCAACCGGCCCGGTTACGCCGCTGGTCCTACCGGCTCGAAGTCGTTCGTATGATCGGCGACTCGAGCCTGCCTGTCCATCGCAGCGACAATGCCATCATAGACAAGTCGGGCCGCATCCGACCATTGCGGGTTGAACGGACGGCCCGTGAAGGCGGCTTCGGCCGCCTTTTTTTCATCGTAGGTCATCTGTCGTGGGGCGCTTGTTGTGCTCATGGTTTCATCATAAGTCTCTTCGCGACCATGTCAAGGACTTGGCCTCAAACCTGTCGCTTTCTCACTTAGAACCATGCGAGGCCGCCCGGTGTGTTGTGAGCGGGAAGCAGTCGGTCCAGCTTCGCATGGGCCGCGCGCGCAAGGACGATGGCTTCGTGGGCCCGGATGACAACAAAGGAGAGATGATCGCCGGGAAGGACTTGTGCGGCGAGCGAGCGGTCGATGCCGGCCAGCGTGGCCAGCTTTGCGTATCCGCCGGTCGGTTGGCAGTCCGCCATGAGCAAAATCGGTTGCTGATCGGCCGGAACCTGGACCGCCCCACAGGTGACCGCGTCGGAGACGATATCCGTGGGGTTGCGAGGGGGCAAGGCCTGTCCCTGCAAGCGATACCCCATGCGATCGGAGTCAGCGGTGATTCGATAGGGCTGCTCGGCCAGCAACCGAAAGGTTTCCGGCGGAAAACACTCAGCCTGCGGACCTGGGATGACCCGCAGGGTCGGGGCGGTGGAGTACGACGGGCGAAGGAAGTCCGGCAGCGATTGCCCTTCGAGTGAACCGAGTCGCTTTCCTGCCTTCCCCACCATCAGCCGGTCCCATTTCTGTAGGGCGCGGCCGGCCGGACCGCCGAGACCACTCCGCAGATGGGTCGACCGGCTGCCCAACATGAGCGGACTTTCAATGCCGCCTCTCACCGTCAGGTACGCGCGCGCGCCGTGACGCCGCCGCCCAAATTGCAGGCGGCTTCCAGCCGGCAGGGTGAGCCGGGTCCACAGGGGGAGGGGATGGCCGTCGCAGGTGGGAGAGAGATCTGCTCCGGTGATGGCGATGGCGAGCGTCTGCTCGAAGAGCAGCTCCGGGCCTTGCAGGGTGATTTCCAGGCCTGCGGTGTGATCGGGGTTGCCGACCAGCCGATTGCCCACGGCCAGGGCCCAACGGTCCATCGCGCCGCTCACCGACACGCCGAACCGTTGGTACCCGAATCGGCCAAGGTCTTGGACCGTGGTCAACAGGCCCGGGCGTAGGACGTGGATGATGGGGTTGTTAGCCGGCATGGGGGAGTCGCTGTACCGTGATGCCTTCCTGTTTCAGCATCTTGCGCAGGGCGAAGGCCAGTCTGACGGCGCCGGCGGTGTCACTGTGTAGACAGAGCGTGTCGATGTGCATCTGCAACAACGAGCCGTCGATCGCCTGGATGGTCCCATGGAGGATGAGAGAGCGGGCGCGGGAGACGACCGCCGTTTCCTCCTCGATCAGGGCGCCGGCAAGGTGCCGCGCAACGAGCTGCCCATCCGGTCGGTAGGCTCGATCGGCGAACCCTTCGGCTGCTACCGTCACTCCCGCCGCAGCTCGTCCTGCCCGTAACAGTTGGGACCCTGCCAAGCCGATCAAGACCAGCTGCGGGCCGATCTGGGCGATGCCCGCGGCCACTGCGTCGGCGAGCGCAGGATCTCCGGCGGCCATGTTGTACAGGGCGCCGTGTGGTTTGACGTGGGTGAGTCGAGCCCCCTCCGTGCGACAAATGGCCAAGAGATCGCTCACCTGCGCGGCGACCAGTTCGCGTGCGAAGTCGGGAGAAAGCGCCTGTTCCCGCCGGCCTTTGTGTTCGCGGTCCGCCAATCCCGGATGGGCTCCGATCGCCAGGCCGCGCGCATGGGCCAGCCGTACGGTTTGCCGCATCACCGCTGCCGACCCCGCATGGACTCCGCAGGCCACGTTCACTGAGGTGACGATATCCATGAGCTGCGTTTCCAGGTGTCGCTCGCCCGGCGTGCGCCCCTCTCCCAAGTCACAATTCACATCGATGGTTCGGTGCGTCGTCATGGCGTGGGACCGTTCAGGCTGGTGAACTCCTCCTTCCCGATGGGTACGAAGCGGACCCGATCTCCTGGGGCCAAGAGAAAGGGGTGAGGCCTGTCCAGCGCAAAGAGCCGAACCGGTGTGCGGCCGATGATGCGCCAGCCGCCCGGGCTGCTTTGCGGATAGATCCCCGTTTGAGGGCCGGCAATGCCCACGGAGCCGGCTTCGACGCGGGTGCGAGGCGTCGCCAGTCGAGGAACGGCGATGCGGTCCGGGACCCTGCCCAAATAGGGAAATCCAGGGCTGAAGCCCAACATGAAGACTCGATAGGTCACCGAGGCGTGCAAGGCGATGACGGCGTCGGCTGTCAGGTCGACGGATTGCGCCAGGTCGAGCAGGTCCGGTCCAGCCTCATCGCCGTACCACACGGGAATAGTGTGACGGCGGGGTGATCGCCGTGGACGGGCCTGAGACTGCTCGACCAACCGGCGAAGGTATTCCTGCAGACGGTCCACATCGGCCACAAGCGGATTGAAGTAGAGGGTCGCGGAACGAGCGGTCGGCACGATTTCGATGACACCGGGGAGACACGCCTTTTCCGCTGCGGCAACGAAGGCCAGGACCAGCTCATTCGTGCGACGGTCGAGGGTCCGGCCGAATTCGACCGTGAGGGCCTGGTCACCGAGCGGCAGAAAGCGGGGCAGATCGTCAGGCGGCGAATCGGTCATGGTGCTCGGGTTCGGGGTTGCCGCAGCTCACTCCGGCAACGGTTTACCTCTGGTCTCCGGCGCGAAGGGCAGCACGAGCAACCCCAGTACGTAGATCAAGGCGATCGTGCCGGCGGCCCGGTTGAAGGAGCCCAGTGTGGTGACGAGCCAGCCGGTCACGAAGGGAGCGGCCGACGCCAGGACCCGTCCGACGTTGAAACAGAAGCCCGCGCCGGTCGCCCGCAGCCGTGTCGGGTATAGTTCAGGGAGATAAATCGGAAAACCGCTGAAGATGCCGTTGTTGAAAAATCCCAGGACCGGGAGGAGCAGCAGCACTTCCGGAAAACTGTGCGGCACAAAATAGGTGGCCGGCAACATGACCAGGCTGCCCACACACATCAGGGCGAACACGAGACGCCGGCCGAGCCGCTCTGCCAGCGGACCGAATCCCAGATACCCGGCCATGGCTCCAAGATTCAGCGCCATGATGGCATAACTCACGCTCGTGGTCATCTCGGCCCGGTCCTGTCCTTGGAGGTCGGGCACGGCACGGACCAAGGTGGGGGCCCAGTTGGTCGCTCCCCACAAACCGAACACCGCGACGAAGGCGAGGGTCGAGCCGACCAGGGTGCCCCGTCGGAGCGCAGGCTGAAACAATTCTTTCAGGTGCCTGAAGGCCGTCTGGGCTGAACGCGACTCACGGTCATGAGCTTGGATCCAGCGATCCGGCTCCTTTACCCACCAACGGACGAAGAGGGCGACGAAGGCCGGGAGCACGCCGACGAGAAACAAGGCCCGCCAGCCGGAGTCCTTCATCCACAAATTGAGGGCGGCGGCGAGGAAAAAGCCTCCGCCCCAGGCCGATTGCAGAATGCCGGCGGCCTTCGCTCGGGCGTCCTCAGGCCAGGTTTCGGCCACGATGGCCGCACCTGCCGCCCATTCGCCGCCGATGCCGAGGGCGGTCAAGAATCGGGAGAGCGCGAGGTGCCACCACTCCTGGGACAACGCCGCCATCCCGGTGAAGACGGCGTACATCAAGATGGTGGCGACCAGAGTGGTGGTCCGGCCGAAGTAATCGGCCGCGAGGCCGAATCCGATTCCGCCGATTGCCCAGCCCACCAGGAAGATCGAAAAGACGATGCCGCCGTACCACCCGATCTGTTCGTCGCTGACCGGGCTGCCGGTCGCGCCCGCTTGCAAGAGGTCTTGTAGCGCCGGATGAAGGACGATGGCGTAGATCGTGGCGTCCATGGCATCGAACACCCAACCGAGCCAGGCGACAAACAACACCAGCCATTGGTAGCGGGTGATGCCTGCCGTCCACGTCATGCGTTGCTCCTCCCATCTGGCCTCACCATGCCGCGCCAGGCTACGGCGCGGCGGCATTCATGTCAAGGTGAAGGGCCGTCGGCGGACGTGGTATAGTCGCCGCCACTATGCCGCGAGTCGATTACTACCGCGTCCTCGGCCTGTCCCGCGACGTCTCCGACGATGAGATCAAAAAAGCCTACCGCAAGCTGGTGTTCCAGCACCACCCGGATCGGAACCCCGACGATCAGAAGGCTCAAGACAAGATCCGCGAGATCAACTCCGCCTATGAGGTGCTCGGCGATCCGGAACGTCGACGCACCTACGACCGCTTGCATTGGGGAGACGAGCCGCGGAGCGAGACGGTCGATCCGGCCGCCATCCTCGATGAAATGGAGAAGAAGCTGTTCGACGAGGGGCGGAAAGAAGTCTTCGCCGTCCTGATGACGATGTTGCCGCGGATCAGGGCTGAGTTGGCGGTGATTCGGGAGCGGACGGTGGCGCAGCAGGGCTACGATTCTTTCAAGGTCCCGATCATCGAGGAGCGAGCCTCGGAAATCATCGAGGAGTTCGTGACGCCCGAGATGGAGCAGCGCAAGCAGCGGTTGCTCGAAGTGGCTCTGCAGATGATGGCGGCGCAGTCGGTGGTGGCGCGCGGTGATGAAGGCGGCCTGCGGACGCTCCGGGGACGGCTCGACGAAGCCTTCCGCAAAGGACGGTTGAAGGGGTTTACGGCGGCGGCCGAGCTCCTCTACGAACGTCGATAAGGCGCGGCGGCTGCCAGCGGACCAAACACGAACGTCCCTTGCTGCATCACGCCCGCGATGCGGTCTTTCCTCCTCAACAAGCCGATCTGCCTGAGCGGGTTTCCCTCGACGAACAGTAGATCCGCCTGCATGCCCGCCGCAATGGTTCCGATTTCCCGGTCCAGCCTCAGTAGTCGAGCGGCTGCCGAGGTCGCAGCCGTGATCGCCTCCATGGGCGTCATGCTCAACGCGACCATGCGTTCCAGTTCCTGGGCGTTGTCTCCATGGTAATTGAAGGGCGTCCCCGCGTCCGTGCCAAGGGCGATGGGCACTCCTCGCGAGGCGGCGGCGCGAAAACTCTTCTCGTGCCGGCGAACCATGTTCTTGGCCTTGGCGCGGGCGCTGTCCGGAATGCCGCAACCGGCCGGACAGGCCGCGGTCGTGGCCAAAGCGGACAGGGTGGGGACCATGAAGACCCCGCGTTGCATCATCAAGGCTGCGGCCTCGTCGTCCATGAGGGTCGCATGTTCGATGGAATGGACCCCGGCGCGGAGGGCATTCTTCATTCCGCTCGCCCCATGGGCGTGGGCTGCCACGTGGCGTCCATGGGCCACGGCGATTTCCACGGCCGCCGTCAGTTCCTCGACGGTCATTTGGGCCTCATCGGGGGACGTGCCCGGCGTCAGTACCCCCCCTGAAGCGATCAGCTTGATGACCTCGGCCCCTGCGGCCAGCTGATCCTGCACCGCAGCACGAACGGCCTCGATCCCGGCGGCCTCCCGGCCGATGAATCGAGCATGCCCGCCAGGCATGCAGATCGCCAAGCCGGCGGCCAGGATCCTGGGGCCCGGAGTCATGCCGGAGCTGATGGCCTGTTTGAGCGCGAAGACCGCGTGGTCGCGAAACCCGACGTCCCGGACTGTCGTGAAGCCTGCCTGCAGCGTCCGGCGCGCCAGGTCGGCAGCCTTGAGCAGGGTAAGAGCCGAGGATTCGCGTTCCACTGCGGCGACGACATCCGCTTCCGCTCCCAGGCAAAAATGCACATGGCAATCGATGAGCCCCGGCAGGACGGTGAGTCCGCCGCCGTCGATCCGTGTCGTTCCGCGTGGCAGACGCACCTCCCGGTCCGGTCCGACCGCGACAAGATGCGATCCCTCGATCACCAGGGTCCCTCGTTCGAGGCGGTGGCCGAGGCCGTCAAGAATCCGGAGCCGGCGAATGGCGATCGTCATGGCGCCTCGCTGATGGGTATAGTGATAATCACGCCCCCCATGATGTCGTTCAGCTTATAGTCGCGCCGAGGGCTGTTGACGTGGCCGTTGTGACAAGAGACGCAACTTTCGGAAACCGCGCGGTCGGCATAGATCCCCTGGAAGTAACGCACGCCGGCCTGTTGAAAAAACCCCGTGAAGGGTTTTCCCGGGGCATTCATGACTGCTTCAAGCCCGCGCCGCTCGAATTCGCTGTTCGGTCCGTTCCAGACGTAGATGGGGGTGAGGCTGGCCAGACGGAAGCTCAGCTTCATCCCCTTCTGTGCGACTAAGCGGCCGGACTCCAACAAAAACTGGGCTGGGAGCGGCAGCCCCTTCTCCTCTTTCCAATGCTCCAAGGCCTCCACCACGCCTTGGTCATGTAACTTGTCGACGACGTTCTGAGTGTAGTTGGCCCGGTTGGCCTCCAACACGGCATGGATGAAGGTCGTGACGCGTTCCGGAGACACCATATCCGCTTTGCGTGATTCGGCCAGGGCCAGCGCAATGACCCAATAGGTGACGGCAGCGCAAAAGCCGGCCACTCCCGCTGCCACGATCCATAAACCGCCTCGACTCATACCTGCCTCCTCGCCGACCTCTAGGAACGACTGTAAATGTTAAGGGCTGCCTGCACGGCTTGGCCTGGACGGGACAGCCATCCGCGGCCTACGAAAATCTCTTCCAGTGCGCGCAACAGGGTCAACACATGGGCTTGCCGGCACGATTCGCCCATGAGCCCGATTCGCCAGACCCGCCCGCGCAGGGGCCCCAAGCCTCCGCCGATTTCAATGCCGTAGTCCGTGAGCAGCTGGGTTCGTACGACCGCATCCTCGACGTGATCGGGCAGCGTCACGCAATTGAGCATGGGGAGTCGATGGTCGGCCGGGGGAAGGGGGTGGAGCCCCAAGGTCTCCAGGCCTGCCAGCAAGGCATGGCTCGCCTGTTGGTGACGAGCAAACCGTTTCGGAAGTCCCTCCTCATGCACGATCCGTAACGCCTCACGGAGTGCGTAGAGCATCGATATAGGCGCGGTATGGTGATAGGTGCGCCGCTCGTCGGCCCAATAGTCGGCGATCAAAGAGAGATCCAGATACCAACTCCGGCAGGGAGTGCGCCGGGCACGGAGCGCCGCGACCGCGCGCGGACTGAGTGTGAGCGGAGCCAAGCCGGGAGGACAGCTCAGGCACTTCTGCGTGCCGCTGTAGCAGGCATCGACCCCCCAGGCATCCACTTCGACCGGCACCCCGCCGAGCGAGGTCACCGCATCGACGATCAGCAACGCGTCGTGGCTGCGACAGAGGGCCGCCACCCCATCGAGAGGCTGCCAGGCACCGGTGGAGGTTTCGGCATGGACGAGCAAGACCGCCTTCACGGGCGCCGAACGACTGAGGTGTTCTGCCAGACGGTCGACGGAAATGGGCGTCCCCCACGGGGCTTCGATGGGCACAGGTGTGCCGCCGGCCCGTTCGACCATGGCGGCCAAGCGGGAACCGAATAGGCCGTTCAGCCCGACCAGCGCGCGATCACCCGGTTCGATCAGGTTGGCGACGACCGCCTCCATTCCGGACGAGCCCGTGCCTGACAGGGCGACGGTGAACTCATTCTTGGTGCGAAATGTGTCGCGGAGCAGCGTCTGAACCTCGTTCATCATCTTCAGGAACAGGGGATCCAAATGGCCGATCAGCGGTTGAGACAGGGCGGTCAGGACACGCTGGTGTACCAGGCTCGGGCCAGGGCCCAGCAGGAGGCGCGACGGGGGCGTGAAATCTTCGTAATGGGTGCCGGGAGTCATCATCAGTGGCGAACGTCACGGGCCTCGTTCGGGAGCCGTAGTATAGCGAAACAACCGGGGTTTCAGCCATGGGTCTGCTGTGGCCGGATTGCGGCCGTGCGTGACGGAGCGCAATTTCGCCGCCGGTATGCCGATGGTATACTCCAGCGCTCGTGAGGGCCCGAACGTTCCATGGAAACTAAGACGCCGACCCTGTCGCCTGTCGAGGCTGCGGTCACCCCGCCCTCCTCTGTCGGTACCCCACCACCTCCGTATCCCTACGATCCAGGATTTTACAGGGGCGTGACGTGGCTGTCAGGAGCCATTCTCTGTGCCTCACTGGCCCTGTTGGCCTGGCTGTCGGTCACGATTCCGCGGCTCGATCGAGTTCCGCAGGCCGAGCGGGCACTCCAACTGATGGTCGGTCGGCTCATGGAGGTGGAGGCGGGGATCAAGGCCCTTCCTCCCTGGGAGCAGGGATTGTATGCGCTCGTGATGGGCAGCGGGGCCCACGACCGCGAGCAGGCCATCGAATGGTATCGCGAACTGGCGGACGAGTCCCCCGATCCCTTCGTCGACCTCCACTTGGCGGTTTTGGAAGCGGAGTCTGGCTCTCTACAGGAGGTCCGATTGAAGGCCGGCCGATGGCAGAGACAGGGAGATCCCTTCAGGTTGTTCGCGCAATGTCTGGAAGCGGCCTATTGGGGTGGGCCGGGGGGGCGATCGACGGCGCTGGAACTCCAGGCACACATGGCGGAATGGCCCATCTCGGGATGGTTCTACGCTCGGCTCGCCGGCCGGCTCGCCCAGCGCGCCGGGGATGGGCCGTTACTTGCGACCATCGAGGGAGCGGCGCAGAAACGGGTGGCGAGGTTGGTCACTCGCTCGCGGCTGTTGGCCTGGGCTGAGGTGGGCTTGATGGTGACGGGCCTGGGCCTCTTTCTCCAGTGGCTGCGACGGGGGAGGCCGGCGGACCGTTTTCGCGTGGGGGCGGCCACCCTCCCGCCGCTCTGGGCCGGTGGGCTTGGAATGGCCGTCTTGCTGCGCGGCGGCGCCATCGGGGCGCTCATCACCTTGACCGTTCTCTTCACTGCCGGGGATATCGCTTCGCTACGGGTGTTGGCCGTTCCGCTATCGAACCTGCCCTTGCTGGCGTTGGCCTATGTCCACCTGTTTCGGCCTCAATGTCAAACCTTCGCCTCCGGATTGGGTCTCCGACTCCAGGCCCGCCGGCTGCCTCACGTAGGACTCGTGCTGATGGTCGTGGTCGCCGCTGGGTTGGTCGGGGAGTGGGTGCTGGGGAGGATCGCTGAACCGTTCCAGCTGGTCGGTCATTGGACGGAATGGTTCGATGCCGATCTGGCCTGGGGCGCGCCCTCGACGTTGCTCGTCAGTCTGTCGGAATACGTGCTGTTTGCCCCGCTGTTCGAAGAACTGGCCTTTCGCGGACTCTTGTTCGCCGTCCTGCGCCGCCGCTTTGTCTGGTGGTCCGCCGCTGCCATGAGCGCGCTGTTGTTCGCCGTGGCCCACGGCTATGGCCTGATCGGGTTCCTCAGTGTGCTGTGGAGCGGGCTGGTTTGGGCCTGGGCTTATGAACGGACCGGAAGCCTCTGGCCGGGCATCCTGGGGCATGCCGTCAACAACCTGCTCGTCTGTCTCAGCCTGTTGACCCTGTTGCGACCCTGAGCCTTAACGGCGTGGTCGCACGGTGACGATGAGAATTTGGGCAGGGGTTCGGTGACGGTTGCGCCAGCAATGACGGCTCCCGGCGGGAATGTGCGCGGCGTCTCCCCGTTTCAATGCATGCACCTGATCCTCGCAGGTCAATTCGAGGCTCCCTTGAATCATGACCGCCAACTGTTCCGCCTCCCGGCTGTAGGGGCGTGACCCGCTGGCTCCCCCGGGCTGCAACGTAATCATCATCGGTTCGAGTTGACTGCTGTCGCTGATCGGACCGAGGGCCTCGATCTTCGCCCGAGACCACTCGCTCTGGACGACCGGCCTGGCGTCCGCTCGAATCACGTCCGGCAATGACGGGGTGGCGGTCTGAAAAAACTCTCCCAGGGTGACACCGAGGGCCGCGGCGATCCGTTCGGTCGACGCGATGGACGGAGAGGCTTGTCGGAGTTCCACCTGCGAAATAAAGCTCGGAGAGAAGCCGCATTTGTCGGCCAATGTGCGCACCGACAGCTGCCGGCTTTTCCGGAGCCGTCGGAGGATGACCCCGACATGGATTCCCTGTCGGTCGTGGGACTGCGCGGCCGATTTGGCGACCTTCTTCGGCATGAGGGCCTCCGATGCCTATGTACCATTTTGGGAACAGAGTCTCAAGGAGCCACGATGCTGGGGCGCAAGCAGGTCGATTGACATCACCTCGCTTGTCCAGTATTACTGGACACATCGTGAGTAAGATCGTGATGAAAGACAAGGCGGCGATCGTCACGGCGGCCATCTTCGCCGCCGGTTATCTGCTGCTCTGGTGGACTGGCATCACCAGCCTTGGGCACCTCCTCGATAACGTGGTCGGCGGCTATTTGCTGGCCTGGGGCCTGTATGCGTTATTGTCGGATCTGCCGCGTCAGGAGATCAGGGGCCGTTTCGTCTTGATGACCGGCGTGGGGGTGACCATGCTGGCTGTCGCCGAGCTAGGGGGTGTGATGGGGCTGGTCGACTATCAAGCCCTCTTGGGGACGACGGGGCGCGCTTGGTTCGAGCGGCCGGGTTTCATTCGCGATCCTGAGCTGACGTACCGCCGCCAACCGCACTATCGCGAGGAGGGGTTGTTCGTGCGCGGCAACATCGGCGAGGCGCTCTGCCTTCCGCCCCATCCGTCGCAAGCGTTCGATCTGCGTTACGACCACCGCGGGTTTCGCAACGAGGAGGATCTTGACCGTGCCGATGTGGTGGTCATCGGGGATTCGTATGTCGAGTCTCCCATGCTGCCGACATCGGCCCTCCTGACGACCAGGCTGGAGCAGGATCTTCAGCGCCCCATTGCAAACCTGGGGATGAGCGGGTATGGGCCGGAGCAGGAATTGATCGTGCTGAAACGTTATGCGTTACCGATGCAGCCGCACACCATTGTATGGGTCTATTTCGAGGGCAACGACCTGCTGCAGTTGGCTCCGGAGGAGGACGAGGAGGCTGCGGACCTTCTTCCGGGGGAGGGCTGGGTCGCGCATGAGAACTATTGGATGCGTTCGTTGACGCGCAATCTCCTGCTGCTGTCGAGGACCGTCGTGCGTGGGTGCGTGCCGCACCGGACGTACGAGCGGTACCGCGGGTCCTTTCAGCCGGTACAAGGTCAGCCGACCGAATTGTTTTTCTGGGAGAAGCCTGCTCCGCTCAAACCCACGGATCGTCTCCGCCTCAATCGGTTGCGGGCCATTCTCGCCGAGGCCTATCAACTCTGCCGAGAAAAGGGGATCCGGTTCGTGGTGACGTTTGCTCCGGTCAGCTACCGAGTGCATCGTGACCTGCCTAATTTTTCTCCTCTCACTCCCGAAATGCAGCAGTGGCCGCTGAACGACCTGCCGGATGAGTTGCGCGCCATGGTGCGGCAGGTTTCGCCGGAGATCGAATTCCTGGATCTGACGCCGGGGCTTCGGGAGGCTGCCGCGGCGGGCGTCTTGACCTACATCCCGGACGACACCCACTGGACGGCGGAAGGTCAACGGGTGGCGGGTGTCGCGCTTTCACGACGATTGTCGGCCATGGCGGCATCAGCCGGTGTGGGTCGGAATGTGTCGGGGCACCGGCTCTCGAACGGAGACGGACGACCGTTGCAGCCCCTCTAACGCTGCGAGCAGGTCGGGATATTGCAGCCGATAGCGGAAGCGGGCCAGGACCTTCTCGTGGCTGATCCGTTTGCCGGCTTCGTCCTCCCGGTGGTCACGCGGGCTGACGATCCGCCATCGGCGCGCCACCTCTGCGCAGATGTCCGACCACTGACGAGGCTGCCCATCACTGACATTGTAGGTGTCTCCCTGCAGACCTTCGCGCAGGCTCAGCAGAGATAGCTTGGCCAGGTCTTCGACATGGATCAGGTTGACGAATTTCTTCGTCGGGCCGACGCGTCCCTGCTCGATCCAGTCCACAGGATTGCGCCCCGGTCCGTAGATGCCCGCGACGCGCAGGATGGTCGCGCCATGTTCGTTCCGGAGATACTCTTCCCCTTGCACCCGAGGCAATGTCCGGTTGATGGGCGCAGTTTCATCGAGCCAGGGAGGAGGCCAGGCTGTGCGGTCACGGTCGAGGTCGTAGGCAGACGTGCTGCCAAGGACCACGAGGCGCTGCGAGGGATGGCAGCAATGTCGGGCAAAGGCCTGTACCAGTTTCAGCGGGGCGGCCGGGAAGGTCCAAATCCAATCGGCCCCCAGAGGGAGATTTCCCCAAGTCGCCTCATCCGACAAATCGAACCGCAGACGTGCCGTCGGCTCGACTTGAGAGAGGTGCAGGTCAGGCAGGCGGCTGGTCGCGAAGACTGTCAGGGATTGTTCCAGAGCGAAGCGATAGATCCACTGTGCCGTATAGCCGAACCCGAGGATGATGAGGGGGCGAGACGCCATGATCGGGCATCATACCTGAATCGGTTGTGGTTTGCGGATCCCCACGCGCTGCCGGTTCTGGTCTCCGGCGAGAGCCCCATGCTAGAATCGCGGCCCAATGGCGTCTCTCGATCGACAGGGGAGCGAGGCAGGCAGGGAGTATGCGGCATCGGCTGAGACACCGCTCTCCGGGCGGCAGGCATTCGTGATAGCGGTCGCAGGCTTCTTGGCTGCGGGGCTCTTCGCGCTGGACCTGTTCATGCCCCTCGGCGTCGCGAACGGCATCCTCTACAGCGTGGTGGTGTTGTTGTCCGCCCTCACCCGGTACCGGTGGTTGCCGGTTCTCACGGCGAGCGCCTGTTCAGCCCTTACACTCGTCGTCGTGCCCTTCAGCCCGCGCGTGCAGGGAGTTCCCATGTGGTTTGAGTGGGGCAACCACCTGTTCAGCCTGTTCGGTATTTGGGCACCGGTGGCTTTTGTTTATCAACATCGTCGGAGCGAAGGCCTACTGAAAGAGGTCAACAAGCGGCTTGAGCAGCGGGTGGAAGAACGGACCGCGGATCTGGATGCCAGTCGTCAAGCGCTGAAACGCAGCGAGGAGCAATTGCATACCTTGACCGGGCGGATCTTGACGGCGCAGGAGGAGGAACGGCGGCGGATCGCGCGGGACCTGCACGACGATGTCAATCAGCGGCTGGCCTTGCTCATGATGGATCTGCAAGCGATCGAACGTCAGGTCGCGCCGCTCTCCATGGAGACGCAGGAGGGCGTCCGGTCGGTGCTGAGAAGCGTCGAGGCGTTGTCGGACGACGTGCGGTACATGGCCTATCGGTTTCATCCCTCCATTCTCGATGACCTGGGCCTCAAGGCTGCGCTGCAGCGCCTCTTGGACGATTTTTCCAGTCGTACCGGCGTCAAGGCGTTATTCGTCCATCAACCGTTGGATCAGCCGCTCGACAAGACCGCGGAGACGGCGCTCTACCGCGTGGCGCAGGAATGTCTGTCCAACATCGCGCGCCATGCCAGGGCGACCAGGGTTGAGGTGGAGGTCACGATTGAAGATGACGGTCTCGTTCTGGTCGTGCGGGACGACGGCAAGGGGTTCGATCCTGCCGTCGTCGAGCAGGCCGAGGGCGGGTTGGGATTGTTGAACATGCGCGAACGGCTGCTGGCCGTACAGGGCTCCTGTGAGGTAGCGTCCGCGCAAGGAAAGGGGACGACGGTGACCATGCATGTTCCTTTGATACGGGTGGCGACATGACCCGCCCCCGTGTGCTGCTGGCCGATGATCACACGCTGGTGTTGGAAGGGTTTCGCCGCTTGCTGGACGATGAATGCGAGTTGGTAGGAACCGTGGGAGACGGCCGTTCATTGCTCGAAGCGGTGCCGCAATTGAAGCCCGATATCGTGACCCTCGACATCTCGATGCCGGTGCTCAACGGGATCGATGCCGCCCGTGTCCTCAAGGTGAAATATCCTCAGGTGAAGATTCTCTTCATTACGATGCATGCCGACCCGGCCTACGTCCGGGCGGCCTTTGAAGCCGGCGCCTCGGCCTACTTACTCAAGCGTTGCGTGGGGGAAGAGTTGGGGCAGGCGTTACGGGCCGTGCAAAGCGGTAATTTCTATGTCACTCCCCTGGTGACGAAGGAAGTGGTGGAAGGCATGCTGCGGGGCATCGAAGGCGCCACTCCTACAGGACCCGAACTGACCACTCGTCAGCGTGAGGTGTTACAGCTCCTGGCCGAAGGCCACACCGTCAAGGACATTGCGGCGAGGCTGAAGATTTCCCCGCGAACTGTGGAGTTTCACAAGGGCCAGATCATGGAGCAGCTGAATCTTCATACCACCGTTGAGTTGGTGAAGTACGCGCTGGCGCAGGGCCTGACCGGTCAGACCTGATCCGGCAGGCGGAGGTCTGACCTCCTGGTCGGCCGTCGTCTTGCTAGTCTTTGAGCTGGTAAAGTTTTCCTGTTTTGGCTGTAAAATGTACGCGTGTGGTTTATCCTTCACTTGCCTACCATACGGCGCCCATTCTAAGCGCTAACGCGTAGGACAAGAGGAAGGATTCATGCCCGTTCCCCGTGTGTTGGTCGGTGACTCGTCCAAGGCCATGTTGGCCTTTTTGGAGATTCTCCTGGAGTCCCAATTCGACGTGGTTGGGGCACTGACCGATGGGGAAGGGCTGGTGGCTGTCGCGAAGGAACAGGCTCCGGACCTGGTCGTGCTGGACTTTTCTCTCTCCTTTCTCGATGGCTTGGCGATCGCCCGCCGATTGCAGGAGGCCCGGCCGGACTGCAAGGTGGTGTTCTTTACCTCCCATGAAGATTTCGCCTATGCCCATGCGGCCTTCGACGTGGGTGCCAAAGGGTACCTCGTGAAGCAACTCACGGTGGATCTAGGCCATTATCTCGGCCGTGTATTGGGCGGGGAGCGGGTCTGTTGTCCGGAATCTCTGTGGGACCAGATTCAGCGTGAACGGGGGCAATAACAGGCTTCTCGAGGGGGGCTTCGCGCAAGAGGAGACTGACGATGGTGCGGGTCGTACCGATGTGTGGATTGTGCCGGCGGGTTCGCGACGACGGAGCCTCAGCGAGCGGTATAGGGCGATGGGTGGACTTGCCCAGTTACCTAGCGCAACACGTCGTGCCCGCATCCAAGGTCCGGTTTGCGAGCAACTATTGCAGCGAGTGCCAGGTGTCGTACGACATCCTCAAAGCCTACGGTCATTGAGCGCCACGCGGCCCTCATCGCCTGTGCTACGATGAGCCACGATGTCCGCGCTCCCATTCCATCCCCTCATCGTCGACTGGTTCACACGGCGATTCGTTCGTGCGACCGAGGTGCAGCTGCAAGCCTGGCCCGTCATCCAATCGGGGCGAGAGGTCTTGCTGGCCGCGCCGACCGGTTCAGGGAAGACCCTTGCGGCTTTTCTCGCCTGCATCGATCGCCTGTTCCGCCAGGCGGTGGCCCGTGAGCTGCGGGACGAGACGCATATCCTCTACGTGTCCCCGCTGAAGGCCCTCAGCAACGACGTCCAAAAAAATCTGCAGCAGCCGCTCAATGAAATCGGACAGGCGGCCCTCGCGGCCGGGTTGTTGATGCCCGAGTTGCGGGTCATGGTGCGCACCGGGGATACGCCAATGGCGGAGCGGCAGCAGATGTTGCGACGTCCACCGCATATCCTGATCACCACGCCGGAGTCGCTCTTCATCCTCCTCACGGCCGACAAGAGCCGCGCCATGCTCAAGACGGTACGGACAGTCATCGTGGACGAAATCCATGCCGTCGCTCCCAATAAGCGCGGGGCCCACCTGGCCCTGTCTTTGGAACGGGTGGCGGCGCTGACCGTGGCGCCGGTACAGCGTATTGGGCTTTCAGCCACGCAACGGCCGATCGGCCTGGTGGCGCAATTTCTGGTGGGCGAACGGTCGCCGTCTTCGGCGGAGAGCGAGCCGCGCCCCCTTCCGGTTACGCCGCAAGGGGTGGCGATCATCGACGTGGGGCATCGACGCGACATGGACGTGGCGGTCGAAGTGCCGAAGGACGAACTCGGCGCCGTGGCGACGAATGCGATCTGGAGCGATGTCTACGACCGCTTGGCCGCGCTCGTCGAGGGCCATCGGTCCACGCTGGTGTTCGTGAACACGCGCCGCTTGGCGGAGCGGGTCTCCCATTATTTAGAAGAGCGGCTGCGCCACCTGGGGGAAGGCGTGGTGGCGGCGCACCATGGCAGTCTCTCGCGGGAGATCCGCCTCTCGGCGGAAGACCGGCTGAAGAAGGGGGCGCTTCGAGTGGTGGTCGCTACGGCGTCGCTGGAACTGGGCATCGACGTGGGGACGGTCGATCTGGTCTGTCAGATCGGCTCCCCCCGCTCGATCGCCACCGGGCTGCAGCGGATCGGACGGGCGGGCCATTGGATCCACGCCGTGCCGAAGGGGCGCCTGTTCGTCACGACGCGGGATGAGCTGCTGGAATGTGCGGCCTTGATCCGAGCCATCCGGGCCGGGGTATTGGATCGGATCGAGGTGCCGCCGGCTCCGTTGGACGTGTTGGCTCAACAGATCGTCGCGGCGGCCGCCACCCAACCCTGGGACGAAGACGAGCTGTTCAACCTCTGTCGTCGAGCGATGCCTTACCGGTCCCTCACGCGCCACGCCTTCGACGCGGTGCTCACCATGTTGGCCGAAGGTTTCGCGACCAGCCGCGGCCGCAGCCGTGCGTTTCTTCACCATGACCGCATCAACCGTCGTATCCGCGGGCGCCGCGGGGCTCGGCTCACCGCCATCACGTCCGGCGGGGCGATTCCCGACACGGCCAACTATGCCGTCATTGCCGAGCCGGAGGGAACCGTGGTGGGGTCGGTCGATGAAGACTTTGCCGTCGAGAGCTTGGCGGGCGACATCATCCTGCTCGGCAATACCTCCTGGCGGATCCGCAGGGTCGAGAGCGGGAAAATGCGAGTGGAGGATGCGCAGGGCGCGCCGCCGACCATTCCCTTTTGGCGGGGCGAGGCACCGGCGCGAACGGCGGATCTTTCCAGCGAGGTGGCTCGCCTCAGGGCGGACATTGACCACCGGCTGGTTGTCGCCCAGACGAGTCAAGCCCCTTCCGCCTTGCCGGTCCATTGGCTCATGCAGGAATGCGGCCTGGACCAGCGCGGCGCGCAGCAGGCCGTGGAATACATTCTGGCGGGCAAGAGCGTCCTCGGCGCCGTGCCGACCCAGCAGACCATCGTGGCGGAGCGGTTTTTCGATGAGAGCGGCGGTATGCAACTGGTCCTCCATGCCCCATTCGGCGGGCGGGTGAATCGCGCCTGGGGCCTGGCCCTGCGCAAACGCTTCTGCGTGACCTTCGATTTCGAACTGCAGGCGGCGGCGACCGACGAAGGTATCGTGCTCTCCTTGGGCGAAAAACACAGCTTCCCCCTCGACACGGTCTTTGCGTTCCTGAATCCCAAGACCCTGCGCGAGGTCTTGACCCAGGCTGTGCTCCAGGCGCCGATGTTCATGACCCGGTGGCGGTGGAATGCCACGCGGGCCTTGGCATTGCTGCGGTTCGTGAGCGGCAAACGGGTGCCGCCGCAGATCCAACGGATGCGGGCGGAGGATCTCCTGTCCGCCGTCTTTCCCGATGCCATCGCCTGCCAGGACAATTTTCAGGGTGAGCGGACCGTGAGGCAGATTCCCGACCATCCGCTCGCGCAAGAGACCATCCGAGATTGCCTGACCGAAGCGATGGATCTGGACGGGCTCGCGGCGGTGCTCGAACGGATCGAATCGGGCGCGATCACCTGCCTGGCCGTCGATACGCCGATGCCCTCGGCTTTCTGTCATGAGATTCTGAACGCCAACCCCTATGCCTTTCTCGATGACGCGCCGTTGGAAGAGCGACGGGCGCGCGCGGTGGAGATGCGACGCACCTTGCCGCCGGAGTTGGCCGGGCAGATGGGGGCATTGGATCAATCGGCGATCGATCAGGTGGTCGAGGAATCCTGGCCGGTGGTGCGGGACGCCGAGGAATTCCACGATGCGCTGTTGTCGTTGGGGTGGTTGCCCTGCGCGCGTGTGCCTGAGGGGGAGCACTGGGTGCCGGAACTTGCGGCTGCCGGCCGGGTGGTCACATTATGGCGTGACAAACAGCGCCTGGGATGGTTGGCGGCTGAATCGGCCTCGTATGCCGGCCTGTTGTTTCCCGATGCCAGGCTGGAATCCGGACGAGGATCGCCGCCTTCCCCAGCGACATTGGAGCGAGAGGAGGTACTCGACCGGGTGGTGTTAGGTTGGATGGAGAGCATCGGTCCGACGACGGCGCTGGAATTGTCTCGTGTCCTGCACCTGTCCCAAGACGATGTGGAGGGAGCCTTCTTGCGGCTGGAGGCTCAGGGCCATGTGCTGCGAGGCCGGTTCAAGCCCGGGCAGGCCGAAGGGGGATCGCCCGAGTGGTGCCACCGGCGCGTGCTGGCCAGAATCCATCGGTTGACCATCGGGCGGTTGCGAAAGGAAATCGAACCGGTTTCCGCGGCGGAATTCATGCGTTTTCTGTTCCAATGGCAGCATGTCGCGCCTGGTTCGCGTTTGCATGGCGAGGCGGGGCTGTTGGAAGTGGTAAAGCAACTCGGAGGGTTCGAGGCGGCCGCGTCAGCTTGGGAATCGCAGATCCTTCGGTTACGCCTGTCGAAGTATGAACCGGAATGGTTGGATCGGCTTTGTCTGGGCGGCGCGGTGATGTGGGGGCGATTGACGCCCCATCCGCGATTGGTGCAGGAATTGAGTCCCATTTCAGGGCGGCGGGTCATCCCGACGAGGGTGGCGCCGGTCAGCCTCTTTGCTCGCGAGGATGCGCCGGTGTTTCTGGTTGCCGCCGGAGACGGCATGGAGCGGTTGGACCTGGCTGCTCGGCTGAGCCCGACGGCGCAGGCCGTTCGCCGTTGTCTCCAGGAGCGCGGGGCCAGCTTCTTCAGCGAATTGCTCCACAGCACGCGTCTGCTGCCCGCCGAAGTGGAAGATGGAGTCTGGGAATTGGTGGCGGCCGGTCTGGTGACTGCCGATGGATTCGACAACCTGCGCTCGCTGATCGACCCCAAGCGGCGCCGTGCCGAAGGGCGCGATCGGAGCCGCCGCCCGCGGCATGTCGGAGGGCGATGGTCGCTGTTACGCACGGGGCGTGATGCGCCGGAGGCAGCACGGGCCGCCACGGAGGTGCTGGCCCGCCGCCTGCTACAACGGTACGGCGTGGTTTTTCGCGACCTGCTGGCGCGCGAGTCGATCCTGTCCTCCTGGCGCGATCTGTTGGTCTGTTACCGACGGCTCGAACTTACGGGCGAGGTGAGGGGAGGTCGGTTCGTCAGCGGTTTTACGGGCGAGCAGTTTGCGCTCCCGGAGGCGCTCGAATCGCTTCGCGCGCTGAAGAAACGGGGCGGAGTCGGGGCGCAACAGGAGATCAAGTTGTCCGCCGCCGATCCGCTGAATCTGGCTGGCGTGATCCTGCCGGGGCCGCGCGTGCCGGCGGTGCCGACGAACTTTCTCGTCTATCAAGACGGCGTGGTCCTGCGCACGCTGATCGGGCGGGAGGGGACGGTCCGCCAGGAGGCGAAGGTGGCTAGGCTCGATCGGTTGGAATCGTAGACGGACGAGCGTCGCGTCAGACCTGCGGAGCCGGAATGGCCAACACCGGAGCGCGCGCTCCCCGCAAGATCCGTTCGGTCGTGCTGCCACGCAACAGGTCCAACACGCTGTCCTGCCCCTTCGTCACCATCACGATCACGTCCACGTCAAACTCCGCTCCCGCGGCCAGGATCCACTCGACCGGGTCTCCCTTGCCGAACAGTTGAGTCCAGGTCCAGCTATCGTTCTGCGGCAGGTGCAGCCCATCGATGTCTTCTTCTCCGGCATGGACCAGCGTCAACGTGATCGGTGGCGTCCCCAGCTGTGTGGCCAGCTTGCCGGCCGCATCGACCGCCGGCTGTGAAGGCGGATCGGTGGAGATGGGCAGCAGCATGCGGTGGAGGGAGGTCTTGCCTGTCGCCCGGTCGACAAACCCTCCGACGTGGGAGGGGACGAACAGCGTGGCCACCTGCATTTCGCGTGAGACCGGTTCCGCCACCGGATGGTGCAGCCAGCGGGCGAATCCTTCGTGCTGGTGAGTGGCCAGCACCATGAGGTCGGTCGGCGAAGCGGTGAGGTGGTGAACGATGGCCTGTTTGGCATCGGCCGCCAGCGCGCGAATCTTTCTGATGCCGAGCCCCAGATTTGCCACGTCGGCTTTCGAGCTGTTTTCCGGCAGCACGCCCCACTGCGTCAGCGTCGGACGGACGCGCGGAAAGTCTTCGAACCCCTCCGGCGCGACCGTCGGATCGACGTGCATGATCGTCAACTCGGCGCGGTGAATCAACGCGAGTTTCAGCGCATGGGCAAACGCAACGTGGCTGTCCTCGGAAAAATCCGTGGGATGAAAGATACGCTGGATTGTTGCGGCCTGGTCGGCGGCGGTCATGTCGAGCCTGGACTCCTCTGTGGTTCTGTTGCGGCTAGTGGCGCGCGGCCTGCACCCGACGGACGAGGTCGTCGGTCGAGGCGCTGCCAGACCGGCTCCACTGCGTGAACGAGTCTTGGGCCAGCCGTCCGAGTGCGGGATCGGCGGGTCTCCCCATGAGGCTGTCGAGCGAGGCGAGATACTCTCCCTGTCCGCGGGCGGCATCCTGTTCCAGGTTCTGCGCGTTGTAGGTCGTGAAGGCGGCGATCTTGTGCTCTTGCTTCAACAGACCGTCTTCGTTCCACCAAGTGCGTCCGGATGTGGACGCCGTGATATTGCCGGTCGTATCGGTGATTTGCTGCGTCGTGCCCTTGAGGGTGCAGGCCGAGAGCAGCAGGAAGCCGGAGAATCCACTCAGGATGACAATGGTGCGACGCGGAGGCCTGGCCATGGTGAAGCTCCTTTCGTGGTGAGCGGGTAACGTACGCGCGAACTATACCATAGTCGAACAGGGATTCAGCCTGGGGGAGAGCCAAGTTTTACGGCAGTCTTACCACCTCACCCAGAGACTGAAACCTCACACCGAGCCCGCGGCAGACTTCGACTTGGCGGTCGAACCGGTTCTTGGTGCGGATCATCTTGGTCAATGCGCGAATCCCCACGCGGCCCCAAGCTGCCAGGTGCAGGACCGAGAGGGGGTAGTCGGTGCCGAACAGGAGCCGCGCCTGCAGTTCGGGGTGGCGGCGTAGGTAGAGCAACATGCGCATCCGGTTGGGCAGGGTCAGGGCTGAGATATCCGCGTAGAAGTTGGGGTAGCGGCGCGCGAGATCTTGAAAGGTGGGGAGAAACTTTTCATAGAGCATGAGGCCGTAGCTGCAGGCATGGGCGGCGATCACCGTGACGCCTTCGTCGAGGGCGGTACGGAGGCGATCCGGCTCACCGACCGATTGATCCTTCCCGATCAAGCTGAACTCAAACCCGACATGGCTCAGGAGCGGTAATCGCCGTTCGGCCAGCGCGCGATAGAAGGGCGTATATTTCGCGTCGGCGGGATTGAAGTGTTGGGCATTGGGCAAGACCTTGACGAGCACCCCGCCGGCGTCGGCGCAACGATGGACCTCGTCGACGGCATCCTCCCGTTGTGGGTTGATGGAGGGGCCGGCGAGAAACAGGTCGGGATGGGCCTGCACGGTTTTGAAGACATACTCGTTGCTGATGAGAAACTCGGTCTGTTGCCGATTGAGCAGGCCGGTCTGGTCGTAGAAACCGTCCATGCCGAGGAGGACGGCCTTCTGCACATGGCGGGAGGCCCGCAGCTCGGCGACCAGGTGTTCGACGTAGGTCAGGTTGGCTTCACGGGGATGGGCCGGCGAGAGGTCGTGTTTCCACAGGAGAAATCGAAAGAGCGGACTGTTCAGGAGCTTCGGCGAAATGAAGCACCCGTTGTCGCCTTCCGGCAGGGCCGCCAGGTGTACGTGGCAGTCGATCAGCGGAGCGGGCGACGGGGCGTCACCGATCATAGGCTCCTCATGGCGTGAGCCCCAACCGTTCCATTGCGATACGTTTCAGCGCTCGCAAATCGAGTTTGCCCGTGCCCAGCACCGGCAGCGCCTCCACCTTGATGCAGTGGCTGCGTGCGGGGAGGAAGAGATTGGGCAGTCCGTCAGCGGCCGCCTTGGCTAGGAGGTGCGGAATCACTTCGTCGGAAAGGGTATGGAGCACGGCCAGCTGCTCCCCTTTTCTCTCGTCGGGTACGCCCGTCACGGCACAGATCTGCAACTCCTCGCCCGAGGCATGTTGAAGGGCCTCTTCCACGCGTCGGTGCGGGACCATCTCGCCGCCGATCTTCGAGAACCGCGAGAGGCGATCAGTGATGGTGAGGAAGCCGTCTTCGTCGAGCATTGCAATGTCGCCGGTAATGTACCAGCCGTCGTGGATGGCCTGTGCCGTGAGATCTGCGCGGCCCAGATACCCATCCATGACGTTCGGCCCCTTCACGAGCAACATGCCGGCTGTGCCGGGCGGCAGGACGGCGAAGCTGTCGGGATCGACGATGCGGACGGAGACGCCCGGCAGCGGCCGCCCCACGGTTCCTCGGCGGGAAGCCGGCTGGTAGAAGCCGGAGGCGCGGAAGTCGGGACAGTTGACCGCGATGACCGGGGCGCATTCCGTGACGCCGTACCCTTCGATGGGCCTGATGCCGAAACGATCCTCGAAGGATTGACTGAGGCGGAGCGGGAGTTTCTCCGCCCCGGTGAGCACCACACGCAGCGTGCTGAATTGCTCCGGCGTGCAGCGGCGTTGGTAGAGTTGCAGGAACGTCGGCGTGCTGACGAGGAACGTGAGGCGATGGGTGGCGCAGAGTTCGCCGATGGCCGCCACGTCGAGCGGCGACGGATGGAACACGATGGCGGCGCCGTTCAGCACTACATACCAAAACACCAGGTAGCCGAAGGAATGAAACAGCGGCAGGATGCCGAGAATGCGGTCTTGCGCGTCGAGCGGCAACACCTGTGAGACCCCCTGCACATTCGCGTCGAGACTGTAGTGCGACAGCATGACGCCCTTCGGCTCCCCGGTGCTGCCGCTGCTGAAAATGATGGTGGCGAGGTCATCCATCGTCACGCGGCGCTGTTGCCCGCAAGCCGATTCGATCAGACGAACCGGCGCCAATAGGGTGAGCAGCGCGGCCAGGGCCTTCTGCGGCCCGCCGATGGTGGCGGCGAGGTCTTCCAACCAGAGCATTGTGGGGCCCTCGGGGAGGTCCAGCTTGGCCTTCTCGACGAATTTGCGACTGGTGACGATCGTTTGGAGTTGCGCCTGCCGGACCGCCGATTCCAAGCCGGCCTTCCCGACGGTGTAGTTGAGGTTCACGCTGGTCCGGCCCGCCAGCGTCGCGGCGACGTTGACCAATCCGCCTGCCACCGTGGGAGGCAGCAGCAAGCCGACGTTCGCCTGGTTCTCCCAATGGGTTTTCAAGACACGCGCGAGGGCGATGGCGCCGATCAAGGCCTGCAGGCAGGTCACGCGTGGCTTCGTGGCATCGGCCATCACCAGACGGAAGGGGTGTCGGCGCATACTGTGGATGAACGCGCGGTGCAAGGGACGCCGGTCCGGCTTCCGCACGTGCCAGGCCCTTTCGCCGAGTTCCAGCACGAGGCGGCGAAGTTCGTGGGCCGGCGTCTCGGCGGGAATCGGCGTACCGAACGACACGGTGACGGGGTAGGGAATCCGCTCCGGCCATTTGGTCAAGAAGCGGCCGCCCACAAAGCTGAAGATGCTGCCCCAGACACGGTCCAGGTGAACCGGGACGATCGGTACGGTCCGTCCCTTGACGATCCGCTCGAAGCCGCGGCGAAAGGGCAACAGATTGCCGGTGCGGGTGATTTGGCCTTCGGGGAAGATGCAGACCAGTTCCCCCGCATCCAACGCGTTCCCCGCTTCGCGCAGGGCCTTGAGGATAACGCGCGGGCCGCCATGCGACGAGATCGGAATAACCTGCAGGGCCCGCATGAAGGGTTTGAAGAAGGGATGCTCGACGTACTGGGCGTCGACGATGAACCGGATGGGGCGGTCCAGACTGGCGATCAGCAGAAAACCGTCGATAAAGGAAATGTGGTTGGGGACCAGGAGCGCACCGCCCGTCATCGGGACGTGTTCGTGTCCGATGATGCGCAGGCGATAAAGCGTATTGGTGAACAGTACCAACACGAGCCGAAGGAAGGTTTCCGGCATGAGCCAGAGCGCCCAGAAGGTGCCGACCGTCGTGCCGAAAGCCGTAGCCAGGAAGATGCCGCTGGTGGAGAGACCGGCGTGGGCCAGCATGCCGCCGCTCAACGAGCCCAGGAGAATGCCCGTGAACACACAGATATTCTCCAGAGCGATGACCGAGCCGCGCCGGTCGTGCGGAGCCAGCCATTGGACGAGGGCATTGATCGGGATGAAGATCAATGCGCTGGCCATGCCCAGCAGGATCATCACCGCGAGCGTGCCGCTGAAGGGCGGCCGCCACCATCCGAGCACCAGCAGGAAGAACGCCACCCCGGCGGCTCCCAGGGGGACCAAGCCGTATTCCACCCTCGCGCGCGAGAGGCGACCGACCACCAGGGCACCCAGACCGATCCCGACGGAGATCAGGGCGGAGGGAACGGTGGCCAGGGCGTCGGAGAGGCCGAGCACGGCCTTCGCATAGACCAGCACGTTTTGCACGACGAGACTGGCGATGGTCCAGAAGAAGACGGCCCCGATGATGGCCAGTCGCAGCAGACGATCCGCACGTAACGACGACCAGGCGCCTCGCAAGGTATCGAAGAGGCCACCGGCCGCGCGGGCGGGAGGAACCGTCGGGATCGACAACGCTGCCGCCAGTCCGACCGTGGCCAGCAGCCCCAGCACAGCAGGCGCGATCCAGGGCCGGTCCCCGGCTCCAGCCAGCAGAAACCCGCCGGCCGTCGTGCCAGTGAGGATCGCCAGGAACGTCCAGAGCTCGAGGACACTGTTCCCCTGCGCCAGCCGTTCGTGGGGAAGCAACTCCGGGAGGATGCCGTACTTGGCCGGGCTGAAGATGGCGCTGTGCACGCCCATGCCGGCGAGGACCGCGAGCGCCCAGAATCCTCCAGTCGGGTGGGTCAACAGGGCGAAGGTGGCTCCGACCATGAGGAGCACCTCCATCACCTTCATCGTGAGGATGACGGTGCGTTTGCTGAGGCGGTCGGCGAACAGGCCGGCGATGAGAGAAGTCAGGATGAGCGGTAAGGTGAAGACCACCATCGCGAGTGTGGTTTGGGCCTGCGAAGCGGTCTCGAGTTCCGGTCCGGGAGCCAGCTGGGAGGCGACGGCGCGAATGCCCAGCAGCGCGACCATGAACTTCCATGCGTTGTCGTTGAAGGCCCCGCAGAACTGCGCAATCAAGAGCCCGCGGAGCGGAAATCGGGTGTTCGGTGGAGATGCGAAATGCGGCTCGATGGGCGACTCCCGGGTTAGAGGGGACGACGCCTCAGTCTGCCGAAAGAGACGAAACGATGCAATGTTTCCTCACCTGTTGCGCGGCGTCGGCGGAGCAGGGGATTCGACCGGCAGGCCTTCCAACGCCATGATGCGCAGAGCATTCGTCGTGGGGCAAGGGCCAGGACGGAGGCGGTAGTCGAATTGCAGGGTCTGTTCGGCGACGGTCTCTTGGAAGTGCACGTTGGTCACTGTCGCGAGCCGCTGATCCAGTTCGGCCAACTCCAAGTCATGCGTGGTGACCAGACCGAAGCCGTTGCTTCCAGCCAGCGCGGTGATGAGGGCGCGTCCCCCGATGAGCCGCTCGCGGTTGTTCGTCCCCTTGAAGACCTCGTCGATCAGCCACAGCACGGGCGGGCCCTGCCGGTCTTGCGCGCTGTTCAAGATGGTCTTGAGTCGCTTCACCTCGGCGTAAAAGAACGACAAGCCGCCATCCAGAGAATCGTCCACGCGGATGCAGCTGCCGAGGCGGACCAACGACCAATGGAAGTCGCGGGCGCAGACCGGCGCGCCGGTCTGCGCCAGACAGGTGTTGATGCCGATGGTGCGGAGAAAGGTGCTCTTGCCGGACATGTTGGAGCCCGTCACCAAGAGAATCCGCCCGCGGCCCTGGAGGTGCAGGTCGTTCGCGACACGCACCCCGGAGGGGATGAGGGGATGGGCCAGCCCTTGAGCCTTTAACATCGGTGCATCGCCGTTGGCTGCGGCTTCAGGGCCGTGCAGGGTGGGCCAAGGATAGTCAGGATGGAGCCAAGCAAAGGCGGCCAACGAGGCGGCGGCGTCCAATTCGGCCAGCGTTTCGAACCACAGGGGCGCGACGGCGGCGATACGGTCTTGTAATTGATGGAGCCGATAGGTGTGGTACAGGTCCCAGGGGCCGACGGCGTTGATGAGATAGTGCACCAGGGGATGGGCGCGCGCGCTCAGTCGGTTCATGATCGAAGCCGCCTGCTTCAGCGAGCGCGAGGGGCTGGTCCGTTGTTGGACCAGCGGCGCACAGAGTTCGGCCAATCGCGAAGCCGGTCGCCACGCGCGCCGTTCAAGAGACCCCAGCACGGCGCTGAGCCGCTCCAGTTGCCGATGAAGAGCCTGCGCGTGGTCGAATATTTCCTCGGAACGACCCCGGACGCTCAGAAATACGATGGCGTACAGAATGAACGACAGCAACCAGTAGTCACCGATGCCGAACAGGAGATCGGCAAGCAGCAACCCCGCCGTCGCAAGGGCCAACGTGGCTTCAGTCAGCAAGAGCGGCAGCAAGCTGGGATGGCCCACTTCGGTCTTGAGAATGGAAAGCAAACGGCGCCCGTCGATATCGGCTTCATCGATCGTTTGGGCTTCCACCGACAATCGATCCCGCAATAGGATGAGAGGGGTGAGGTCGCGGATGAGCTGCCGGCGTGCAGTCCATCCGGCAACGGTCGAAGGCTGGTCGAACAGCCATGAGGCCAGCCGTTCGCGGCCCTGGGACGAGATGGTTTGGTCGATCAAATGGAGAAGGGAATGGGGGCCGGCCAAATCGAGGTCTCGGGCATAACCATGTCGATCCGGCACCGAGACCGGAAGGGGAATGGCGGACCAGGCCAGTTGCATACGCGCGAGGTGTGTGCGCTTCAGCGCCATCCAGCGCCCTAACCGATGCAAGCGTTCTTCGAGCCTGTTATGATACCAGGCCACAACGAGGAACCCAGAGAAGAAGAACCCCAGCATGGCGTTGCCGGTGACGGTCCAGCCCAGTTTGTGGAGCAGGATCGGCAGGAACAGGCCGACGGCAACGATCGTGAGACGCCAAAAGGTGAACCGTTCGCTGGTGCGGCGGCCCCGGAGTTCCATTCGCTCCGCGCGGCGGACGACTCGTTGCAAGCTGTTCTCCCGCGCGCGGGTGCGTGTGTGGTCGAGGCTGGACATGGTACCGCTGACGATACTGGGAGTCTGAGATGAGGTCAACCACCAAGCGAGGCGAGACAGTGTCCGAAACCGAGTGGGTGCAAGTCGACGTGCGGACGTCGATGGATGCCGGAGAAGTGCTCGGCCTGTTGAATGACCCGGCCGTCACCGGGGCCTGGCAAGAGGGCGAGGTTGTCCATCTCTATTGGCCAGCGGCATCCTGCGGGCCGGAGACGTGGATGCGGCTCCGACAGGCGTTGGCGCAGCTGGGGCATGATCATGCGGAGAAGGCCATCCGCATCGGACGACTGGCAGACCGGGATTGGAACGAGCAATGGGCGCGGCTGGTGGAGCCGGTCAGGATCGGGCGTGTGGTCATCAGACCGAGCTGGAAATCCGTGCTGCCTCAAGATGATGACGTGACCTTGACCATCGATCCCAAACAGGCCTTCGGGACTGGGCACCATGCGACGACGCAGCTGCTGATTGCCTGGCTGCAGGAGGTAGTCAGGCCCCACGATCGCGTTTTGGATATGGGAACCGGCAGCGGGATCTTGGCGATGGTGGCTCTGCGTCTAGGGGCGGCGCAGGCGGTGGGCGTGGACAATGATCCGACGGCGATCGACTGTGCGCGTGAGTATGCCGAGGTCAACGGGTTCGACGGACGGCTCACGCTGTCGGTGGGCGATGTAGGGTCGGACGCCGCCGCTTCGGCGCTCGAACCCACGCTCGTTTTGGCCAACTTGGATCGCCAAACCCTGTTGGATTGCCGCGGGCCATTGTGCGGCTTGGCGACCGGGGGGGCGAGGCTCCTGCTGTCCGGGTTGCTGAGTGAGCAGCGCAACGAGATCGAATCCGCTTACGCGGCTTTCGGCGTGTACGTCAAAGGGGCTCGCGAGCGGGACGGATGGGTCGCGCTGGAAGCGGTTGCCATGGAAGGCTGCGAAGGGGGATTCTGCTCTTGAGGGCCGGGTCGACTCAGTCGCCGATTCCCTACCTGTATCAAACCAGCATCTCGAACGGAGGCGTGCCGAAGCAGGCCGTGGCCTCTGCGGTGATTACGGTCGACGGGCTCCGGGATGATCGGCAGCGAAATCGAAAATACCATGGAGGGCGGGACCGTGCCGTTGAATGCCCGATGGTTTCGCGACGGAATGTATGCTCGCATAGCACAGGAAGGGTATCCGGGCTGGAGTCGGCTTTATGCGCGGGTGTCGACCGAAAGAGTGGTTCAGACTGGTGACCGGGTACGCGTGAATAGGCGACATGATGGTGAGGCCGGAGATGAAGCGAGAACTTGAAGCGGAATTGATGGATGATGCGGACCAGGCCCGCGCCTACGCCCAGGCCGATTTCGCGGAAGAGAATCAAGGGTTTGTCAACCGGTTTCGAGAATACTTTCCAGACTGGAGCGGCGGCCATGCCGTGGACTTGGGCTGTGGGCCGGCCGACATTCCGATACGCTTTGCCCGCGCCTTTCCCGACGCGCGGGTGACGGCGGTGGATGCCAGCCGGCCCATGCTGGACCTCGCGGCGAGAGCGGTGGCGGAGGCAGGTTTGACCCATCGTATCGCGCTCTGTTGCGAGCGGCTCCAAACTTTGCAGCTGCCGGAGGCGGCGGATGTGCTCCTCTCCAACAGCCTGCTCCATCACCTTCCGAATCCGTTGCAGTTCTGGGTGCGTCTCAGGCAATTGGCCAAACCCGGAGCCTGTATCCTGGTCATGGATCTGTTACGTCCGGAATCCCCCGAGGCGGCTCGGGCCATCGTCCAGCAATATACCGCCGATGAAGACCCCATCCTGCAGCGCGATTTTTACCACTCGCTGCTGGCCGCGTTTACCGAAGATGAAGTCGCCGGCCAGTTGGCGCACATGAACCTGTCCCGGCTGCTCATCGACGTGCCGGATGACCGACATTGGGTCGTGGGTGGCATCATCCCGTGATCGCCAAACGCGCGATGCTGTTGGTCGGCCTGTTCCTGCTGCTCCCTCTGCGTTGGCCCTCGACAAACGAGCCCGTGCATGCACAGCTGGGGCAACTTCGGAAACCGCACGGAACCCCCGAGGTGCTGCTCCGCCGGGACACTCCTATGGTCATGGTTCCAGAGGGGGAATTTCTGATGGGAAGCAGCGGAACGGAATCGTTGGAGGATGAACGACCGCAGCATCGAGTCTGGCTGGACCGGTACGCCATCGATCGTGATGAAGTAACGACGGCGCACTATGCGACATTCCTGTCGGCAGAGAGACGTCCGGCCCCTTGGCAATGGCAGGAGGTGGATCTTGCTACGCATGGAGATCGCCCGGTGGTCGGTGTGACCTGGTTTGATGCGGAGGCATACTGCCGTTGGCGCGGGGCTCGTCTCCCGACGGAAGCGGAGTGGGAGAAGGCTGCGCGCGGGACCGATGGCCGCCTGTTTCCCTGGGGGAACCGTATGCCGACGGCGGAGCTGGCCAATTTTGGGCTCGGCGCCAGGTTCAGCTACAACCAGGTGTTGGTCTCGGTGCAGCGACTCGCCGAAGGGCTCAGCCCCTATGGGCTCTCGCACATGGCGGGGAATGTCGCCGAATGGGTGGCGGACTGGTATGGCGTGAACTACTATGAAGTCAGCCCTTCCAACAATCCAACCGGGCCGGAGGCGGGATCCTTTCGGGTCTTGCGTGGCGGGTCGTGGTCGGATCTGCCGAAGTACTTGCTCACCTATGGCCGGTTTAAACTTCCACCGGACACTCGGAACAGTTATACGGGGTTTCGCTGTGCGAGGTCGGTCTCTCCGTCCGCTTTACCGTAAGCCGGCGCCAGGGGCGCACCGGCTTACGGCCTCTCGATCATCCCGTCGCAGGTTGCGGCTTAGAACAGGCTCTTACTGACCTCGACGGATTTCGCGCTTTCATTACCCGATTTGTCGAATGCCGAGACGGCGAAGAAGTAGGTCGTCCCTACCGGCAGGTTCGGCACCGTGAAGCTCGTCCCCTTTGTGACTTCGAAGGGACCGGCGAAGTTATAGCTGCCGGATCGTGTCCCGACATAGACACGATACCCGGCCAAGTCCTGCTCGCTGTTGGCGTTCCAACTCACCGTGGCCGTAGCTGTCCGCGGAGTCGTCGTCCCCGGGGCGTTGGCGACCGGAGGAGGCGCCGTTGGGCTTGGCGGTGGCGGCGGGGGAGTCGTAGCCGTTGGTTGGCTGGGTGCCGTCGGGTTGTTATCCGCTGTCTGAGTGGAGCTTACCGTGACGGTGACAGGGATGCGCAGGGTGTTGGTGAATCCGTTCGGCCCCGATTCCACGATGTAGATGACACCGGAATGGGTCCCAGCCGGAAGGCTTGCCGTATAGGCCGTGACGGTGATGCTGTCCGTTTCGGTTGTGATGGTTTGGGTGCTGCCATAGGGGGGATTCATCCAAATCCATGACTGGCTGGCGCTGATCAGGTAGGAATGCTGAGCCGTCCCGGACTTCTTCAGCGAGATGGTCCCGACATTTTTGGCGCTGGTCAGGGCGAGCGCGGTCGGGGTGGCCTGGATCGGCGACGACACGCTGGGTTGAGGTGCCGGCGGTGCCGGTGGCGGGGCCACCGGGGTCGGCGGCGGGGGTGTCACGGCCACCGGGGTCGGCTGGGGAACCACGGGAGCCGGGGGCGGAGTCACGGGCGCAGGAGGCGGTGAAGCCGGCGGCGGGGGCGGCGCTGCGGCCTGCTGGGCGGCGGTGACCGTCAGGGTGACCGGGACGCGCAGCATGTTTGAAAAGTTGTTCGGCCCCGATTCAACGATATAGACGACGGCACTATGGGTCCCGATGGGAAGGTTGGCCGTCTGGGCCGTGATGACCAATTGATCGACTTCGGTCGTGATGGTCTGGGTGCTGCCGTAGGGCGGATTCATCCAGACCCAGGATTGATTGGTGCTCAAGTAATAGGAATGCTGCGCCGTTCCGCCCTTGCGTAATGTCAGAGTGCCCATGGCGGTTTGGCCTTTGGGGGCCGTCAAGGCCAAGGCCATCGGGTTTGACGCAATTCCCGTCGAAGTGATCGGAGGTGCCGGCGGCGGGGCCACCGGGGTCGGCGGCGGGGGTGTCACGGCCACCGGGGTCGGCTGGGGAACCACGGGAGCCGGGGGCGGAGTCACGGGCGCAGGGGGCGGCGAAGCCGGCGGCGGGGGCGGCGCTGTGGCCTGCTGGGCGGCGGTGACCGTCAGGGTGACCGGGACGCGCAGCATGTTCGTAAAGTTGTTCGGTCCGGAGTCGACGACGTAGACGACGGCACTATGGGTCCCGATGGGAAGGTTGGCCGTCTGGGCCGTGATGACCAATTGATCGACTTCGGTCGTGATGGTCTGGGTGCTGCCGTAGGGCGGATTCATCCAGACCCAGGATTGATTGGTACTGAGGTAGTAGGTGTGCCGGTCGGTGCCGCCCTTGTGCAGGGTGATGGTTCCAACGGCGGTCTGACCCTTTTGCGCCACAAGGGCCAAAGCAGCCGGAGTCGGAAGGACGGCGGTGGTGCCGGCGGCGGTGGCTTTGGCCACGGCATCGGCGAGCGCCGGCTGTTGCAACAGGCTCAGACTGGTGGTTGTGGCATCAGCGGCATGGGCAGAAGAGACCATGCCGATCGGCGTCAGCGTGATACTGATACAACCAGCAATGCTGAACATGAACAAGCTTGTAGGAGTTTTCATGGTACTTCCTCCAGAAAAAACGCAGGCAAGGAGGAGAGCAACCGGTATGCCAGATCGCATGTGAGCAATGAGCGACAGAAACCCGCGTGAGACGGCTATTTCAACTCATCAGGGATAGCCGGCTGCGTTCATTCTGGCACTGAGTGCACAACTTGGGGCGCGGGGTGCAGGAAGAACCCTGCGGTTAGGAGGAGGAATGGTGAATGACCCAGTCGGTCAGCAGGGTCAACATGCGTTCGAAGTCGGTCTCTCGTGTAAACCGATGATCGGCACCGGGCAAGATCTCCAATCGTTTGATGCCCGCGAGGGCATCGAGGAGTCGACGGCTTTGATGGAGCGGGACATATTCATCCGCGTCCCCTTGGGCGATCAGGGTCGGCGTGGTGATGGTGCGGGCCGGTTCATAGGCGATGCGTTGCAGGCAGTCTTCATAAAAGGCAAAGTCGAGCGGAATACGCCGGGGGCCTCCATGGAGGTCGGGAATGCTGTTGGTGGCTTTCCATTGCTGAAGCCCCTGCTCGCCCAACTCCAGCAGCAGTTCTTCGCCGAAATCGACGACCGGACACTTCAGCGCAAGGCAGGCGAGCGGAGGAACAGAGTCCGGCTGCGAGCGATGTCTGGTCATCCATTCGGCGGTCGCGAGAATCGATAGAAGGCCGCCGAAACTGGAGCCGACGAGGGCCAGCCGCCGGTACCCGCGGTTGACCAGATAGTCCAACGCGGAGCCTGTTTGCCCGACTCCTGTCGTGGTGGTCAGTTTCGCGAAGGGGCCTTCGCTGTCCCCGTGACCGAAACAGTCGAATCGAAACGTTGCAACCCCGCGGCTCGTGAGACGCTGAGTGAGGGCGAGATTGCTGCTGCTATTCTTATGGGACAGAAATCCATGGCAGAGCAGGGCGACGCGATCCGTCGGTCGATCCGGTGTGGCGAGCACCGCGGCGATGCGGTGGCCGAGCCGGTCTTGAAATGAAAGGAGCTGTTCCATCGTCAGGCACCCTTGTGGTCTCGTTCGCTCGTCGGATAGGTTCCCACCACCTGGACGATTTTCATCGTGACCAACGTTATGTGGCCCAATAACAGGCTCAAGCTGATCCAGGTGAGGCTTTGAACCCAGGGCGATGAGAGAGGGACATTCCAAATGACCGACGCCACCAGCACCAACCCCAAAGTGCCGAAGCTCAGGCCGGCGACCTGCACGGCCCGCCAGCGATCCATGGTGTGAGCCAGGCGTTCGTGGTAGACCGACCGCTTCTTGTGGCTAACTACCCGCTGCGCGGCCAGCAGGGCGGGCAAGGCATAAGAGAGCGCACCGACCATCGCTTGGACGAACAGGCCCAAGAATCCGCTGTGCGTATAGGCGACCAGATGGAGTGTGCCATAGGGCATGGCCGGTGGCGTCCACAGCGAATTGATCCCCACGGCGATGCCCAGGATCGTGAAAAGGAGGAGGAAGAAGACTGCCGTCATGAGGTGATCACTTCCGGCCGAGCCCGGCTGACCGGCTTGTTTCCAGGTGAGGAACAGGTTCGCCGCATAGAGGGCCAAGGTGGCCACGAGAAAGCCGCCGGCCACCAGCTGGATGGGGATGGAGGACAGCAGAAACCCCGTGAGCAGTCCTGCCACACAAGCCGGTAAGAGGAGGAGTGCCACCTGGCCCAGGCGCGCACTGTAGAGCGGCTGATGCAATAAGGCGGGCAGCGCCAATTGCAGGGAGCCGACGACCGCGAGTGTGAAAAAGATCAGCAAGCTCCCATGGATATGACCTAAACGGAGTCTGCCATGTTCAATGGGAACCCAGCCCCCGGCGAGCAATTCTCCTAAGACCAGACTGCCGAACAGGCCCGCACATGCAAATCCGAAAAAGAAGGTGACCAGTGGAGTACGGTCCGGACGTGTGGCGAGGGCGAGAAACAACCGCCGGGTGACGGGTGCGAACAGGAATAGAAGCCCGAGGCCGGCCGGCAGGGTCAGGTTCGGTTGGCGCAGCCACGTCCCGACGGCCAAGGCCAGGACGGCGAGGTTCAAGCCCAGGAACAGTCCGGGTTGTTTGGGTCGTTTCGAATCGGGGCCGGACAACTCGACCACCGTCAGAGCCAACCCCAGGAGCAGCTGCAGCAGACCCCCGACCAGCGCGCCGTGCACGTGCAACAGGCGAAACCCATAGGGCAGCGGAGCCCCGCGCACGATGCCGAGAAAGGTGGCCCAGCCCAGTAAGGTCGATAAGAGCAGCCAGATCCATCCGGCCAGAAGAAGTGAAAGCGGTGATCCAAGGATGCGAGCCATAGGCGACTAACCCTGATTCAGAAAAAAGAAATGGTTGGTTGGTCCTTTCCCATGTCCGATGGCCAGACTATGTCTGATGGCCTCGGTCAGGTACGTCTTGGCGGTTTGGACCGCATCGGCTATGGTCTTCCCGCGCGCCAGATGGGCTGCAATCGCCGACGCGTAGGTGCAGCCGGTGCCATGGGTATGCGGGGTGTCGATGAACTCCCCCTTGAAGACATTGAAGAAGCGGCCGTCATAGAGGAGGTCGGTGGCGCGATCGGTCGGTAAGTGCCCGCCCTTGATGAGCACATGGGCGCAGCCGAATTGATGAATCACTTTGGCGGCACGTCGGGCGTCGGCCAGGGACGTAATTTCGATACCGGAGAGCTGCTGGGCCTCGTGGATATTCGGTGTGACCAGCAGGGCCAGTGGGAACAGGTCCTTCTTCATGACATCGACGGCCTCGGGCTTCAGCAGGGCCTGCCCGCCCTTGGCGACCATCACCGGGTCTACCACGAGGTTGGTGACCTGCTGCGGTTTGAGCAGCCGTACCACCGTGCGAATGATCTCGGCCGACGACAACATTCCAGTTTTGACCGCCGCCACGTCAAAATCATCGAAAATCGCATCCAGCTGCGCCGCCACACTCGCGGGAGGAACTTCGAAGACATCAATCACTTCTTCCGTGTTTTGAGCCGTGAGAGCTGTGATCACGGACATGGCGTACACGCCGTTGGCCGACAGGGCCTTGATGTCGGCTTGAATCCCTGCTCCGCCGCCCGAATCTGAGCCCGCTATCGTCAAGACTTGTTTGATCATTGGCTGTTCCCTGTGCAAATGGTTCCGAAGCGATGAATTTAGGGTGCGGGGGGCGTGGGGTCCTGCGTGGCCGTCGGCTCCGGTTCTGAGGCAGGCGCGACTGTGACGGTCAGGCCGTCCAAGGTGAGGATGCGGTCCTGCCGAGGTGAGGCTTCCCGATAATGCAGCGAGACGGTCCCCTGGACGGATTTGTCTTGCATGGGAAAGACCAAGTTCGCGCGCTGTTGCTGCCGAGGGAGGATTTCCATCCCTCTGGTACAGAGTCCTTCACGTTGATGGGCAACGTCCAGCATCCACTGTGTCCCCTGTTCGTCCTGCAAATAGGTGTCTTGAAGCTGACAGAGGATTTTTACAGGACGAGCGGAGCGGTTTTCAAATACCAGATCGAGTGCGATGGAACCGTCCCGCTGGGTGATGTCGATGATGTTGATCGAATAGATCTCGTTTTTGCTCGCCCGCAACACCGGAATCGTGGGAATGATCGGTTTCGGCTGCGTGGCGGGATCCGGCGGTTGGGCCGCCTGCTTCAGGAGGGCCGACAGCGGGCCAGCCTTGGGGACGGTGGCTCTGGCCGCCCCGACTGGGGCTACGGTATAGGGCCCGATCAGCTTGGTGGTCACTTGCATCCCCTCGGGCAACTCGCGGTAACTGCCGGTGACAAACAGATCGGCACGCAGCGCCTTGGCCACTTTCTTGGCCGCCTTGGCCTGCGATGCCTCCAATGCGGTCAGCGCGTGTTTGTGCATGGTCGCGAGCAGGAGGTTATGGTCGACGATCTTCAACTCTCCGGCGACGAGCAAATGCGTTGCCAATTCCTCCGCCAAAAACCGGCCGATCGGCGTGACCGCACCCTTCTCATCGACGAAATCCAGCACCGCGAGGCGATCTTTCTTGAGTTTGATGGCTTCGGCCGCCACTCCTTCCGCCAACTCCTTGAGGCTGTCCTCATACTTGGAGGCGGCCCAGGCGGATACGTCGCAGTAGGACAGGAGTGCGATCAACCAGAACAGGCGTGTCATTGGTACGGGCTCTTGGCGAGACGCATCAGCGTCACATTATACCCACGTCGCCGATGCTGTCCAGCCTGGGCCTGGGCAGCGGTGACGGAGGTCACTCAGCGCTCCCTGGCACCAGCCATCGTGCGGCCAGTCGCCCCAACGCATAGCCGACCGGGAGGGCACACAGGAGCCAGACGGGGAGGAAGAAATACGCCAGGGCCCCCTGCGCATCCGGATGGACGAGGACTTCGATATGGGTCCAGGTGGCTAGGGCCACCATAACCACGCTCGCACAGGCGATCCCATAGGCCCGTTGTCGAGGAATATGCGCCGGTACAATCGGGGCCTTGCCCAGGTGCAACAGGATCGTCAGGGCGAGTGCGATAAAGGGGACGGCCGTCAGCAGGCCGACTAGAAACAGATTGTAGCCCGGTGCGAACAGGTGCAGCGTGAAGGTGTACCAGGACTGAAGCCAGGGTACCCCGCGCACCAGATAGTCCACACCTAGCATGATGCCCCAGGGGAGAAGAAGTCCGCCGAGCACGGCAGCCCAAAAGCCTGTACGGGTCAGACGGGCCAGCCAGGGTGAAATTGGGGGCGTGGTGGTCATCGGCTGAGTCCCTGTGCTGCCTGTCCTGGAGAGGTTGGTGACGGATCGATCGCCGCCAAGGCCTCTGCGATGCTCGCCTGCACCACTGGGTCACGGTCTTCGCGATGCCGCTGCAGAACGGTGGTGGCGGACTGCGCGGCAGGTCCCATTGCATGGATCGTCTGGGCTGCCAGGTATCGAATGAACGGCTGGTCGTCCTCAAGCAACGGAAGCACGGCCGAGAGGGCCTCATGGGCCGCCGGGCCGAGTTGCGCGAGCTGGTGCAGCGCGTACTCGCGCGCCGTTCGATACTGAATCATCATGGCGAGGGCTCGCGCTGGAGAGGGGTCCTGTTTGGACCGTTCGATGGCTCGACCGGCAAGGGTCGCTAATGTGGGATCGCCGCTAGTGAGCACTGCCGTCAGAGCGGATGCTGCCTCCTCCGGCACCGGAACCATAAAGGCAAACTGGGAGACGGCTCCATGCCGCACGATGGAGGAGGCATCGTGCAGGCCTTCCACTAAGGCCGCCGTGATGAGAGGGGCGGGAATGCCGATGCTTCCGAGGGCCGCCAGCGCGTTCCGCCGAACAAGGTCATCGGGATCGTGCGCCGCCGTCAACAGGGCGGGTACGGCCGGCTGTGCGACCGGCCCGAGGCTGCCGAGCACTGCCGCGGCGGTCCGGCGCTGCTGAGCATCCTGATCCTGCAACCTGGAACTGAAATGAGTCATGACGTGTCGCGCCGTGGTTAGGTCGATGGACTTCAGGGCGGCGGCCGCCGTCGTGTTGGCATGTTGGTTCACGTCTCTGGTGGCTTGAGCCGACAGCGCCGGCGCAGCGGCCTGGGCTGCCTGGCCGATGTGGCCCAGTTGCTCTGCCGCCGCCACCCTTGTCGACGGATCGTCATCGCCGAGCATTTCAATGAGGCTTGGGACGGCGCGCGCACCGGTCGAAAGCCAGTACCAGAGCGCCAGGAGTCCCATCACCAGCAGTAAGCCGCCGAGATGCAGGCCGACTTCACGTGGCGTCAGGACGGTGGCTGATGAGGCACGGTCGGTCATGGAAATGGCCAGGCTCCACCTAGGGATCTACCGGGTAGTCGGCGAGTCTCCACCGGGACTAGCATGAAAGGAGGACCACCAGGAACACAGGAGGTCACCATGCCTGTTTTCTTTCTTCTCGGCTTAACAATTCTCGTACTCGTGATCGCAGTTTGGGCGACGGTGGTGGAGGAGGACGAAATTACGACGATGATGGACGAGTCGGCGCCTGAACAGGAGCCCGAACCCTACGAGGAACCGTACCGCTATCCGAAAGCGAGTTAAGTGTTCCCACTTCCTGCGTGATGGGCTATAGATAGATTGCTGTGAGCAGGGAGGAACCATACTACCCGCGTTCAACGAGGGCCTTCCGAGGCCGCGCGTTGCGCGAGCAAGGGGGCAGGCCTGCCACCTGTTTTCTTGCCCCTTACACCGGCCACTTCTCCTCATTCCAGGCCATCTCCCAAAACATCCACTCGTATTTCGAGCTGACGATGAAGGCCTGTTCCATCCTTTTCTTTTCCTCATGGCCCGCCACGCGGGCCCAGGCGTCCACCTTGGCGCGCATCCATTCCTGCACGGCTTCGAATTCCGGAGAAGCGTAGAGTAGCAGCCAGGCGCGGTAGGGATGTTTGGTCGAGGGTGGACCGTCTTGGAGCAGGTGTTTGCCGACCACGCAATAGATCCAGGCACAGGGCAGGGCGACCACCGCGATTTCGGTGGCGGTGCCCCCTTGGGCCACGGCGAGCATGTGGCGGGTGTAAGCGTAGTTGGTGGGGGCCATCGGCTCGTTGAGCATGGCCTGGGCGGACAGGTTCCAGCGCTTGCCGTAATTTTCGTGCAGGCTGCGTTCGACGGTAATGGTTTCTTCGGCCAGCTTGGCGAAACGGAGGGCCGATTCGGAGTCCGGTGCGCGCAATGCCCCGGCAGCGAAGACCTTGGCGAGGTCACCGAGGAAACGAGCGTCTTGCAGAATGTAGTAGCGGAATTTGCGTTCGGGCAGGGTGCCCTTCCCCAAGGCCACGACGAAGGGGTGCGTCAGCTGGGCGTCCCACACGGGTTGAGCCAACTTTCGAAGATGATTCGAAAACGACATGCCTGTCCTCCTTCATGCGTGCGACGCGTCACGCCCTCGGCGCCCAGGGACGCGGCAGTTGATTGATGCCGTCCAGCGCGGCCACGCGATAACATTCCGCGAGGGTGGGATAGTTGAAGACGGTGTCCACGAAGTAATCGATCTGGCCGTGGTAGGCCATGACGGTCTGGCCGATGTGAATGAGTTCGGTCGCGCCGTCGCCGATGGCGTGGACGCCGAGCAACTCCCGCGTTTTGTTATGGAACAGCAGTTTCAGCATGCCGATCTCGTCGCCGATGAGTTGGCCGCGTGCGATTTCGCGATACCGAGCGATGCCGACGGCATAGGGGATGCCGTTCTTAGTCAACTCATCCTCGTTCCGACCCACCATGGAGATTTCCGGGATGGAATAAATACCGTAGGGCATCAATTCCGATTGTGTCGAAAAGGGTATGCCGAACGCATGGCAGGCGGCGTGGCGACCCTGCTGCATGGAGGTGGAGGCCAACGCAGGAAAGCCAATAATGTCGCCCGCCGCGTAAATATGCGGCACGGCGGTTTGATAGTGCTCGTTGACGCCCAGCCGTCCGCGGGCATCCGCCGTCAACCCCACGGCTTCGAGGTTGAGCGTGGCGCTGGCCCCGATTCGACCGACCGAGTAGAGCACGGTTGTGGCGCCGATCTCCTTTCCGCTCTTCAGCCGTACGATGACCTGTCCTGACGGTTGGGTTTCAACCGACACCACCTCTTCGTTGAATCGCAGGGTCACGCCGATGCCGCGCATGTGGTATTGCAGCGCTTCGATGATCTCCTGGTCGACGAACTCCAGCAGGCGAGGCCGGCGTTCGATGAGGGTGACGTGGATCCCCATGGTGGCGAGGATGGAGGCATATTCCGTTCCGATCACGCCGCCGCCGATGATCGTGATGGACTTGGGCAACTGCGTGAGCCCGAGCATGCCGTCGGTGTCGATGATCGTGCGGTCGTCGAACACGATGTGGTCGGGACGGGCGGGGATGGTGCCGCAGGCGACGACGATGAAGTCAGCCGTGTGTTCGACGCGGTCGTCCGGCATGGTGATGCGGAGCCGGTGTGGATCCACGAAGCTCGCTTCGCCGAAAAACATCTCGACGTTGTTGCGAGCCATTTGATTCTGAATGATTTCGATTTCTCGGCGGATCACGTGGTTGGCCCGGAAGGTGAGGTCTTCCATCGTGATGTCCTGCTTGACGCGATAGCTGGCGCCGTACAGGCCGCGTTGGTGGAAGCCGGAGAGGTAGAGTACGGCTTCGCGGAGGGATTTGCTGGGAATGGTGCCGGTATTGGTGCAGACGCCGCCGACGACCTGTTTCCGTTCGACGATGCCGACTCGCTTGCCCAGCTTGGCCGCTTGGATGGCGGCCTTCTGACCGGCAGGACCCGTACCGATGACCAGGAGATCGAAGTGCGCCATGCCGCCTCAGCTCGCCGTCACCAGCGAGCGCGCAAACCGAAAGGCTTCCTCCATGTCAGGCAGTTGCCCCAACTCCGGGGTGATTTGGAGATACCGGACCTTGTTGTCCTTGTCCACCACCAGAATGGCCCGACTGAGGATGTGCAGATCCTTGAGCAAGAGCCCATGGGCCTTGCCGAAATCGGCTCCGCGAAAATCCGAGAGGAACGTCACGTTGCCGATCTTGGCCTCCTCCGCAAATCGCTTTTGGGCGAAGGGGGTGTCGATGCTGACGGTGATGAGTTCCACCATGCGGTCGAGGCCCTTGTTCTTTTCGCTGAGATAATGGGTCTGCTGCTCGCAGACCTTGGTGTCGAGGGACGGGACGACGCTGATGATACGGACCTTGCCCTTGCCCTTGGTTTCGTTGATGTTGAGCAGGGAGAGGTCGGTCTGGACCAGTTTCACGTCTCGTACCTGGTCTCCGACCTGGACGCCCATGCCGGAGAGCATCAACGGCTTACCCTGGAACAGGATATTGTGGCCTTCGCCGGCCTTGGCGCTCCCGTCGGCGACCGGCAACTCTTTGTAGGAAAAGTCTCGGTGGCCGGGAAGCGGAACGTTGCCGCAAGCGCTGAGCCCGAGGGTGAGCACCATCACAAGACCCGCCTGTATCGCAATACGAAATGAAGGAATGGTCGTCGACATCATGGGGCCTCTCTATCAGGATGAGAAAAGGTACTGAGCCGCTCTGTCACTCTATGGCCGAGCGGATACTCTGTCAAGGTTGCAGGAATTCGGTGATCTCTCGATTGACCGCCTGCGGTTGTTCCCATTGTGGGATGTGCCCGGCGTTGGGAATGAGGACGAACCGGGCATTCGGGATGGCCGCCTGCAGATCGCGTCCCACCTGCGGTGGGAACAATCGGTCCTGTTCGCCCCAGAGGACGAGGGTCGGCTGTCGGATGTCGCCGAGCCGCCGAGCGAACTGGTTCTCCCACAGGGGCAGTTGGTCCCGCAGTGAAAACAGCGGGCCGAGGACGTTACCCCGTTGCCGATTTCGGTTGGATCGGTCCAGGACGGTTTGCGTCAGCAAGTTCTGGTTGTAGACGATTTCCTTCAGCACGGCATCCACCGTGCGGCTGCCGAACAGGGTGGTGCCCAGACGAGCGAGCCATAGGGGCATACGTGTGTTCACGGCCCGCTTCATCAGCGGGCTGGAGAGGCGTTCGCGCACACGGTCGGGTAGACCGTCGATCAGGATCAGCCGGTCGACATGCTCGGGATGCGTGAGGGCCATGCCGATGGCGACGCCGCCGCCCATCGAGTTGCCGATCAGCGTAGCCTGTCGAAGGCCGAGGGCATCCATCAGTCCACGGACGGACTCGATCAGGACATCGGGGCGATAGTCCAGCTCAGGCTTGTCTGAAAAGCCCGATCCGAGCAGGTCTGGGGTGATGATGCGGAATCGTTCGGCCAGCGGGCCCTGCTGGTATTCCCATTGCCACATGGACCCGCCGTATCCGTGCAGGAGTATGAGCGGGGGGCCATCGCCGTGATCGAGGTAGGCAAGGCGGTGGCCGCCGACCGTGGCGGTCTTAACCGGTAGACGGTGGATGGCGTCGAACCAGGGGGGGATATCGGGAGCTGCTGCACAGCCGGTCATCAGGATCCCTGTGAGGCACCAGATGAGCAGGCAGCCGAGGATGGTGCCCGAGAGACGAGCAAGCGGCACCGCGAGCCGCACCGGTTACTCCAGTTGAATGACGGTTTCGTCGGTCTTAACGTTGTCGCCTTCCGCGACCAGGATGGCGGTCACTCGTCCGTCCATCGGGGCGGGCACCTGACTTTCCATCTTCATCGCTTCGATGATCAGGAGCGGATCGCCGGTTTTGACCTGGCTGCCCTCGGAAATGAGCACCTTTACGACACGGCCGGGCATGGGCGGCGCCACGTCGCCCGGCTTCGTCGGCCGTGGACGTTTGGGTTTGGCCGTGCTCCCTGGTTCAGGCGTTTCCGGCACTCCGGTGAGCACTTCTTGGAGTGGCTCCAACGACACTTCCTGCAGCCGGTCGTTTACGCGGATGTAGTAGGGTTTCCGACCATCGGTCTTGCGGCCTGAGCCGGAGACCACCACATGGTAGGTTTCGCCGTGCACTGTGATGTTGAACTCGGCCGGTGCGAGTCGGAGGTCGTGCGCGACTGCCGGTCCTTTGGTGTCGGTCGGTTCCAATGGCTCAGGTTGCAGTTCGCCGCGCTCCCGCGCCTCGAAGAAATCCCTCGCGATGGCCGGGAAGAGGGCGAACGACAACTGATCCTCGGGCGTCCGCGCCGTTTCCGGCATTTCCTGCCGAAGTTTCTCGAACTCCGGCTCCAACCGATCGGCCGGCCGGCCCTTGACCGGTTCCTCATCTCCGATGGCCCGCGCCATGATTTCCTTGTCGACCGGTCCTGGTGCGCGACCGTAGAGGCCCAGGAAGTAATTCTTCGTTTCGGTGGTGATGACTTTGTAGCGCTCGCCCTGCTCGCCGGTCAGCACGTTCAGCGTCGCCTGGGTGCCGACGATTTGGCTGGTCGGCGTGACCAGCGGAGGGTATCCCATGTCTTTGCGGACGCGGGGAATTTCGTCCATCACCTCTTTCATGCGGTCGAGTGCATTCTGTTCGGCCAACTGAGCCGCCAGGTTTGACAACATGCCGCCGGGAATCTGCGACGTGAGGATTTCTGCATCCACGCCGGTGAAGTCGCTTTCGAACTGCCGGTATTTCCGTCGAACGTTGCGGAAGTGTTCGGCGATGGGTTGCAGGTCGCGCAGGTCGAGCTGCGTGTCGTACGGGGTCCCCCGGAGGGCCGAGATGATCGACTCCGTCGGAGGATGCGAGGCGCCGCCTGCGAGGGGGGAGATGGAGGTATCGAGCATGTCCACGCCGCCCATGACTGCCATCAGCGCGGACATGGTTCCCATGCCCGAGGTGTAGTGCGAATGGAGATGGATCGGAACGCGCACGGCCGCTTTCAACTTCTTGACCAGTAGGTAGGCGTCCATCGGAGCCAACAGGCCGGCCATATCCTTGATACAGATGGTGTCGGTGCCGAGGTCCTCCAGCCGTTTCCCCATCTTGACGAACCCATCCAGATGGTGGACGGGACTGGTGGTGTAGGAGATGGCGGCCTCCACATGTTTCTCACAGGCCTTCACCTCACGGATGGCGCGCTCCAGGTTGCGTACGTCGTTGAGCGCGTCGAAAATGCGAAAGACATCGATGCCGTTGGCCGCCGATCGTTCGATGAACTTGTCCAGCACGTCGTCGGCGTAATGTCGGTAGCCGACGAGGTTTTGACCACGCAACAGCATCTGGAGCTTCGTATTCGGCATGGCCTGGCGCAGGGCGCGGAGTCGCTCCCAGGGATCTTCTTTCAAGAAGCGGAGGCAGGTGTCGAAGGTGGCGCCGCCCCAGACTTCCAGCGACCAGAAGCCGACGCTGTCGAGCTTCTGCGCAATCGGCAGCATGTCCTCGGTGCGCATGCGGGTGGCGAGGAGGCATTGGTGCCCATCGCGCAACGCCACTTCCGTCAGCAGGAGTTTCTTGCCCGGTGCCGGTTTCAGGTGCAGCTCGGACGCGGCCGTCTGTGCCTTTACGACGGGACGCGCGGCCGCTCGTGAACCGGACGCGGGAGTTTTTTTGGATTGCGTTTTCTTGGGGGCGACTTTCTTCGTCTTCTTCGTTGCCATACTGACGGCCTCTGGCGGCGGATCCGCTTCTGTCTGAGGGTTGAGGGGTTGCTGTCCGGCAGTCGGAGCCTAGAGCCCTTCGTAGGCGGCGATCGCAGCGGAGATCGCCAGCACCAGGTCCTCGGGCTCCTCGGATTCTTCGTATTGATACAGGTCCGGATGGGTGTCCAAGTAGGACGTGTCGAATCGGCCGGCCTGAAAATCCTGTTCCACCATGATGTTCTTCATGAACGGAATCGTCGTCTTCACGCCGCGCAGGACGTATTCTTCCAACGAACGGCGCATGCGGCTGACGGTTTCCTCCCAGGTGCGCCCGCGAACGGTCAATTTTGCCAGCAGCGCGTCGTAATAGGGAGGAATCGTGTAATCGCGGTAAACCGCCCCGTCGATCCGAACGCCGATGCCGCCGGGTGACAGATAGGCCGTCACGGTGCCGGTGCAGGGCATGAAATTGTTCCGGGGATCCTCGGCGTTGATCCGGCATTGGATGGCATGGCCCTGCAAGGTGACATCCTTCTGGCGAATTTCCAGGGGCTTGCCGGCTGCGATGGAAATTTGATTGCGCACGATGTCGATGGCCGTGATCTGCTCGGTGACCGTATGCTCGACTTGCAGCCGAGGGTTCATTTCGATGAAGTAGAACTGGCCTTCGTGGTCCAGCAGGAACTCGACCGTGCCGGCATTGTCGTATTGAACGGCCTTGGCGATGGCGATGGCCGCTTCACCCATCTCAGCCCGGAGTTTTGGCGTCAGGACCAGTGAGGGGGCGATTTCGATCAATTTTTGATGGCGTCGTTGGATGGAGCAATCGCGCTCACCCAGATGGATGATGTTGCCGTGTTTGTCGCCTAGAATTTGGAACTCGATGTGATGGGGGCGCTCGATGTATTTTTCGAGAAAGACGCTGCCGTCGCCGAAGGCTGCCTGCGCCTCGCGCGAGGCCACCGCCATGTTGTCGCGCAATTCTTGATCGGATCGCACGACGCGGAGCCCGCGGCCTCCCCCGCCGGCGCTGGCCTTGATCATGACCGGGTAATTGGTCTGGTGCGCAAAGGCGAGGGCTTCCTCGATATCCGTGATGCCGCCTTCGGTGCCGGGCACGATCGGAACGCCGGCCTGCCGAGCGATCTCGCGCGCCTTGACCTTGCTGCCCATGAGGTTGATGGCCTCAGGGGACGGTCCGATAAAGGTGATGCCAGACGCTTGGCAGAGCTGGGCGAATTTGGCGTTTTCCGACAGGAAGCCGTAGCCGGGATGAATCGCGTCCGCGCCGATGCGCTTGGCGATCTCCACGATCTGCTTCCCGTCAAGGAAGCCTTTGACGGGGCCGGGCCCTACGAGGTAGGACTCATCGGCCTTCTTGACGTAGATGCCGGAGGAGTCCGCTTCGGAATAGATCGCCGCCGTCGCGATGTTGAGTTCGCGACACCCGCGAATGATGCGCATGGCGATTTCGCCACGATTGGCAACGAGAATCTTCCGGAACATGACGGGATCGAGCGAGGGGCGGAGCCGTAGCTCACCTCTGATTCGCCTCCAAAAAGATCGCGTAACCTAGCACAGGATCAAGAGAGTTGTCGAGACGAGGGAAGGGGAAAACCGCAGGCTGGTGGAACCCGGCAGAAGGCCGCGGCCTCCTGCCGGAACGGCCCTATTTTTCCTTAATGAGGAGGGGTTTGGACTGGGCGCTACCTCCGCCCGCCACGACAATGATGAAGGACATGCCGGCCTTAGCTTCCGGCACCACCGCTTCGATGGTGCTGTCGTTCACGAACTGATAGTCGATCTTTTCCCTGGAGGCGGCGCTGAAGGTGACGCCGTGGAAACATTCCTTGGTGCCGAAATTTTCCCCTTTGATCGTGACCTTCTCGCCGGGCTTCGCCTCATCCGGCTCCACCTTGGCGATCGAGGGGCGTTTCGTGCGGTCGCAAACCGGATCCTTCTCCAATTTGGACGCGTCCGAGCCCTTGATCGATTCGGTGCCGAACATGGTAAATCCGGCTCCCTCGACCATTGCCCCTTCCTGGGCATGGGCCAAGATGGAAAGTGACAGGATGCTTCCACTAAGCATTGCGGTGCCAAGGACCGCCGTAAGAATGGCGCGCATGAATGCCTCCTTTTATGGAGATGATGGCTTTGGGAGCGGAGTATAGGATTCGCCGATGATCTTCTGGCCCTCGTCCGTCAGCGCAAACTGTGCAAATGCTTCGACCAACTGGTTCGGCTCCATGCTCGAGAGGAGCAGCACCGGTCGCCGGAGCGGATACCGTCCGTCTTTCACGGTCGGGGTTTCCGGCTCCGCCTTATCGACGGGCAAGAGGCGAACCGGCACGCCGGAGGCGACGGCTTCCAAGGCCTGACCGAGCGACAGATAGGCCACGGCGGAGAGGGGCGGAAGGGTCCCGGCGATGGTTTTGATGACCTTCTCGTCTTTCGGGATGACCTTTGTGCCTTCCGGAATCTTGCCGGTGATGCCTAGTTGCTGCTCGAAGGCGTCGCGGTTGTTTTGATTCCGCGGCCGGTCGATCAGGAGGATTTTTGTGTCAGGCCCGCCCAAGTCCGCCCAAAACTTGAATTTGCCGGAGAACAATTCGCCGACTTCCTGCGAGGTGACTTCCTTGGTGAAGTTCGAGCGGTGCACCATGATGGCGATGCCGTCCCATCCGATTTGCAAGGCGCGCAGGCCCTCTTCCGGGGTGCCGGTCACGGCAATCTGGGCCTGTTTGCCCTTGACCATCTCGACTGGCTTGGAGTTGTCGTCCCACAGGATATCGACATAGGCCCGGGGGTTGGCCTTTTCAAATGCGCGGGCGAGGGACTCAATCACCGTCTGCTCGGGACCGTTGCCGGCAATCACCAACGAGCCTGCGACTTCAGCCCAGGCCGGTCCGTTCACCAGGCATAACAGCAGCAGACCGACATACAGGCTGATTCGACTATCCATGCTCGACGAGACTCCCTGTCGCTCCTTCGCCGCGTCGGTTCAGGTCCCTGCGTGGAAGGGTGAGTGAATGGGCTCACCGTCCGGGATCCGTGCCGGCGGTGATCACGATTCGTTGTTTCCGGGGGGGGGAGCCGCATCGGCTCCCGACATCATCTCAGGCGTCACGGGCACCCGTTTCCCCATGGCCGGCGGCAGCTTGGAAAACCGATGCATGCGCTCGTTCAACATGCTGTAGGCCTTCTGTTCCTCGTACCCGGTCTTGTGAGAACCTTTGACCTGGGAGGCAAAGGACGAGAGCATACGTGTCGCGCCCATGCCGGTACACTGCGGGCAGACCGTGTCCTCCGGCCGCGCATGCATGGATTGAGTGGCCTCGAACTGGTGTGAACAATGGTCGCAGCGATATTCGTAAACCGGCATGGCCGACTCCTTGAAAGACCCAGGACTTCTACGGTGGAAGCGCTTGACCCTGCGAGTGACTTTGCACTATTGTACCGAATCTTGGCGTGGAAACGCGAGTCACAATTGGAGGATGGATTGAGATGCCAATGTTAATTCGGCGGTACAAGGCTTCCGGCGGGATCATGCAAGAAGAGCGCATCGATGACCCGGATCGCATCGAGCGGTATATGCGCCTGTTCGACAAGGACGATGTCAAGAAGCTCGAGACCGGTGTCAAGACCGTGATCGAGAAGGATGAGTGGCAGCTCCTGCCTTAGCGCAATTCTCTGATTTCATCCCACAACTGAACGGTGATTATTGCGGGACTGCCGCAGGCGTCGGCGCGTGCGTGCATTGCCCTTTCGTCGCGCCGCGTGGTAGGGTGCCCACGAAAGGGTGCAACGGGGAACGGGACAGGAATCATGAGCTATTGGATTCATATCGCACGGGGGATCGATCGAGTGACGCTCCATCGAGATCGCTGCGCGGAAGTGCCCTCCATCGTGTCGAGCAGCGATTTTTGGGAGGGCGGATGGTTCGATTACCCCGACAAGGAACGGGCCTTGGCGGCGATGGAACAGGCCGGCACCACCGACCAGCGAAAGTGCGTGCTCTGCAAACCGTAGGCGGTGATCAACGCCCTGCGCCGACGGTGATGCCGGAACGGTCGCTGGCCGTGCCACACTGACCGAATCCTGTTCGACCATGCCTCAACTTGCGCTGCTCCTCACCACCGTCGTGTGGGGGGCCACGTTTCCAGCGACGAAGGCCGCCCTTGAACAAATCCCTCCGCTCGCCTTTCTCTTCCTGCGATTTCTACTGGGACTTACTGCCGTTTCGTTGGTGCTGTGGGGCGTGCGGCGTCGTCTGGTGCTGGACGCCCTCACGCTCCGCACCAGCTTGATCGCGACCGGGTGGCTCTTTCTCGGGTATGTCCTCCAAACGGTCGGGCTGAAGTGGACCACGGCTTCCAATTCCGCCTTCATCACGGTGCTGTACGTCGTGTTCGTGCCGCTCTATCTGCGGCGACTGAGCGCGCGGACGTGGCTGGCCAACGCTATCGCGATGGTCGGCCTCTGGATTTTGGTCCGGCCGACGGCATCCGCCAACCTCGGTGACCTATTGACCTTGGGAAGCGCGGCGACGTTCGCCGCCCACATCGCCTGCTTGGAGCGGTATACGCGGGTGGCCGATTCAGTATCCCTGTTCCTGTGGCAATTGCTGTTCATGACAGTCGCGCTCTTTGCGGCTATGTGGTGGGAAGTACCGTCGCGTGCGGCCTTCGAGCCGACGCGGGCCCTGTTGGTCGGGTTGTCAGTCACGGGGTTGCTGGCGACGGGGGCCTTCGCCGTGCAGATGTGGGTGCAGCGGCTTCTGCCGGCTCAGCAGGTGGCCTTGCTGTTTGCCGCGGAGCCGGCGATCGCCGCCTGGTTGGCCTGGTATTTTCTGGGTGAATCGTTGGATGTGCAGGGCTGGTTCGGCAGCGCGATGATCCTGGGAGGGGTCTTGTTCGGATCCTGGGCAAAGAGCGAGCCTGAGCCGTGACGCGCTAAGGGAGGATGAGGTGGCTCAGAAATTCGGCAATGGACGATGGGTGCAGGAGGGGTTCCTCGATAACCGGGAAGAAGGCACTGTGGTGGGACGTATGACGTTTGCGGTGTTGGGCCCTGTCGAATTCTATCTCGTCGGCAACTGTCGTGGGGAAATCGCTGGCACGATGATTCGTTTCACGAACAGCCGGTTTGCCGATGAAGACCTGGCCGGCCACGTCCTGAGTGAGGTCGAGATTCCGCAGATCGGCGATGTGAGTCTCATTTCATTCGATCCGCATCCGAACCTGGTGCCGCATCCCTACATCGAATGGTTCTCGATCAGAAAGCAGCACTACCGTATCGAGTTGGCGTCGGAGGATGCATGGATCGTGACGGCGGAAGAAGCGGCGACACTGGATCCGATCAGTCGGGACATTCGGGCGCGGTTAGCGTCGCGCTATGGTCGGACGGAGCGGAGAGACGACGCAGCAGAGTGGGGGTGAGTGCGAGCGACGGGCGGGCGTGAAGCGCCCGCCCGTTCCATCACGCTTAGCGAATTTTGTTCTTGCCTTCCCGTACGTGCACCGGCACGTCTCGGACATCCCAGATCAACCCGACCGCCTGCATCGCCCGCAGCATGTAGTAGGTAATATCGATCTCCCACCAGTAGAACCCCTGACGGGTCGACGCCGCATAGTAGTGGTGATTGTTGTGCCAGCCCTCGCCCAACGTGATAAGGGCCAGGATGAAGTTGTTCTTGCTGTCGTCGCCGGTCTTGTACCGTTGGGTGCCATAGACATGGGACAGGGAGTTGATGGTACAGGTTCCATGCAGCAGCGCGACGGTCGAGACGAAGAAGCCCCAGATGAGCATTTGCGGTCCGTTGGTGCCCAGGCCGGGCGCATAGGTTTCCAACAGCTTGCCGAGGCCGAACATGCCGAACCCACAGATGATCGGGACGAGGGTGTCGAACCGGTCCAGGAATCGCAGCTCCGGGAACTTTGCGAAGTCGCCGATGCTCTTGAGTCGCGGCGGGAAAAACTTCTCCGACGTGATCCAGCCGATATGGGCCCAGAGGAAGCCGCCTTGGCGGACGGAGTGTACGTCCTCCGGCTTGTCCGAGTAGATGTGATGGTGACGATGGTGCCCCGCCCACCACAGCGGACCGCGCTGTGCACAGGAGGCGCCGAGTAACGCGAAGGCGAACTGGCAGGCCCGCGAGGTCTTGAAGGTGCGGTGCGAGAAATAGCGATGGTACCAGCCGGTGATGGCGAACATGCGGACGAAGTAGAACGCTGCGGCGACCCCGACCGCCGTCCAACTCCAGCCGACGATGAACACACCCAGGCAGATGAGGTGCACTGTGATGAGCGGGATGGCCCTGACCCAGTCGACGGTCGCCGGGGCATCGGTACGGGCCTCTTCGAGGCCTGCCCACGAGTCGAACCAGCGCATGACGGAAATCCAGGGAGCCGTACCCTTTGTCGGGACTTCGGGTTTCGAGACCTCACCGACAGGATTTGAAAGCTCACCGGTTTCGGGTAGGGTGAGCGGATGCAGGTCACTACTCATGCCACCTCCAGATTTGCATGGGTGGGAATCGACGAGGAGCTACAGGGTGTCGCGCCGTGGTCCCACTGACGTTACGGTCTCATCGCGGCGCTCGTGACGGGCAGACGGAGAAGGCCGCTGAATGCTTGTCAGACAGTCGTTGTGCCGTTGGCTGATCGAGAGGACTCAGGGTGGACGACACGAGATAAGATTATACACACTTCGCGGGGAAAATGTCCTGAGATTTTTTCGTTCGCCGGCAGTCCTGCCTACGAAACGAGCGCAGAGGGAGGGAAGGGGGTGATTCTCGCAGATGTGCCGACGATGGTTTGACTCCATTCAGACTGCCCCACTACAATGCGCCCCACTATGAACGATCGATTTCTCAAAGCATGCCGGCGCGAGCCGGTCGATTGCACCCCCGTGTGGTTCATGCGCCAGGCCGGCCGATACATGGTCGAGTATCGGCGGTTGCGCGAGAAACATTCGATTCTGGAGTTGTGCAAGACTCCGGAGTTGGCGGCGGAGGTCACGCTCCAGCCTATCGACCGGTTCGCCCTTGATGCTGCGATTATTTTCGCCGACATCTTGCTGCCGCTTGAACCGATGGGGTTGTCGCTGGAGTTTGCCGAAGGCGAGGGGCCGGTGATCCACAATCCCGTCCGAGACAGGGCGGCGGTGGAGCGGCTCAGGATGCTCGGCGACGAGGACCTGCAGTATGTGATGGATGCGATCAGTCTGACTCGACGCACCTTGGCCGGTCGTGTTCCGCTGATTGGCTTTGCCGGCGCGCCCTTCACCCTAGCCAGTTACGCCATCGAAGGCGGAAGCTCCCGCAATTACATTCGGACGAAACAGATGATGTATGTCGATCCGACCGCGTGGCACCGGTTGATGGACACGTTCGCACGCGTCATCACCGGCTACTTACGGCGCCAGATCAAGGCGGGGGCCCAAGCCGTGCAGGTATTCGATAGCTGGGTAGGTTGTCTCTCCGCAGGCGACTATGCCGAATATGTCATGCCGCACGTGCAGCTGATTTTCGACGGGCTGAAACACGAGGGGGTGCCGCTCATTCACTTCGGGACCGGTACGACGGCGATCCTGAAGGCGATGCGGGAAGCCGGGGGGGACGTGATCGGCGTCGATTGGCGCGTGCACCTCGACGAGGCCTGGGCCATCATAGGGCATGACCGGGCCGTGCAGGGGAATCTCGATCCGGTCGCACTGTTCGGGCCGATTCCTGAAATCGAGCGGCGGGTGAGGGAGATTCTCCGTCGGGCTGCCGGTCGCCCGGGGCATATCTTCAACTTGGGCCACGGCATTCTTCCCAGTACCCCGGTCGAGCATGTGGCTGCCGCCATCGATCTCGTCCACAAGCTCAGCGCGCGTTAAAGAGTGACGATGACGATGGGTCGGATGGCTGGATCCCAAGAATCGGTGGCTCTGTTGCTCATGGCCATGGGGGGGCCGGACTGCTTGGATAATGTCGAACCCTACCTCAAGGACGTTCGAAGCGGACGACCTACACCGCCTGAATTGGTGGAGGAGATTCGGGCGCGGTATCGCGCTACCGGCGGCAAATCGCCGGTCCTCGACATCACCCGGACGGTGGCCGCGGCGCTGGAAGACCGACTGAATAGCCTGGGTGGGACGCGGTATCGCTGTTATGTCGGTTTACGGCATTGGCACCCTTACATCAGAGAAGCCTATGCCGCCTTGCTCAAAGACGAACCGGACCGCGTCATCGGCCTCTGCATGGCTCCGCAATATTCCTCGCTCAGCATCGGCGCCTATATGAAAAAAGTGGAGGACGCGCGGGTCGAGCTCGGGAGTGTGCTTCCCGTGAGTTATGTCACCAGTTGGCATCGGCACCCCTTGCTGATCGCGGCGATCGTTGAGAACATCCGCCGCGTGCTGGCGCAATTTCCGGAAGACGTGCGAGCGACGGTCCCCGTCCTGTTCACGGCGCATAGCCTGCCGGAACGCGTGGTGGCGATGGGGGACCCCTATCCACAGGAGGTGGCGGGAACCGTACAGGCGGTCACCCGGGAACTGGGCAATCAGCCGACGCGTTTTGCTTACCAGAGTCAGGGCCGCTCCGGCGAACCGTGGCTGGGGCCGGCGGTGGAAGGGATGGTCGATGAGTTGGCGCGGGAGGGGCAGCGTGATGTGCTCATTGCCCCCATCGGGTTCATTTGTGACCATGTGGAAACCCTCTTCGATATCGACATCGAGTTGAAGCAACTGGCCCGCGACAAGGGCCTGCATCTGGAGCGCATTCCCATGTTGAATGCCTCGGCTCCGCTGATCGACATCCTGGCGTCGGTGGTGGAGGCTCACGAGTCCTCCCTGGTCCAGTAGCGGCACCACCTGTGGCGCGTACCCCAAAGTCAGTCGTCATCGTCGGTGGCGGAATCTCAGGACTCTCCATGGCCCTCGCGCTTGTGGAGCAGGCGGCGACCGCGAATCTGCCCGTGACCTGTACGCTGTTGGATGCGGCGCCAGTGTGGGGTGGAAAAATCGTGACCCACCGGGTCGCGCAATTGGTTATGGAAGCGGGGCCGGACTCCTTCCTCTCCCAGAAACCCTGGGCCATGGACCTCTGTCGTCGGCTGGGGCTGGCCGATCAGCTGATCAACACCAACCCGGTTTCCAAGAAAGCCAGCGTTCTGTGGGGTGGGCAGTTGCACGAGTTGCCGGAAGGGCTGGTGACGTTTACGCCGAGCCAACTCGGCCCATTCTTTCGCAGCGGTTTGTTGTCCTGGCTCGACCTCGCGCGTATGGGGTGCGATATCTTGATTCCGCCTCGCCGAGCGGTCGAGGATGAGTCGCTGGCGGCCTTTTTCCGCCGACGGTTCGGACGCCATGCCTGCGAGCGAGTCATGGAACCGCTCATGGCGGGGATCTATGCAGGCGATGCCGAGCAGATGAGCCTGCGGGCAACCTTTCCGCGATTTTACGAGTTGGAGCAGGCATACGGCAGCGTGATTCGGGGGATGATGGCGGCCCGGCGCGCCAGGGGGCAGCAGGCGTCCGGCGAGGGCCCGCAGCATACCATGTTCGTCACGCTGAAAAACGGGCTGGCCGACTTGGTGGAGGCCCTGGCTGCCAGGATCGGGCAGGTGGGTGGTGTGCTGAAGGCCGGTGTGCAAGCGGAGGCCTTGCGGGTGCGATCGACTCACGCTGGGCGCTGGAAGTACGATGTGATCTGCGGCGACGGGACTGCGCTCGCGGCGGACGCCTTGGTATTGGCAACGCCGGCTTATATCAGCGCCGAGTTGATCCGACCGCTCACGCCCTTGGCTGCCGGCTTGATGGACATGATTCCCTATGCCTCGACGGCAACCATTTCGTTGGTCTATGACGGCAAGGCGGTCGGCGACCGGTTGGAGGGCTTCGGTTTCGTGGTGCCGCGCATCGAAGGCCGGGATTTGATCGCGGCGACCTGGACCTCGCTGAAATGGCCGCATCGTGCGCCGCTCAGTGAGGTGTCGGTGCGTTGCTATCTCGGTGGGGTGGGACGAGAGGCCATTTTACAGCGCGACGACGAGGCCCTGATTCGTTGCGTGCGCGACGACCTGGCTTCCATCGTAGGGTTGCAGGCCTCCCCACACTATGTCGAGGTGAATCGGTGGCACCGTGCCATGCCGCAATACACGATCGGCCACCTCGATCGGCTGACCCAACTGGAGACGGCCCTGTCACGATTCGGCGGACTGGCGGTGACCGGCGCGGCTTATCGCGGTGTGGGGATTCCGGACTGTATCCGTGACGGGACAGAGACCGCGACGCGGATGCTCCGCTATCTGGAAACTCTGTACTGACTGCGTGCCTGTCGGCACAGCGAAGAAAAGGAAGCGACTCATGATGAACAATCAACTCGTCATTTCAACCGTGACCGGTCCCTTTCGCGAGCCTCGGGAGCCGGTCCTGTCCTATGACTATTCCATTCAACGGGCGACCTGGGCGGCGACGCATGCGGTCCGGGTGAAGATCGCACTCGCCGAGGAATTGGACTATGTCAAAGCCAAGCTGGTGGGCAATGTGACGGGTAGCCCGGGTCAGCAGCTGCTGCTCAACAAATTGCTTTCCAGGAAGATCGGTGATCAAAAGCTTCGTATTGCCGAGGCCGAAGGGTTTCTCCAGGAACGCGGCGATGTATTGTTGCCGCCTTTTACGGGACCCCTTGCGCAATACTTTCCGCAATTGGAAGCCTGGGTCGAAGCGGAGCGTGATACCCTGCGCGCTGAGATCGCGGCGACGGTCGGGCTCGCCCTCTGAGTCCCTTCCTCCACGCACAGAATCTGTGGATAAATGTGTGAACAACTCAGGCATGGCGGCTTTCCGCCTTGCAGAGAAAGGTTGTTCAGCGGCCTGCACAAGTTTTAGGCATTGGGGGTCATGGAAAATAATCCACTATATATTGTGGAATCGGGAAACACCTAGGGTCATTCTTTAGGGCCAAATGGAGCCTGGGGATAGTAGGTTCAGAATTGAACAGAATAGTAGGGGCCGGGAAGGTCAGAAAATACGACGGTATTGACGGCTGTGGACCCCCGAATCGTCTGCGAAGCCGACCGAGCCGGTATCGGGGTTGCTGGTGTCGTTGAGGTCGATGCGGTAGTGGCCGCGTACATGTTCCATCGCCTCTTCGAAGGGAATGGCCTGGGGGTAGAGGTCACCCGGGGCATGGGCTCCCCGCGCGAGGGTGCGAACGACTTCCTCCGTCGCATACTTCGGATCGGAGAAGATGTAGAGGTCGCCCACGGCCTGGTCGCCGAGTTTATGGCCGGGGCTGGTCGCTGGTAACAGGCCGGGTAGGGTTTGATTCAGCCGTGCCTGCTTGAATTGGTTCAGCAGGTTCACGACTTGGCTCGTCGTGACCTGCGCGGGGACGAGAATGCCGATCGCATTGAACTCCGTCAAGGTGACGGATGCCTTGTACATGACCGGCGCGGCGTCGGGATCCTCCATCGGGATCTGGGAAATTTCCGGGCCCGCCGCCTGTTTCTGTTTGCCGCTGGGCACCGCCAAGTTGATCACCAGCCACATCACCAGAATGACGCCGAAGAGCACCAGCATGGGGTGGAGGCCGGCCCGCTTGCCTTCTTGGTAGGGATTCTCGTCGCTCATGACTCTGTTTCTGCCTGTCTCGCCGCCGCAGGGTGGGGCGACGGGAGTTCCCGCTGAACATTGTGCTCAAGGCGTTTGGCCTCTTCCCACCAGTGGTCCATCTCCTCCGGCGTGAGTGCGTCGACGGTGCGACCGTTCCGCTCCGCTTGGGTTTCAATGTGGCGAAACCGGCTGCTGAAACGGTTCGTCGCTTGTCGAAGCGCCTCTTCGGGGTTCACCTTCAGATGTCGAGCCACGTTCACCAATGAAAAGAGAAGATCGCCCAGCTCCGCGCTGGTCTGGGGCGTCGGCTGTGTGGATGTGTCCGTCTCATGCACCGCCTCCCGCAGTTCGGCAATCTCTTCCTCCACTTTGGAGAGCACCGCAGCCAGGCCCTGGGGGCTATCCGGCCAATCGAAGCCGGCGCGGGCGGCACGGACCTGAGTCTGGTAGGCCCGTAGCAAGGCCGGGAGGGCCTGGGGAATGTCGTGCAGGACGGACTGCGGCTTACCTGCATCTTGGCGTTCGGCCCGTTTGATGTCTTCCCAGCGGTGAACGACTTGATCGGCGTTGAGCGCCGGCTGACCGACGGCTCCTTCCCCGAACACATGCGGATGGCGGCGTACCAATTTGTCGCTCAAATGCTGGAGGACGTCGTCGATGGTGAAGGTGCCCTCTTCAGACCCGATCTGGCTGTGAAACAGGACTTGCAGCAAGACATCGCCCAATTCTTCCTTGAGCTTGGCGAAGTCGTGACGGTCGATCGTGTCGAGCGCCTCGTAGGTTTCTTCGATGAGATAGGGTTTGAGCGATTCGTGCGTTTGCTTGCGATCCCAGGGGCAGCCTCCGGGAGCGCGCAACGCGGCCATGATGGAGACGACTCGGTCGAACCGTTCGGACATCGATGATTCCTTCAGGCTGGTAGGGTGCACTCTAGCTGAGTTCGCGGACACCTTCAACGGGCATCCTGTCTTGCGTAGGGTTAGGCCCTATGGTAGGGTACGGGCCGCTTTACCAGTTGAGCAATGGAGGCGCTTTCATGGGTGACGAGAAGGAACAGGGATTCGTCGTTCGTGACCGTCGGGGACGGAGTGAAGAGGCCACGCCGCCGCAACCCGAGCCTCCTCCCGCCTCCTCTCCACAGGCTCACGAACGGCACGATGCCGGTGCCGCAGCCGGCCATCTGCCGGTCAATTTTTCCTCCTTCGTCATCTCCATGGGCAGTTCGGCCCTCATGCTCATGGGGGAGCAGCTGGATCCCCAGCAAGCGGCGATGCCATTGAACCTTCCGCAGGCCAAGGAAATGATCGACATCCTGTCCATGTTGGAGGAGAAGACGCGCGGGAACCTCACGGCGGATGAGCAGACGGTCATCACCGACATGTTGTACGCCTTGCGTATGAAATTCGTCTCCCTCACCTCGGGCAAGTCGACGTTGCGCACTCCCTAGCTTCCCTGCGTTCGCCGACGACTTGTCGCGCATCGAGCCCCTGTCCCCCGTACCATCCCGATCCGTCTTTTGAGACTCTCCAAAGAATTGGTTATAGTGGTGCAGGATTCACGAGCCACGATACGAGTCTGGGGGCGCCGGTGCCGGATTCCATGGACATGACCAAGCTGGTCCCGCCCGATGTGGTGCGCGAGAAGCAGGGGGCCGCAACGGCGACGGCCGAAAGCGAGCGGCGCAAACGCCATGTCCGGCCGGTCTGGATCGTCCTGATTCTCCTGCTGCCCTGCCTCGCCCTGACCGTCTATTACGCTCAAACAGCCATTCCGCTTGGCGAAGAGTCCGATTCATTTCTCCCCAGCACCGGCTATGCCTTCGTCCTCCTGCTGGTCAATCTCGACCTGATCGGCTTCGTGGTCCTCACCCTCCTGCTCTCGCGCAACCTCATCAAGGCTTATTTCGAACGTCGCCATCGGCTTGTCGGGTCCGGGTTTCGTGCCAAGCTCGTGGCCGCCTTCATCGGCTTTTCGCTCATCCCCACCGTCTTGCTGGCGTTGGTGGCCAGCGGGTTGGTCAACAAGGCGGTCGATGTCTGGTTCAACGACCAAATCGAACATGTGATGAAGGACTCCTACGAGGTGGCCCGGCTGCACCATGCCGGGCATGTGTCCCTGGCGATCAACAGCGCGCGAGCCATCAGCCACGAGATTTTTCGCGAGGAGCTGTTGGCGCCGGAGCAGCGCGATCTCCTGGTGGCCGCCATCACCCGGAAACGGGCGGAATATGCCACGGCCGGTATCGAGGTCTTTTCCGCGAAGATGGAAACCTTGACAAAGGCGTTGGATCCAGAAGTGCCTGTTTCGGTGCTCGATCTGCCGATCGGCCAATTGGTGCTGCAGGTCATCAACGGCAAGCAGGAACTCACCTCCGTGCAGGAGGCGCAGACCGGGCGGTTGGTCCGGGCGGGCGTGCCGATCGCATCCAGCATCCGGCGCGGCGAGATCGACGGCGTCGTGGTGGTGGATGCCTACGTGCCGGAATCCTTGCTCGGCAAGATGGAAAGTATCGGCCGCCAGTATGCCGAGTACAAGCAAATGAAGGCGATGAAGAATCCCATCAAGGCGGGCGCCTACCTGCTGGTCGCCGTGATCACCGTCATGATCCTCTTCAGCGCCACCTGGTTCGGTTTTTATGTGGCGCGCGGCATTACCGTGCCCATTCACCGTCTCGCGGAGGCGACGGAGGCCATTGCCCAGGGGGACCTATCGGTGCGCATCGAGGTCAAGGCGACGGATGAAATCGGAACATTGGTCGAATCCTTCAACCGCATGACCGCCGATCTGCAGAGCAGCAAATCCAAGGTGGAAGAGGCCAACGTGTCGTTACGGCAGTCCAACATGGAATTGGATCGTCGCCGGGCCTACATCGAAACCGTGGTCGATACGATCGCAGCGGGTTTGTTGTCGATCGACCGGCAGGGCATCATCACCACCTTCAACCCTTCAGCGGAGCGCATCCTCGGCCTCTGGGCCGATCGTTTTCGGGGACGGCCGGCCAACGAGGTCTTCAAAGAGTATAAGCTGGAACTGTTTCAATCCGTCTACGATCGTATGCAGGCCGACAATCGGGACAACCTCGCCCTCGAAGGCCAATTGGACTTGCAGGGCAGGTTCCTGACGATCGGCGTCCATTGTTCGCGCATGAAGGACGAAGCCAACAAGGATTTGGGCTTCGTGTTGATTTTTGAAGACCTGTCTGAACTGATCAAGGCCCAGAAAGCCGCGGCCTGGCGGGAGGTGGCGCAACGGATCGCCCATGAGATCAAGAACCCGCTCACGCCGATCCAGCTCTCGGCCCAGCGGTTGCGAAAAAAATTTCAGGACAAGGCCCCCGACTTCGACCGGATCTGCGACGAATCCACCCAGGTGATCGTCAACGAAGTCGGCAGTCTGAAGCAGATGCTGGACGAATTTTCAAAGTTCGCCCGCATGCCGGCTCCCCACATGACGCTGAACTCGCTGGATGAGGTCGTGAAGGAAGTGGTCGCCCTGTACCAGAGCGCCCATCGCGAGATCGACTGCGTCGTGGAACTCGATCCCGATCTACCCGCCTTCAACTTCGATCGGGAGCAGATCAAGCGCGCGCTGGTGAACCTGTGCGACAACGGGATCCATGCGATGAACCACAAGGGGCGTCTGTGGATCACCACCCGGTACGACACGAAACAGCGCCGGGCAGTCGTGACGGTGGCGGATGAGGGGACGGGAATCGCGCCGGAGGATCAGGAGCGGCTGTTCGTTCCCTACTTCTCCCGCAAGAAGACGGGTACGGGGTTGGGTTTAGCGATCGTGCGGCGCATCGTGACCGATCATGACGGCCAGATCCATGCCGGAAATCACCAGCCCAAGGGCGCGTCGTTTACCTTCGAATTGCCGGTCTGAACGGAGTATGGAGAAGACATGGCTGCTTCTATTCTCATTGTCGACGACGAAGTCTCCATCCTGAATTCCTTGAGCAGTATTCTGGAGGATGAAGGGTATGAGGTGACCGTGGCCAAGAGCGGCATCGAAGCGCTCAAGCTCTGTGCAGCGAATCCCCCCGAGTTGATGATGCTCGATATTTGGATGCCTGAAATGGATGGGCTGGAAACGCTCCGACGGTTGCGCGAGTTGGTGCCGCAGACGCAGGTCATGATGATGTCCGGGCACGGGTCTATCGAAACCGCGGTGAAGGCCATCAAGCTCGGCGCCTATGACTATATCGAGAAGCCGCTGTCGCTTGAGAATGTGACTCTCCGCGTCAAACATGCCCTAGATCAGCATCGGCTGGAGCAGGAGAATCGTCGGCTTCGGACCAAGGTGGAGGGAAAATTCGAACTGGTGGGGAACTCGCCGGCCATGCAGCAGTTGAAACAGATCATTGCGACGGCGGGGCCGACCAACAGTCGAGTCTTGATCGGCGGCGAAAACGGCACCGGGAAAGAGCTGGTGGCCCGAGCCATTCATCTACAAAGCCCCAGGGCGACGCGACCGTTCGTGGCGGTGAACTGTGCCGCAATTCCCGAAACCTTGATCGAAAGCGAACTCTTCGGGCATGAGCGAGGGGCCTTCAGCGGAGCCACCTCGATGAAGCGCGGTCAATTCGAACAGGCCGACGGTGGGACGCTCTTCCTCGATGAAATCGCCGATATGAGCCTGAGTACGCAGGCCAAGGTGTTGCGCGCCCTGCAAGAGCAGCAATTCACGCGGGTCGGAGGGACGAAGCTGAGCAAGGTCGATGTGCGCGTGTTGGCGGCCTCCAATAAAGACCTGCTGAAGGAAATCGAGAAGGGCACCTTTCGGGAAGACCTGTTCTACCGGCTGAACGTCGTGCCGATCGTGGTGCCGACCCTGCGAGATCGCCGCGAAGACATTCCCCTGTTGGTGAAGCATTTCCTGCGTCTCCATGCGGAGGAACAGGGCCTCAAGCTCAAGCAGGTCTCCCCGGACGCCATGGATGTGTTTATGCAGTATGAGTGGCCGGGCAACATTCGAGAACTGCGTAACCTGATCGAACGGCTCATGATCATGGTGCCGGGTCCCGTGATCGAGGCCTCGCATGCGTCGCTGGCGCTCCAGGTCCGTCCTCCCTCGGCGGCGCAGGCGGTTTCCGGCGGCCAGCCCGCCAGTTCGTTACTCACGCGGTCGTATGAGTCCTTGCGAGATGCTCGTAATGCCTTTGAAAAGGAATTCATCGCCCGCAAACTCCGCGAGCACCATTGGAACATTTCCCGCACGGCGGAAGACCTCAAAATCGAGCGCAGTCACCTCCATCGGAAAATCAAGCTGCTGGATGTCGAGATGCGTCCGGAAAGCTGAGTAAGCCGGTGAGACTCTTATTGACCCACCCTCCGTCGGCTCGCTAAGATGCGGCGCCTATGACCACCTATCGCGAGGCCGGGGTCGACATCGATGCCGGCGATGCCTTCGTCGAACGTATCAAGCCACATGTGCGGGCCACCTTCCGTCCTGAAGTCCTGACCGATCTCGGCGGGTTCGGAGGGTTGTTTCGGTTTCAAGCCGACCGCTATCGCGATCCGGTCCTCGTCTCAGGGACCGACGGCGTCGGCACCAAACTGAAAATCGCCTTCCTCATGGACAAGCACGACACGGTCGGCATTGACTTGGTTGCGATGTGCGTCAACGACATTGCGGTCAGCGGCGCTGAGCCGCTGTTTTTCCTCGACTACTTTGCGACCGGGAAACTGTCGCTTGGGACGGCCGAAGCCGTCGTGCGCGGCATTGCGGAAGGCTGCCGCCAGGCCGGTTGCGCGTTGATCGGCGGGGAGACGGCGGAGATGCCGTCGTTTTATGCCGCCGGCGAATACGATTTGGCCGGGTTTGCCGTCGGGGTGGTCGATCGTTCCAAGATGATCGATGGGCGCGGCATCGTGCCGGGTGATGCCGTCATCGGGCTCGCGTCGACGGGTGTCCACAGTAACGGTTTCTCCTTGGTGCGGAAGGTGTTGTTCGAAAAAAGCGGATTGACGGTCGACAGCCAGGTGCCGGAGCTGGGCGGAACCTTGGGCGACACGCTCCTGACCCCCACGCGGATTTACGCGAAGCAAATTTTGGCGCTGGCGGAGGCCTATCCCATCAAAGGCATTGCCCACATCACCGGCGGCGGTATTACGGAGAATCTGCCGCGGGTGTTCCCGCCGCATTGCGGAGCACGGATTCAGCGTGGTGCGTGGCCGGTGTTACCTGTCTTTCACCTGATCCAAGAGCGGGGTGGAGTGTCGGCGGAGGAAATGGCTCGGGTGTTCAACATGGGCATCGGCTTGGTTCTCGTCGTAGCGCCTGAACATGCTGACCAGGTGATGGCGAAGGCGATTGAATTGGGCGATCGGGCCTATCGGATGGGAGAGATCGTGACCCAGGCGGCCGAAGAGGGGGTAGTGGACTATGTCGGCTGAGTCGCCGCGTCTGCTGCGTCTTGCGGTACTGCTGTCGGGGCGCGGCTCCAATCTCCAGGCCATCATCGATGCTATCGAGGGGGGCACGCTCTCGGCGGAGATCGCCGTCGTGCTCAGTAACAAACAGGATGCAGCCGGTCTGGAACGAGCTCGGAAGCATGGGGTGACGGCCCTGTGGCTTGACCCGAAGCCCTTCGCAGGACGTCCGGACAGCCGCGAAGCCTATGACCGGGCGGTGCTGGAGATCCTGCAGAAATATGAAGTGGACCTCGTGCTCCTGGCCGGTTACATGAAGATCGTCACCGGGGTGTTGGTGAAGACCTACGAAAACCGAATGATGAACATCCACCCGTCGTTGTTGCCGTCGTTCCCGGGCCTCGACGTGCAGAAGAAGGCCATCGAACATGGCTGCAAGATCGCAGGCTGCACCGTGCACTTCGTGACCGAAGGGGTCGATGAAGGCCCCATTATCATCCAGGCGGCCGTGCCGGTTTTGGAAGGGGATACGCCGGATCGTCTGGCAGCTCGAATCTTGGAGCAAGAGCACCAGGTGTACCCTCGCGCAATCCAGCTCTACGCGGAGGGTAGGTTGAAAGTGGAGGGGCGGCGGGTCACGGTCGCCGGGATCGGAGAAGCAACCACCGGTTTTCGTTATCCGACGTAAGGCCTATGGAAATTCATAACTTCGTATGGAGACCTGGGCGCGTGTTGTGTATAATGCCGCCTGAGTGATGCGAGGGCGAGCGTCGGCCTTTCTCCCCGTCTCCTCCGCAGAAATGAACACCTGTGCACTTGCGCCCAGGTTTGCCTGCGGTTAATCAGACGGCGCTCGCCTTCTCCTTCCTCGTAACAACCGTCCGCAGCCTACATATCGTGGGGGGCTAGCTCAGTTGGGAGAGCACTACGTTCGCAACGTAGGGGTCGGGGGTTCGACTCCCCTGCCCTCCACCAAAGTTCAATCTGCATAAAACTCTTTTTCTTTCCTGCTCATAGTCAGTCCGTTCGAACCAGACATTCATCACCCGTTGACAGCCTGACTCGCCGATTTCTCCGAGGGGTGAGACTCTGGAACGGAGTCGGTTGAGGGGTTATGCCCCGTAGATCACGGTGACGTGGGCAAGGAAATCCCGCAGCCGGGCCAGAGTGGCTTCAAGCGCGACGAGGTCCTGCCTCAGAGCGGCCTGTTCCAGCCGGTGGCCGATGGCGCTGATGAGCGGGAAGCCATAGCCGCCGCCGTCACCTTTCATGCGGTGGCCCAGTAGGCGGATCGTCTCGAGATCTTTCGTCCTGAGACAGTGCTCGATCGTGACCACGTCCCGCCGCCGGTTGTCGAGAAAGCCCGGCACGATGGCCTGCAGGTCCGGGTCGATCCGTACGATAGACGTTCCCTCGTTCTGCTCGGTCGGGCCGTTGTTCATCGTGGCCGCATCCTTTCCTGCGCAGCGAGGGTCTCCAGCAACGTGGCTTTCGTGACCGGTTTGGTCATATGGGCATCGCAGCCTGCCCGGAGGATGCGAGCGGTCTCTTCTTTGAGCGCCAAGGCGGTCAGTGCGATGATGCGGACGGGAGGAAGACCCTGTGCGCGTTCCCATCGACGGATGGTCTTGGTGGCCGTCAATCCGTCCATGACGGGCATCTGCATGTCCATGAGGATCACATCGTAGTGGCCGTTCTGGAATTTTGCCACGCCGATGTGGCCATCGTCTGCGAGCTCCAGTCGATGGGGCGTCTGCTTCAAGTAGGACTGGATCAAGACCTGGTTGTCTTGCGAATCCTCGACCAACAGAATCCGCAGAGGAACTGTGGGAGCGGGGACCTGGCTGGTGTTCACGGCCGGTGTCGGTGTGGTCAGCCTGTTGCGTCCCAGGGCGATGCCGATGGTTTGCCGGAGATCCGAGCGTCGAATCGGTTTGACGAGGTAACCCCCTAGTCCCAGATCATAGGTTCTGGCAATGTCGTCGGCCCACCGGTCCGACGTCAGCACGATGATGGTGAGATCGTGGAGGGTTGCATCGGCACGAATCCGTTCGATCACGTCGAAACCGCTGAGCCCCGGCATCCGACAATCCAGCAGCAGGAGATTGAACGGGGCCTGGGCAGTCCGTGCCCCTTCTAGCTGCTCCAGCGCCTGTTCTCCGCTTTCAGCCTCGATCACGGACGCACCCCAGTCATAGAGCATCTCTCGGAGGATCAGCCGGTTGGTGGGGTAATCATCCACGACGAGGCAGCAGAGTCCCGTCAGATCGATCGTATCGGCTACGGCTGTGTCCATGTGGGGGGGCTGAACGTCCAGCCGAACGACACAATGAAAGGTGCTGCCCTCACCAACCCTACTTTCGGCCCAGATCCGCCCCTTCATGAGCCTGGCCAGGTGTTGCGAGATCGCTAACCCCAATTCGGTTCCGCCGTATCGGCGGGCGATGGCTCCATCAGCTTGCGTGAAGGTTTCAAAGATCATTGTGAGCTTATCCGGGGGGATGCCGATACCGGTGTCTTGGACGGAGAAGCGAATGGTGCCTGGGGCCTGGTGGTCCGGATCGTTGGTGACGGTCATCACGACCGAGCCCTTGTCCGTGAATTTGATCGCGTTGCCGAGCAGGTTGAGCAAAATCTGGTACAGGCGGTTCGGGTCACCGATCAGCCGGCAGGGTACCTGTTGCGAGAGATGGCAGACCAGTTCGAGGCTCTTCTCATCGGCCCGCAGCGCGAGCATCTCCAGAGCCTTGTCGATCAATTCGGCGAGGTCGAATTCAATGCGGTCGAGGTCCAACCGACCGGATTCGACCTTCGAGAGATCCAGGATGTCATTGATAAGGGTCAGCAGGCTTGTGCCGGCCCGGCGGAAAATCCGCAGATACTTGCGCTGTTCCGGCGTCAGGCTGGTTTCCCACAACAGGTCGGCCATTCCGATGATGGCATTCATGGGGGTGCGGATTTCATGGCTCATGCTCGCGAGGAATTCGCTCTTGGCGCGGTTGGCGACTTCGGCCGCCTCTTTTGCGCGCTGCAGCTCTGCTACGCGACGCTCTAACTCACGGGAGACGCGCCGCAGCGCTCGTTCCGCTCGAGCGCGGGCGAGTTGCTCTTGTTTGAGCCTGGTGGAAGCTGAGGGAGGGTGAGTCGACCGTTGTTTTGAAGCGGGGAGGGAGGCCTGCCGGGAGCGCGCCGTTGATTTGGCCATGTAGAGTTCAATCGTCTACGGCGCATGCGGGTCTTGCAAACGCGTGTGCCTCAGTCCTTGTCGGTGTGATGGACGAGTGAAAGGACGCCGGCTTGCTTGATCCGATTGCGCCCTTCTTGCTTGGCTTGATACAGCGCCTGGTCCGCCGCTCGAATGAGATCGGTCGGTGACGCTACCCGGCTGGGGACCGTGCTTGCGAATCCAAGGCTGATCGTGAGGGTATCTCCTTTGGAATACGTGATCTCCGCTTCGCCCACCTTTCGCCTGAGTGTGTCAGCTACCTGTCCGGCGCCTTCCACCGTCGTGCCGGGCAGCACGATCACGAACTCGTCGCCGCCATACCGCGCGACCAAGTCGCCTGGCCGGTTCACGTGGCTGGAAATGAGATGCGCGACCTGCCGCAGACACTCATCTCCAGCCTGGTGGCCGTGGCTGTCGTTATAGGTTTTGAAGTAATCGATATCGAGCATGATCAAGGACAATGGCGTCGATTCACGCGCCGCGCGCCGCCATTCCTGATCCAGGAAGTCGTCGAACTGCCGTCGGTTGGTGATCCCGGTCAAGCCGTCGAGACACGAGAGCCGCAGCAGCATTTGATTGGCTTCCTGCAATTGGCGCATCACTTCAAGCAATTCCTGTTCGCGTGCCCGGCGGCGTTCGATTTCATGGACCAGACGCAGGACGCAACGGACGCGTGTCAGGAGATCGATTTTGCTCAAGGGCTTGGCGACATAATCGACGGCGCCCGCCGCGAAGGCAAGTTGTAGATCGACCGGATCGGTCTTGACCGTTACCATGATGATCGGCACGTCACGATACCGCTCGACTGCCTTGATCTGCCGGCAGGCCTCAATGCCGCTGGTCGAGGGCATGAGGATGTCCATCAGGATCAGGTCGATCCGGCTGGTCATCTGGCGGCCGCCATCGAGTCCCAACAGGCGAAACGCCGCTGCGGCGGATTCCGCTACGAACGTCTCCTCGTAGCCGGCATTCGCGAGAATGGATTGGATCAGCAGGCGATCGTCCGCCGAATCATCGACGATCAAGATACCCATGGCAGGGGGCCTCCGTGAGAATGTGTCGTAGGGGGGATGCTAGCAGCTAGGCCGTATAAACGCCAGGGTAAAGCTTTTTGATGCAGGGGGTGCAGAGGCCGTGACTGAACTCCGCCTCCGAATGTTGTTGAATATACTCTTCCAACTGTTGCCAGAAGCCTTGATCGTTCCGGATTTTTTTGCACGAGGCGCAGATCGGGACCAGTCCTTTGAGCACCTTCACTTCGCGGAGGGCTCGTTGGAGTTCTTCATTGCTGCGGCGGAGTTCCTGCTCGCGGCTCTTGCGGCAGTCCATTTCCTGTTTGAGGGTCAGCGCCGATTTCACACGGGCGAGCAGCTCTACGCTGTTGACCGGTTTGGTGATGAAGTCCATGGCGCCGGCCGTAAAGGCAGCCTGGAGGTTGTCCAGATCGGTCTTGGCCGTGACGACGATGATCGGGATATCACGCAGGTGTTCGAGGCTCTTGATATGGTGGGTCGCGGCCACGCCGTCGGTGCCGGGCATCAGGCAATCCATCAAGATCAGGTCGATGGGCGCCGTCGATGGAGCGGTCGCGTGGCCGGATAGGCCGAGGTGGCCATAGGCGATCGCGGCTGAGTCCGCGACCACTACGTCCCGGTGTCCGGCTTTTTTGAGGATGGCGCTCAGCAAGATCTGCTGATCCGGTGAGTCGTCCACGATCAGAATGCTCATCAGGAACCTCCTGCCGGAATACCGTATGGGGCCCGGAGAGGACCGCCCTTCATGGGACTTACGCGGCGTAGACGCCCGAGGTCCGGTGACACGTTATCGGTGAAATGGCAGGGAAGATTAAGTGGGACAGCGGGGCTTACCGGTTGAGTGCCGCCTTGACGAGGTCGCTGACGATTTTCCCGTCGACAGACTGGCCGGCCAGACGAGCCAGGACCGTCTTCATCACCGGTCCCATGTCTTTGAGGGATGAGGCACCGGTTTCCGTAATGACGGCGGCGACGACTCGAGCGAGATCCTCAGTTGCGACGGGGGCCGGGAGGTAGCTTTGGATGATGGTGATTTCCTGTCGTTCCTTGGAGGCCAAGTCAGGTCGTTGGCCCTTCTCGTATTGCTCGGCTGCTTCCTGTCTCTGCTTGATAAGCGTGGTCATGATCCGGCTCATGCCGGCATCGTCAAGATCTTGCTTCAGCTCGACTTCCTTATTCAGCACGGCGGCCTTGATCATGCGGATCACGTCCATGCGCAGCTGGTCTCTGGACTTCATCGCCGATTTCAGATCCTCGCTCAGACGGTCACGTAGCGACATCGTGTTCCTTTCCAGAAAGAGCAATGCCGGAGAATATCGCCTTTGTTCTAGGCAGTCAATGAGGGGGGCGACGGGTTGAGAGTCTCCGGAGAGTTCCCCATAATGACGCATCGAGACCCAAGGCATGATCGTGAGCCAAGGAGGAGCATGATGGGCAACCGGAGAGAGGGGATGACGGGCGGCGTGCGATTGGCGATGATGCTGGACGGTTTGCTTGTGGTAGGACTGTTGACGACGAGTTGCGCCGAAGAGCGGCCGAAACCAATGGCTCAACCGTCGTCCGATCAGGTCAAGGGGAATGCGGATCGTGCCTTCGACAGACTAAAGCAAGAAGAGGGGGAGCACAAACCGTCCGGCATGTAGCGCGGCCAGCCGGTTCTATTGAGCCACGCGAGGACTCCGCCAATCCAGTCGTGCCGCAAGCGGTTTGATGATCGGCAGTTCTCGGAAGAGTTGCTGGTGGGGCGGGCGCCCTACGGCTCTGGGTTCGGTGAAACGGTGCAGTAAACTCACGCTAATGGTCAGGCGTAAGATTCCTGACAATGCGAAGAGCAGGGGCAGGTTGGAGGCCGGCGCCAATTCCCACGATCCAATCGCGAGGGTGGCCGGCATCACCGTGGCCAGCCAGCTTCCGGTCAAGGCACCCAGACCCCATCCCACCGCGTTCATCGCATTGGTCAGCGCGATGCCTCTTGTGCGTTCCTCGGGGCGGACTGAATCAAGGACATAGTTCTGCAGTCCGAGCGAGAGCCCGGCCCAGATCACCCCGCCGCCGAAATTCCATCCTAGGAGAAACAGGTAGTTCTCGCTGAGTACGTAGCCCAAGGGGAGCAATGGGACGGCCAGGCTGGTCATGGTGAGCAGCAGTTTGTTGCCGTACCGATCGCCGAATTGCCCCCACGGAGTCAGGGTCAGGAATTGTGCGAGGAGGCTGCTTGCCATCCACCCCGCATAGTGGAGGTAGGTCCAGTGCAGATCTCGGAGCAAGTAGACCACAAAGAAGGGGCCCGACAACAGCACCGCAAAGTGCATGGATCCTGAGAACAGGAGAAAATTTCGGAAGTTCAGGGTGGCAGTCTGAAAGAGAAAATGCCGGAAGCCTTTCGGGGCCTCGAGTCCTTGCACCAAACCCGATGTTGAAATGCGCATCTGGCAGCGCAGGGCAGCGAGCCGGGCCGCGGCGGACCCAAGGAAGACGACCACGAATCCCAGCCAGGCGATCTCCCAACTCTGTCCGAGCGTCAAGATGCTGCCCGCTACTCCGAGGGCGACAAAACTTGCCAGGGCCGTCATGCGAGCCCGTTTGGCGAAATAACTGCCTCGGTCCTCCGGCTCGACGAGCCCGGCCAGCAGACTGTGCCAGACAGGAGCGGTCCCGTGCCCGAAGGCAAAATACAGCATGGCACAGCCGACGAGGAGCCAGGGGCCGATCTGCGGGAAGAGGAACGGGAGCGCCAGCAACGGTACCCAGCAGAGAGTTTGTGCCCAGCCTCCGGTAAGGAGGAGCCGGTGAGGGTGGCCGAAATGCTGGACGAGTTTGACGGATGCCAGCTGTGCGATGACTCCAACGAATTGCGGCAGGGCCGCCAGGATGCCGATATGCAGAGGTGTCGCATGTAGGTACAAGGCGAAGGCGGAGAAATAGTGCTCTCCCCCACCCTGGGCCACAGCTTGAAATGCCGCATCACGAACCCCGTATCGACGACTCATGAGGTCGGGAAAGGTCTGGTCTTCGTCCGGCGCAAGTGCCGCAGCCGATGAGAGGGGCGGGAGGGCGGTGTTTGACTGGAGAGGCGCACCCGAAGCATTCATGCACTCACACTGGTTCGAAAATTATACCAGGCCGTCGGTTGAAACAGACTCGGTTGTTTTCCGGGGACCGCACCCGTTGACCCCTTTCTTGACAGTCGGTACCATAAACACATGCATATCCTCATTGCCAAGGCAGTGTGGCAGCCGATAGCCCACCTTACAAAGAGGTGGAAGTGGCCTCGCATGGGGGCGGTGCTGTGCCTTGTGACGGGGCTGGGGTTAGTTCCGAGCACCGGAGAAGGGCGTGATCTCTTGGTGCCGAAAGAGCAGGCCACCACCGAGTTCGAGCCCACCGAGACCCCTTCCATGGACGTGCAACAGAAAGGAGTCCCACAATCACTGTTCACCTGGATCAGGATGGCCCGTGGGTATGAAGTGGAATGGGACACCTTCGGCCGAAAAGGCTGGTATACCCAGGATCCTCGCCTCAAGCCTGTTGCTCCTGGAACGACTGTATTCACGCCGGATACACCGGCCGTCTATATCGTCTTTGAGGTGGCGCCGTTAGAAGACCCAGCACAGTTTGGCGCCCAGGTCTTTCCGGTCGGCGCCGACGGCAAGACGTCGGATCGGGTCGTTGTGCGCGATAGTTTGGAAGTTCCGGGGCACGAGCGGTACGGGTTTTTGGAATTGAAGAAGCCGGCGGACCAATGGCCGCTGGGCAACTACCTCGTCAAGATCTACATCACCTCTCTAGGACAACAGCCGTTTCATGCGGTGAACCAGGTCGGCACGATGCGATTTACCGTAGCCGATCAGCCGGCTGCAACCGCGCCCGCCCCTGCGCCGGACGCTTCTGCACGTTGAAAAGGTCGTTCCTGTTGGTCTACTTTGCTGCGACTCCGCAGATGCATGCGGAGCGTCTGCTTGTTCGCCTTCGGGCCGGACAGCCGCTTAAAGATGGAACCTGGATATGGGAGTAGGGCGATGAAAGAAACCGATCAGGAAAAACTGACCCTATTATATGAGCGTTTTTGCGACGTATGCCTGGTCGAGAAGGAAGTCTGGACAGAGATTTATATGCCGCGAACGTTTCAAGACGGCGTTCCGGTTCGGACCAACCTGCAAGATCGATATGATGTCGTGATCGATGACCACGCGGTGGAAGATGCCCTGGAGGCCAACATTCCCCTGGGAAAGGCCGCATTGGGGGCGGCCATCCAGGAGTATCGCGATCACATCAGCTTCGTAAAAAAGACATAACGCCGGTTACTGCACGGCGATGAACCGCTCCACGTCCTTCACCACCTGCTGCGCGAGGGGTTTGGTGCCGTGGTGATACCGGGCCACGACGTTGCCCGAGCGGTCGACCAAATACTTCTGAAAATTCCACTCGACTTCGCCAGGGAAGGGACTCTGTTCTGTGAGGTAGCGGTACAGCGGATGTTTGTCGCTGCCCTTCACGCTGATCTTGCTGAAGAGGGGAAAGGCCACGCTGTACTTGGTCAGGCAGAACCCCTTGATCTCTTCGTTCGTGCCCGGTTCCTGCTGCCCGAAGTTGTTGGCAGGAAAGGCCAGAATCTCAAAGCCCTGATCCTTGTAGGTTTCGTACATTTTCTCGAGATCCGCGTACTGCGGCGTGTTGCCGCAAAAGCTGGCGGTGTTCACCAGCATCAACACCTTGCCCTTGAATTGGCTCAGCGAGACGGGCTTCCCGTCGATATCGCTCAGCGTGAAGTCATAGATGGTCGGCGTTTTGGCTGCCATGCGAATTGCTCCTTGTTCTGCGGCACCGCTCTGCTCGGCGCCCAGAAGAGCGCCGAGCCCAATCCCTAAGACCAACCCCAGTACGATGACCTGCCATCCACAAGTCGGTCTTGAACACGGCATGGAAAGACTCCTTGGTTATAGGCGCTGTAGCGCCGCGACGCGGTCCTCGATCGGAGGATGGGTCGCAAGCAGGTGCATGAAAGCCGAGGTGTTGCCCGAAATTTTCATCGTGGCCAACGCATCCTGAGTGGAGTACTCGAACTGAGCGCGGTTGACCCACCGATTGATCGCCTGCAAGGCATTGATCATCGACTCTTTGCCGTACACCTTTGCGGAAAAGGCATCCGCCGCATACTCACGCCTCCGAGAATGCCAACTGACCACCAGCATGGCCAGGACGGACAGAATCACTTGGAGGAAGATGTAGACGACGAAACCGAGAATCGGACTTCCGCTCTGGCCTTCCTCCCGGTCTCCTTGAGGTTGCGCCACGATGTGGTACACAAAGTTGCTGATGTAATGCACGAAGGTGTTCATCAACCCGGCGAGGACCGTAGTGGAGAACATATCGCCGTTGAAGACATGTCCCATCTCGTGAGCCAACACCGCCTTGACTTCGTCTTCGCGAAGGTTGGCCAAGAGGCCGGTGGAAACCGCCACCATAGCGTTGTTCTTGCTGGGCCCTGTTGCAAACGCATTGGGATCCGGAGATTCATAGATCCAGACTTCCGGCATCGCAATGTGGAGCCGCTCGGCGATCTCGCGCACCGAACCATAGATCACCTGTTCGGCATGGGTGCGCGGGTGGGTGATTTGGGTGCAATTCAACATCGCACGCGCCATCTGTTTCGAGAACAGCAGGCTGATGAACGCGCCGCCGAATCCGATCACCAACGACCACACCAGCAGTTCCTGGTTGAAGGCTCCCCGCACGTCGATGCCGAAGGCCGGCAGGACGGCGTTGACCAGGATACTGACCGTAAACGACAGGGTCAGATAGATAAGAATGTTCGAAATCAATAACAAGCCGATACCCTTCAACCACTTCATATCGCTTCCTCCTTGAGGATCCGCTTTCTGTCGACGCTTTTCTGGATGACAGTTCGGTCGCGGACCTTGGATGCATTATACCGAATCCCGGACGCAAACCTTCTCGGTTTCCAGAGATAATATCATTTCAGAGAGGGTCAAGATGGGCCTTGGTCGTTCCGGGCAGCCGTTGACCGCTTCTTCCTGCTTCTGTTAGATACTCCTTCATGGGAATCCCTGTCGGATATCGGCGAATTGGTTGCGCGGCCGTGCTTATCTTGTGGGCATTGTCCAATCCAATCGGGGCTTGGGGGAGTGACGCAGCCCCACAGGTCCCTCCTCTCTTGGTGCCCATGGACCAGATGGACGGGATGCAGCGTGCCACCGTGGTGTTGGACAGCTATTCGTATACCCCACACCATCTGATCGTGCAGGCGGGAAAGCCGGTCGAATTGATTTTGACCAGTATCACCACCTTGACCCCACACAATTTTGTGTTGATGGAGAAGGACGCTGGTCTGTCGATCGAGCGCGATGTCTCAGCCGGACGGACGGTGACCGTCCAATTCACCCCCACGAAACCGGGCACGTATCCTTTTTTCTGCGACAAACGGTTGTTGTTCCTGCCGAGTCATCGCGACAAGGGCATGGAAGGGGTGCTGGAAGTCCGGTAAGAAAAGGGCCTGCCACGACTAGCCACGCTGTCAGACACGAACTGCTTCACGGCATCCTCAAGCAAGTCTCCCGGTCGTTTTACCTGACCCTCAACGTGCTGCCGGCGACCGTGCGCGATCAAATGGGACTGGCCTATTTGTTTGCACGGGCCGCGGACACCATCGCCGATACGGATCTGATCAGCCGCGAGCAGCGGCTCGAGTATCTGCGGCGGTTCCAACAGCAATTCCTCGGCGGAGTCGAGCGGACGGATGTGCAGGATCTCCGAACGGCGCTCTTGCCTCACCAGGCCGATTCCGCGGAGCGCGTGCTTCTGCAGCGATTGCCCGACTGTTTGCAGGTGTTCGATGAATTCGAGACGGCCGACCAGGCGCGGATCCGTTGGCTCATGAGCGTCTTGCCAAACGGCATGGTGATGGATCTCACGCGGTTTCATGCCGAATCGACGCAGAAACTCACTGCCCTTACGACCATGAACGAACTGGACCAATACACCTATTACGTGGCGGGGTGCGTGGGGGAATTCTGGACCAGGATGGTGTGTGCGCACTGTCCGGCCATGGTGCGATGGGATGTCGAACGGATGGCGGCGATCGGAGTCCGGTTCGGAAAGGGCCTCCAATTGACCAACATCGTCAAGGACATCGCACGTGATCTCCAGCATGGTCGCTGTTATGTGCCGGAACAGTTGCTCGATGAGGTTGGGCTGAAGCCGGCCGACCTGTTGCACGGTGAGAGTCTGCCGAAGTTGAGGCCGATCCTGCTTCGATTGATCAAGGCGGCCATGGAACATCTCGATCAGGGCTGGGTGTACACGATGGCCATTCCGCGATTCGAAATCCGTCAACGACTGGCTTGTATGTGGCCGATCCTGCTGGCCGGCGAAACGTTGCAACGGGTCGCGTCCGCACCAGACCTGCTCGATCCCACTGTGAACGTCAAGGCTCCGCGCACTGTGGTGTATCGCGTCATGGCGTTGACCACCCTGACCGGCGCGTGCGGGTATGCGGGGACGGCCTATTGGGCCCGCTTGCGGAAACAGATCGTCTGATCGCAGTACCGGTCGAATCGGACGATCATGAGGGCGACAGCTGATGAATACGACTGCTGCCCGCAGGCTGATGCGTGGCCTCGGGATAGGGTATGGAGCGGTGGCCGCCTGGTTTGCTCTCGACCTGGTCCTCGCATTGGCTGCCGTTCTGGGTCTGTTGGTGAATCCCTACATGATCGGCGTGAAGCACTTGCTCTTGGGCGCCGTGACGGTATCTCTGCAGTCCGGCGGTGCCGCACTTGCGGCGGTCGGGCTGTGGCGCGGTCGCCGATGGGGGCTTGGCGTTGCTGGTATCTACAATGTGGGGTGGGCCGCAGCGTTCGGTCTGTACGGAGGGGCGGTTGGGCTGGCGCTTGGATTGGTACTCTTGAGCGTGATAATTCTTCTGCCGGCGTTCAAGCATAGCACCGCTCGACCAAGCGGTGACGCACCACGGGTTTGGTAAATTGCGAGCAGGGGACGGCCCACCGGTTACGGCTTCTTCTGCGGCTCCAGTAACTTGTCTCCCTTCTTGAATACGGCGTAGATCGCCTGCGACGGGCAGGCATCCAAGCAGAGACGACAGCTCTCGAGGCAGCGTGAGGGGTCGAACTTATAGGGTGGTGTCGATAGCCAGGCGCTGGTCGGACAGACGGGCATACAAATGGCCTGGTGGGTACACCGATCGGGATGGCGAACGAGGTGATCACGAATGAGCATCATGGGTTTGACTCCTTCGAAGAGACCTTGCGAGAAGATCTCGAACATGTTTTTCGGCGGCAGACTGCTCACCTCCACTCCTTGACCAATTCCTTGAGTCGGTCCTTCAGTTCCGGGATCTGTTCCATATTATTGCGAATCGCGCCGAGGATGTTCTCCAAGCGCGCCGACCGTTGCGCCGCCTTGTCTTGCTCGATCAGTCGATCGTACTGCAGGTAGGCCGCGGAGTGTCGTGCTTCCAACTGCAGGCGGCCGGTGTGCAGGGCCTCACCGAGGAGATGGGGCTCAACCGTCAGAGGGGGTGCCACGACAAAGGAGCCGTCGGTGCAGATTAAGAGCGAGGACCCGGCCTTGCCTTTAAGCGGCGTCACGGTGGCGAGCGTTTTCCCCGCTAGCTCGTGCCATTGGGTGAGCAGTCCCGGGAAGGCCTTCATGTGAGCCACCTTTGCCATGTTGGCCTTCCATTTGTCGTCGGCCGGCATGAAAACCTCACACGATAGGACGGGGTGATTGATTCAGGCCTTCAGCGGGGAAAGCAGCGGCGGTGGAGATTGGTCCGGCAGCAGCAGCCGCTGAACGACCTGACCCTGCAGAATGTGGCGATCCATGATTTCCTTCACATCCGCCTCTGATGTGACGCGATACCAGATGCCCTCCGGATACACCACGACCGTAGGCCCTTGAGCACAATAGTCCAGGCAGCCGGCCTTGTTGGCGCGAACGAGCCCTTTCAGGTTCAGACGCTTCGCTTCCTGTTTGAAGCAGGCATGGAGAGACTCGGAACCGAGTTTCGAGCAGCTGCCCCGAGGATCGTCCGGCTCTCGTTTATTGGTACAGATGAAAATGTGTCGTCGATAGCCCGTCATGCAACCTGTCCCGTACGGATCGTCGGAGGCGTTGGCAGTCAAGTCCGGGCCTGGAACTGCACGAGCAACTGCGCAACATCCGTTGAGTTGAGGAGCGGAGATGCCGCGGCTTGTGCGTGCGCGATGGCGGCGATTTCCTGCAGGCGAAGCTGAGCCCGTTGCTTCGCTTCCGGCTCCGATAATGCCGAGGCCTGGCCTGCGCTCAGCTTGTCGAACTCGGCGCGGATATCGCGGAAGTCTCGCTGGAGATGCTTCATCATCGAGCAGGGGGCACAATACCACTTCGGGCTCTGATCCGACGCGGGCGACAGCCGATCATAGGTGCGACCGAAAAAGTCCTTGCCCAACGACAGTTTCATCAGGGGCGTGCCCGTGGCATGACAAGCGTTGCAGGATCCGGCATCCATGCGTGCAGTGCTCCTCTCCGACAGGGTGATCGATGGAGGGCGGATCTTACCGCACTGATCTTTGCCGTCGCAAGGTGGCCGACGGGCGCCAAGCGCTGAGGCTGTTCCATGTATAATGAACCCATAAGTCCATCGAGGTGTGGGAAGGAGGCGAGGATGCTTATCGGGGTGCCAAAAGAGGTCAAGGATCAAGAGCATCGGGTCGCCCTGACGCCGGCTGGCGTGCGAGTGTTGCGGCAAGCGAGGCATCAGGTCCTGGTCGAGGCATCGGCGGGCCAGGGGAGCGGTTTTTCGGATGAGGAGTACCGGCAAGCAGGCGCCGAGGCCGGCCTTTCGAAAGACGAGGTGTTTCGTCGAGCCGAACTCATCGTCAAAGTAAAGGAACCGCAAGCGAGCGAGTGCGGCCTTCTGCGAGCCGGCCAGATCTTGTTCACCTATTTGCATTTGGCTTCCCTGCCGGAGTTGACGAAGAGCTTGATGGCGTCTCATGTGACCGCCATTGCCTATGAAACGGTGGAGGCGCGCGACCGGAGTCTGCCCATGTTGCGGCCCATGAGCGAAATCGCGGGACGTCTGTCGGTGCAGGTCGGTGCCCATTACCTGGGAATGGCGCAAGGAGGACGAGGGGTGTTACTGGCTGGGGTGCCCGGAGTCCAGCCTGGCCACGTGGTCGTGTTGGGAGCCGGCGTCGTCGGGACATCGGCCGTAAGAATTGCCGTGGGGGTGGGCGCGAGGGTGACGGTCATCAATCTGGATATCGAGCGTTTGCGGTTGTTGGATGATTTGTACGGTGGGCGCATCGCCACCTGCGCGGCCACGGAGTCTGCCATTGAACAGGCGGTCCTCGAGGCCGACCTCGTGATCGGGGCGGTGCTGGTGCCGGGGGCGCGTGCTCCGAAAATCGTGTCGCGAGGGCTGGTCGCCCGGATGAAGCCTGGATCCGTCATCGTCGACGTGGCGGTCGATCAAGGCGGCTGTTGCGAGACCACGCGACCCACGACCCACTCGGATCCGGTCTATCGTGTCGACGGGGTGCTGCACTATTGTGTGACGAACATGCCCGGCATTGTGCCGCATACCTCGACCTTGGCCTTGACCAACGCGACATTGCCCTATATAGTCCGCCTGGCGTCCGACGGGGTGGAGCGAGCGATTCGCTCAGACCCTGGCTTGGCCAAAGGCGTGAACGTCTTCAACGGTCAGGTGACGTGTCAGGGAGTGGCCGAGGCGCACGGCTTGCGTTTTACCCCCCTGTTGTAAGACAATCCGCACTTCATTTCGGTTCCACTCGGTCGGGGCGTAGCGCAGCCCGGTAGCGCACTGCGTTCGGGACGCAGGGGTCGGAGGTTCAAATCCTCTCGCCCCGACCACTCCATATCCGACGGTTTTGTCGGCTCCTTCCAAGGTTGTTCCTGCTCATCTTTTTTTCTGCACCTGCCGATATGGCATATCAGCGGCGAATGAGCCGCCTGAAGGTGTAAATCGCGTGACGCTCTCCGATAGCTATGAGAATATCCCGTGTGGTGCGCAGACCTCGGTCTCCGTATCCACTTGCCAGGCGGAGGGACGGAAGATTATGGTCGAGCCGGCCGAACAGGTACGCGCAAAAATCCTGGTCAGCGGTCATGTGCAGGGCGTAGGGTACCGTGCGTTTACGCGTCGCATGGCGATCTCTCGTGGCCTGACCGGCGGGGTTGAAAATTTAGACAGCGGCCAGGTGGCGTTAGTCGTGGAAGGCAAGAAGACTTTGCTCGAAGACTTGATCACGGACCTCAAAAAGGGGCCGGTGGGCGCGCGAGTCGTCCAGGTACAGGTGGAGTGGAGTCAGGCCACCGGACGTTATATCGACTTTGCGATTTGGTAGTAGGGAGCACTATGGCGCGACGGGCAACAGTTCGGCAAGACGGTGAGATGGCTCCTTCAACTCCGGCGCGTCGGCTGCGCGTCGTGCGCGACGAGGATGAAGAGGAGGCGTCGGCGGCCGCAAGTCCTGAGTCCGAGGGATCCGAAGCCGAAGCGCGGACGGAGGAGTCGGAACGGTCCGAAGGTCTCGACACCATCAAGAGTTACTTGCGCGAGGTGCGCCGCTCGACGTTGCTCAATTTTAAGCAGGAACAATCGTTAGGCAAGCGCGTTATGGCCGGAGACGAGGTGGCTCGTCAAGAGATGATCGAGGCCAACCTGCGGCTCGTGATCAGCATCGGGAAGCGGTACATGAACCGGGGCTTTCCGTTCGCCGACATCGTCGAAGAGGGCAATTTGGGCCTGATCAAGGCCGTGGAGAAATTCAATTACAAACGGGGGTTCCGCTTCAGCACCTATGCGTCTTGGTGGATCCGGCAATATATCGAACGAGCCATCATCAATCAGGGGAAGTTGGTTCGGCTGCCGGTGCATGTGGTGGAGCGGCTGAATCGGTACTTGACCAAGGTCGAACAGCTGGTGCATGAACTTGGCCGGGAACCGCGAATCGACGAAGTGGCCGCCAAGTTGAAAGTCAGCGAGGCGGATGTTGCCGACCTCAAACAGTTGGTTCGGACGACCTGCTCCCTGGACAGCCCGATCAGCGACCACCAAGATACCTTTCTGCGCGACATCATCGAAGATCCCCTGTGCCTCTCACCGGCCGATACGGCGGAAGGCGTTCTGCGGCGGGCGGAGCTGATGTCCTGGGTCAAGGAGTTGCCGGAAAAGGAACGGAGGGTGATCATGGCGCGGTTTGGGCTTGACGGCGCCGAGGCGCGGACGTTAGAAGAGATCGGCCAAGAGATGGGGCTGACGCGTGAGCGGGTGCGACAGATCGAAACTGCGGCGCTGGTTCGGCTCCGGGGCACCATCGAACGGAAAACTATGAAGAGGGCGGATCTCCTATGAGAACGTCCTGCGCCGGTCATCCTCATGAACTACAAAGCCCTCATCCGCGAAGTTCCCGACTTTCCTAAGCCCGGCATCCTGTTCTACGACATCACGACGCTCCTCAAGAACGCCCAGGCCTTCCGCGCGATCGCCGACGAATTGACTGCACGGTACGAAGGGCGCCGCATTGATAAGGTAGTGGGCATCGAATCCCGCGGCTTCATCATGGGCGGGACGCTGGCCGCTCGTCTGGGGGCTGGGTTTGTGCCCGTGCGGAAGCCGGGGAAACTCCCGGCCGACATTTTCGAAGTGAAATACAATCTGGAGTACGGCTCGAGCGTGTTGTCTATCCATCGTGATGCGGTGACGAAGGGGGAGCGCGTGCTCATCGTGGACGATCTGCTGGCTACTGGGGGAACGGCGGCGGCGACCGTCGATCTGATCGGTCAATTGGGGGGGGAGATCGCAGGGCTCGATTTTCTCGTCGAACTCAAAGACCTGAATGGAAGGGATCGGTTGGCCGGCTTCGACGTGCACTCCATGATCGTGTATCCGTAAACCCCAAGATCTTGGGGAGTTAAGTACTTGTCAAACGATGTGTAGCGTGGTATACCTGCCGAACTTTTTCGCCTTGCACTCATCACGAAAGGTTATGAGACTCTATGGCGACGAAAGTTCACGCGAAGAAGAAATCATCAACGACGAAACCAAAGGCCGCCGCTTCTGAGAAGCCTGCTTCTTCAAAAGAGCGTCCGGTGACGGAACCATCTATGGCAGAAAAAGACGAAGACAGTGTAGCCGCGCGAGTGGTGGCGGCCCTCACGACCAAGGAAACCCCCAAGGAGCGAGAAGAGCGTCAGCAACGACGCGAATCCTTGCAGCGGATGCTGCTCGGCAAGCGCCAGGAAATCATCCGCGAGATCGAGGGCAACCTGGGACAGTCCCTCACGGAAGACCAACAGCGGCGGTTGGAATCAGCCAGGGATGTGGGGGATCAGGCCCTCATGGATCTGGAGCGCGAACTCGGTATTTCTCTGATGGAAATGCGTAACCGGAAGCGCCAAGCGATCGACGAGGCCTTGACGCGCTTGAACGAAGGTACGTACGGAATCTGCGCCGAATGCGGTGTGGAAGTGAGCGAGAAGCGCTTGGAAGCCGTGCCGTTCGCCAAGTTGTGCGTGGAATGCCAGTCTCGACTTGAGTTGCTGGAAAAGATCGAAAAGGAAGAAGATCGCGATTAAGCGCGCGGCGTCTTTTCTGCTCGGTCGATCTCCTGTGCCCGCATCCGAAACACGGCGCAGTGTGTCCCTGCCCTGATCCTCGTGGCCCATCACCCTCCTGTTCCGATGACGCTGACGCGATCCAATGCGGTGGTGCTGCTGAGCGGGGGATTGGATTCCACCGTGACGGCAGCGGTTGCCAAGCAAGAGGGCTACGCCATCCACTGCCTGACCGTTGCCTATGGTCAGCGCCACCGCATCGAACTGGATCGGGCCAAGGCCGTGGCTCACGCCTTGGGCGCAGCCGGCCATATCGTGGTCGAGGTGAACCTGAGGGCGTTCGGCGGGTCGGCGTTGACGGCGGACCTGGATGTACCGAAGGACCGTTCGGACGAGGAGCGGTCGACTACCATCCCGGTGACCTACGTACCGGCCCGGAACACTATCTTCCTCTCCCTTGCCTTGGCCTATGCCGAGACGCTGGAGGCCCAGGCGATTTACTTCGGCGCCAATGTCCTCGACTATTCCGGCTACCCCGATTGCCGCCCTGAATTTATCCATGCGTTCGAAACGGTCGCTCGCCTCGGCACTAGAATGGGGGTTGCCGGTCGAACGATCGACGTGCGGGCGCCGCTCTTGATGCAATCGAAGGCGGACATTATCCGGCGAGGGTTGGATCTGAGGATCCCATTTGAGTTGACGCACAGTTGTTATGATCCCGGCGAAACGGGTGTGGCTTGTGGTCGTTGCGACAGTTGCCTGATTCGCCGGGAGGCGTTTCGTCGGCTGGGAGTTGTGGATCCGGTTCCCTATGCGGTACCCTAAACCGAACGAGACGGGAGAGGATGGTTCGTATGTCGCCGGAAGAGTTTTTCATGTACTTGACGATCGCGTTGGTGATCGTAGTGCCGATCGCCGCGAGACTGTATCGGCGGTTGACCTTGAGTCGAACGACAGAGCTGTTGCGCGAACAACTCCAACAGGCGCCGAAAGGCGGCTCCTCGGTTCCGCCGGAGAGACCTCAATGAAACGAATGCGATCGACACCCTGGCTCCTGGGCCTGGGCGTGGGGATGCTTGTGGCGGGGCTGGCTGCCTGCGAGTCCAGCGCGACGGATCCCCAAACGACCAAACCGTCCGCCGGCGCAGCGCCCGCGGACGTCCAAGTCGGAGAGGCCAAGTTCAATGCCAATTGCGCGGCTTGTCATGGTCCGCGCGGGACCGGTAGCAAGCAGGGTCCTCCCCTCGTGCATAAGATTTATGAGCCCAATCATCATGCCGACGTCGCTTTCCAACGGGCAGCCGCCAATGGCGTACGCGCCCATCATTGGGAGTTTGGGAACATGCCGAAGATCGATGCCGTGACGGCGGATGACGTCGACCACATCATTAAGTATGTGCGCTGGCTGCAGCGCGAGGCCGGTATCTTCTAACCGGAGAGACTTGCTTCCATCCTCCTCCCGATCGTCCGTAGTTGTACGTCCCACCTGAGATGGCTCCGCTTCTTTGGACAGAATCTTTCAGTTCCTAAGTGGTGCCGGGCGGTGTACGCCTACGCGGCCGTAGGCCGTGCAGGCACGCTCTCCCAGTACACGCGATCGGGCGTGCGTCCGTCAAGCGCGCGATGCGGCCTGAGCTGATTATAGAAGGTCAGA